>Ga0181518_10004755_pt1 | contig 12000 bp, 8 predicted proteins | sample PEATcosm2014_Bin_28_FD_119751 | JGI IMG/M metagenome (GOLD analysis project Ga0181518, IMG submission 119751) | Peatland microbial communities from MTU Mesocosm Facility, Houghton, MI, USA - PEATcosm2014_Bin01_60_metaG | ecosystem: Environmental > Terrestrial > Soil > Wetlands > Peat | place... | reverse complement strand
TCGTGCGCGTGGTGGGAGCCGGGCGCGAGTTTCACGAACTGGAGTGGCTCAAATGATCCGGGCCATCCTGCGCGCGCAATTCCTGAGCATGCGGATCTTCCGCCTGGCGTCCAGCCGGGCCGCTGTGTTTCGGGTGATCGTTGCAGTGCTTTGGTTCGGCTTCTGGACCTTGCTCGCCGCGGTTGCCGAGCAACTGACGGCGGCTCCGGGACTGCGGGCGCAAATCGTAACCTGGCTGCCCGCCGGCCTGTTGGGAGTATTCGCCTACTGGCAGTTGGCGCCCATGGCCTCGGCAACCATGGGCGCATCGCTCGATCTGCGCAAGCTGCTGGTCTATCCCGTGCCGCGGCGCTCGCTGTTTCTGGTCGAAATCCTGCTGCGCATCACCACCTGCGCGGAATTGCTGCTCCTATTGTCGGGCGTCGCCATCGGTTTGCTGCGGAATCCCGCATTCGGCGGGTGGCGGTCGCTCGCGCGCGTGCCTCTCGCCGTGGTTCTTTTCGCGGCGTTCAACCTGATGCTGGCGGCCGGACTCCGCAACCTGATCGAGCGGCTGCTGAGCCGCAAGGGCATCCGCGAGGCGATTGCGCTCCTGCTGATGCTCATCGGCGTACTCCCGCGATTGCTGATGGTCACCGGCTTCGCCAACCGGCGGCTCGAGCACGTCTTCCCGACGGCCGCGAATCCGTTCTGGCCTTGGGGGGCCACGGCGCGTTGCCTGCTTGGCCAGTCCGCCGGAGTGCGGCCCATGGCTGCGGCGGCGGTGCTTGCCGGCTGGACGGTGGCGGCTTACCTGTTTGGCCGTTGGCAGTTTATGCGCGGCTTGCGATACGACTTCCAGGAAGCCCAAGCCACCGTCGCATCCGCCAAGGACCGTCCGTTCTTCGAGCGGCTGTACCGTCTGCCCTCTCTGGTGTTGCCCGATCCGCTGTGCGCCATGGTCGAAAAGGAACTGCGCTCGCTGGTCCGCACGCCGCGCTTCCGGCTGGTCTTCGTGATGGGCTTCTCATTCGGCCTGGTCGTCTGGCTGCCGATGATGCTACGCGGCCGCCTGACGCACTCCGCGGTCTCCGGCAATTTCCTGACGGTGGTCAGCCTGTACGCCTTGTTCCTGCTCGCCCAGGTCACTTACGGCAACGCGTTCGGATTCGACGGTTCCGCCGCGCAGCTCTATTTCGCGGCGCCCGTCCCCATCTCGCGCGCGCTGGCCGCCAAGAACATCGCGGCCGCCATCTTCATCTTCCTGGAGATCGCGGCGGTAGCGGCCGCCTGTTCCCTGCTGCGTTTGGGGATCGCGGCCGGCCAAATCGCCGAGGCGTACCTGGTCACCGGCATCGCCGCGTTATACCTGCTGGCCATCGGCAATTTGAGTTCGGTCAATTATCCGCGCCCCATGAGCGCGCTGAGGGTCTCGGGAGGAGGGGGCGGCGGACGCGCGCAAGGCGTGCTGTTTCTCTTGTATCCGGTCGCGCTGCTGCCGGTGTTTCTCGCTTACCTGGCGCGCTATGCCTTGGACAACCAGATCGTGTTTTACGCAATCCTGGCGCTGGCCGCCGCGCTGGGCGTGGCGATTTACTGGATGGCGATGGAATCTGCGGGGTCGGCGGCGCGCAACCGCCGCGAGGCTATCCTGGCGGAGCTATCGCGCGGCGAGGGGCCCATGGTGGCCGAATGAGCGGCCAATTCTTTCTTTCTAGAGCAGATTCCGTCGTTTCGTGGTATGATACATCCGATTTCGGCTTAAGGTTGGCTTAAGGTGTGTCCCGCCGGCGGCGCCCGAACCTGGCCCCGTCGGGCAATAACCGGGACACGAGTCGTTATGAGCGATAAGAAAGTACAGTGCGTTCCGGGCGGCCACCAGATTTCGCTTGATAAAGCCTATTGGTGCAGCCGCTGCGAGCATTACGTCTGCTATGACCATGCCCGCACGAGTGTCGTTGTAAACACCGTGAAGTGCCCTAAGGGGCACGAGATAACCAGGGCCAAGTAGAACCTCAAGACCCCATTGGGCCGTGGCGAGGAGGCGATTGTGCGCACTGTCCGGCTTACGGCGAGAATGCGAACTTCTGCTCAGGTTGTGGACCTTCCCCTCCCGGCGATTAGCCAAGGGAAGGATCGTCTATTATGTGGGGGTGTTGCCGGACGTGTCTGATCCATTCAAGCTCTGCTTCAGGCTAATGCTGGCTTTCTTCAAAATCACCGGTTACTTTCTCGCCTGTGGAGTTCAATCTCTGTGGTACGTGGCGCACGGCAAACCCGAGTTGGTCGGCGATGCCATAGGTTATTTCGGAAGAGACGTCACGAACGCTATCGCCGACATTTTTAGGAAGGGCTGAATGAGAAGGAGGAAGACATGGGGCTAGTAGATCAAGTTGAGATTGGCAACCCGACACAGCCGCACTGCGCGACCGTACTTTTGCTCGATACATCGGGATCGATGGCCGGGGAGAAGATCGCGCATCTGAATGAGGCCTTGAAAACCTTCAAAGAGGAGACGCTCAAGGACGATCTTGCCCGAAAGCGGGTGGATCTGGCCGTGCTTGCATTTGGTGGATCCGTCCAACTCCTGCAGGACTTTTGCTCCGTTGAGGACTTCGAACCGCGAGTTTTGTCGGCTGATGGTGGAACTCCCTTGGGGGAGGCGATTCTGAAGGCCGCGGATATGTTGGAGGAACGGAAGCGGCAGTACAAACAACAGGGCATCGACTACTACCGCCCTTGGCTCTTCCTTCTGACGGACGGCGCACCGACCGATATGGAACCGGGGGATAGCACCTGGAACCAAGTTACGACGCGTGTGCATGCGGGTGAGGCGGAGAAGAAATTCCTGTTCTTTGCCGTGGCTGTGGAGCCGGCCGACACCGGCACGCTGGCGCAAGTCGCTCCCAAAAATCGCCCGCCTGTGAAGCTCATCGGCACCAAGTTCGCCGAGATGTTCTCATGGCTTTCGAAGAGCCAGGCGAAGGTCTCCTCATCCAAGATCGGCGAAAACGTCGCGCTCGAGAATCCGGTGGCCGCAGGCTGGGGCGAGATCTCCGCGTAAGTCGAGAGTTCTATACGGATGTGACGCAGAAAAATCCGAATCGCACGGGGCGATCCTGCGTCTTTGGATCGTCGGTCCGCGGGCCGATGCACCTTCAGCAGGAAATTCCTTGTCAGGATGCTTGCGCCTATGCAGCTACCGCTTCGGATGAGATTGTAATCGCCGTCGCGGATGGGCTGGGAAGTGCGGCGAGAAGCGATACAGGAGCGTCGCTAGCCGTCGCGTCGGCATTCCGTTCCTGTATGACCTCGTTGGAATCGAGCTCGGATGGAGAGCGGCGGCTTGAGGAGGTTGTTCGAAGCGCCGCCGCCTATGCGCGAGAGGAGCTTGAACGGCACGCTCAAAAAGTATCCTGCAACCTGCGCGACTTGGGCTGCACGTTGATTATCGCCATCGCAACGGGGCGGCAGTTTGCTGTCGCTCACATCGGCGATGGAGCGGTAGTGGGGGAAATCAACGGCATTCTATCTCTCATCTCCAGTCCGGGAGAGTCGGAATATACAAACGAAGTCGTACCACTTACGAGCAAGGAGTGGCAAGACTCCCTGCGTATCGCCTCGGGCGAATCTCCCATCCGCGGCATTGCCGTCTTCACCGATGGCTGCCAGCGCGCGGCGTTCCGTAAAGAGGAGGACGCTCTGGTTCCCTTCGAGGGATTCTTTACCCCCGTATTCAACTACGCGCGCAAGGTTACTGATGCGGCGACCGGCGCAAGCGAAATCGCGGAACTGCTGGCATCGGCCAAGCTCTGCGAACACTCGGACGACGACAAAACGTTGGTGGTTGGCGTAGTCGAAATGGATTGAAGACATGGCCACAATCGCATACATGGACGATGGGCGCAGCGTCTCTCTCACCACTGAGATTGGCAGAGGCGGGGAGGGCGCGATCTATGCGTCTCCAACTGATCCATTGGAATGCGCAAAAATATATCTGAAGCCTTTATCCGCTGAGGCGCAGAAGAAGCTAACCCTGATGGTTGCCAATCCGCCGCCCGACCCGACTTACAAGCTGCGGATGCACAGGTCGATCTGCTGGCCCACCGCTCTCTTGCATACCAGCCCGGCCAAGGCCGCCCTCGCCGGCTTCTTCATGCCCAAACTGGATCTCAAGGTTTTCCAAAAGGCCCTGCTGTTTATCGATCCCCAGGATCGCACGGCAAGATTCGGAGGCGGATTCACCTGGAAGCATCTGGTAACCGCGGCGACAAATATCGCGAGCGCGGTGGCGGCTATTCACGAGCGGGGTTACTGTATCGGCGACCTGAACGAGAGCAACATCCTTGTTGCGCCGAATGCGCTCATCTCGTTGATCGATTGTGATTCGTTTCAGCTGTCGGATTCAGCCGCGGGCAAGACGTACCGCTCACCGGTGGGCAAGCCGGAGTACACGGCGCCGGAACTGAGCGGGAAGCGGCTCTCGGATGTGGACAGGACGATCGCTTCCGATTCCTTCGCGCTCGCGGTGCTGCTTTTCCAGTTGCTCATGGAGGGGACGCACCCGTATCAAGCCAAGGGGCGGCTGGTCGAGAATGCGCCTAGTACCGAAGCGAAGATACTGCTCGGGCATTTCCCTTACGGCGTGCGGGGAAAAGATATTGCTCCCCCGGATCATGCACCGCCCTTCGAGATGCTGCATCCGGAGATGCGGAAGCTATTCGAGCGTTGCTTCGCAAGAGGCCACGGGATCCCAGATCAACGTCCCACAGCTCGCGAGTGGTATTCAGTTCTCCGGAATCTTGACAGTGCTTTCCGGCAGTGCGTGGCTAATCCGAACCATCTGTACTTCGATCACTTGCGGTCTTGTCCCTGGTGCGAGATTGAGCCGAGACGGGGCCGCGATCCGTTCCCAAGCCCGGTTGGACAGCAGGTGGCGCTGGATAACAGTGCGAATTTGCTGGACAGCCTTGAAAAGCGTCTGGAATACCTGCACCCTTACGTAGTCATGGCGTTTGCCGACGGTATTCTCACGAGCGAAGAAGAGAGTCAATTAAGCGCGTTTGGGAAGAAGCTCCAGATTCCCCCGAAGGAGATTGAGAAGCTAATTCAAGCTGAAGCTGCGAAGGTGCACGGGCAGAGAGGCAAGGCTCCGGGAAGCCCGGAACTAACTCTTTCTCAGACAAGTTTCGAATTCAATAACATTCGTCAGGGAACCTCGCTCAGCGGCCGGTACAATATTACAAACACCGGAGGAGGGACGCTCACCGGAACGATAAAGGCAAACAGGTCGTGGGTCGCGCTTCCGCAAGGTGCCATCGACGAAGCTCATCATATTCAGGAGTATACCTTCCACCTCGACACCTCCAAAATGACGCTGGGCACGAGAAATCACGCCACAATTGAAATTGCAAGCAACGCAGGCACTGTAAGGATCGACGTCTCGGTGGCTGTCGAAATGGAAAGGGCGGCCCTCTCGCGTTGGAGAAAGCAGGTGTTCTGGGCCGGCATACTCTTGGGATTGATTTTCGGACTGGGAATCTACAATTCTATGCCGCCCCCGTATGCAAACGCTGTTACGCGCGTCGCCGGCTTGGTGGGCGCGATTGCACTCGTCGTGGTCTGCGCGGTGGCAGGCAAGTGGGGTGGAGGCATCGGAGGCTTCTTCCTCGCCTACTTGGTGCAAAATGCTTTCATGCGCACCACAATGCCCGGCTACTCCGGCGTCGCGTGGGCTGAGATTGCGTCCGCATTCCTCTTCTTCTGGGCCAAGCCTTTGTTAACGGCGAGGCTCGCCGGAAACGCGCGCGCAAAGATATGGGCGGCAGTGAGCGGAATCGTAGTCGTGCTTATTATCGTCGTCGCTGGAGCTGCGGTCGAGCGTAGTATTCCGCAGCCGGTGAATTTCGGCTCGAAACCATTGCCAGTGGAAGACAAGCTCGCCGGCAGTACAATAGGGGCCGCGACGGGCGTCCGATGGACGAATGCGATTGGAGACCGAGGTGCTGTCTTCTCGGCGGCCAATTCCAGCCGGATTGAATATCCTGGGCTCATCCCGCCCGAGGGTACCTTGGAATTCTGGATCAAAGTGGACGGCGGTTACGGCTATAACAACTTCCAACTCAGGACCAATCAGGATGCCGCGATGATTTTTTCGAGCGACGCCCAAGGTGGCGATGTCACTTGGCCGGGGACTACAGAGTTTTTCGTGTCCCGCGCCGGCAGTTTGGTTTATTGGATGGCCACAAGCAAGTATGATAAGCCTCACGCTCTTCCGACTGAGGCGCGAAAAACAAGGTTTCGCTTCGGGGAATGGCATGCCATCGGAGTGAGCTACGGGAGGCAAGGAGAATACATCATGCTTGATGGTAAGGTTGTGGCTTCTTCTCCAGGCCGAACACAGACGTTTGGGCAGGCGGGCAACCATCAAGAACCCCTTGACATTCCGACGATTGGGGAGACGGTATCGCATTATTGGCCACGTCACCGTGTTGAAGGCGGCTTCGAGGGTGTCCTCGCTGCGTTCCGTGTATCCGCCAGCCAAAGGGATTGGCAGCTTGCGCAGGGCATGAAGGGTGACATCACGCCCGCCACCGAGCCCACTGAGAGCCGTTCGATGGATGGCGGATCGCATCAGTGGACGGAACTGAAGCTCGGCGACAGAAAGGGCGATTTCTCTCTCGATACGGACCATCACATGTACTATCGGAACATTGCCCTGCGTGGCTTTGTGATTCCGGCCGAGAGCGACGGCGCGTGGGTATCTCCAGTTTCGCCGAATGGTGATGTCCTGTGCTTATCGTTGACCAAAAACGCGCAGGGCTTTCTCATCCACCTTTCAACGCTGACTGGTGCTATGGTGCTCGACGGCACGCGGTTTGCGTTCGGGCTTTCAGCGGTTCAGTGGATGTCCTGGTCCCCCGATGGAGCATTCGGGCTTGCCGCCCACTACTACGAGGCGCATCCTGAATTGTTCGTTATAGGGACCCGTGAACAGGCGGCCCGACGTGTGCCGGGGATTTCTCTTGCCAAGGAAGGCGAGGAGCAGGTATTTGATCTGGACAGCGTCCAATGGGAATCCGCCGAACAGTTCCGGATGCGCGTGACGATTAATTGCAACCCGTACACGGCGCCGGATACATGCTCGGGCGACACACGCAAGAAAGTCCTTCGAAAATACGACCTGCTCGTCAACGCGCGGAGCCTTGATGTTTCGCCCACACTCCAGTCCGTCGGGCTGTCGAGCACGGCGGGGGCAAGCGATAGTAATGTTCCCGTCACGCCCAGCTTTGACTGTTCAAAGGCGAGGACGCCGACCGAGAAGTTGATCTGCCGTGAACCGGAGCTGGCTTCAATGGAACGAGAGATGGTCTCGGCATATAAGCAAGCGATTGACCAGGCATCAAGCGAACAAAAAGCCACCGTCAGGCGCGAGCACCTCCAATGGTTCAGCCAGTACGCGCGAACCTGCGACGCCGTACGAGCAGAGACCGAGCGAAAAGATTGTGTCGCTAGCTTTTTGCGCAATCGCACTCAGGAACTTACTGCAATGCCGAAATCGGTCGCCCCACGCGCCGAACCGCGACCCTCTGCAAGTGGCACCGGCTCGCTCTTCTCGAGTCTTGATCCATCGGAACGTCTTCTGCGCAGGGATGAACTTGAGGGGCTAACGAAGTGGGATCTAGAGATACTTAGGAATCTGCCCTACGCTAAACATGGGTACTCGTTCCGGCAACGAAAACTGAAAGACTATTTCGGCGAGCAGCCCTGGTATCGCCCGACCGTTCCTGCCGCGCAGTTTCTGCCGAGCATGTTGACCCCAGTCGAGCAGCAGAATATTACACTGATCTCTCAGTTTCAGAAAGACCGAGGCCTTGAGTGACGCGGCGCGAATATGCACGATCCTTTGGGCTAGCAGCCTTCGAGACGATCCTTGGTGCCCAGACGACGGACAGACGGGCATATTCTCCTAACATCCTTCAAACGCCAATTACCTTCGCCAAGACGAGGGAGCACCTGACCATCCAGTACATCCGTAACCACTATGATCCGAATGCCACAGACACAACGATCAACCCTCAGATGATTGTTCTTCACTGGACGGCTGGACTAACAACCGAATCGGCGCTCGCTACATTCGCGCCCGAACGGCTTCCGCCTAGCCGCACTGAATTGTTACGGGGGGGAGACGTCAATGTATCAGCTCATTTTCTTGTCTCGCAAGACGGAACGATCCGGCAGCTGATGCCGGTAACGAAAATGGCTCGGCACGTGATTGGCCTGAACCACGTCAGCATCGGCATTGAAAATGTTGGTGGTCCGAGCCTGCCGCTCACGTCGAGGCAGTTGGCGGCGAATGAGGCTCTTATCCGTTACCTCGTCGCTCAATTACCTTCCGTTCGGTACCTAATTGGGCACTTCGAGGCGACGTCTTTTCGCGGCACCCCGTTGTGGAGGGAATTGATGACGGGCTACCAAGATGGCAAGGTCGATCCTGGCGCGGACTTCATGAGTAAGGTCCGAAGGGCAGTGGCGGATCTCGGGCTTTATGGTCAATATCGAAAATGACAGAAGAGAAGACCTGTAAGGAGGAGTATCTCACAACATCGGGATGTTCCATGGTCTCGGCCTGCTCAGTGGGAGGTTCGCTCCTTTTCAAAACTGAAGAGACGGGTGACAGCGCCAAGGCGTCCCGTGATTGTAGAGGTGCGTCTTGGTAAGGACCGGCCTTTCACTCGCACCGCAGCGCGGTCACCGGATCGACCGCGGTCGCCCGCCGCGCGGGGATGTAACACGCCGCCAGCGCGATTCCCCCCAGCAGCAGCGCTACGGCCGCAAGCGTCGCCGGATCGGCCGGGCGGACGCCATACAGCAAGCCCGCCATCAATCGCGTGAGCGCCAGCGCCGCCACCAGACCGCCGGCGATTCCGATCCCGGCCAGCCGCATGCCCTGCCGCAGGACGATACCGACGATCTCTCCCCGCGACGCTCCCAGGGCAGCGCGGATGCCGAGTTCATGGGTGCGCCGGGTCACCGCATAGGACATGACGCCGTAGATTCCAACCGCTGCCAGCAACAGGGCGGCGGCCGCGAAGATGATGAGCATCAGCATGGTGAAGCGCCGCTCGGCCAGCGATCCCGAAATGGTCTGCTCCATCGTGCGGACTGCATAGATGGGCTGATCCTGGGTGGGACCGGCGACTTGTGCGCGCACGGCGGGGACCAGGCTCAGGGGTTCGGGTCCGGTGCGCAGCATGAGCGTCAGTCCCGCCACGGCCTCGGTCATGAACTTGTCGGGCACTTGCCAGACGGAGAAGTAAATCTGGTCCCGTATCTTGTTCGTCTCGTCGGAATCGAGGCCCCAATGCTTCACGTGCCCTACTACGCCGACGATCTGGATCGGGCCCAACTCCTCAAGACTGATCTGCCGGCCGATGGGGTCCTGACCGGGAAAGACATGCTTTGCCATGACGTCGTCGATCACCACCACCGGGGGCGAGGCTAAGTTATCCCGGTCCGTGAAAAACCGACCGCGCCGCAAGGGGATTTGCATCACGCTGGGGTAATCGGGAGTGACGATATAGAACATCGCCGACGTCATTCGGTCCTGAGCAGGCTGGGGTCCGGTGCCCGGCCAGAAAGAAATCTCGCTGTCGCTCTCACCCAGAGGAACCACCGAGGTGATGGCAGCCGACTGTACTCCCGGGATGGCCGCCACGCGCCCGAGCAATTGCTGGTATGCAAGCCGGATGGCTGGCGAGCTCGCCATCACTTTGGGCGATAGGGCGACCTGCGTGGTCAGGATATTGCGCGGGTTGAACCCAGGATCGACGCGCAATAGCCGCCAGACGCTCTGCATCATAAGCCCGGCGCCCGCAAGCAGGATGACCGCCAGGCCGACTTCCACGGCCACGAAAACGCCCTCCGCGCGATGACGTCCGCCGCCTGCGCCGCGCGCGCCTTCCTTCAGGGATTCCTGCGGGTTTGCATTCGCGCCGAGGAAGGCCGGGGCGAGCCCGAAGAGGATGCCGGTGACGATTGAGACCGCCAGCGTGAACAGCAGAACGTACGGATCGATGCCGATTTCCGTGGAGCGCGGCAGGCTGCCGGGCGCGGCGGCCAGGGCCAGCCTGGTCCCCCAGCGGGCCAGCAGCAACCCAATGGCGGCGCCGCCCATAGACAGCAGGACGCTCTCCGTCAACAATTGGCGCACGATGCGTCCGCGTTCCGCGCCCAAAGCGGTCCGAATGGCGAACTCCCGCTTGCGCGCCGTGGAGCGCGCCAGCAGCAGATTGGCGACGTTGGCGCAGGCGACGATCAGCACGAACCCGACGGCGGCGACAAGCAGCAGCAGCGTGGATTGAATGTACCCCACCATGTCGTCTTTCATAGGGACCACCTTCACGCTACGCCCGGCATTCGTCTTCGGGTACTGTTGGGCGAGAACGCTGGCGATGGACGCGATCTCCGCCTGCGCCGCTTCGACCGTTACGCCGGGCTTGAGGCGGCCAACGACCCGGAGCCCCGGGTGCGACTCCCGAGTGCGCAGCTCGACCGAGGTCCATTGCTCGATGGGAACGTAGACCTGAGCGCCCTCGCGGAAGCGAAAATCGGGACGCAAGACGCCAACGGCGGCGCAACTCATGGCATTCAGCGTCAGCGTCTTGCCCAGGATGTTCGGGTCGGCGCCGAGCCGCTGTTTCCAGAACCCGTAGCTGAGCATGATCGCGCAGGCAGCGCCCTGGCGGTCTTCCTGAGGCAGGAAACTGCGGCCCATGAAGGGCGTGACGCCGAGGACCGGGAAGAGACTCGCCGAGACGTATTCGCCCGAAAGGTGCTCGGGTTCGCCAGATCCGGTGAAGTTGAAGTCGTCGCTGCGGGCGGTGCCTATATCGGTGAAGGAGCGGCTTTCGCGGCGCCAATCGAGGAAATTCGGATATGCGACGGACATCTGGCTGAACTCCGAAGTGGTCTCGAAGATCATCAGCAAGCGGTCCGGATCGGGATACGACAGCGGCCGCAGGAGCACCCCGTTCACCACGCTGAAAATGGCCGTATTCGCGCCGATACCCAGCGCCAGCGCCAGCATCGCGACGGCGGTGAAGCCGGGGTTCTTCCGCAGCGTGCGGAATCCGTAGCGCAGGTCCTGCCCGAGGCTGGCCATGAATGTGCCGCGCCCTCTGCCGCCCGCGCCCAAAACGACAGGCTCCGGCGCGTTCAACCGCTCGACGGCGCGCAGTTCCCGGGCCAGCAACTCGTGGCCGCCGATCTCCTCGAGCGCCATGCGGCGGGCTTCCGACTCCGTGGCTCCGCCGCTCTGGAGTTCGCGGTAACGATCCTCGGCGTGCTGGGCCAATTCTTCTACAATCTCCGCCTCGCGCGCGGGAGCCAGTTTCAGCTCCGCCAGTTGCTTGCGAATTGGTTCGCTCCAGTCAGGCATTTTCGACTCCGGTGATGCGGTTGATGGCCTCGACGAACGTCTGCCAGCCCTGCCGCTGGGAAGCCAGGACTTTCCTTCCCGGCGCAGTCAGCCGGTAATAACGCCGCCGGCGCTGGCCGCTCTTCTCCACCCATCGGCCTTGAATCCAGCCACGCTTCTCCAGGCGATACAGCAACGGGTAGAGCGACGCCGCGTGAAAGCGGAGCGCGCCTTGGGACCGCTGTTCGATCAGCTTGCCGATTTCGTAGCCGTGGCGGGGCACAGCCTCGACGAGCGAGAGCAGCAGCAGCTCGGCGCTGCCCTTCTTCCATTCCCGATCGATAGATTGGTTATCCATATATGGCGCTACCACATATTAGCAACGAAGCATTCCCGCGTCAAGGGGCGGGGTGCTGAAACCGCTCCCTTACGGTCGCGGCTCGGTAACGGTCGCGGCTCAGTAACCCTTGCGAAATCAGCGCGACTGTTACCGAGCCGCGACCGTAAGGGAGTGCCCCATGGCCCTGCGGGCCACCAAAGATGATGAAGACGCGCCTTCGTGGGGCGGGCGCCCTCGCCCGCGGACCGGCGCCCTCGCCGGT
>Ga0181518_10004748_pt1 | contig 12012 bp, 7 predicted proteins | sample PEATcosm2014_Bin_28_FD_119751 | JGI IMG/M metagenome (GOLD analysis project Ga0181518, IMG submission 119751) | Peatland microbial communities from MTU Mesocosm Facility, Houghton, MI, USA - PEATcosm2014_Bin01_60_metaG | ecosystem: Environmental > Terrestrial > Soil > Wetlands > Peat | place... | reverse complement strand
GGTCCTCTTGGTGGTCGCGGACAGGCTCCGGTGGGGCAGGCAGCTCTGGCCTGAGCATCAAAGGGTCGATGTCGGTGACGTGCTGGTCTCCTGATCCGCTGAAGCCGACCTCGACTTCGGTGAGGCAGACCACCGGGATCGTACGGTCCAGCACTCTTACCGGTCCGTGCGTATCTCTCGCGTCCACGACGCACGCGATAACCAGAGGGTCGGCATTGCGTCCCGACACGATGGCTACCGCCTGGCGAACTGTGTCTTCGCTCCGGATGGTGTCCGCGCACAGCACAACTTTCGCGCCGACCGGCACCTGCTCGCCGATCGGCGGCTCCCCGATGTTGAGCTCGGATGGCTGCGGATAATAACGCCCCGTGAGGCTCAGGCATTCGCTCAGATGCCGGGCCAGTAGCCGGGGGGCCGACTTGACCTGGAAAATTGCCGTCGGCGCCGCCGCTTGCGCCGATGCTCGCAGGGCCGCCTCTACTTTCCGGGCGAGCGTAAACGCCGCCAGCTGAATACCGATGGTCGCGGCCAGCAGCGGCTCGACGTATATCCACCGGTTGGTGACATGCAGGCTTGGACCACGAAAGATGCCCCGCTCAACGCCTTCGCCGCCCCGCTCGATGGCCTCCGCCAGGCTCCGGCTGACGGCTCGCTCGATCGCCCCGTGGACCACGGGCAACGAAAGCCTCAGCTGCAGCCGGCTCCGGCCGACGCTCAGCAGGTGCCCGTTGACGCGCAACATCTCCGAAAATCGGGCTCGCTCACCCCCGTCCCGCTGCCAGCAGCGCCGCGCCTCGCTGATGTCAGCGGCGCCCGCGCCTTCGGACAGCATGTTGAGGAGCGCGCGCAGCGGAACCGGGCCGCCGCACCAGACCGGGTCGCCCTGTCGGCCCAGGACGAGGATCGGATCATGGGCGGCCTCGCCGGAGGCGACGGCAAGTTCCTCGTTGAACATGGCCACGCACGGATCGAGCATGTGTGGCTCGGCATCCGGGAAAGCGACCACGACCGTACACGAACGTGCGATCGAGCTTGCGAACTCAAGCAGCTGATACATCGCGCCGCGCCAGCCGTCATCAATCTCAGCGTCACCCGCCTCATGCAGCGGGATCGTGACGATGAGACCGTCGGCTTGGCGGTCGGTCTGTATGGAGCGCACCTGACTTGCGAGCCCAGCACGGTCAGCATCAGCCAGGCCCCGCCGGGAGTCGAAGGCACAGCTCCGCCAGGAGAGGCGGGGCGCTACGCCCAGGGCGGACTGACTTCCCCACTGCGTGCGCGGGCGGATCGGGAAGGGCCCGGCCGGAAGCGTAAGTTCAAGCAGCGTTCCGGGGATGTGGCCGAATCCGGCCTCCGCGAAGTCAGTCCCGACGGCTTCCCGCCCGAACAGCACCCCGGCCAGCAGGTCAGCAGTGCGCGCCTGGACAGCACCGTGGTAGCTGCGGACGACGCGCGTCACCCACCACAGTCCCGTTGCACCACGCCGCGCGTCCTGGTTGTCCGCGAATCGGACCGAACGGTGCCCCAGGGCGTTCAGGATTGTCTCCTGACGACGGCGGTCCGAGACCGCAGCGCGGCCAGTGCCAGCTTGCACATGCCGGGGCGCCAGCCGGGCTGCGAGGTCCGCGCCTGAGTCGGCAACTATCAGGCGCAGCACCTGGCTGCCGTCCGCCAGCGCACGTTCGGCAACTTCAGAAATGTGTCGATGCATGCCGTTCTGGCGGAGCGCATAAGTCCCGGCACGCACCAGAATGGCGCCTACCAGCGCGACGGCTGGCCGGCCGCCCACACCGCCATGCTTGGCCACGTTCTCCACCAGTTCGGTGAGCACCGTCTGGCTCAGTGTTCGCGCATCGGACTGCGGCAGACCAAGGTCCTCAAGGCCAGCCGAAACAGCCAGGAAGGACTCTGACTCTCGCAGCTGTGCAGCTGGCATGGGCTCCAGCCAGCGGAATGGAAATACGCGCCGACGCCGATAGGGGGCAGTCCGCGGGTCTAGAGTCAGCGGCCCGGTCCTGGCAACTGGCTCCCGGGCGCCAGTCGTCGCCCAGTCCAGGACTTCGACCGCACCTTCCGGCCAGTGCGGGGCACGCAATGAGTCGAGGAATCCCACCTGCCGCATGAACGCAAGCGCGTCACCGCGCGCCTGGGCTTGGCGCGCGGCCAGCGTCGAATCCACGCTGCTCTGGTCGTCAGTGGCGAAGGCCGACGCCACGGGCAACGTTACAGAGGCCGGTATCCCGGAGTGAGCGGCCGTATCGAGCAGAAGCAGCGCTCTGGCCAGTGCTCCGAAGTCCGCGAACTCAACCCTGGAAAAGTCGAGCTTCAGCGGGTCGGCAGGGTTCGGCTGAGACCAGGCCCGTTCGTCGGCGTAAGGCCCATGCCGCAGCTCCGCTTCCCAGGCCAGGAGCGTGAGCATCCTGGGGAAGCGGTAGGTGGCCATCGCACCTCTCCCCCCGGCGGCGACCGTCCCGCGACGTTTGCGGACGTTAAGCGATCAATCACCCTTTCTCCACACCTAACAACCCAACACCATTTGCGCAACCCTTTGGCCACCTGCTAATCGGCAGCAGTCTGCATCGAGCGGGGAACCAGGCTTCCCGTGAAACGCCGGCTCTCCGTAACCCCGGGGAGGGGGGTCCGTCACTGCCGAAACATGCCTTCCTGGCAGAACGACCTGAGTAAAGGGCATTTTTCCTCACGTAACCGGCAACTTTGGGTGCAGGGCGCGATGGGTATGGTAGTTACAGTGAGATACGGGGGAGCCTGATGCGCTGTTCCCGCGAAAAGCGAGTGGATCTTCGTTAAAGTTTCGGGGGGTGGCCCTCATGCCGAATTCGGATGGCCTGGCTTGCGACGATCCCGCCATGAATCTGGGACAGCCCGTGATGACCGATCAGGTAGAGCGTCTGAGCGACAGCTGGGACGCGCACGCGCACGAGTGGATCAAGTGGGTCAGAGCCCCAGGCCGCCAGGACAGCTACTGGCGGTTCCACCGGAAACGCTTCCTAGCACTCGTGCCCCATGCTGGACGGTTGACGGTAGACATCGGCTGTGGCGAGGGTCGGGTGGGCCGCGATCTACAGAGGCTCGGCCATACGATGCTTGGGGTCGACCTGTCATCTACCATGTGCCGAGCTGCTGCTACCCACCCAGAGCCTCAACCTGTCGTCCGGGCTGACGCAAGCAAGCTGCCGCTGCCTGATGCCAGCGCAGACTGTGCAATAGCGTTCATGTCTCTTCAGGACATAGACGACATGCCCAGCGCTGTCACAGAAATCGCGCGGATTCTCGAAGACGACTGCCTTCTGCTTCTGGCGATCGTTCACCCAATGTATTCGGGTGGCAGATTCTCCGGACACGGCAAGTTCTCAAGAACCGGTAAAAAATCTAATCCGTTCATTATTAAACGGTCATATCTTGAGAACAAGCGTCTTGTCAGCACCGATGTCCACGGCGGCTTGCGAGTAACCTTCTTCCGCGAGCATCGCCCTCTGCAGGTCTATACTCAGGCTCTTATCAGGGCTGGGTTCAACATCGAGAATCTGCTTGAACTGACAGACGAGAACCAGTCCAGAGATCGCAATGGTATTCCAGTATTCCTGGATATTGTGGCGAGGCGTCGGCCCCGAGATGAGCCAGTGGATTCCGCGCAGAAGTTCGACGATAAACAATCTGATACCACGGAATTGCAGCCGTTTGGGCAAGACTGCAACGACGATGAAACATATCCGCCGTACCAGTGGCTGAGACGTGCGCCGCTACTGCGAATGTTGTCGGCGCAATTGGCCATCTCCGCTCGCCGGACAGAAGTCCGGGTAGGCATCATCTCCATCTCCGGCGTCTCCGGGCTGATAGCAGCCATAGCCCTCTTCGCCAGTTTTCACTAACAGACACTGCCGTCTTACACCCCTCAACAGCCGGTTAACCGCAATTTCAGCTCCGGCAACCGGTCATTGCTTGCTGAAAGAAAGAAGAGCCCGCGATGGTGACCCTAATCGTCGCTACCGCCGCCGCCCTAACGGCGACGACGTCTATCGCGTCCGGGATCAAGTTCGTCATCAACCGGACAGCAGATCTAGGCCCAGGTCGAGGGCGGGGCTGGAGTGGGTGAGGGCGCCGACGGCTACGAAGTCGACGCCGGTCTCCGCCACCGCCCGGGCCGTGGCCAGGCGCAGGCCGCCGCTGGCTTCCAGGCGCACGGACGGGTAGGGCTTGGCCAGGGCGACGGCGGCCCGGAGATCGGACAGGTCCATGTTGTCGAGCAGGATGAGCTCCGCGCCGGCCGCCAGGGCCTCTTCCACCTGGGTCAGGTCATCGCACTCCACCTCCAGCGGCAGCGCCGGGGCGACCGCGCGGACCGCTTCGATGGCCTTGGTGACGCTGCCCGCGGCCGCCACGTGGTTGTCCTTGATCAGCGCGGCGTCGCCGAGGCCCATGCGGTGGTTCTGGCCGCCCCCGCAGCGGACGGCGTACTTCTCCAGCTGACGCAGGCCCGGGGTGGTCTTACGGGTATCGCGCACCGCGCACCCGGTGCCGGATACCGCGTCCATCCACGCGCGGGTCGCGGTGGCGATGCCGGACAGGTGGGTGAGGAAGTTGAGCAGGGTCCGCTCGGCCCCGAGAAGTTCTCTCAGCGGGGCGTGGATGCGCAGGACTTCGGTGCCGGCGTCGATCCGGTCGCCGTCGGTGCGCAGTGGCTCAGCTGACTCGGGCGTAAGGCCGGCGAGGTCGAGGACCGCAAGGGCGACCGGAACGCCGGCCAGGGCGCCCGGCTGCCGGGCCACGACGCCGGCCACGGCCCGGGCGCCCGGTGCGGCCGTCGCGGCCGATGTGACGTCGGGGCCGTAGCGGAGGTCCTCCTCCAGCGCGGCACCGACCGCCCGCCCGGTGTCTTCGGGGTCCAGGCCCGCGGCGAGCAGTTGCCTGGCGACCATCGCGTTCAGCGTCATGCGGCACCGATTTCTCTCGTCACGATCTCGTCCAGCACCGGCTGGCCCCGGTGCATGCGGATTACTGAGTGGCGGCCTCGTTCGGCTGAGGTAACCGGCGCCGCATCCCGCCACCGATGGCAGCCACGGCTCTCGGTACGGGCCAGAGCGGCCACGGTGAGCAGGACCGAGACCGTGTGCAGGCTGGTCGCCTCGACGGTGGCCAGATCCAGCGCTCCCGCCGCGGCCGGAGCCTGCCCCAGCGCCTGCCGGAGGCGTTCCAGGCCTGCCTGATCGCGGATGACGCCGGCGTGCCGGGACATGGCGGCGGCCAGCACCGGCCGGGCCAAGGGGTTCACGCCCGGGCCAGCGGGAGGGAGCCGCAGGCCGGCTGATGGCCTGGGCAGCGCCCGGCCGAGCAGGTCACCGGCGCGCCGTCCGGTGATCAGGGCCTCGGTCACGGAGTTGGACGCCAGCCGGTTGGCGCCGTGCGCGCCGGTTGATGCGGCTTCCCCGACGGCGTAGAGGCCGGCGAGCGAGGTCCGGCCGTTCATGTCGGCGCGGATGCCGCCGCAGGCGTAGTGCGCGCCGGGCGCGACGGGGATCGCCTCGGTCACCGGGTCGATCCCGCGAGCCCGGCACAAGCCGATGACCGTGGGGAAATCCCGCTCCAGCACGGTCCGGCCCAACCCGGTGGCGTCCAGCCAGAGGTGGTCGTCCGGGCCGTCCCCGGCCGCCATCCGCTCCTGCATGGCCGCCGATACGACATCCCGGGGGGCCAGGTCACCGAGCGGATGACGACCGGCCATGACGGGACGGCCCGCCGTATCGACGAGCACCGCACCGGCCCCGCGCAGCGCCTCGGTGATGAGCGGGCATTGGCCGATCGCGGCAGCCTGCCACAGCACCGTGGGGTGGAACTGTACGAACTCCACGTCCCGTAGCTCGGCGCCCGCCCGGGCGGCCAGGGCCAGGCCATCGCCGGTCACCCCCGCCGGGTTGGTGGTGGTCGCGTAGGCCTGGCCGAAGCCGCCGGTGGCCAGGACGATGGCGCGGGTGGTTACCGTGCCCGTCCGCAGCGTTCCGTCACTGGCCACGATCCCGGCCAGCAGGCCGCCGGCCGCGCCCTGGTCGTCGGTCAGGACGTCCAGGGCGACGCAGCGGGTGAGGATCTGGACCGGGCTGGCCAGCAGGGCGGCGCGCAGCACGCGGTGGACTTCCGCGCCGATCGCGTCCCCGCCCGAGTTCACGATGCGCTTGCGGCGGTGGCCGCCCTCCAGGTGCAGCGCCGTCCGCTCCAGCCTGGCCCCCCGCCCGGCCAGGCGGGCGACCTCACCGGGGGCTTCGGATACCAGCGTGGCCACGGCGGCCGGGTCGCTGAGCCCGGCACCCGCGTCGAGGGTGTCCCGCTGGTGCAGGGCCGGGGTGTCGTCCGGGCCGATAGCGGCGGCCAGGCCGCCCTGAGCCAGCGGGGTTGACCCGCCGCCGATGTCCTCCTTGCTGAGCAGCAGCACCCGGCGGCCGTGACGCGTGGCGGCCAGGGCCGCGGTGATGCCCGCCGCCCCCGATCCCACGACCACCACGTCGGCGTCGCGTTCCCAGTGCGGCTGAGACCGGGGCAGGTGACGGAGCCCGGGCCCGGTCATTCCGCCACCGGCCCGGCCGGAGCCGGCCCGGCCCCCGAGGGTGCGCCGACCGCGATCATCGCCTGCACCGCCCGCCGGGCCCGGTCGGCCACGCCGGGGGCGACGATCACTTCCGCGGTTCCCTCGCGCAGGCAGCGCAGCAGGGACGCCGGGGTCGTCATCTTCATGAACCGGCACACAGCGCCCGGGTTGACCGCCTCCCAGCGCACGGCCGGATTCGCCTTGCGCAACTGGTGCAGCATGCCGGTTTCGGTGGCCACCAGCACGGTGGGGGCCTTGGTGCTGCGGGCGGCGTCGAGCATGCCGCCGGTGGACAGGATCCGGGTCCGGCCGGGCGGCAGGTCACCCTCCCCGGCCTGCCACAGCGCGGCGGTCGAGCAGCCGCATTCGGGATGGATGAACAGCTCCGCCTGCGCGTCGGCGCTGGCCTTGCGGCTCAGCTCGGCCGGGCTGATCCCGGCGTGCACGTGGCACTCGCCCATCCAGATATGCATGTTGGCCCGGCCGGTCTCCCGCTGCACGTAGGCGCCGAGGAACTGGTCGGGCAGGAAGAGCACCTCCCGGTCCGCCGGGATGGACGCGACGATCTGCGCCGCGTTGGCCGAGGTGCAGCACAGATCGGCTTCCGCCTTGACGTCGGCGCTGGTGTTCACGTACGCGACCACCACGGCGCCGGGATGCTCGGCCTTCCACTCCCGCACCTGCGGCGCGGTGATGGTGTCGGCGAGCGAGCAGCCGGCCCGCGGCTCCGGGATCAGCACGGTTCGGTCCGGGGCGAGGATCTTGGCGGTTTCCGCCATGAAGTAGACCCCGGCGAACACGATGACGCTGGCCGTGCTGGCCGCGGCCAGCCTGGACAGCGCGAGCGAGTCGCCCACGTGGTCGGCGACGTCCTGGATCTCGGGCGCCTGGTAGTTGTGCGCGAGGATCACCGCGTCACGTTCGGCCGCCAGCCGCCGGATCTCCGCCGCCCACTCCGCCGCCCATTCCCTGTGGGCCCGATCGCTGGGTGCCTCAGTACCGGTCATCGTCTGCCCCTATCGCCGGGAGGTTTTAGACCCGAAGTGTAAAACGTTCTAGCCTTGTAGTCTAAAACCCTCGCGAATCGATAACATGCCAGGGTGCCTGTCGATGAATCGCAGACCTTCCGCGCGGAAAGGGGCCAGCATCCCCAGTGGGACGCCCAGCCGGGGCAGACCGTGCCGGGCGCCTTGCCCAGCTCAGACGACGGGCCCGAGCCAGCGGGCGAGCCTGGGGCGGACGGTCAGCCCAGCTCAGACCATGGGCGCGAGCCAGCGGGCGAGCCAGGGGCGGACGGTCAGCCCAGCTCAGACGATGGGCCCGAGCCAGCGAGCGAGCCTGGGGCGGACGGTCAGCCCAGCTCAGACGGCCGGCCGGAGCCTCCGGTGCAGGGCGCACGGTTCCCGCACGAGGTGCTGGCCGTCGTCCTCCAGGTCCGGCAGGGCAGCTTGCACGTCCTGCTCTGGCAGCGGGCTGAACCGCCGTTCGAGGGACGGTGGGCGCTGCCCGGCGGGCCCCTCGGCGAGGATGAGCGCCTGGGAACGTCCCTGGGGCAGCACCTGGCCGCCAAGGTAGACCTCACCGACATCGCCCACATGGAGCAACTGGAGACCCGCAGTGATCCGGCGCGGGATCCTCGCGGCCGTGTCCTGGCCACGGCCTACCTGGCGCTCATATCCGCCGGCGCCGAGCCGCGCATCCCCCCGGACACCGCCTGGCACCCCGTCCAGGACCTGCCCCCGACCGCGTTCGACCACGGGTCGATCGCCCGGTCGGGACGAGAGCGGCTGCGGGCCAAGCTGTCCTATACCAACATCGGCTTCGCCCTGGCCCCGCAGACCTTCACGATCGCCCAGCTGCGGGACATCTACGCCGCTTCGGTGGGTCACGCGATCTCAGCGACCAACCTGCAGCGGATCCTGACCCGGCGGTGCGTCATCGAGGCCACTCCCGGGGCCGCCCGGCCGGCCCCCGCTGGCGGCCGGCCCGCCACCCTCTACCGGTTCGCGACCCGGACGCTGGTCGTCACCAATCCCTTCGCCGCGTTCCGCCCGCCATCCCTGTCACCAGCCGCCGACCGGTAAGCGGCCTGTGGCCTGATCGCCACCACGACCGACCGCTCAGCTGAACGCATTTCCCGCCCAGCAAGCTCGCAATGGCCTCTAACAACAGTTATGTGAAGGAATCACGGGTAAGCTCAGAAGGCTTTAGTAGGCTTCTGTGGATCATCCCATCGCGCAGCCCACGCATCGTAATATATGGCTGAACCAAAGGATTAATAAAGCGATACTGAAATTTCTGGCTTCTTCTTTCTTTCTTGAGCACAGGGCCGCGTTCTCCGGATAGCGCGTTCAGATGCGGGGTAAATTGCTGAACGTCATAAGGCTTGTGCATGATTGTCGACAGCCTTTCACGAACGGCTGCTGCGGTGAAGAAACCCTTCTCATCTGTATGCGCGCAAGCGCACGCCAGAAGAACTTCCTTATATATATTGTTACGAGTGCTAAAGGTGGCCCTGTAATAAAGATCTCGGATACTTTCCTGTGCGCGATGGATAGCGGTTTCGATTGCACTATCAACATCGAAAATTCCAACGACGCTAGACTGTCCCGACACGGCGCTGGCGGCTGCATTCTGCGCAAGGAGATGTGTATAATGCGGCAAACCCTGTGACATCGTAGTGATATGCTCCACCGCAGCTCGATGGGCGCTCATATCAACAGCCTTCAGCCCATTGACTACGATATCTGCCAGCTCCGACTCCGACATCCGCGGCATTCGCACTTGAACTATGGCACGCTCGACAGAAGCATGTTCCCTTACGAGCTCGTCCACATTATCGGCGACTCCTACCAGAATAACGGTAGCAGGGATAACCTCATCGCTTAGAGTCTTCAGAGTGTCCGCGAAGAATCGATGTGTGCTTGGATCGGCAACGCGATCAAATTCGTCCAGAAAGATCGCTAGAGAGGCATTTGATGTTAGCAGTCTCATTCCTGTGCGAATATGGTCTGGAGTGATGTCTTTTACATTGGCCAGGTATTGTGATGCGTTAATTATTATCTTTCGGTCGCCTGATCCGAAACCGACCACAGGCATTTGTGAAACTATCGCAATCTCATTAAAAACCTTACGCCAAATCGAGGCAAAGTCGTCGCTGCTTTGGCAGTTAATCTTTATGGACTTGGTAATCCCTCGACCTGGCGCCACCACATCCGCGCAAATAGTGGCCAAAGATGTTTTCCCCACGCCGCGCTCGCCATATATCACAGCGTGCTGGCCTGGTTCCGCCAGGGCTTCACCCACACCGACCAGCTGCTTCTTACGCCCGGCAAAGAGATCATGCCTCTTTATTGGCGCAGACGGACTGAACGCTCTTCTTACGGCAGTTTCCCGCCGGATCAGAGAATCTGTTTCAGAGATGGTCATAAGGATTAACGTCTCTCGATACAGCACCATAAGATCTGACTTGCGTAAAGCCTAAGTACAATAATCTGCCAGTGGGACAAATCGGCAATGCGGTAGACACAGAAGCGTAACCCTGTCCGTGTTCCCGTCTACTGCATAATAATTAATAGCGCCGACTGCCCTCCATTTCCGACAGTCATTCCATTCTTCCTTGCTTAGCAGGGTCATCTTCGCTGTAACGTTCGCGAACGATCCTGCTGATATGATCTCCGAACGAGCCCGACGTAGAGGCCATATCCTGCAGCTCTACGAATAGCTCAAGGTATTTCTTGATCTCTCCCGCTTCATCGCGACTTGTACTCTCTCGCTCTGCATTCTCAAGGTAAAGAAGATCAGAGAGAAGAGGATCTTCAAACTGCAGCACCGTAAAGGCGCTACCCATTCCGCGGTGCCCGCCTGCGAAGAAGGGCAATAGGAAGACAGATATGCCTTCCATTTTGGACAGCTCAAGCAGGTGAGCAACCTGCTCGCGCATGACCTCGTACCCGCCCACAGGCCTGCTAAGGGCTGTTTCGCCCAAGATAAAGTTGAGCTCTGGGCGAACGGATTGCTCCAGCAGCGTCTGGCGCTGCACGCGCGCCTCAAGACGTCGCTCGATCTGCTCCTCGGAGTTGCCCAGCACTTTCAGCAAGGAACGAGCATAGTCCTGGGTCTGAAACAAGCCGGGAATGACCGACGGTTCATACTTATAGATAACCTTTGCCGCCGGCTCGTTGCCAAAAAGCTCTAGCGCTGCGAGAGAGAGCACATCGTTGAAAGCGCTCCAGCCCTTATCCTCGCGAGCGTTCTTAGCTAGTTCGACAAGCTGGTCGACACGAGACTCTTCGGTAACACGGTAAAGTTGCAGCAGGGCCCTGACATCTGTAGGTGTCACAGGGACGATTCCTTGTTCGATGCGGACAATCTTGCTATTGCTCCATACCAGCTGGTCTGCTGCAGCTTTCTGCGTCATACTGGCGCTGATCCGCGCCTGGCGCAGCGCTTCTCGTAGGCGTCTCTTCTTGACCTCGACGGTCTCTGCCTTGCTGGCACTGTCAGCCACATCGATCACGCTTCCCCCCACGAAGCACGAAACCATCGCTCCTGGACCGACCGTACGACCTGCATCACGCGATGTCGTTGCGGCGCGGTGCCTGCCGCGCCGCCAGGTGTACCCAGACCTACATGCACCATGCCACTATACCGCACGCCATATATCCCGAGACCACCAGGCACGAAGCCTGACATCGTGCCGACTACTGTCTCCGTGCTACATAGCTTTGTGCATGTAGCGCCGCAGAGGGTGGCGATTCGAAGTCTTGTTCACGATCTGTAATCATCCCGTGGCGTTCTGAAGCAAAGGATGATCATCGCAGGCTAAGTGCCTGCAGGCTCTCGGGCCGTCGCATCCCGACCGTCACGTCCGGTGTTCGTCCAGTTTGCTGTCACCGTATACGACACCTGGCCGACCCAGCGCCGGGCTCTCGGCCGCCGGATCCGCGAACGGGAATCCGGTCGACGGGTTCTGCGATCAACATCGCCGCGCAGCACGGCATGCGCACGGGTCAGTACCCGCCGCCCGTCGATCGCCACGCCCGCCCCCCGACGACTGCCGCTGCCGGTCGCCGAACTGTGGAGCGCAACCACCCACGAATCCTCTGCCGGATGGATCGGGCCGTCAGCGTTCACGCTCAGAACCTTTGAAGCCGAAGTTGAGCCGAATCGCCAGCAGCCCGGCTTCCGTCCCCACGAAGAGTCGCCGGCTTCGGAGGCCTCATCGAAGGCGTCGATTATTACGTTGAACCGAGGCCCGGTGCGCTCGCCGAGCGCGTCATGCAGCGCGCACGCGGACAGAGCAATGTCGCTTGCGAGAGTCGCATCGAAACGTTCGGACAACTGATTGAGGTGTTGATCTGGGAAGCGTGCGATGGTCTGATGCAGCGTGATCGCGCGGCCGTCACCGCGCT
>Ga0181518_10004743_pt1 | contig 12020 bp, 8 predicted proteins | sample PEATcosm2014_Bin_28_FD_119751 | JGI IMG/M metagenome (GOLD analysis project Ga0181518, IMG submission 119751) | Peatland microbial communities from MTU Mesocosm Facility, Houghton, MI, USA - PEATcosm2014_Bin01_60_metaG | ecosystem: Environmental > Terrestrial > Soil > Wetlands > Peat | place... | reverse complement strand
GGACAGGGACCGGCGCCAAACCGGAGCAAGGACCCGTTGGGCACGGCATCGCGGAACACGATTATCACCGATCTGGCGGGAGACGGGGTCGGCGCTATCGTCGGCCTGGATCAGGAAGGCGCTCCGGGGCAAGTGGTGGTTGTGACGGCCAATCCAGATTTCACTGTAAAGTACGCCGGAGGTTATAAGGTGGGCCTGACGCCGCTAGGGGTGGTGGCGGGCGATTTCAATGGGGACGGCAAGCACGATGTGGCAGCCGTATATTTTGGCCCACTGGATAACTCCGCACCCGGGGGCATCTCGCTCTTGCTCGGAACCGGGAATGGCACCTTGCAGCCGGCGGTCAACTATCCGGCTGGCCTCGGCACGATTGCAGCGGCCGCGTGGGATTTCAATGGCGACGGGAAGGACGATCTGGCCGTCGTGAACTACCAGGACAGCACCGTGACGATCATGTTCGGCAGCGCCAGTGGAAAACTCACCGTCGGAAACACCTATAGTACCGGCATGGGCAGCTTTCCCGCGTCCGTTGCCGTGGCGGACATAAACGGCGATGGTAATCCAGACCTGGTGCTTTCCACTTTCTCTAACATAGTCACCCTGCTGGGCAATGGAGACGGTACGTTCCGGGCCGGACCGTCTACCGCTGTCTCGACCGCCGAGTCCTTCCTAGCCATGGGCGACTTCAATAAAGACGGCAAGATGGATGTCGCCGTGAAGGATTCTCTAAGCGGCTTGGTATACATTCTGCTCGGCAACGGCGACGGCACATTCAACATGGTGTCACAGTACCAGATCGGATACGCCCCCGGAACTTTCTACGTGGAAGACTTCGATGGCGATGGGAATCCCGATCTCGTATTCGCGGCGGGACACCCGGACGCGCTGATTACGCTGCCTTATACGCAGACCGTGGGCGTGCTGTTCGGCAATGGCGACGGGACTTTCGCCGGTGCGCCCGCATATCTTGTGCCGGGCGGGCCGACCAGTATAGCGGTTGCCGACTTCAATGGCGACGGAAAACCGGATCTGGCGGTCGCGGGCCAGGGCCCGATTTCGATCCTGCTGGGCAGCGGAGGTGGCCGGTTTCAAGCAGCCCCCACCATCAGCAGCGGCGGTGGCACCTATACCGGATTGGCGGCCGGCGATCTGAACGGCGATGGCAAGATGGACTTGGCGGTCAATGACCACGCGAGCGGCGCGACGGTCTATCTGGGAAACGGAGACGGAACATTCCAGGCGCCTCTAGCCGTTGCGGGGGGTGGCAACGGCACGTCGTTCGTTGCCATCGGCGATTTCAACAACGACCACAAACTCGATCTGGCCATCGCCAACCACGACTCGGACTCTGTCACGATCGTGCCCGGAAACGGAAACGGGACCTTTGGCGCCGGCGCCACCTTTCCGGTGGGATCGATGCCGGCGTTTCTTCTTACCGGCGATTTCAATCGCGATGGCAACCTGGATCTCGCCGTAGTCGATAGCGGGTTCGTTTTCATGGCTAGCAATCCCGGGAGCATTTCGATTCTGCTGGGGAAAGGTGACGGCACCTTCCAAACCGCCGTGAATTATTCCGTATCGGGCGGTTTTTGGCCGAGTTCGATCGGCGCGGGAGACTTCAACAACGATGGCATTACCGACCTGGTCGTGACGGCAGCTACGCAGAACTTCGGCTCGACGCTGGTCGTCTTCATCGGCAACGGCGACGGCACTTTCAAGCCGGGGGTTCTGGTCCCCACGGACTTCGGGCCGGCAGCCGTGTCCGTCGCCGACTTCAATGGCGACGGCAAACTGGACCTGATCGTGCCGCACTGCTGCGGCGATTCCGACATCACTTATCTGCTCGGGAATGGGGACGGCACCTTCCAAAAGGAGGTGCCCATCACGTACAACAGCGGCGCGTACGCTTCGGCAGTTGCGGACTTCAATGGCGACGGCAAGCCCGATATAGCTTTCGTATCGCCGACCGTGACACCCGACGACAGCAGCGTATTCATCTTCCTGAACGTGCCTTCGGTGGCCCTGCAACCGGCCGTCAGTGGCATCATTGGCGCGAGCGCGTTTGGCGCATTTCCCGATATCGCCACGGGATCTTATATCGAAATCTATGGATCGAACCTGGCCGCGGATACCAGAGAGTGGGGCGCCTCCGATTTTATGGGTTCGAACGCGCCCACATCGCTCGACGGAACCAGCGTGCAGGTCGACGGAAACGCGGCTTTCGTCTATTACATCAGTCCCGGGCAGGTGAACGCCCTGGTTCCCGGCGGAGTCACGGCCGGCACGGCGCAGGTCACGGTGATGGCCGGGGGTGTGACCAGCGCGTCATTCCAGGTCCAGGATTTGAACACCGAACCGGGCATGCTCGCGCCGGCAAACTTCAATATCCAAGGCACCCAGTACGTAGTGGCGCAATTGCCGGACGGCACCTACGTGCTGCCGGCGGGCGCCATCGCGGGGCTGAACTCGCGGCCGGCCAAGCCGGGCGAGACGATAGTAATCTATGGCATCGGCTTTGGTCCCGCGGAGAATTCCGCACAGCAGGTCTCGCCTGTGGGCCAGATCGCGAGCGGGCTGACCAAGCTTACCTCCAGCTTCGCGGCTTTCTTCGGGCAGACCCAGGCCAATGTCGCCTACGCGGGACTGGCCCCGGGCTACGTGGGGCTTTACCAGTTCAATGTGGTTGTGCCCACGGTGGCGAACAGCAATGCCGTTCCGTTTACGTTTACGCTGGGCGGAGCGAGCGGCGGGCAAACGTTGTATACGGCAGTGCACCAATAGCCGGATCGTGGACGCAGGTGCGAACTTCCAACCAAATTGGAGGGCGGGCTTAAGCCCGCGCGGGGCTTGAGCCCCGCTCTTCGGCGCGCGAAGATCGCCCCACGGCGAGCGAAGCTCGCCCAGGCGCGGACTTCAGTCCGCGCAAAGCCGGCTTTCAGACGGCTCTGGCGCCCTAAAAAGGCGGCTGCGGGCACGATTGCCCGCCCTCCAATTTATGCGGAATCGCAGTACGCTAAAGCGCGCTAAAGCGCGCTAAAGCGTGCGCCACACTATCTGTGTGAATCTGTGTGCATCTGTGGTTTCGTTTCCCCCGCCTGCTCCGTGATCGTCAGAATCTGATCGGCAGGCACGTTGTGCAGCGTCTGATGGATGCGGCTGGGCCAGACGATATCGATTTCCTTCACCACCTTCGACGGCCCCAAACCGAAGTGCACGCGCGGATCGCTCGAGCAGGCGTAGCCGGTGCTGGTGGTGGCGTGATTGTACTGCACGCCCGCGTCCGTCGTGATGCGCACCTGCGCCCCCAGTCCCATGCGATTGCTCTTCACCCCCACCAGCTTCAGCAAAATCCAATGATTGCCATTCTGCGAAATGTTGTGGAAGTATTGCGCCTTCCCGTTGAGCACACTGACCACGGCGTCGATGCGGCCATCGTTATCCACGTCCCCGAACGCTACGCCGCGATGCGGCGCGGCAATCTGAAACTCCGTGCCGGCGCCCGCGCTCACATCCTGGAATTTCCCGTTTCCCAGGTTGCGCAACACCGTGTTGGGTTCTTCCGGTTCGCGCAACGAAAACTGGCGAATGTTGTCGAGCGCGTGCCCGCGCACCACCAGCAGGTCCTTCCATCCGTCGTTGTCGAAATCGAAGATCCCGTTCGACCAGCCAAACATGGAGCGGGTGATGGTGCCCACGCCGGAGACGGCGGTGATCTCCGCGAAATCTCCCGCCGCGCCGCGATTCTTGAACAACGGAAAAGTGTCGCCTTGAAAGCCGCTCACCCAGATGTCGTCGTAGCCGTCGTTATCGATGTCCCGGAAATCGGCGCCCATGCCCGAAAGGTACGCGCCCGACTCGGGGTAGGCGACTCCCGTCTGTAGCGCAACCTCCTGGAATTTCTTGCCGCCCAGATTGTGGAAGAGCATATTGGGAGCATTGTCGTTGGCTACGAAGACGTCCATGAATCCGTCGTGGTCGTAGTCGGCGAAAGCCACCCCCATCCCCTTTCCGCGGATCTGGCCGATGCCCGTCGCGGCCGATACATCCGTGAACGTGCCGTTCCCGTTGTTGTGGTAGAGGGTATTCGGAAGCGGCGCGTAGTTGTTGGGGTGGCAGTAGGCGCGCAAGTTCGGATTGGGCCCGCAAAAGGGATCCTTGTTGACCTCCCATTTGCAATAGTTCGAGACGAACAGGTCCAGATAGCCGTCGTTATCGTAGTCGAACCAGCCGGCGGCCACCGCCCACATCTTCTTGCCGTCCAGAACGCCGCCGCCGACTCCGGCCTTGTCCGTGACGTCGGTGAAGGTGCCGTCGTGGTTGTTATGAAGAAGCTGATTCTTGGTCACATTGGCGAGGAAGATGTCCGGCCATCCATCGTTGTCGTAGTCTCCGATGGCGACTCCCATGCCGTAGCCCTCGCCCTTCACGCCGGCCTTCTCCGTAACGTCGGTGAAGGTGCCGTCGTGATTGTTGTGGAACAGGCGATTCCAGTATTTGGGCGACTCTTTCTTTAGCGACGGGATGGCCGCGCCGTTGACGAAGTAAATGTCCAGGTATCCGTCGTTGTCGTAATCGAAAAGCGCCACGCCGGCCAGCATGATCTCGGGCAGATTCTTGTTCGGCGTCGGGCAACTGTCGGCTACGAAGTGTATGCCTGAGCGGTCCGCGATTTCTTCGAAGGCGATGGGCCCCAGCGTGGCTCCCGCTACGGCCAGGACCGGAGCACACAGCGCTAATACTTGCCAGCCTCTCAAACTTCAGCATAATACGCGCTTCGATGCCAAGAAAGCAGCCGCCAATATCTGAGCGCAATCCGTGCGGGGATCTGCAACTTGCATCCCTTCGCGCGCGATCTTTTTTATCTGTGTGCATCTGCGTGCATCTGCGGCTAATGTTCTTCCGGATGCGTTGTTCGCGATTGCCGCCCTCCGGGTGCTTAACCGTCTTGGGGCAACCGCTCCCTGACGGGGTGCCCTCTGGGCCCGGCTCGGTAAACTCTGCGAAATCGACGCGGCTATTACCGAGCCGCGACCGTCAGGGAGCGGTTGCCCTGCGGAAAGCGATAGAATTGTCCTATGAAGAAGGTTGGTGTTCCGCTCATTGCGTGTCTCATTGCGATAGCCGCTGGCCCCGGCCGGGGCCAGGACGCAACTCCCCCAGCGCCTGGAGCGACGATCCGGGTGACCACCACCGAGGTGGCGCTGGACCTTGCGGTGCGCGACAAAAAGGGCCGCCAGGTGAAGAACCTCAAGCCTGGCGAAGTGGAAATCTACGAGGACGGCGTGCGCCAGCAGATTCTCAGCTTCCGCATGGTGCCGGGCCGCGAAGAGCACCGCCGGGAAGCTGAAAGCCAGGCGAAACCGGCCGCCGGCGTATCCCTGCCGCTGCGGGAAGTAAACACGGTCTGCATCGTTTTCCATAACATCGATCCGGTCACGCGGCCGCATGCGGTCGAAATCGTCAAGGAGTTCATCAAGAGCAACCTGCCGCCGGAGACATACATCGGCATCTTCAATCTCAACGAAAAGCTGATCCCCGTGCACGAGTTCACGAAGAACCGGGATGAGCTGCTGCAATCGGCGCTCAATGGGAAGGCCCTGGATTTTAGCAGAGCCTCGGAAGCCCTGCTCACCGCCAGTCCGAACATCGTCACTATCAACGCCCAGGTGAACAACGCCACGCACACGGCCAGCGTGTCGGTGGACACCACCGGGGGCGAGGTCAATACCAACGTCATCATGGGCGCGGACGTCTCCAACAGCAGCGGCGCGAATCGCCTGCGCGGCGATCAGGTTCGCGAACGCAGCGATTTCGCCAATATTACGGGCATGCACGAGACCGATCGGATCATCACCCTCATCGACCAACTGGCCCCGCTGCCAGGACGGAAAAGCGTTCTGCTGGTGACCACCGGTTTGGTTACCACCGGGGACCCCGACCGATTCCAGAAGATTCTCAACAATGCCAATAGCCATGGCATCACGTTTTACGCGCTGGATAGCACCGAAATGAGCGCCATGACCGACACCGCCCAGGCCGGCAAGCTGGCCGTGAACCAGATGGCATCCGTCAGCCAGAACCAGGGCAAGATTGGAGCCAGCGCCAGCGTCATGCGGCAGAATAGCAAGCAGGGAGACGACACCATCTCCGCCGTGCGCACCTCGGACTTGCAGTCCAGCCTGCGGCAGTTGTCCGAAGGCACGGGCGGCTTCCTGATCGCCAATACCAATGACTTCCGCAAGTCGTTTCAACAGGTCGCCGAGAATCTGGACGCCCACTATGAAGCGGTCTATCATCCCACCTCGAACAAGTATGACGGGCGCCTGCGGAAAATTGAAGTGAAGCTGGCGCGCAACGATTTGCAGGTGGAGAGCCGCACCGGATACTTCGCCATGCCGGATCTGAAAGGCTCCGGCCCGCTGACGCCGGTGGAATCCACCGGTCTCGCGGTGCTGAACACCGAGCCTCGGCCGCACTCATTCGATTTCCACGTCACGGCCTACCATTTCCAGAAGGACGGCTCGAACCCGGGGGGCACGCTGGCTTTCGAATTGCCCGGCACTAAACTGGGCGCTGCCGCCGACCCGGCGCGCAAGACCCATAAGTTCGAAGTGTCGCTGTTCGCGCTTGTCAGGGATGCCAACGGACAGGTCGTCGACAAATACAGTCTCGACAAGCCTTACTTCATCGCGGACGCCAATCTGGCGGCGGTGCGCGCCACGCCCCTGATCTACACGCATCCGCTCGATCTTCCGCCGGGCCATTACACGGTCGAAACCGCTGTAGTGGACCGCGAAGGGAGCCAGGCAACCGCCGAGACCGCGCAGATCGACATCCCCGCGCCGTCCAAGGGCGTCGGGATCAGCAGTCTGGTAGCGGTGCAACAGATCGAGGCGGCCGGCGCTCAGGCGGACGCCGCCGATCCCCTCACCTTCAAGGGAAAGCACGTGATTCCGTTGGTCGAGGCCACCGTCAACCCGGCGAACAAGCGCTACGTGTACTTTGTGGTGTATCCGGACAAATCGAACGCGGAGAAACCCAAGATCCATGTCGAGTTCAAGACCGGCGGCCAGGTATTCGCAGAGTCCACCGCCAATCTGCCGGCGCCCGACGCTACGGGCACCATCCCGATGTTCGTGGCGGCCGCCACACGGCCCGGCAATTGCGAGTTGCAGATCACGGCTCTGCAGGGAAACGAATCCGCTACCGAGCATCTCCAGTATGCCGTAGCAGCGCAGTAAGTATTTCGTGGGGCAGGCTCTTAGCCTGCGGCGGCCTCTCAGGCCGCCTCGGCCAAGTTGTCAACCTGTAGGCCGATTGCACTACAGGTGAAGGCGCCTGAGCCAGTGCTTGAAATCCGGGAAAAACTCCGGAGCCAGGTTGCCGAATCCTGCGCCCGCCGTGCTGCTCCCCCAGTTGATCGCCGTGGCTTTCAGGTTGCGGCTGCGTGCGGGGTAGTACGCATTCGACAGGCCGACGCTCAAGGCGGTGCCCACTAAATTCGACCAATTGACGGTGCTCGCGCCCGCGTTGGTCCGTGTTGCCACGGCCCGGCTGACGGCATATCCCACGCGCGACCAGAAACCGTGCTGCTCGCCCCTCCGCCGGTACTTGGTGTCCTCGTGAAACGCGGACGCCATCACGAAATCGCTGAAGAAGTTCTGGGTGACGTTATCGACCGTTGCGGCGCCGAAGCGCTTCACCAAGGCAATGTGGCCCACTCCGTACTTCGGGTCCGCGTTGGTGGCCTGCGACACGCCACCGGTAGCCGCGCTCGCGACGATGGTCAGCGGAGTGAAGGTCTCCTGCACGAAGAACTGCCATTTTTCCTCGACGGTGATGGGCCCGCTTGCCGTGGCGGAGTCTTGCACGGTCTGCGCACTGGTCCGCGCCGGCATCCACAGAGCTGCCGCGGCGATCGCCAGATAGAGGAAATGCCTCATCCTTATAGAATGCGCCAAACCGGGTCTGAAATGCATCTATGCAAGGGTGCTTGACCGTATTGGGTGGGGAGTCTGGCTTTGCGAAATCAACGCGACTGTTACCGAGCCGCGACCGTCAGGGAGCGGTTTCCTCTATGCACCTCCCCGCGCGCGCAGAGCCGCTTGCGCCGCGTGAAAGCCGCACATCCCGTGCACGGCTCCGCCGGGCGGCGTGGACGAGGAGCACAGATACACGCCATCGAGCGGCGTGCGATAGAGCAGGCGCGTGGGGCGCAGCACGAGCTGCCGGAGATCCTGTGCGCCGCCGGTGATATCGCCGCCCACTAGGTTGGCGTTGTGCCGCTCCAGGTCCGCGGGCGTCATTATATTGCGCGCCAGAATGCGTGCGCGGAAGCCAGGCGCGAAGCGTTCCACCTGGGATTCGATGCGCTCCGTCATGTCCGCCGTGGAGGCGTGCCGCACGTGGCAATAGGCCCATGCCGTATGCCGGCCGGCGGGCGCGCGGCTGGCGTCGAACAGGCTGGGCTGCGCCACCAGGACGAAGGGCCGCTCGCTCGGATTCGTTCCGGCGAGCATGCTCTCGGAGGCCGCGATCTCGTCGAGCGATCCGCCCACGTGGACCGTGCCGGCGCGGCCGCACTCGGCTGCCTTCCACGGGATGGGCGCGCTCAAGGCCCAATCGACTTTGAAGACGCCGGGGCCGTAACGGTAGGCCTCCAATTGGCGGCTGAAGCGCTCCGGCAGACGGCCGCCGGCGATGGCCAGGAATTGCCGGGGCGTGACATCGCAGAGCACCAGGGAGGCATCGCCCAACTCATCGAGCGACTGGACGCGGCTGTTCGCGACGATGCGTCCGCCGAGCGACTCGAAGTAGGACGCCAGCGCGTTGGCGATGGACTGCGAACCGCCGCGCGGGATAGGCCAGCCGACGGCGTGTCCGGCCGCGGCCAGCACCCATCCAAAGGCGGCCGATCCGAGCGCGTCCAGAGGCAGCACCGAATGTGCGGCATTGCCTGCAAACAGGGCGCGCGCCGCTTCCGTGCGAAAGAGCCGCCGGGCCAGAAGCGCCGCGGGCCACAGGGCCAGTGCTCCGAAGCGCGCCAGCAGCCACGGATGCGCGGGCAGGCGAACGAGCGGCGCCTGGATCATCGGCACCAGTTCGCGCCAGCGCCGCACCAGGGGAGCCATCGCGCGCCGGTAGCGAGGGCCGTCCGCTCCCAGGCGCGCGCAGGTTTCGTCCAGCGGCATGGCCAGTATGGCGGCCGACCCGTCATCCAGGGGATGCGCGAGAGGCAGCGGCGGCTGGATCCATTCCAGGCCGTGCTCCGCCAGCGGGAAAGCGGCGAACGCAGGTGAACTCGCCGCCAGCGGATGCACGGCCGAACAAACGTCGTGCACGAATCCCGGCAGCGTCAGCTCGGCCGAGCGCGCCCCGCCGCCGATGGTGGGTTGCGCTTCGAACACCGTGGTGCGCAGCCCGGCTTTCGCCAGAATAATAGCGGCGGTCAGGCCGTTCGGCCCGGAGCCGACCACGCACGCGTTGCTGTTATGGGGCCGCATATATCAGCCCCGTGGCGCACGCTTAAGCGTGCAGCGGCGAACTTCAGTTCGCCGTGCCCCGCTGCACGCTAAGGTGTGCGCCGCCAGTGAGCTCGCCGGGAAATACGTGCCCACCACCTTCCGCGTCCACCATTGCGAGGACGCGGCCCGTTCGGCCGGACTCGTGAAATGGTACTCGTAAACGAGCGCGCGCACGTAGCGCGGCGGACGCTCCGGAAATGGATTGCTCCGCAGCAGCGCGAGCACCGCCCGGTCGCCTTCCAGCAGCTTCTGCATCAACGGCGCGAACCACGGTTGCTCCTCGTAGGACGACAGGGCCGCGAACCACATCAGCCAATCGAGGCGCAGGTGATACGGCGCAATCTGCGGAGGCATGCGTCCGAGGTCGCCGGGCTTGCCCTTGAACTCGTACTCGCGCCATTTCGTCGAGGCAGTCACCACCGGTTCGTCCGTTCCTTCCACGATCACCTCGTAGCGCGGCCGCGTGATCGACCCGAATGCGCCGTAAGTGCCCACCAGATGAAAACGATTGTAGACCGTATTCATCACCTGCGCCGGGGACAGCATGTTGCGAATCGGTTGGATGCTGAGAATCGCAACCAGGATGCCGACGCCTATGGAGGGCGGGCAATCTTGCCCGCAGCCGCCTTTCAGGCGGCTTGCAGCGGAACCGGTCGTCGAAGGTGCTGACGGCCAGGACCATCGTCAGCGCATTCAACCAGGAGAGATTGCCGCCCGCAAAGATGAGCCCCTGGAAGGCAATGGTGATGGCGCCCGCGATGGCCGCGATCGGCTGCGGCAGGAAGTAAGCGAACGGGACCACCAGCTCCGAGAAATGGTTGAACAACACGCCGGACTTGTGGAACCAGGCGGGCGCCCAATGAAAGAACCAACTCAGCGGACCCGGCATGGGCCGGGTCTCATAGTGATAGTCGAGGCACGTGAGATCGCGCCAGCACGGGTCGCCGCGCATCTTGGTGAGCCCCGCGCCGAACATCAGGCGGAACAGCAGCCATCGCAGCAGCCAGATGGCGATGGTTGCGGCGTGGCGCGGCGGCTACCGAGGAAGATGGCGTAGAAGGTCGCCTCCAGTAGGATGGATTCCCAGCCGAAAGCGTAGAACGTCTGGCCCACGTTGACGAAGGAGATGTAGAGCACCCAAAGCATGGCCCACACGAGCATGGAGAGCCATGTGCCGTAGCGGTCCGCGAGGCCGGTGAGCGCGAGGCACGCCAGCAGCACGCCGAGCCAGGCCGCAATCGTGAAGGCCGTGTCGTTGGGGGCGAAGAAGAACAGGCTGGGCGAACTGCTGAACGGGACCGTTTTGGTGAAGAGCGGAACGGGGAGCAGTCCGTGCTCGCCGAGCAAGGGTTTGAATTCCAATGCGGCGTTGAGGAAGGCTACCAGGAGGATCATGGCCAGGCCTCGTTGGTAGACGAGGCGGGTGAGGCAGAAGGTCTCGGAGCCGATCCAGCGCATCGTGCGTCACACGATGGTAGCGCCTGGGTTTTGCGGGCGTCAACCGCCGGCCGGATGGAGCAGCGGAGGGATCCTCCTGGGACGGGACCTCTCACCCGCGGCGATTCCAAATTTCCAACATGCGCGTTTCCCGTCCAGTTGACGTGACGCGGACTTCGCAGGACTGATCCCCCGCGTTTCATTCGCAAAGCGTATCTGGCCAAGCTAGACAACCCGCTGAACGTTTTCAAGTGCCAGGCTTTTGGAACACTCTAGTGCCGCCGATTCCCCCTCGAAGGCGTGGTCTCGGACATTCGAAACGTATTTTAAGGCCGGAAATGTAATAAAGTATTGGTTGTCTTCAAATGTCAGAGGAAAATGCAGCAGATACGCCGGTGATGGTGGATACCGCTCGGATTCGGTTGCGACGGATCTTTGAGTTTTTGAGGGCCTTGGATGAGCGGAGAAATCCGATTCCGCTTCACATCAAAGATCACCCATGGCTTCTGCCCTTGAATGAGTTGCCTTGTCATCCTTCTGTCCAATTGCTCCGGGGCGATCAGCCGGATGGCGAGGCGACCTGTTTACTGAGGGTCGCGAGGCCCCAACTCACGGAGGCGCCCCAGCCACCGGAAGAGCTTAATGGATGGCTCAAGCCTACGTGGGAGCAGTGGAATGGTTCAATTGAAATCCTGCCAACCCGCAGTTTTCCATCGGCGGATGGGGTGGGTACTGTCATAGCCTTCGCAGATGGTGGCAGTCGGATCACGGCGCTCGCCAGGTATAGAGCCGGCAGAGCGGCTTGGCAAGAAGCAGAGGCGCCCGCCAGAGGGGCGCATGAGTTATTCGAGAAGTTCTACGCCATCTGGGGCGAACTTCGGCGCGATGGCGAATCAGCAGAGTTGGTCCTTGGAAACGGTCTGTTGAACTGGCACGTTTCTAAACACAGCGTCATAAGTAATTGCGCATGATGGTGGGTTGTGTTTTGATGGAGTAGTGAAGCGGCTCACCATTACCGATGCGGCCTCCATGGCTTTGGGGCTGCAGGACGAGATCCGT
>Ga0181518_10004742_pt1 | contig 12021 bp, 9 predicted proteins | sample PEATcosm2014_Bin_28_FD_119751 | JGI IMG/M metagenome (GOLD analysis project Ga0181518, IMG submission 119751) | Peatland microbial communities from MTU Mesocosm Facility, Houghton, MI, USA - PEATcosm2014_Bin01_60_metaG | ecosystem: Environmental > Terrestrial > Soil > Wetlands > Peat | place... | reverse complement strand
TGGTGCCGAGGCCATCCACGATTCCATAGACGCCAGCCTGCCCGGCGATGGTGGTCACCACCCAGTTGGTGCCGACCGGGGTAATCTTGCGAATGGTGCTGTTGTAGGCGTCCGCGACATAGACGTTGCCCTGGCTGTCCAAGGCAATGTCCGAAGGATAGTAAAAACGCGCGTCGCTGTTCGTGCCATCGGCGCTGCCAATGTTGCCGGCCAGGCCGGCAATGGTGCTTACCACGTCGTTCGTCGTAATCTTTCGAATGGTGCAATTGTAGTAGTCCGCCACGTAAACATTGTCCTGGGCATCCAACGCGACGGCGGCCGTGGACCAGAACAAGGCGTTGGTGCCCGGCCCATCGGTGCTGCCGGTGCTGACGCCGGCAAAGGTGCTCACCACACCACTCGTTGTGATTTTTCGAACCTCATTGTTGTTCGCGTCCGCCACGTAAACGTTGCCGGAACCATCCACGGCCACGCCAATGGGAGAATGAAATCGCGCGTTGTTGGTCGCGCCGTCGGCGTCGCCGTAAACTCCCGCCAACCCCGCGAAAGTGCTCACGGCCCAGTTTGTTCCCGTCAATGTCATCTTCCGAATCGTGTTGTTATTGTCGTCGGCCACGTAAAGATTGCTTCCACCGCTTACAGCAATGCCGGCTGGACCGTTAAACTGCGCGTTGGTTCCGGTGCCATCGGCGCTGCCGGAAATTTGAATCTGTCCGGCAATCGTGCTAACCACCCAGTTGGTGCCCACAGGTGTCAATTTGCGAATCGTCTGATTGATGCTGTCGGTCACGTAGAGATTGGTTGTGGTATCCACGGTGATTCCAAAAGGCATATAGAACTGGGCGGCATTGTTCGTACCGTCGGCGCTGCCGGGATGATGGGGCTGGCCGGCAATCGTGCTGACGAGTCCCGCGGGCGTGATTTGCCGAATCACATCGTTGGCCACATCGGCCACATAAACATTGCCGGCGCCATCCACCGCAATGCCAGTCGGTGTGGCAAACTGTGCGTTGGTCCCCATGGCATTGATCAGACCTGCCATCCCAACCTGACCGGCCAAAGTGCTCACCACCCAATTCGGGCCGGTTGGCGTGATTTTTCGAATCGTATCGTTGAACTCGTCCGCGACATAAAGATTTCCATTGGTATCAACCGCGATGCCCGTGGGGAGGTTGAACGAGGCATTGGTGCCCGTGCCATCGGCGCTGCCCTTGACTCCGGCCAGGCCGGCAATAGTCGTTACCGAGCCAGCCGGAGTAATTTTCCGAATCGTATTATTGCCTGAGTCGGTCACATAAATGTTGCCTTGATTGTCCGCAGCAACACCCGAAGGACCGGAAAACCGCGCGGCGGCGCCCGCGCCATCAGCGCTGCCAACACTGGCCGATCCCGCCAGGGTGGTGAAGGAAAAGGGTTGCGAATGCACCGACGCAGTCGTCACAAAGAAGAGACCGGACACAAAACAAAAAAACAGTGTCTTCATAAACGTCATGCTGACACGATGTTTTCAGGGAAAGCAACCCCCGTGCCGCACCCGCATCTGCAATCGTTGTCCGTTAAAGTGCCCGCACACAAATCATGCAGTGTCATGCGTGTCCGAAAATCGTCGCCGGGCATTTCTTTCCCTGTCCACTTGCAGAGCAGGCAGGGAGGCTTATGTTATATCAGGTGTCTCGTATGAAAACGAAAGGCAAAACATCAAAAGCCGTTGAGCAGCCCAAACCGGTCACTCCCGGCGTCACCCGGGGCATGGTGCGCGAACATGCGTACCACCTGTATCGCGACAAGCTGTCGGAGCACCCGCTGACCTTGGAGGATTGGGTGCTGGCGGAAAAAGATCTCGTGGCGACAATGGAAGCCGAAGAAGAAGGCGTCGCAATTTAGGTTTTCCCTTCCGCCCGGCGGATGGAAATCAGCGACGGTTGATTTGAACCGTTAGAAAAGTTTGCGCCCATCCGCCACGGCGAAGGTGTTTCCTTGTCCGCCCTCGACTCTTTCGCGCGAATAGATTCTATTGCAATTTGAAGGTAAAGAACTGATGCGGATTGTTGGGATCAATGCTGTTGGTAAAGTAGAGATAACATCCATGATTAAATGCCCTCGTTCACTGGCTTTGACGCTTGTTTGCGCCTGAACGGGTCCGTGCCTTTCGGCACGGCCCGAAAATCTCGCGAAAAATCCACGTAAAGCTTCCGCTGTCGCTGAGAAGCTATGGCGGGACAGATCGCTGCGCGGCCACGAGACAGGCTGCGCATAAAAGCGTTACCCTCTGACTCGACTTGTCGCGCCGAAATGGAATGAAGGCGGAGCCTGGCTGGCATGGTGGCAGCGAGCGCGCGCCCGAACGCCAGCGGCGTTAATGCGAAGCTGTCGCTGGTGGCGCGTTCAACAGTGGTTGCTGCTTACCAACCAGTTCCGCCCGGTCCACGGAAATGCCCAGAACGTCGGCGACGGGCCGCTCATGTCCGTCGGTCGGCTCATTTAGAATGTGGAGTTCGCCCGTGACCGGATTGCGGATAGCCATCACGGAACTGCCGCCACCATCGAGATTCACCGCCTGCCGGCAGCCGAGCCGGAGCATCTCCGCCGCAAGTTCGTCGTAACTCATGCCCACGGCCACGCCCGGCTTGCGCCCGTCAACCACGAGGAGAATCAATTTCGTGCCCGCCGCGTCAAGTCCCGCCGCCGTTCGCGGGTGGCGGACCTGGGTCTGGTGCGGAACCGCAACACCATCGCGGACCAGCATCGTGTTGCCACCGATGACTTCCCAATCGTCAGCGTTCGGGTGGGTCAAATTCTCAATCGTCACCGCCTGATTTTTGTGGACGACCAGACAGGGCCGCGCGTTGGTGGAAGTGGACCAGATTTTTCCGTCCGTGACCGCCGGGCCTTCCACGAACGCCCAGAGATCCGGGCGATACGCGGAATTGGTGCCTTCGCCGTCGTTGACATCGCGGGCTTTGAAAAAATCGCCGTTCACGACGAAATCAAATTTTTCCCGCGCGGCAATTTTCGTCGGCTCCATCAACGTCGTCTGCCATTTGCCGGGCCCGTCCGGATCGGGGCCGCCCGGTGCGACGCGGAGATGCAACTTCGGGTTCGTTAGATCCACTTCCGCGACGAACAACCGCGTCGGCGGATTCGTCCGCGTCTCGGAATAATAACTGATCCCGGCAAACGGATGGTTGGTGGCTGATTCCGCGCCGGCGCAACCATTCAGGAGCAGCGCGAAGACCGTCGGCCCGCGCCAGAGGGCAGAAAAGAAGCCGATTGACCGGGTGAATTTCATGGACGCGAGAATCAAATCGCAGGCGCTTCGCGCACCAATTCGTCCAAATCCAATGGCCGCGTGAACATCGCGAGTTCGCCGCCGGGCGTGCGCGGCCATTTCTCTTTGGGACGATCCCAGTAAAGTTCAACGCCATTGCCGTCCGGGTCGCGCAGATATAACGCCTCGCTCACGCCGTGGTCCGAGGCGCCTTCGAGTTCGATGCCCGCGGCCAGCACGCGCCGCAGCGCGTCGGCCAGCAACGCGCGGGTCGGATACAAAATGGCCAGGTGATACAGGCCGGTCGTGCCGAGCGGTGGCGGCGGGCCGCCCGCGCTTTCCCAGATGTTCAACCCGATGTGATGGTGATAACCGCCGGCGGAAAGAAACGCTGCCTGCCGGTCAAAACGCTGCGTCAGCTCGAATCCGAGCACGTCACGATAAAATTTCAGCGCCCGTTCGAGGTCCGCCACCTTCAGGTGCACGTGACCGATGCGGACCCGGGGATCAATCGGCGGATTGTTCTGAGCCATGACTTGTTTTAAGCGTTATCGGCGGGTGCAACAAGGATTTCTCAGCCAGCTGGCGCTATTGGTCCGGCGGCAATTGGCCGGTCTTGTAGAAATTCCGGACGTTTCCGTTCAGGGCGGCTTTGATTGTCCGAACGTGCCGGAACCACTCCGGTTCGACGGCGTCCACGGGGCCGATGGTTTGTTCAAACGCATCGAGTCCCCCGCCCCGTTGCAACAAAACCACAGCCGATGCCCGGTATTTCGGGTTTTCGAAAATAAAGTGCGTCAGCGTCCACCAGTGGAGATAGTAGAGATTGAATTCCTGGTTCAGGCTCGGCCCGCCGGTGTTGGTGATGATGGCGCGCAGCGGAATGACGCTGCCGTTGGTGAGATTGGTCTACAAGTCGGGTGCCGTCGCAATTTCATCCATCCACCAGACCGGATAGGTGTGCGGATCGATCCGCCCCAGCGCCAGCTGGTCGCTCTGGATGCGACTGGTCGAAAAGTATTCGGCGGTCCCTTCCTCCAGCCATTTGGCGAGATTCAATTGAGCGACTTCGCGGTTCAACTGATGCACCGCTTCGTGGAGCATCCAATGATAGGGATTCACCTCATCGGCCGAATAATAGGCGCGGCAATAGGGTGTGCGGTAAAACGCTTCCGCCCAACCCAAGTCCGGGTTCACCCAGCGAAATTCACGGCGATCCTTGTAAAGCAGCAGTTTCAACTTGGGATGTTCATGTCGAAAGGTTGGCAAGGAACCAAAGCGATTGGAATAAGCGTTGTAAAGCAGTTCCACGACCCGACCAACCTCCTCGGTCTGCGCCTGCGAAGCGGTGGAGGCGATTAGGTAGTGCGGTGTTTCGACGGTCCGCGCCGGTGTCCATGGACGCGGGACGTATTTCCAAGCAACAATACCAAGGAGAATGGTGAGGTAGATGAGCCACCGCACTTTGCTCCAGTTCAATCGCCGGGGAGGACGCGTCATTTCCGCGGTCATTTTTGGAGCTTCCCGCCGCCCGGTCCGGATGACAAGTCTTGATTGGCGCTGACGTTAGTCGCCAGCCATCGTTTTCTCGGCAATCTCAGATCGACGGCGAAGTTTCAACTGCGGGAGAATTTGTCCCCGACTTGGGCAGGATGTCCGATGCCTTTACGTGCAGGACTTTTTTGTCGCGCGTGACGATAATCCTGTCGTCACTATCCGCCCCCGCCACCCGGCCCAGCACCACCTGTCCGTCTGCCAGCCGGATCACATCGGGCTGGCTGTTGAAATATGGATTGTCCGTGGGCGTCCAGGCGACCGGGATGAACTTCTTACCCTCGCAAATCGGACAAACGACTTTGCCCGTTCCCCTGCAGACATCGCATTTCACCTTGCCGGTGCCACCGCAAATCTTGCATTTGCCGAGATCCACGAGCTTGCCGTCCTGGATCACCACGACGTCTCCGAGGTGATGTTCGCTGATAGCGAAAGTCCCCCGGCCGTCAGGCGACTTGAACACCTGCCACAAAATGTCGGAAGGTTTTCCGTCAATATCGGTGTGTCTCCAAACCCCTTTTGAAAGTGCGACGCACGGGCCGGGACAGGGGACCTGTCCATTGACGCATCCGGGCGCAGGGCATTTCACCATGCCAGTTCCATCACAGGCAAAGCAGACTTTTTCACCGGGGCCAGGCCCCGCCACCGGCGGCGCGGAATTGGTGGTCGCGGTGGCCTGACTTTTGGGAGCGCCGGCCGGCTTCCCGCAACTGACGAACAGTAGCGCGCCAAGGAAAAAAGCGAGTACCAGGCAAAATGCGAAGCGCCTCGGAAGTAGAGCCGCGTTGGCCATGCGCTGAGATTATGGTTCACCCTGCCGGCGTGTAAAGCTGAACGTAGGCGGCGCTGCTTCGTCGGGTTGACAGCGGCCACGGGGCCGATGGGACAAACTCCCCGCACCCGGCGGCGCGAAGCAGATTGTCAGCAGGCCGGGTTTGGCGTTAAATTAAAGTGCGCCACGACACGCGCATTTATGCCGTTCCGACTACTTGATCTTTACGGGGTCGCCAATTATTTGCACCTCACTCCTGCGGACATTGAGGAGCGGGTAAAGAACCGCGAAATTCCCTTTGAAAAGCGCGGCGACCGGATTGTTTTTCGCAAGGCCGAAATTGACGCATGGGCATCGCAACGCATCCTGGGCTTGCCCGGCCAGCGGCTGGCCGATTATCACCAGGAAACCACGCGTTTTACGCGGAAAATCCTGCCGCAAGAAACCATCCTGCCGGAAATGCTCCGGTCGGGAGCCGTCGCCTCAGCCATGACGTCCAAGACCAAGGCGTCCGTCCTGCGCGATCTGGTGGCGCTTGCGGAAAAAACCGGGAACCTTTGCGATCCCAAAACCCTGCTGGCCAGCCTGGAGGCGCGCGAAGAATTGTGTTCCACGGCGGTGCCGGGCGGATTGGCGCTGCCGCACCCGCGGTCTCACGAACCTTACCTGTTTGAGACCTCGTTCATCGTGGTGGGACGGCCGATCCAGGAAATCCATTTCAGTGCGCCCGACGGCCAGCCAACGCATTTGTTTTTCCTGATTTGCTGCCAGGACGACCGGCTGCATTTGCACACCCTGGCCCGCCTGTGCCTCATCGTGCAAAAAACCAAATTGCTCGACCGGCTCCGTGACGCGCCCGACGCCGAAACCATGCGCAACGCCATCATCGCGGCAGAACAGGAAATTCTGGCCGACCGGAAAGTTGTTTCGTAGAAACTGGGCCCGGCGCGGCACTCAAACTGACGGCGCTGCTTTCAACAATCCCCAAAAGCAGGATTTTGCTTTTTTTCGACCAACTGGCCGTTTTTATTCTCCTTCCACGTCCACGATTTGACTTGCCCGCACCCGCACCGGTGCGTATTAAGATAATCGCCAGTCCATTGTGCCCGCGTGGCGGAATTGGCAGACGCGCTAGATTCAGGTTCTAGTGGGTAACACCGTACAGGTTCAAGTCCTGTCGCGGGCACCATTCTGCCAGCCATTTGAGTTTGTGTGCAGATGAATCCCACCGAAAAATCGTCACGGATAAATCAACCGGAGAAAAACACTGCCGTTGGCCGGATTGACTGGAATGAAAATTTGGTTTGTAAGTTGTGAATTGGGGACGACGGTCCAGTTTGTGCCGAGGCCTGTGCTCAAACTGTTGGTCTGGATTTGCAACGACCAGCCAAGGTGGTCCAATGGCCAGGAAAGTTGCAATTGGCTGCTGCTGGTTTGAACGATGATGTCAGTCGGGGTCGAGGACGGCAGCGGTGTGGCGCTGGCTTGCAGGGAATTGGTGCTCTCGCCGCCGGCCACTGCCGTTACGACGTAATAATACGTCACGCCGTTGGTCACCGCCGCGTCGGAATAGTTGTTCGTTGTTATGCCACTGAAAATGGCAGGGTAAGGCCCGCCGTCTGTCGTACCGCGTTTGAGATTGTAACTGGCCGCGCCCGACACGGCATTCCAATTCAAAATGATCAACAGGTTTGTTCCTGTCGCCGTGAAATTGGTCGGGGCGGAAGGCGCGGGAGAAGTAACGATCAGTTTCACCTGTCCGGCGGTGCTGGTGTCGAAGGCGTAGTTGTACCCTGCGGGCGTCGAGCCGAGAACGGGAAGGTTGCCGCTTAAATTACCGGTGTAGGTCAGCAGGATATACGTGCCCACCCCGAACCCCGGGCCGTTTGTCACATTGATGGTTCCACCCAAGGCCAGGTTGCCCACCACCGCCACCCGATTGGTGTTGGGGTCCAGCACATAATTCAACACGGTACTGGGGAACAACATGAAATTGTTGCTGATGGTAAGGATGCTGTCACCGAGGGTCACGGGGCCGTCATCAATGGCATTGGTGTTTTGGAGCGACGCCTGCGCGTTGTAAAAAGCCAGGCTGTTGCCATAACCGTTGGTGGTCAACCCGTCGAGCGTGACGAGGTTGGTGGCAAACACGCTGTTGGTGATGATGAGTTGCGCGTTGTACAACAGGAAGGCAGGGGTGCCGCTGGGCACGATGATTTGGGAATCGGCAAACTGGAAGCCGCGAGCGTTGTAAACATCAAAGGATTTTGAGGCCGTGATGTTGACATGGCTTAAAAGGATGTTGGTGGCGGGCACTTCCATGCGTCCCCAAATGATACCCGGGACACCGCCGCTGGCGACCGTCGCGTTCACGTTGCTGATAGTGATATTGCGCCAGACCGGGGCAGTGGCAGTGGTAACGGCTTGGGTCGAAGCGAAGTACGGTGAGACGCTGGTGGGCGTGCCGAATTGGCCACCGCTGGCATAATAGCTGTAAATGACAATTGCACCGTCCACGATGTTGGTCATCGGGATGTTGTAGTAGTTGAGATTCTGCGCGACGCCGCCTTCACCGCTGCCGCCGGTGGAGTTAGTATTGGACTTCATACGGATGCCATAGTCGGTGCCAATATTGGTGCAGTTGATCACGGTCAGGTTCGAAACGGCGCCAGCCGTGTTGCTGCCGATGGACACACCATGGCCGACGCCAAAGATGCAGTTGGTGACCAGAATGTCTTTGGAAATTGAGGAACTGGTGCTGCTGCCAAGAGCGATGTTGTCGTCCCCGGCATTGATGGTGCAGTACTGGACCAGGCAGTTGGTGCCGACCAGATCAATCCCATCGGTGTTGGCCGCGTTGGCCGCCGTGGTATTGATGGTGATGCCTTGAATGGTGATGTCGTTATCGGAACCCTTGAAAACGATGTGCATTTTCGGCGGATTCTGGATCGTCACGTTCTGAATCAACACGCGCTTACAGTTGCCATTGAAAAAAATCATGTAGGGCCGGTTTCCGTACACGGCACTGCTCGTGGACAGGCTCCACCAAGCCGACCCGTTGCCGTCAATCGTGCCCGAACCGCTGATTTCAAGGTTCGTCACTCCGCTGGCGTAAATCAGGTTGCCGTAAGTCGGGGTTTGTGCCGGCAGATTGGTCCAAATACTCATGGGCAGCATCTCCAATGTTGCGCCGGCATCAATCTGGATATTCACGTTGTTCTTCAGCGTAAGCGGTCCGCATAAAAAAGTGCCCGTGCCCGATGCAGGTATCCTGATTGTCCCGCCATACAGACCGTTGGTGTTGGCGCCCGCTGCCGCTGCCACAATGGCATTTGAAATGGCGAGGGTATTGTCGGTCACACCATCGCCCACCGCGTTGTAGGGTGCATTGGTAATGGTAACGATGTTGTTGGTGTTGATGTTCGGCAGAGACGGCGCAGCCAGCGCCGCCGTGACAAAAACCAAAAGCCCCGCCACCGCCGGCAAAAGCGGGGTGCGGAATGGAAGACAATTACTTGGCATCATGGTTGTTACGACTACTCTGGTTCACGGCAAACATACCACGATTTACATCAATTTGCCGGTTCCAACGAACAGTTCACCAGTTTCACGTCGGCATCCTGGACGATATCCGGTTTCGCGACCTGTTTGAAGGTTGAATTGTAAATCCGGACGGCGCTGATTTCGGCGCCGGGGAACCCACGGACATTCAGCACACGTGGCGTTTGCGCGACCGTGACGTTTTCCATCGCCACATTGCGCGCGACCGGCTTGTAAAGTCCGTTGGTTCCTTCCTCGTAGAGAAAATCAATTTGCAAAACGGAATCTGACACCTGACCCACGTTCACATTCCGCATGAAAATGTTCTGGAGCACGCCGCCACGAACCGCATTGGATTTGAGCCGCAACGCACATTTGAGGTTGGGGCTGCTCATCTCGCAATTTTCGACAAACACATTGCTGCAACTGCCGGAAATTTCACTGCCGATGGCGGTGCCGGCGTGGCCGTCGCGCATGGTGCAATCGCGGATGACCAGATTCACCGATGGCAAGCCCACGCGCCGGCCGTCGTCATTGCGGCCGGACTTGATGGCGATGCAGTCGTCGCCGGTGTCAAATAAACAATTTTCGATCAGCACGTCGCGGCAGCTTTCCGGGTCGCAACCGTCGTTATTCGCGCCATGCGAAACGATATTCACGCCCCGCACTGTTACGTTTGTGCAGAGCAGAGGGTGGATTTCCCACATCGGTGACCGGCGGATCTTGACCCCTTCTATCAAAACATTCTGACAACGGTTGAACTCGATAAAATCCGGGCGCAAATAATCAGCCTCGCCAAACTGGCGCTGTTCCACCGGCACATTGTCCTCCGCCATTTTCACCAGCTTCGCGCGCGCGGCCGAATTTTTCCAGGCCAGCCAGTTTGCCTCATCAGCCTGGCCGTCCAAAGTGCCATCGCCAGTCACGGCGATATTTTTTTGGCCGAGCGCGTATATGAGCGGCGAGTAGTTGTAACATTCCGTGCCTTCGAACCGCGTGAATACAACCGGCAAATACGCCATCGGGTCGGTGCGGAATCTGAGCACGGCATCGGTTGCGAGATGCAAATCTACGCCGCTCTTCAGGTGGATTGCGCCCGTGAGGAACTCTCCGGCAGGAACAACCACGCGTCCGCCGCCGGCCTGCACGCACGCGTTAATCGCATTGCTGATCGCCACCGTGCAATCCATCCGGCCATCGGCCACCGCGCCGAAGTTGGTGACCACAAAATTGCGCGTGGGAAATTTTGGCGGAACGATGCGCTTCAGAATTTTCGGCACCTGTGCCCATTCGGTCTGCGTATCCGGCACGGCAATTGATCCGGCTCTGGCCGCGAAGGCAGCGCCAGCAAGCGTAACTGCGATTAGCGAGACTTGAATTTTGCAGAGTTGAGATTTAAGAATCATTGGACTTGCCAAAAATAAACGGGTGCTGGAAGTGCCAGCACCCGTTGATAACTCCTAAGTCAATCTACCCACGCACACGACGAAATCGCGCCGCCAAACCGAGCAAGCCAACACCCATCAGGGCAAAAGTGGAAGGTTCGGGCACCGATCCGGGCGTCACGTCTGCCCAAGTCTCGCCGATAAGAAGGTTATCAATCGCAAAATCGCCCGCACTGGCCGCCGACTGGGCTTTGAAGCCGACATCCGACACAGTGGGGATGGCAGTCGTTGTGGACTGCGTCGCGGTAGGCGTTCCGGGCTGACTGCCGCCGGGTGTAGGGTCCACATAAAGGTTCGCGACCGACGTGGACCCAAGGGTCAATTCTTCGACGACCAGATATGTTGTGTTCAATGACAAAGCCCCGCTATAGACCGCGCCACTGCCGCCGCCGGTGGTTCTTACTCCTATTTTCCAGCCGGTGCCCGAAGCCCCCACATAAGTTGCCAAGGCATCGCCGCTGCCGCCTGGGACAGTCGGGCTGGGATTCAATGAGGTAATATAGTTGTTGGCGGTGGGAAGCGTAGTGCAATCGATGAGAAAGGAATAATAGATGCTGCCGCTGGTCACGGCACTGAAGGTGTTGTAAGTGGTGCTGGCGGAGACGCCTGAAGTATAGAGCAAATCGTTGCCGCCCTGGTCCGGTAATCCGGGATAAGTCAGGTCAGCGCTGCCAATCGACAACACGGCGTTTCCCCCGCTCCACGCGACGGTGTTGCCAGGGTTGACGTTGCCACCAAGAGTGGTTCCCGCCGTATAGTTGAAAGCGTCCGAGAACAAAAGCTGGGCGTGAACACTTTGAAAAGCCAGACAGGTGGCGGCAACCACAAGCAATCGGCTAAAGACGAAACGGGAGTGATTTTGGATTTTCATATACTTCTTCAATAAAATTCCGGTGTTACTGTAAAGATTTTAACACGTCATTCGCATCTGTCAGCCTTGTTTCTTTGCAAACCCATTTGAAAATTGGGCACTGCGCCCGCAAGAACGCACCAGCAACCAGAATTTTAATTCCCGTTTTTCAAACCTTCGACCTGGGCGTTTTCGGCGCTGAAAGCCGGGCCCTTTTCCACCGTCACCGAAGAATTTTTGAATTGGATGTCCTTGGCATTATGAATCGTCAGGCCGGTCTTGGCGGAGACAATCACATTTTCAAAAACCACGTTCGAAATGCAACTCTCCGGCAACCCCAGAATGACACCCGCCGATTTCTCGCAGGTCGCCTTCAGGTTGGCAACGCGGAGGTTGCGGAAAACGGGAATTTTTCCAGGAACCGTTGCCGCACCGTCCTCTTTGGAAGCAGATGCTGTAGCGGCATCTTTGGCAGAGTTGTTCATGTAATAACAGGTGAAAGTGATGGCCGGGTCCACGTTCTTCATAGTGAGGCCGCTGTAGCTGACGTTTTCCACAACTCCGCCCTTGCCGCGCTGGGATTTGATGCGGA
>Ga0181518_10004739_pt1 | contig 12025 bp, 6 predicted proteins | sample PEATcosm2014_Bin_28_FD_119751 | JGI IMG/M metagenome (GOLD analysis project Ga0181518, IMG submission 119751) | Peatland microbial communities from MTU Mesocosm Facility, Houghton, MI, USA - PEATcosm2014_Bin01_60_metaG | ecosystem: Environmental > Terrestrial > Soil > Wetlands > Peat | place... | reverse complement strand
GGGCGGGCGGGCCGCCGCGCTCTACCGCAGCGTCGAGGAGACGGCGTCGCACCTGGGCGGGGACGCGGCGGCGTACCGGCAGCTCGTGGGGCCGCTGGTCGACTGGCTGGACCGGATCGTCCCCTACGTCATGGGCCCCATGCGGGGCCTGCCCCGCGACCCGCTCGCTCTGGCCCGCTTCGCCCGGGTCGGCACGCCGTCGGTCCGCCACGCGACCAGGGGCTTCACCACGGACGCGGCGCGTGCGCTGCTGGCCGGCGCGGCGGCGCACTCCATGGAGCCGCTCACGGCGCCCCTGACGGCGGCGTTCGGCCTGCTGCTCACGGCGATGGGGCACGGCGTGGGCTGGCCCGTCGTCGAGGGCGGCAGCGCCGCCATCACCGTCGGGCTGGCGGGCGAGGTCCGCCGTCTGGGCGGCGTGGTGCACACGGGCCGCTGGGTCACCTCGCTGTCCGAGCTCCCGCCGGCGCGCGCCGTGCTGCTCGACGTCACACCGCGCCAATTCGTCGGTCTGGCCGGCACTCGCCTGTCGGCGCGAGCGGGCCGCCCGTGGGCCCGCTTCCGCCCCGGTCCCGGGGCCTGCAAGGTGGACTGGGCCCTCGACGGCCCGGTGCCGTGGAGGGCCGAGACCTGCCGGCGCTCCGTGACCATCCACGTGGGCGGCACCTTCGAGGAGGTGGCGCGCGGCGAGGCCCAGGTACGCTCGGGGCGGCATCCGGAAGATCCTTTCGTCCTGATCGCCCAGCCCGGCATCGTCGACCCGACGCGCGCCCCGGCCGGACGGCAGACGCTGTGGGGGTACTGCCATGTGCCGAACGGCTCGGACGTCGACATGACCGAGCGCATGGAGGCGCAGATCGAGCGGTTCGCGCCGGGTTTCCGGGACCGGGTGCTGGCCCGGGCCGTGCGCACGGCCGCGGAGGCCGAGTCCCACAACCCGAACCTGCTGGGCGGCGACGTCAACGGGGGCGCGGCCACGCTGCGCCAGACGGTGTTCCGGCCGGTGCCGCGTTGGAACCCCTACCGGACGCCGCTCGACGGTGTGTATCTCTGCTCGGCCTCGACGCCCCCGGGAGGCGGCGTCCACGGCATGTGCGGGGTGTCGGCGGCAGAGGTGGCGCTGCGGGAGCGATTCTCCTAGTCGGACCGGGCCGGCTTCTGAAGGGCACGCTGATCACCGAGCCCGGGCGGTGCCGAGGCTGCAGTGCTGGTCGCGCCGGTCAGGCGGGCGAGGAGGTGCCAGGCCTCGATCTCGTCGGCGACGCACGACTTGAAGTCACCCTGCGAGACGACGTAGCGCAGCCAGCACGGGTGGATCCGCAGCGTGTGGGCGCGGGTGCCCGGTTCCGGGACGACCTCGATGTTGTCGACGTCGCTGGCGAGCTCGTAGCGCCAGTCGGCGTCGGCATGCGACCGGTTGGCCTCGGTGATGAGCTGCCTGACCATCTGCTCGGCGATCTCGAGACTGTGCGTCATCGGCTTCCCCCCGGTGCTGCTCGTTGCCACACCCGGTGCTCGACCGGGTCTCCACCGTGGCTGGCCCGCGCCCCGTGGACCCTGTCCCGGTGCGCAGGACAACAACTGGACAAAAGGATGACGGGCGCAGGGTGATCCTGCGGCGCAGCGAGGTTGCGATCGGGGTGCGGTGGGACGGGGCGATCAGGCGTCCGCGACCGCCACGGCGAGCGGCACCCGCCACTCGACGAGGGTGCCGCGGGGCTTGCGGGCCCGCATCTCGAAGGACCCGCCGAGCGATACGGCGCGCGCCTCCATGTTGTGCAACCCGAAGCCGGCGTCACGGCTGTTCCCGGGGCCGACGCCGTCGTCGGAGACGACGAGCACCAGCTCGGCCCCGGCGGCCAGCGTGACGTCGACCGAGGACGCCTGCGCGTGGCGGATCACGTTGGAGAGCGACTCGCGCAGGACGGCGAGCAGCTGCTCGCCGACATCCTTGTCGGCGACGGTGTCGACCGGGCCTTCGAAGTGGACCCGGGGGTGGAAGCCGAGTCGCTCGTCGGCGTCAGCGGCGAGCTGCAGCACGCTCGATCGCAGGCCCTCGCTCACCGACTGGCCGGCCTGGAGGTCGAAGATGGTGGTGCGGATGTCGCTGATGACGCTGTCCAGCTCGGCGACGATGTCGCGCAGGCGCTCCGCCGTGGCGTCGGGGACGACCGGGAGCAAGGAGCTCAGGCGCATGCCCACCCCGAAGACGCGCTGGATCACCAGGTCGTGCAGGTCGCGGGCGATGCGGTCGTGCTCTTTGGACATCTCGAGGGCCAGCTGCTGCTCGTCGGCCTCCCGCACCTTGATGAGGTTGTCCGCCCGCGCCAGGAGCTCGGGCTGGAAGAAGGGCTTCAGCAGGTAGTCGTTGGCCCCTTCACGGAGGACGTCGATCCGGGCCTCCGAGTCGTTGCGGGCCGTCAGGATCAGGATCGGCGTGGCCTCGATCCGTGGCTCGGCCCGGACGGCGCGCACCAGGTCGATGCCGCTCATCTCGGGCATCATGAAGTCGCAGACGATCAGGTCGGGCCGCAGGGCCCGGGCGAGTTCGAACCCCTGCCTGCCGTCGAAGGCGGATCGCACCCGGTACGACGCTGTCAGCGCGTCGCAGACGAAGCGGTTCATGTCGGGGTTGTCCTCGGCCACGAGGACAAGGCGCGCCTCGCCGCGCTCTTCGTCGCCGGTGCGGTTCGGCGTCTGCGGTGCCGGCGTGGGGGGGACGCCGTACCCGTCGAGCAGCGTCGCGGCCGAGTCCTCCGGTACGGTCACGTCGGCGGTCCTCACGGTCGTTCCCGGTGGCGCGACGACGGGCAGCTCGACGACGAACAGTGCCCCGCCCTCGGGGGCGTCGTCGATCGCCAGGGTGCCCCCGTGCAGGCCCACCACCTCGCGCACGATGTACAGGCCGAGCCCGGTGCCACCCATCTTCCGTGTGGCGGCGCCGTCGAGCTGGTGGAATCGCTCGAAGACCTCGTCGCGCCGCTCCGCCGGTATGCCGGGGCCGCTGTCGCCCACCTCGACCCGGGCCGTACCGCGCTCGGTCACGCCCTTGAGCTCTATCCGGACGGTCCCGTGGGGCGGGGTGAATTTGAACGCGTTGGAGAGCAGGTTGAGGAGCACCTGTTGTACCCGGCCCGCGTCGACCTGGGCGGGTACCGCGTCGTCGGGGGCGAGCACGAAGAAGTCGACCGAGCGGTCGTGGGCGAGCGTCTCGAAGTTGTTGGCCACCAGCCGCACCAGGTGGGAGAGGTCGAGCTCCGTGTAGCTGAGCTCGAGCATGGCGGCCTCGATCTTGGACGTGTCGAGCAGGTCGTTGACGTGACCGAGGAGCACGCGGGCATTGCGGAGGATCACCTCGAGCTGGCGCCGGTGGGGATCGTCGGGAGCGAGGTCGGCGAGGACGCGCTCGGCGGGACCGAGGACGAGTGCGAGCGGTGTGCGCAGCTCATGGCTCACGTTGGAGAAGAACTGCGTCTTGATCCGGTCGAGCTCCTGCGATCGCGAGTAGAGGGCGGCGAGCTCCTCGTTGGCCTCCTTCAGCCGGCGGCCCGAGTCGGCCACGTCACGGGCGCGCCGGAAGACCTCGGCCTCCATCTCGTCGATGCGCAGGCTTTCTGTCCGCGACTCGGCACGGCGCGTGAGGAGGATGAAGTCCGTGACATCTTGAACCTGGTGGATGATGGAGGTCACCGAGCCGTCGGGCCCGAGGACCGGAGCGTTGTACGGGCTCCAGAAGCGCTCCTCGAAGCCGCCGCCCTCTGAGTCGGGGCGCTGGATGTCGTACTTCTGGACGGACATGGCGTCGCCCGTACGATCACGCAGCACACGGGCGAGCGAAGCTCTCAGGTTGCGCACGCCCTCGGTGGCCGGGTCGTCGGGGTTGTCGGGGAAGACCTCGAAGATGCCCCGTCCGACGACGGCGGCCCGCTCGGTCCGGGTGGCCTTCAAGTAGGCGTCGCTCGCCGCGACGATGACGAGGTCGGGGTCGAGGACGAGGTAGAGCCCCGGGGCGGACTCGAAGAGCGCCCGGAAGTCGGGCGACGACGGCGCTCGAGCGCCCGGTGTCGTGTCCCTGCTCGCCGCGGGGGCGCTGCTCATCGCACCGTCGGGTCGTGGTCGACATCCAGGCCGCCGCCCCGAGCACGCATGTGAGGGTCCTCCTGCATCCGACCCGCTCTTCGGGGGTCACGATACTCCGTGCCGGCCCGCTCAGCTCCCGGTGCCGGCCGGGGGCAGCTCCACCCGGCGCGTCAGCGGCACCGACTCGAGCAGGCGGCGGTCGTGCGAGACGAGCAGCAGCGTGCCCCCGTAGCCGTGCAGCGCCGACTCCAACTGCTCGATGGCCGGCAGATCGAGGTGGTTCGTCGGCTCGTCGAGCACCAAGAAGTTGACCCCTCTGGCGGCGAACGCGGCCAGCTCGGCGCGGGTGCGCTCCCCCGGTGAGAGCGATGAAGGCGGACGGAGTACGGCGTCGGCGCCCAGTCCGAACTTGGCCAACTGCGACCGGGCACGGTCGCGGGGGAGCCCCGTGGCGGCCACGAACGCGTCGGCCAGGCTCGACGCGTCCGCCAGGACCCGTCGGTCCTGGGCCAGCTCGCCCACCACGACGCTCGGACCCAGGCGCCGCGTCCCTGCCGCCAGCGGGAGCCGGCCCAGGATGGCCTGCACGAGCGTGGTCTTGCCCGACCCGTTGGGGCCGACGAGCGCGATCCGGTCCGCCCACGCGACGTCCAGCGTCAGGGGCCCGAGGCTGAAGTCGCCCCGTTCGACGACGGCGTCGGCCAGGCGCACGACGACGGCGCCCGACCGGGTCGCCTCGCTGATCGTGAAGCGCAGGTCCCAGCCCTCCCACGGCTTCTCGACCACTTCGAGCGTCTCGAGGGCGCGCTCGGTGCGCCGCGCCCTCGAGGCCAGGCGCTCCGTCCGATTGATCCGGAAGTCCCGCTGTGCCTTGTCGTTGTCGCGGGGCTGCTTGCGCTCGCGGGCCACGCCGGACGTCGCCCACTGCCGCTCGCGCTGGGCCCGCCGGCGCAGCTCGGCGCGCTGGGCCTCGTAGAGCGTGTACGCCTCGTCCGCATGCGCCCGGTCCGACTCGCGCTCGGCCTGGTAGCCCGCCCAGCCGCCGCCGTACATGCGCCCGGTGCGGGTGTGCTCGTCCAGCTCGAGCACGTCGGTGACGGTGCGGTCGAGGAAGGCGCGGTCGTGGGAGACGATCACCATGCCGCCGCTGCGGCGGGCCACCATCTCCTCCAGCCGGCTCAGGCCGTCGAAGTCGAGGTCGTTCGTCGGTTCGTCGAGCAGCGTGATGTCGAAACGCGCGAGAAGGATGGCGGCCAGGGCCACGCGCGCCCCCTGCCCGCCCGACAGCGTGGCGACGGGCTGCCCGGCCACTGCGACGGGGAGGCCAACCTGCCCGAGCGTGGTGACGAGGCGCGCCTCGAAGTCGCCCGCAGAGATCGACTCGTAGCGGGCGAGGGCGGTCGCGTAGCGGTCGTCGGCCTGCGCCTCGCCCGCCCCGAGCGCGGCCGCGGCAGCAAAGAGGTCGGCCTCGGCGGCAGCGATGCCGGTGCGGCGGTACAGGGCGGCCCGCACGGTCTCGACGCCCGCTGGCGCATGCTCCTGGCTCAGGTAGCCCACCGTCGCGGTGGGTGGATCGACTCTGACGTCACCGGCGACGGGCTCGACGAGGCCGGCCAGGATCTGCAGGAGGGTCGACTTTCCGACACCGTTGGGGCCGACCACGCCCAAGCAGGTGGCCGGGTCGACCGTGAGCGACACGTCGTCGAGGACGGTCTGGCCAGCGCGCTCGTGTCGGAGGTGATGGGCGACGAGCGTCGCCGGTGGTGCGGCGGTGAGAGAAGGCATGAGAGAGCTCCGGGGACGTAAGGTGACGAAGGTTGCGGCTGGTGGGCCGCCGGTCACGTCGGGCTCTACCTCACGGCAACATGGTATCGCCCCGACTTGGGGGGGGGCGCACCGGTGTTCAGTAGTGTCGTGCGGCCGGGCGGCGCGGGTTCCCGGCGGTCACGGCAACGCACAAGGGGGCAGGGAATGCCGATCGCCATCACCGACGAGCACCAGGAGCTAGGGGCCACGATCCGTGCTGTGCTGGCGGCACACGGCTCGCTGGCGGCCAACCGGGCGCTGCTCGAGGCTGACGTCGAGCCGCGGCCGACATTCTGGAAGGAGATGGCCGAGCTGGGTTGGCTCGGGGTCCACCTGCCCGAGGAGCACGGTGGCGCCGGCGCCGGGCTGGGCGAGCTCGTCGTCGTCCTCGACGAGCTCGGGCGCCAGGTGGCCCCGGGCCCGTTCCTGCCGACGGTGCTCGCCTCGGCGGTCATCTCGCAGTGCGGCACCGACGAGCAGCGCGCCTTCTTCCTCCCGGGCCTCGCCGACGGCAGTGTGGTGGCCGCCGTCGGGCTCGGAGGCTCGCTGACCCTGACGGGCGGTCTCCTCGACGGCGACGGCGGGATCGTCCTCGGTGGCGCCGGGGCGGACCTGCTGCTGCTCCGGGTCGGCGACGACGTGGTGGCGGTGCAGCGGCGCGCGGAGGGGGTCACGCTCGGTGGCACGAAGGACCTCGACCCGTCGCGACGCTCGGCGATGGTGACGGCGGCGTCGGCGAGGGTCAGTGACGCCGACGTGCTGGTGGGCGCCGCGCGCCGCTCCCGCTCGCTGGCCCGCACGCTCGGTGCGGCCGAGGCGGTGGGTGTCATGGCGGCCTGCACGGACGCCGCCGTGGGCTACGCCAAGGAGCGGGTGCAGTTCGGGCGGACGATCGGGACCTTCCAGGCGGTCAAGCACCACTGTGCGGACATGCTGGTGGCGGCGGAGCTGGCGACCGCGGCCGTCTGGGACGCCGCCCGGGCCTCGGGGGACTCGGCGGAGGAGTTCGATCTGGTCGCGGCCATGGCGGCGCAGCTGGCCTTCGGCCCGGTGGTGCACAGCGCCCAGATGAACATCCAGGTGCATGGAGGCATCGGGTTCACCTGGGAGCACGACGGGCATCTGTTCCTGCGTCGGGCACTCGTGCTGAACGCCCTGCTCGGGTCGCCCGACGACGCCGAGGACGTGACGGCCCAGGTGGCCCGGGGAACGGTGCGCGAGGTCTCGCTGGACCTCCCGCCCGAGGCGGAGGTGATCCGAGCCGAGGTGCGCGTCGAGGCCGAGCGGATCGGCGCGTTGCGGGGTACGGCGCAGCGCAGGGCGCTGGTGGAGGCGGGGTTGATGGTCCCGCACTGGCCCCGGCCCTGGGGCCGCGAGGCGGGGGCGGTCGAGCAGATCGTGATCGACGAGGAGCTGCGCGGGGCCGGCGTGAAGGTGCCGGGTCTCGGCATCACCGGTTGGAACATCATGACGGTGAACCAGTACGCGACACCCGACCAGGTGGAGCGTTGGGTCTTCAAGACGCTCATGGGTGAGTACGTCTGGTGCCAGCTGTTCAGCGAGCCCGATGCCGGCTCCGATGCGGCGGCGGTCAAGACCAGGGGGACCCGCGTCGACGGCGGCTGGAAGGTCAACGGGCAGAAGGTGTGGACGAGTGGCGCCCAGTACTGCCACCTCGGGCTCGCCACGGTGCGGACCGACCCCGAAGCGCCCAAGCATGCCGGCATCACCACGATGGTGATCGACATGCACGCGCCTGGGGTCGAAGTGCGGCCGCTGCGCCAGATCACCGGGAGCGCCGACTTCAACGAGGTGTTCTTCAACGATGTGTTCGTGCCCGACGACGACGTCGTCGGGACACCCGATGACGGCTGGACGGTGGCGCGCTCCACGCTGGGCAACGAGCGGGTCTCCATCGGTGGTGGCGTGGGCAGCATCTTCCCTCCCATGGACCTCATGGCGCTCCTCAAGCGCGGCGGCGACCGGGTACCCGGTGCTGCGGCGCGCATCGGCGCCATCCTCACCAAGGACCACGCGCTGAAGGTGCTCAACCTCCGCCGCGCGCAACGGGCGGTGATCGGCACGGGGCCCGGGCCCGAAGGCAACGTGACGAAGCTGGTGCTCGCCGAGCACGGCCACGACCGGGCCCGGCTGCAGGCCGACCTCGTCGGCCCGTCGACCGCGTTCCTCGATGGCGAGGACGCCCTGGCCGGGTACGGGCAACTCGCGACGCGGGCCATGTCGATCGCGGGCGGGACTTCGGAGATCACCCGCAACCAGATTGCCGAGCGGATCCTCGGACTGCCCCGGGACCCGCTGATCAAGTAGGACGGCGGCGTAGGGGTCGAGATGGGCGTCCAGCCCGCCCGGTTCTGAGCCTGGGCGCGCGGCACCGTCGAGGGGTGGCCGGCTCTCGTGAAGGCGCTGGTCCAGCCCAGCTGCTGAGGCCAAGCCACGTGATGGCAACCGTCCTGCGACGTCCGCGTGACGTCGCGCGCCTACGGTGCAAGAAGGGCGCCGGTTGGGGGACCGGCATGAGGGGGGAGCGGTGCAGGCGAGCGTCCAGGCCGTCGAGACACGCACAGTGCCGACGGCCGGCGCCGCCCCTGCTCGCCCGGGGAGGCTCGCTGCGCGCCCGTCACGTCCCCGCATGTCACCTCGGGCCATCGAGCTCGTCGGCCTGGCCCTCGGCATCGGGTTCATCACGGCCGTCGCGCTGGGCCGAGAGCTGTCCAACGACGAGTTCTGGCAGCTGGCGGCGGGGCAGTGGATGCTCGCCCACCACTCCATCATCGGGCTGGACCCCTTCAGCTACACGGAGTCACACCGCCGCTGGGTCACCGACGAATGGGGTTCTGAGATCGCTTTGGCCGAGATCTTCCGGGCCTTCGGCGCCGCGGCCTCCAACGTCTACGCCATCGTGCTGGGTGCGCTGTGCCTGCTGGCGAGTGCGGCCTACGCCCGCGCCCTCGGAGCCCGGGGTGGACGGGTGGCGGCCATCGTCCTGCTGCTGGCGGTGGGCATCGCCGGCGTCGTGGCGGGCGACCGGGGACTGGACTTCTCGCTGGTGTGGCTGCCGCTCGAACTGCTGGCGCTGACGAAGGCGCGGGCCAACCCCCGGTGGCTGCTGGTGCTCCCGCTGCTGTGCGTGGCGTGGGTCAATACGCACGGATCGATCCTGATCGGGCTCCTCGTCCTGGGCGTCGAGCTGGCGTGGTCGCTGGCGCCGGCCCGGTTGGTCGAGCGGGTCGGCGGCGTGCGCCAGTCGCCGTACACGGGCCCTCTGGCGCTGACGATGCTGGGCAGCCTGATCGCCTCGTGCGTCACCCCGTACGGCCCGGGGTTGCTCGCCTACGACGTCGACGTGGCGCGCAACCCCCAGATCGCCCAGTACATCGACGAGTGGAGCTCCCCCGACTTCCATTCGCTCATGACGCTCCTCGTCTTCTGTGTGCCCCTCGTCGTGCTGGTGGCGTGCGTGCGCACCCGGCGGATGCCCCTCTTGGAGGGGACGCTGGGCGTGCTGCTCTTCGTCGAGGCGCTCCGGACCCAACGCCTGGTTGTCTACCTGATGGTCGTCGCCGTGGGGCTGGCCGCCAGCCTCCCGGCCCGACACCCGTGGGGGACCGTGGCCCGCCGCTGGGCGGGTGGGGGACTCGTCGTGTTCGCCATCGTCATCCTGGCCGCCCCGGCGGTGCCGGCGGGGACGGTCTCGCCGACGCTGCCGGTGCAGGCCTTCGACTACCTCGGTACCCATACCGGGCGCATCTTCACGGAGTACACGTGGGGTGACTATTCGATCGCCCGCCACCGGGCCACGTTCGTGGACGGGCGTACGGACCTCTTCGAGGGACCCGTGCTCACCGAGTTCTTCGACGTGACCGACGTCACGACCGACCCCGACCCTGTCCTCTCGGCCTACGGCGTCTCCTACGTCGTGTGGGCACCGCACACCGCACTCTCGGAGTACCTCTCCCACGACCCGAGGTGGCACGTCGTGGACCGCTCGGCGGTGGCCGACGTGTTCGCCCGGCGCTAGGTCCGGCTCAGCGCAGTATCGCTTCTAGGCCCCGGACGTCGCCGTCCTCGTCGGACCAGATCTCCAGGGAGCGGTAGCCGGTGCGCTCCATCACCGGCCGGAGGGCGTCGGCCTGGTCTCCGCCGAGCTCCAGCAGCAGCACACCGCCCGAGCGCAGGAAGCGGGGTGCCCCGGTCACGGCCCGGTGCAGGACGTCGGTGCCGTCGGGACCGCCGTCGTAGTGGGAGGCGTCCTCGAAGCGGAGCGTGTCGCGCGGGAGCATCCGGAGCTCGGGGGTGGGGACATAGGGCACCACGGCCACGACGACGTCGGTCATGCCCCGCAGCGTCGGAGGCACACCGCTGAACAGGTCGCCCGGGTAGGCCTCGACGCCGTTGGCCCGGGCGCAGGCCACGGCGCGGGCGTCGCTGTCGGTGGCGACGATGCGGGCACCCGGGCGCTCGGCGCGCAGCATGGCGGCAATGGCCCCCGACCCCGTGCACAGGTCGATGGCGCGGCCCCGCTCCGGGAGCCGGGCCGCGGCGCGCCGGACCAGTGGGAGGCTCTGCCAGCGGGGGACGTAGACCCCCGGGTCGATGCGGACGGTGAGGTCGCCGAACTCCGCACGGCCCGTGATCCAGGCCAGGGGCTCGCCGGTCCGGCGCCGGTCGGCCAGCGACGTGAGCAGCGTGGCGTCGCACCCGGCCACGGCGGCGAGCTCGGCCGCCTCCTCCTCGGAGGCCACGCAGCCGGCGCGGGCGAGCGAGTCCGCCAGCGCGGCGACCGCCTCCGGATCGGCGGGACCGGTCAGTCGAGCATCGCCCCGGCGATGCGGGGTCCCGACTCCGCATCGCCGTCGACGGCCTCGTCATCGGCACCCACCTCGGCATGGGCCGCGGCCTGCGCCGGGGCCCGATCGGTCAGGAACAGGGTGGGGATGAAGGCGAGGAGGATCGTCACTATCGCCCACCAGAAGGTATGGGCGAACGCCGCCGCTACCGGGTCCGCCACCTGCGGTGGCAGCTTGGCGGCGGAGGAGATGACGCCGGCGCTGCCGCCGGCCTTGGCGGCTGCCGGCCCGAGGTTGGCCACGATCTGGCGCTCGAGCACCACGGCGAAGAGCGCCGTGGCGACCGAGCCGCCCACCTGGCGCACGATGTTCATGGTCGTGCTGGCCTTGGGGATCTCGGCGTGGCTCAGGTCGAAGTAGGCGGCGGCGGTCACCGGCATCATGGTGAGGCCGAGCCCGAGGCCGCGCACGAAGAGGGTGACGGCCAGGAGCGCCTCGCTGGTCGAGGTGGTGACGAAAGCGAACGGGATCGTCGCCGCCGCCATGAGCAGGACGCCGAACGGGACGATGCGGCGGGGACCGAACCGGTCCGTGATGCCGCCGGCCCAGCGCATGATGCAGGCGGCACCGATGCCCTGGGGTGCCATGAGCAACCCGGCCACCCAGGCCTCCTGACCGCGGGCGATCTGGTAGTAGAGCGGCAGCAGGAACATGGACCCGAACAGCGTGGCTCCCAGCACGAAGATGCAGATGTTGGCGACGCTGAAGTTGCGGTCCTTGAACAGGTGCAGCTCGAGCAGTGGGTTCTTGACGTGGAGCGCGTGGAGGACGAACCCGGACATCAGCACGATCCCGATGGCGAAGCTGATGACGACGGACGTGCTGGTGAAGCTGCCCGTCGTGCCCACTTCCGCCAGCGAGTAGACCAGCGCGGCCAGCCCGGGGGAGAGCAGGCAGAACCCGAGGGTGTCGAAGGCGGACGGAAAGCGCTCGTCGGTGTCCCACGTGGGCAGCCAGCGCTGCGACAGCAGCAAGGTGACGATGCCGATCGGCACGTTGATGTAGAAGATCCAGCGCCAGCTGAAGTTCGAGACGATGAGGCCGCCGATGACCGGCCCCAGGATCGGCCCCAGCACCATGGGCACGCCGATGATGCTCATGACGCGGCCCATGCGCTGCGGGCCGGCGGCGCGGGCCAGGATCGACTGGCCGACCGGGAGCAGCATGCCGCCGCCGATGCCCTGGGGGACGCGGAAGGCGATGAGCGAGCTCGCCGACCAGGCCACTCCGCACAGGCACGAGCCGACGATGAACAGGCTCAGCGACGTCAT
>Ga0181518_10004731_pt1 | contig 12037 bp, 14 predicted proteins | sample PEATcosm2014_Bin_28_FD_119751 | JGI IMG/M metagenome (GOLD analysis project Ga0181518, IMG submission 119751) | Peatland microbial communities from MTU Mesocosm Facility, Houghton, MI, USA - PEATcosm2014_Bin01_60_metaG | ecosystem: Environmental > Terrestrial > Soil > Wetlands > Peat | place... | reverse complement strand
GCGGCGAAGACCGTCTCGTAGTTGGCGCCGTGGCCACCCGCCCAGTGGGCGAGGGTCCCGTAGAAGTCGAAGATGACGGCGCTGGCCACGGTCCTCATACTGTCCCGTGGCCGTGACACACCTATGGCGGCACAACGTTCAGGCACGCCCGGGTAATACTTCTGGCGGCATGGACCCCGACGAACAGCCGGTTGACGAGCCGGCGCCGAGGGAGGGCCGCGGACGGCACGCCGCCGAGCGGGCGCCGGGCAGCCGCTGGATCTTCGAGCTCATCGGCGTGGTGGTGGTCGCGGTGGTCATCGCCGTGGTCCTGCGTACCTTCGTGCTCGCCACGTACTCCATCCCCTCGGGTTCCATGGAGCCGACCCTGCAGATCGGGGACCGGATCCTGGTGGACAAGCTCAGCTACCACCTGCACGGCGTCGGCCGCAGCGACATCATCGTGTTCTCGACACCACCGGCCGAGGACTGTGCCGGACCTCCCGTGGCGGATCTCGTGAAACGCGTCATCGGCCTGCCAGGTGAGACGATCTCGCTGTCGGGGGGCCGGGTCTACATCAACGGGCACGTACTCCCCGAGCCCTGGCTGCCGCCCGCCACCCGGACGGAGACCACCCCGGGGCCCTCGTCCGCGCCCTACGCACTGCACGGGGCCTACAAGGTCCCCGCCCACGACGTCTTCGTCATGGGCGACAACAGGCAGTACTCGTGCGACAGCCGCTACTGGGGGCCGGTGCCCGAGTCGACCATCGTGGGCAAGGTCGACATGCGCATCTGGCCCCCGTCCCGACTGACCTTCTTCTGATCAGGCACGCCGCTCGCGCCGCCAGACGACGCGTAGGCCCGACCAGGTCTGGTCGATGGCGCAGACCTTGTTGTCGACCAGGCCGAGCGGCAGCGCCACCTCGCGCACGACGCCCTCGTGCATGGTGGTCTCGATGCCCGAAGCCCGCTTGGGCCAGGCGACCCAGAGGGCGCCGGACGGGAAGATCATGCGGGACAGTGGGCCGATGCGGCGCTCGAAGTCGCGCGGCTGCGTGAAGAAGGCCACGACGACATCCGCCGAACCGCGCGCCTGGCGTTTCACCGTGACGCCGGTGGGTAGGCCGTCGATGACGCCGCGGGGCGCCGCGATGAGAGCCAACGTCGAGCCCTCTGTGATCCCGAGCTTCTTGGAGAGCGGCGTGCCGCTGTAGCCGGCCACGACTCAGGGGTTGAAGGCGACGAACACCGTGAAGGCCAGCGGGTACTCGTACTCGTCCGGACCCACGGCGAAGCGGTCGAGGTGCCGCTCGACCAGGGCCATCGCCTCCTCCTCCCGTTCGGCCGGGATGCCCATCAGCGGGAAGAGGGAGGGGTCGGTCACGGCGTCGGCCGGGGCCCGCACGGTCGTCTCGTGCGGGGTGCTCCCGACGGTGGTGAACCCCGCACCCCCGAGCAGGTCGCGTACGTACTCGTCGTCCCCGAGGACGAACGGGCCGACCGGGCTCTTCCCCGGCGGAGGGGCAGGACGGGACGGGAGCAGGGACCGCAGGGCGGTGCCCACGTGCCAGGGGTTGTGCTCGACATCCTGCCAGCAGGCGAACACGAGGCGCCCACCGGGCACGAGGGAGGCGCGGACGGCCCCGAACGCGGCCAGCGGCTCGTCGAAGAACATGACGCCGAACTGGCTGACGGCGAGGTCGAAGGCCTCGCCCTCCGGAAGCGCCGTCTGCACGTCCCTCTGCACGAACTCCACGTCAGCGACGCCGGCCTCCGCCGCCCGCTCCCGGGCCAGCTGGAGCAGCGGCGCCGACACGTCCATCCCGACCGCCCGGCCGCCCGGGCGGACGGCGCGCGCCAGCTCGATCGTGAGGGCGCCGCCACCGCAGCCGATGTCGCAGACCCGCCGGCCCGGCCGGGCCGCGACCGTCTCGAGGAGGTAGGGCGAGACGGCCTCGGTCAGCCTCTCCCGCCGCGACCAGGCGGCGGCCCACCGGTCGTCGTTCCATCGGCGGGTCTCCGCCTCGTTGGCCACGGCGGACAACGTACCCGGCCCCGGGTAGGTTCGGGCCCGTGCACGTCGGCCTCGTGATCCTGCCCTCCGACCGCTGGAGGGAGGCGCGCCGCCAGTGGGAGTGGGCGGACGAGGCCGGGTTCGCCACGGCGTGGACGTACGACCACATCCGCTGGGGCGGCATGCCCGACGGGCCGTGGCATGCGGCGGTGCCCGTGCTGGCGGCGGCGGCCGGGGTGACGGAGCGCATCAAGCTGGGCACGCTCGTCGCGACGCCCAACTTCCGCCACCCCGTGACCCTGGCCCGCGAGGCGATCACGCTCGACGACCTCAGCGAGGGCCGGCTGGAGCTCGGGCTGGGGCCGGGGAGCGAGGGCTTCGACGCCAGTGTGCTGGGTCAGGAGCCCTGGCCGCCGGCGGAGCGCTTGGCCCGCTTCGGGGAGTTCCTCGAGGTGCTGCGGCCGATCCTCGACGGCGAGCCCTCGACCCGCACCTCGGTGCGGACGGCTCACTACGACGCGGAGGAGGCGCCGAGCACGCCGGGCACGGTCTCCCGTCCGCTCCCGCTGACCATCGCCGCCGGCGGGCCGAAGGGGCTCGGGCTGGCGGTGACGCACGGGCGCCACTGGGTGACGATCGGGCCGACGGGCCGGGGTCCCCGCACACCCGAGGCGATCCTCGACGCGGTGCGGCGCCAGCGCGCCGAGCTCGACGACGCCTGTGCCGCGGCCCGCCGTGCCGCCTCGACCATCGGCAAGGTCATGCTGTGGACGCCGACGGAACCGATCGACTCGCCGGACCAGTACGAGGAGCTCAGCGCCCCCTACGCGGAGCTCGGCTTCGACCAGTTCGTGCTGCACCACCCTGCGCAGACGGGACCCTACGGCGGTGCGATCGGGGCCTTCGAGGAGATCGCCGCCCGGCACGCCGAGGGCTGACCGGCGGCGGGGGCGACCGGATCAACCGGAGGGCCCCTCCTACGCTGGCCCGGTGCCACGATCACACGCCGGCCTGCGCCGGGGCGCCGGACAGCGGTGCACCATCACGGCGATCGCGATGACGCTCGGCGTGGTGTTCCTGGCGGCGTGCGGCTCCTCCTCCCCCACCCCGCAGGCACAGGCCTCGACGACGACCCGACCCGCCCAGACGACCTCCACGACGTTGGCACCGGCATCGACGACGACACCGACCGCGCCGGCTGCCTCCACGGCGGGATGGGCGGAGGTGAGCACGGACGTGAAGGGGACCGCGGTGGAGGAGCGTACGGTCACGGTCCCCTCGGGACGCGTGGTGACGCTGGTGCGCTTCGACGCCGGCCACGTCGTCTACGACCTCCACGTCGGGAGCAGCGACCCGCCCACCGACCTGGCGACGATCGCCCAGGACCGCGGTCCCGCCATCGCGGCGGACGAGGCGCCGTTCCTACTGGCCGCGTTCAACGCCGGCTTCAAGATGAACGCGGACCAGGGCGGCGTCGAGGTCGACGGGCAGGTGGTGGCGCCGCTGCTGGACGGCAAGGCGAGCTTCGTCATCGACACCGACGGCACGGCGCACATCGGCGTGTGGGGCAGCGCGCTGCCGGCACAGGGTGAGCAGGTCGAAAGCGTCCGCCAGAACCTGCCGCCACTGATCACGGACGGGGTGCCCAACCCGACCGTCGGCACTCCGTCCGACTGGGGCGCCACGGTGAACAGCTCCATGGTCGTGGCCCGCAGCGCCGCCGGAGAGGACGCCCAGGGCGACATCTTGTATGCGGGCGGCATGGCGCTCCTCCCGGCGGACCTGGCTGCGGCGCTCCTCGATGCCGGAGCGGTGAACGCCATGCAGCTCGACATCAATCCGAACTGGGTGCAGCTCGACACGGCCGCCGGCGCGGGCTTGCCGCTCGTCGCGGGGGTCCCGGGACAGAACCGGCCGGCCGACCAGTACCAGGTGGGCTGGACCCGGGACTTCATCGCGGTGCTGGCGCCCACCTGGGTGCCGCCGGCAAAGCCCCGATGAGGAGCCACTCCGCTGCCGGCGCCACCATGGTGACGTGCCGCCTAGCGAACCTTGGCGGCCACCGTGTCGCGAGCCTTGTCGATCGCGCCGGACACGGCACGGGCGATGAGGTTGCCGGTGCGAGCAGCAACACGAGCAGGATCACTCCCACTTCATCCTCCTCTTCCGGTGCGACGCCCCCCTCGGCGGATGCCGAAGTCGTCGCGTCGCGGGTTATCGGGGATTGTGTTCTCCGAAACTTGCCGCCCGGGGGGCTCTCCCAGTCTCGAGCAGGCACACATGGGGAAAGCCGATCAACTACTCTCGCTCGGATGGACAACCAGGGGGCGGCGTCCAAGCGGTGACGCAAGCGATGCCCAGCACAGCGCAAGCTCGAATCATTAGCGCCGCCCTGGAGCTGTTCGCTGAGAACGGTGTTGGAGGAACCTCGCTGCAGATGATTGCCGACGCAATCGGTGTGACGAAGGCTGCCGTCTATCACCAGTACAACACCAAGGACGAGATCGTGCTCGCGGCCGCCCAGGCTGAGTTGGAAAGGGTTGACGCGGTTGTTCGTGCCGCCGAGGCTGAGCCAACGCGAGCACAGGCTCGTAGGACGCTGGTCACAGGGATGGTCGACCTCGCCGTCGCTCACCGCCGCACTGTGAGTACCGTCCTGAACGATCCGGTCATCGTCCGCTTCTTCGCCGAGCACGAATCGTTCCGCCCCGTCATGGACCGGATGAGTCGTGTCCTGATGGGCGACGGCACGGGACACGAAGCACGAGTCTCAACGGCAATGCTGACCGCCGCGATCAGCGGCACCGTCATGCACCCTCTCGTTGTCGGACTTGACGACGACGTGCTTCGATCCCAGCTACAACGACTCGCCGAACGAATTCTCCCAGCCATGAATACGAAGCCAAAGCAGTCCCATTCGGCAACCCGAAGCTAAAGAGCCTCTCCGGCGTCGTATTCAGGACGAACGTATTCGGGGTCTGATTCATCCCGAATGGACAGCCGCCATTTGCAGCAGACCTCGTCCTTGCTCACACGGGGTGGGATCGCCAGGATCTCAACCTTCATATTCGGGTCGTACATCTTGGCGGTCTCGATGATGGCGGCGGGACAGGAGGTGTGCGATGCCTTCTCGGCGATGTCCGGCCGACCCAACGCTTCCCATTGGTCGACCGACACGCACTTGTTGAACGTGAAGATCCCGACCTCTTTCTCGGGCATCTCGAATGTCATCTCGAAGGCCTTGCCGGGGAACGAGGTTGCGTCCACCTGAATGTCCTTCATAAAGGACTCGACCGGGTCCCCGGAGATCTTCATCCAGCGCCACTTGATGTCCTTTGCAGCGGGCAGCAATTTCTCACTCCATAGTGTCCACTGGAACGCGAACATCTCGTCCAGACCGTCTCTCATGACGATGACCAGCGCCCACGACTCGATGGCAGCAAGCAGGAATTCATGGCTGCCCAACGCGAGCTTGACCAGTCGCTCTTTGGAGTACTGCACCCAGTCGGCCTTGGGCTTGTAGGGGTTGACGAGAATCACACCGCCTCGGGCGACCTCTGCCTCTACTTCCTTCTGCGTCTCAGCGATCAGGGCCTCAGCCTCGCCGTCGGTGAGTTCCATCCAGTTGTCGATCATGCCCGGCAGTTGGGGAAGAATGGTGTCTCGCCACGCCTCCGCCTGGATGCGTTGCATGTCGTCGCGTCCATATCGCTCTGCGACGGAGTCCGCCCAGCCTTCGATGCAGACCCGGTAGTACTCATCGCTCATCTCCAGCATGTTGATGAGCGCGTCCTTCGAGAAATCCGAGAACCTGAGGTTCCCATTGAAGGGGCCGCTGTAGTCCGGCAGCTCGGGGCTGTCGTCGAGACTGATGTCGGACCGGGTGTCGTGACCGACCTTCACGTACTTGCCCGGTGGATCGACAACCGGGAACTTCTTGAAATGGATGAGATCGACCGGAATGTCGAGTCCCACTTCTTGCTGATGATCCTCGTAGTTGGCGCCCACCTTCCGAACCTCGGACAACGTTTCTTTCATGTGGTCGTCGATGTCTGACATGACGGAACCCCCTGACGCGGTGACTTGGCCGGTCGGCCGTTGGCCAAGGTAGCCAATCGGCTATCCGCGGTCAACCCTGCTGAATTCGGTTCGTGGTCGAGACGGTGCGCGGGTCTGTCCTGAGCGATCGGACCGGCGCGAGGACCGTTCAGACGCCGGGGCCCGTAGCCTCGTGTGCATGGTCGTGTCGACTGCGCCTCCGGGCCGCCTGGAAGCGCGCCGTCGCCTCGGCCATCACACCGAGGCGTTGATGGAGATGCTCCTCGGCTGCTTCTTGCTCGGTGCGGCGACTCTCGCCGGGTTGGTATTCGTTCACCGTCCGTGGCCCAACCGGGTGGACGCCATCGGGCTCCGGCTCCTGCCCGCAGACCTGTCCTCCAGATGGGCTGCCGACGTGGCTCACCTCGGTTCCTTGACGGTGTTGATCGCCGGGTCCGCCGTGCTCTGTGTCGTGGCGGCTATCTCCCGGAACCGGATGCGAGCATTGTCGTGCCTCATCGCTCCGATAGCGGCGGTGCTGATCGTGCAGTCTGTGGCCAAGCCGCTCGTCGGCCGGCATTTCGAAGGCACGTCGGCCCTCTCGTATCCGTCGGGAACGGTCGCCGCTGTGGCTGCGCTCGCTGCCGCGGCATTCCTCGTCGTGCCTCGGTTCGCCAAGCCCCTGGTCGCCGTGGCGGGTGGAGCAGTCGTCGTGGCGGTCTGCGCTGCGGTGGTGGTGCTGCGTTGGCACTACCCGACGGACGCGCTCGGCGGTGTGTGCGTCGGAGCGGGTGCCGTGTTTGCACTCGATGGTCTTCTGTTGTCGATCCGCAACCCAGCAGCCGGTCCGCCTGTGCAGCTGACGCTACGGACCGTCGCAGGTCATGCGCCCGAAGCGTCGTTGTCGAAGTCGGCAGACCCCATGATGCCGGAGATCACCGACTCTTCCGAGGCTCCGGGCCGTCAGTCTCGCGGAGATGTGTCCCAATAATCCGGTTGACAAGCCGCGGGAGACCTGCCCCGAACATCGGGTTAATGCGACCATTCGGCACTCGCCAGCGGCCGTATCGGCCTACGAGATTCCGAGGCGCTCGGCGACGCTCGGGCCGACGACGGTACCGCCGTACTGTGCGTGGAGCCGCTCCAGGGCTACTTGGTCACCGGTCGCGGCGACCTTGTCGATTTGACCGATGTAGCGGTCGAAGCCGATCCCCGGTGTCATGAGGTTGATCGCCTTGCACACCCGGTCGGCCCGGGTATTGGTGAAAGAGTGCGGGACGCCCGGCGGGGCCGTCCCGAAGTCACCTTGACCAAGTTCGACGATGTGGTCACCGAGCTGGACGGTCAGTACGCCGTCGAGGATGTAGAACGTATCTTCCTGTGTGGCGTGGACGTGCAAGTCCGGACCTGCACCATATGGGACTTCCGAAACCAGGAAATCGCCCCGTCCCTCGTTGTCGCGGCCATTCGCCTTCCATGTCCAACCCGGCGCATCCCGCAACACATACCCGTTCACAGCCTCGGCCCTGCCTTTCGGTTCACACCTCCCGGTAGAACATCATAAGGAGCCCGTGCTCCGGCGTCACTCGGTGTCCCACAGCGCCGGGTAGGGGTGCCGGTCATCGCGATCGCAGCACGCAGAACTCGTTCCCTTCTGGATCCGCCATAACAACCCAGGGGACATCTCGCTGACCGATCTCAACTCGGGTAGCCCCGAGTTCCTCTAGGCGTTGAATCTCTACTTCTTGATTGTCCGGGCGAAGGTCAAGGTGGACTCGGTTCTTGCCTTTCTTCGCCTCGCTGCAGGGCATCAGCCCCAGTCGTGTCGTCCCCCGTACGTCTACCAGGAGGTAGCCGCCAGAGGGGCCTGTCCAGACGTGTTCAAGATGGAGGGCCGACCCCCAGAACTCACTCATTCGCTGGAGGTCATTGCAGTCAATCAGAACACAATCGATGGCCAGACTCACTCCTCGATCCTCCTCAATCGCCACGGGGGACCCGCCAGCCGAGTATGCCCTGCCCGCAGTCGGCGGTCGGAGACCTCCCGATACCGTGAGATTCTTCCGGCCGCACTCAGGGCTTGAGGGCTGCCGGACCTGAGACTGCGCCGGCGAGCGCTTCGATAACCCTGAGTGTCGGGCCGCCTTCTCGATGGTGACCGGCCACCAGCAGCCCGACCCTCGGGTGGGGGCGCCCAGGCCGGGAATCGAACCCGGTGCACTTCCGTAGTCAAGGGAAAGCAGACGTCCAGTCCCAGGGCGCTGGCAAAGAACGGTCGGCAACGCGGTGACGCCGGCTGATATTCTGAACAACAGTCAAGGGAATGCAGCCGTCGTGCGAAGGGGCCTGCGGGCCCCTTCTGCGCGCCAGGCCCAGAGCCCTGATACCAGAGCACATCGCGGTCGTGGGGATCGACGTCCCAGTGGAGCGGCAGCGGCTCCGCTCGCCCGTCGCTCCACGGGGGTGTGAACCGGCATGCGTTCCGATCCACCCATAGACGCTCAGTTCCCCAGACGGTGCTCCAAATGGCATACAGGTCGGGCAGCTGGCGGATGTCCCACTGGCTCTCGTGGCCACGCAAGGGGACTTCCTCGATCTCACTCGGGACACGATCCCAGCTATGAGGGTCACCTATCCAGATACCGAGCTCAGTACCGATTGCCTCAAGCACGGCCTCGCACAGCACGACGGGCACGGCAGCCCGGAACACGATGTAGCCGTCGTTGATCAGTCCAGCCCGAACCGCGCGGACTTCAATCTCGATGGTCATTTCCTCTTCCTCCTCTTTCGGTCACTACGAGACGACGTGTGGGACTGAGCCAGAGGAGGGGATCGACAGCCGGGCTGCGGAAGGTGTCAATAGAAATGCACGCTTCAACTTCACCGACGATTTCGGGCCAGTACGTGCTCCCCTTGGTCAGTCGTGAGGCCAGGTGAGATTGCCCGCTACTCAGCGATCCCCAGTGGGCGGTGCGAACTATCCTCGCCCGAGGTCCCAATGGGAGGCATCACCATGGCCAAGCTCATCTACGTGGCGAACATGTCACTCGACGGTTACACCGAGGACCGGGACGGTGGCATCGATTGGGGTCCCCCCGATGAGGAGTACTTCGGTTTCATCAACGATCTTGAGCGCTCGGTCGGTACCTATCTCTACGGACGCCGCATGTATGAGGCGATGATCTACTGGGAGAGCGCGCCGATCGCGGACCAGCCGCCCTGGGTCGTGGACTTCACCAACATCTGGCGAGCGGCCGAGAAGGTCGTTTTCTCGAAGACACTGGCAACGGTGTCAAGCGGTAGGACCGCCCTTGAGCGGGAGTTCGACGTCGAAGCGATTCGGCGGATGAAGGCTGACGTTGCCCACGATCTCACGGTGGGCGGAGCTGATCTCGCTGCCCAGGCGTTTGAGGCGGGCTTGGTGGACGAGTGCCACTTGATCTTCTGGCCGGTCGTGCTCGGAGGTGGCAAGCACGCCCTCCCCACCCACGTGCGCGTCGACCTTCAACTGCTTGATGCCGGGCGCTTCCGTAGCGGAATCGCCCACCTTCACTACCGCGTCGCTCAGTGAGGACCTTCCGTCTGGGACTATCCGCAATGGCCGGTCCCGTGTGGTCGAAGCGGGATCACTGAAGACGTGGAGTCCGCTCCGTTCCCGCTTCTCCCGTGAACGCTCCAGCAACTCAGTAAGCTCAATGGGGATTGACCGGTTGTGACGCGGAAGGAGCCAGAGACAAGCGGCACATCGGGACTCCCGATGGACGCTGGTTGACCAGGAGTCCCTCCAGGACCGCAAGCGTCGTCGCGCTAGCCGGACTCTTCGTCGTGGGGATCCAGGTCGTCGGCCTTCCATCGGGGGGCGCGGCGAGTCCAGGCTCCACCGACACAGGATTTTCCGAGCCCTTCGCGGGAACACCGCAATACGAGCACGTCGCGCCTACGGAAGTGAGCGACCAGGATCAGCTCAATCAACGGCTCGGACAATCAGCTGCCGACGAGATTGCCCGCGAGATCGGTCTGAACAAGTCCGACGTGTTGACCGAGGAGCAGTACCGGGCGTTCATCACCGGCCAGGGCGCCGATGACTCTGGAGATCCTCACCAACACGGTTGGTCACGCGTTGGCGTACGAGGACGACAACGGCCAGGTCGTCACCTCCGTCCTCGCCAGTTACGGCCTCTTCGTGACGACAAGCGGAGACCTGGAAAGCCCGGCCTACGGGACCGCCCCGACGTACCTCGTGAACAGCGTGATCGCACCAACCGGCTACATGGGCACATGGATGAAGGCCAATGGCGCAACAGAGTCCCTCAAACAGCTCTACAAGTCGGCGTACACGTCAGAAGTGGTCTACGGCAACGCAGCCCAAAAGCAATCGGAACCGGCTGAACTGATCACGAACACCAAGGGAGACCTGAGCCCTGTGGTCGGGATGTCGATGGGTCCTGCACTGTGGATCGTCAATTTCGCGCTGATCTACACGCTGAACCCCTCGTTGGCGGCGGAGATGCCTGCCGAGTGGGCTCCCATCCCGGCCCCTTCGTGCAGGCGATCGACAATGGTGATGGCCAGGTGGCCTACAGCACTGTGGCGTCCTACTTCCACTGATTGAGTCCGCCGCGGGTTCGATCGCACAGTTCACGCTGCGGCAAGTGTCAGCCAATCCGCGAGGCGACATGGCCAAGATCGTGCTGACCACGCCGGCGTTCCGGACCACCCCACTCGCTGGAGGGGAGGCATCGCTGACGGCGTGCACTCGTTCACCCTGTGCCCAGCGCACGGCCACAGGTTCAGCGCGACCGCATCAGCGCCTTGACGCCATTCTCCACGTCCCGCCGCGCCGACGCCGGCCCCATCCGCTCAACGACGACCTCCGTGCAGCCGACCCAGGAGGCCGCCTCGACGAGCGCCCGCGCCACCGCGTCGCCGGCGCCGTCACGCAGCAGCGTGACCTGCTTGGCCACGAGGACCTCACCATCGCGTCCGGGGTCGACCAGCCCGACGATCGTCGTGCCCGCCAGCACCGGCATCGCGAAGTAGCCGTACGTGCGCTTCTCCTTCGGCGTGTAGGCCTCGAGCCGGTGACGCAGGCCGAACAGGCGCTCGACGCGCTCCCGATACCAGATGAGCGAGTCGAACGGCGACAGGAGCACGCTCCTGCCCCGGGCCCGCGTCGCGAGCATCGCCAGCGCGTCCGGGTCGGCGTAGGCGGCCGGCTTCCACCCCTCCACGGAGACGGGGACCAAGCCGGTGGCGGGCAGGGCTCGGCGCACGAGCACCCGTGGCAGGCCGTGGTAGGTGGCCAGGTCTGCCTCGGTGGCCACGCCGAGCGACCGCCCGGCCGCGGCGGCGAGCCGCTCGGCGCACTCCTCGTCGGTCCACTCTCGGGACAGCAGGTCGGCCGGAATGGCCCGCTCGGCCAGGTCGTAGACGCGCTGGAACCCCCGGCGCTCCCGGCAGACCAGTGTGCCGATGTCGAGCAGCCACTCGGCGGCGATCTTGGTCTCCGACCAGTCCCACCACGGCCCACCCTTCTTCGCTCCCCCGAGCTCGTTGGCGGTGAGCGGCCCGTCGGCGCGCAATCGGGCGAGCACCTCGCTGCAGCTCTTCTCGTGATCCTCCAGCACGTGCCAGCGCCTGCCCTTGGCCAGCCGGGTCCGCCGCGTGAACCCGTACGCAGGCCAGTCCTCGAGCGGCACGACGCACGCCGCGTGCGACCAGTACTCGAAGGTCGAGCTCTTCGGCCCCCAGTACGCGCGTTCCACCCGGTCACGCCCGATGACCCCCTGGCGGGCGTACGCGACCAGCTCGTGGGATCGAGCCAGCACCGAGATCGTGTCGAGCTGCACCGCGCCTAGCCGGCGCAGCATGGCGGGCACTCCGCCCGCGGTGGTGCGGGCGCCCCGGAGGCCCTGGGCGCCGATGGCCATCTGCCGCGCCTCCTCCAGGCTCAGCGTCTCGCGGGCCATGGGCGGAGGAACCTAGCCGACGGCGACGGCGACG
>Ga0181518_10004730_pt1 | contig 12037 bp, 12 predicted proteins | sample PEATcosm2014_Bin_28_FD_119751 | JGI IMG/M metagenome (GOLD analysis project Ga0181518, IMG submission 119751) | Peatland microbial communities from MTU Mesocosm Facility, Houghton, MI, USA - PEATcosm2014_Bin01_60_metaG | ecosystem: Environmental > Terrestrial > Soil > Wetlands > Peat | place... | reverse complement strand
ATGAAAATCATCCGGGCCGAACATCTGGGCATGTGTTTCGGGGTGAAGGACGCCATCGCGCTGGCGCTGAGGGCCGCGAAACAGGAGCCGCTGACCATTCTGGGCGATCTCGTCCATAACGAAACCGTGCTGGCGGAATTGCGCGCGCAGGGCATCCGTCTGGCGCAACAACCCGCCGGTGTGGGCACGCGGACGGTGATGGTCACGGCCCACGGCGCGTCGGAACGCGTGATCAACGAAACGCGCGGACGCGGCCTGAACGTGCTCGAAGCGACCTGCCCGCTCGTGGACGTTGCCCATCGCAGCGTGGCCAAGCTCGTGCGCAAAGGTTTTCACCCGGTCATCATTGGCAAGCGCGATCACGTGGAAGTGCGCGGCCTGACCGGGGATCTGGACGAATTCGACGTGGTGTTGGACGAGAAGGGCGTGGCCAGACTTTGCGAGCGGCCGCGTTTCGGCGTCGTGGCCCAAACCACCCAGCCCATTGAAAAGGTTCGTTATCTTGTACGGTTGATTCGCGAACGCTTTCCGCGGTCGGAAGTATGTTTCATTGATACCGTCTGCCAGCCGACGAAGCAGCGGCAGAACGCGGCCATTGAGCTGGCACAGAAATGCGGCGTGGTGGTTGTCATCGGCGGCGCGCACAGCAACAACACGCATGAATTGGTCAAAACCTGCTTGTTGTTTTGCCCGCGTGTGCATCATGTCCAAGCCGCGGCTGATTTGCGCGAGGAATGGTTTCACGCCACCAACACGGTGGGCATCACGGCCGGAACTTCGACGCCGGATTCCAGTATCGTTGCAGTTGAAAAAGCCATTCGCGCTTTGGCTGTAAACAGCGGCGAATTTTCACAGGCGACTTGCAGCTAAACCAAAAAACAAAAGAAACAATGAAAACTCAATGGTTCAAACGACTAGGCTGGTTTTACCTCCCCGTTTCCCTGCCGGGAATCATCATCACTTTGGCGGCGCTGGCATTTTGCGCCCAAGTCTTCTTGGCAATTGACCGGAAATCGCATTCGGTCAGCGACACGCTTTACGGTGTCTTCCCGTTTTTCGCTAGCGACTTCCTGTTGTTCGATTGGATTGCCGGAAGGACCAGCCGTCAATCGGATTGAGCCAAAGAAAGGCACCAAGCCATGAAAACGGAGCAAACCAACTTTGCCCGATGGTGGATAGTCGTCGTTTTTGCCATTGCAATGGCGTGGGTGGAATCCGCCGTCGTTTTTTATCTGCGCTCGATGATCGACCGGATTGAGCCATATCAACCCGATCCGCTGCCCGTCATCGGCGGGTTTGCATCCGTGGAACTGCCGCGCGAACTCGCAACGATGGTCATGCTGTTTGCCGTGGGTTTTCTCGCGGGCCGGAACTGGCGGGCGCGGCTCGGTTACGCAGCCATCGCCTTTGGCGTGTGGGACATTTTTTATTATGTCTTCCTGAAAATCATCTGCGGCTGGCCGCATTCGTTGCTGGATTGGGACGTTTTGTTTCTGCTGCCGCTGCCATGGTGGGGGCCGGTGCTCGCGCCGGTTTTGATTTCGTTGCTGATGATTTTGTGGGGCACATTCGCCAGCCAGTTTGAACGCGCACCGCGCGCCTCGCTGTCAAACCGGCAGGTCTGGGTTTTAAATTTGGCCGGCATGGCGCTGGCGCTGTATGTATTCATGGCGGACGCCATCGCCGCCGCCCACCGGGGTTTGGATGCCATTCGCACAGTTTTGCCTGAAAGATTCAACTGGCCGCTGTTTGGTGTGGCGCTGGTACTGATGTCCCCGCCCGTGATGCAAATTGGCTGGCGGCTTTTGATGCAACAACTGGCAAAAGCCGGAATCATTGAAAGAACCAAAAAAATTCATGCCCGCGCCATCTGGAAAATTGAACCTGATTGAAATCAGCGTGTTGCTGCGCGGCGAGCCGGAGAGGATCGCGGCCTGGGCCGGGCAATGGAGCGCGCGACGGCTGGCACTGCCCGTTATCGTCATCATCGTTGGCGCGGGACTTTACGGCGCCGCGATGGGCTGGTGGCGTGATCCGCAACAGGCGTTTTACGTGGCCATCAAGTTCCCGCTCATCATCCTGCTCACCACGGTCGGCAATGCGCTGCTCAACGCCATGCTCGCGCCGTTGCTGGGTTTGAACATCCCCTTTCGCCAGTCTTTCTCAGCCATTTTGATGAGCTTTGTCATTGCGGCAGCCATTCTCGGCGCGTTCAGTCCGCTGCTGGCGTTCCTGGTTTGGAACGCGCCACCGATGTCGCCGGAGGCAGTTTCCGGGGCGACTTACAGTTTCATCAAACTCACCAACGTCGCTGCAATTGCGTTCGCCGGAGCCGTTGGCAACGCGCGATTGTTCCAATTGCTGACCCGCCTGGGTGGCCGCCGCGCCGTTGCGTTTCGGGTGCTGTTTGCCTGGCTGGCGGGCAACCTGTTTCTCGGCAGCCAGCTTTCCTGGATTTTGCGCCCGTTCATCGGCTCGCCGTCGCTGCCGGTCGAGTTTTTCCGAACCACCGGCCTGCGCGGAAATTTTTATGAAAATGTCTTCCACTCATTTCTGCAGATTCTCCAGCAATTCGACTAAACCAAAACCGCATTGACCTATGAACAATCAAAATCCCATTCCGCCAATCCCACCGCAAGTTCCACCGCCGATTCCGCCCGTGATGCCGGCCAGCGGCCCGCGATCGCTGGGCGATGACCCGGCCGAACGCGCCGCGATTCCGAACATCATCGTCGCCATTGAGGCCATTCTACGCCAGCCCCGGCGGGTGATGTTCCAGTTGCGCCAGCCGGGCGCGGGGTGGCTGATTGCGGCGATGCTATTTGTGTCGGTCTTGTGCAGTTTGATGTACGGCGTGGTAGCCGGCACATTTTCCGGCGGCACACAACTTTGGGCCGCGCCCGTCAAAATCGCCGCGGGACTGATGATTTCGGCGCTGATTTGTCTGCCGAGCCTTTACATTTTCACCTGTCTGGGCGGTTCGCAGGCGCGGCTGGTCGAAGTATCCGGCCTGCTGGCGGGATTGCTGATGTTGATGACCATCCTGTTGATCGGTTTCGCGCCGGTGGCGTGGATTTTTTCGCAGTCCACGGAATCGCTCGCCTGGATGGGCACGTTGCATCTGATTTTCTGGTTCATTGCGACCGTCTTTGGTTTGCGATTTTTGGAAACTGGATTTTCCCACTCCAACGCCAGATCGCTTACCGGTTTCCGCACCTGGGTGGTCATCTTTATGCTCGTCGCGTTGCAAATGACGACCGCGCTGCGACCCATCCTGGGGACCTCAAAGACCTTTTTGCCAACAGAGAAAAAATTCTTTGTGGCGCATTGGGGCGACTGTTTAAAAGGGCACGATGAGGCATCAAAATCAGAATCGCAGTGATGGTCCGGTTAAAATTGTGCCTGCGATTGAACATAACCCGGCGCCCCGGTTGCGTGACCGTCAGTCCGTGCGGCTGGGTTCCTTGGGCGTTTTTCTGCGCGCCCGACCGGAACGGCTTCGCGAATGGATGTTGTGCCGGCAATTGAATCTCATGGTGCTTTGCGCCGTCGCCATTGTGATCGGAGCGGGTATTTATGGCGCAGTCATGGGATCGTGGCGGGGGCCTTGGCAGGCGCTCTACACCGGCATCAAACTTCCACTGGCCATCCTGCTGACCACTTTGGGCAACGGATTGCTGAACGGAATGCTGGCGCCATTGCTCGGGATCAATCTGACCTTCCGGCAATCATTGTCCGCAGTCCTGATGAGTTTTGCCGTCGCGTCGGTGGTGTTGGGCGCGCTGAGTCCGGTCGCGTGGTTCGTCGTCTGGAACACGCCACCGCTCACGGCCGCGATGCGGTTGTCGTCGCCGGAGTATGGGGTCATGCAATTGACGTTGGCAGGGTTCCTCGCGCTGGCCGGCGTCGTGGGCAATGCCCATCTGCTGCCGCTCCTGTCGGAATGGGCGCGTAGTGTGTCCACAGCCCGGAAGGTTTTGTTTGCGTGGCTGGTGGGGAACCTGTTTCTTGGCAGTCAAATTTGCTGGGTGCTGCGGCCGTTTATCTGGGACCCGTCGCGGCCGGTGGAGTTTATTGGACGCGAATATTTTCACGGCAGTTTTTTTGAAACCGTCTTTGAGGCGGCACGCAGGTTGATATTTCAATGAAATCGCGAATAGCAAAAATTCTGGCCGGACTGGCGGCCCTGGTGGTCGCTGCGATCATCTGGCTGCCATGCCTGCATTTACTTTTCGCCCGGCCGCTCTCTGAATTCCGCCAGAACCCAGGTCTTTCCCCCAAGGCGCGGCAACTGGCGGCCCGGCATTTGCAACTCTGGACGGAACCGGCCTTGCGCGAACAGGAACTGAAAAAAATGCGGGCCAGCAATGCTGAATGGGATTTCATGGGGCGCAGCTATCTGGTCTGGTCGCTGGCCAACATGGCCTTGCGCGATCCGCCGTCAAAACCGCTTTACCTCCAAACGATGGACCAAATCATTGATGAAACTCTGCGGCTCGAAAAACAGGAAGGGATGTATTTCTTCCTGATGCCTTACGCGAAAGAGCGGCATTATCTCGTGCAGCCGGCGCACAGCCTGTTTCTGGATGGCGAGATTGCCTTGATGCTGGCCGCGCGACGGGTGGTGGAAGAGAAACCGGAATACAAACCCCTATTGACCGAACGTGTAAATGTCATCGTTGAGCGCTTTCAAAAAAGTTCGCGGATGCTGCTGGAAAGTTATCCCGATGAATGCTGGATGTTCGATCATTGTGTCGCGCTGGACGCCATCAAAATGGCGGATTACCTCGATGGCAGCGATCATTCGGCATTGATTCGTGACTGGCTGGCCATGGCGAAACAAAAACTCGTCGACCGGGAATCGGGTTTGTTGATTTCCAGTTTCATGACGGACGGCACGCCATTGGCCGGCCCGGAAGGCTCGAGCCTCTGGATGGTGGCGCACAGCCTGCAACTGCTGGATGAGGATTTCGCCCGCGATCAATACCAGCGTGCCCGAAAAGAACTCGGCGAAATCACGCTGGGTTTTGGTTACGCACACGAATGGCCGAAATCGTGGAAAGGCGAGGCCAATATTGATTCCGGCCCGATCATTCCGGTGTTTGAAATCAGCGCCGGTTCGAGCGGCATGGCTTTCCTTGGCGCCAGCACGTTCGGCGACGGGAAATTTCTCAGGTCGCTCGCTGCCACGCTGGATTTTGCCGGGTTCCCCTCGCGGACGGGCGGGCGGCTAAAATACTGCGCGAGCAATCAGGTGGGCGATGCCGCCCTGCTCTACGCCGCGACGCTCGGGCCGCTTTGGCAAAAGGTGAAAACCGGAGCAAAACCATGATAATAAAATTTTGGCAAAGTCTCGGGCTCTTCCGGCGGGCTGAATTCCTGTCACCCAGGGACCTGTTACAGCGCGCCAGCGCCATCAGCGTGTTGTTTCTGGTGGCCCATCTCGCCGGTCTCCGCGAGTTTACCAGCGTGTTGAATGGCACAGTCGGCTCGACTGCCGTGAATGTGAAGCTGGGCACATTTCTAGCGGCTGTTTACATCCTGTTGTACCTGGCGTCCGTCATTCTGGTTCCGGTGCTGGTTTTGGCAGCGTTGATGCTGATGGTTTGGCAGCGATGCGTTCGAAAAGAAGAAAATTTCTCGGGACCACGGACCTAAAGCCTAAAAAAACATGATGCCGTCAGGTCAGCCAACATCAGCGCCTGTTTTGATGGACCTCTGTCGATATTCGAATGCTGCCGTCCTGGTTCTGGCTGCACTGTTCTTTTTTCTGATACCCGCCGCGATGGTCACCCGTGACCTGTTGGATCCAAACATCCGTTCCGCCGGCATCCCCCGATGCGCATGGAAACTTCACCGGGATTTATCGCCTCGGTTTGAGCGCTGGGCTAGGCAGCGGCTCGATTCCAAACGCGCGGCAGAACTTCCCACCAGCAATATTTCGGGAACCGAATGGCCGCTGTTCGGAACGGTCTTTTATCTCTGGGCGACAGAATCACTCCAGGATGAATGGGAGAAAGGCCATTCTCCCTATGCTGTCGCGCCGAAAGTTTATGCCCGGGGCGCTGTCCAGGCTGCGGCTCGTCTGGTTACGGACCCAACTCAGGCAAACTGGGTCAAAATTCATTGGGGCACGAATTATTTGAAAACCGAAAATGTTTTCTACCGGATGCTGGTCATCGCGGCGCTTACCAGCCATGTCCGGCTTACCGGAGACAAAGCATATCTCCCCCTGTTAAAAGACCAGGTGGACAGCTTGTCGGCCGAACTGGACGCCAGCGGGCATGGTTTGCTGGATGATTACCCCCGTCAATGCTACCCGGGGGACGTGCTGACGGCGATTGCAATGATTCAAAGAGCCGACAAGGTTCTCGGCGCTGATCATTCTGTATTTGTCAATCGTGCCATACGGGGGTTCCAAAACCGAGCGCTGGATTCCCGGGGACTGGTTCCATATTTAGCAGATGCTTCGCTGGGAGAACCAATCGGTACAAGCCGTGGCTGTGGCAATTCTTACGTCTCGCTTTTTGCGCCGGAAATCTGGCCGCAACAAGCGCGAAAATGGTATGACCTTTACTCGCGGTATTTCTGGCAGGAAACCTGGACTTGTGCCGGCTTCCGGGAGTATCCAAATGATTTGCCCGGCAATGACTGGGATCTCGATGTAGACTCCGGACTGGTGCTCAAAGGTTTTGGCTGCGCCGCCTGTGCGTTTGGGGTTGGTGCCGCTCGTGTTAACGGACATTTTGAGCACGTGTATCCGCTCACAGCCGAGATGCTGGTTACCTCGTGGCCGCTTCCGAATGGCACGTGCTATTTACCCAAAGCGCTTTCTAACGCGGCGGATGCTCCCTGCCTCGGTGAGGCGGCGATCCTGTTTAACCTCACACGATTACCGGTTGAAGGAGCCATCAAGACTGGTGGTTTGATACCCAAGTTCGTCCTGATCGTTCTGGCACTGCAATATGGTTTTGGCCTGGTGGTGTTGATGGCTCCAATTATTTCATTCCGCCAGTGGCAGAAACGCCACACCTCGATGATTCTTCGACGACTTGAAACACAATTTGGAATCTGGGTTGGATTGCTGGTCACCTGTGTCCTCTGCCTGTTCTTTGGCAAAACACTCATCGCGCTGCTCTTCCTGGTCTGTGCCCAACTCTTTCCCCGGTATCACCGAAACAGAATTCCGCCGCCGGAACAACCAGCTGCCAAGCCTGCCAATGCATGAAGACAATGCGCGTTACAACAGTTTGTCTTGCCTGGCAAAGCATCACCGGCGGAATTTTTTTCCGGCTAGACAAATTTGCCCGCCGGGCGCGTCATACAGACAAACATGCGCGGACCCGACCTCAGACGGCTCTACGACGAGCACGCTCAGCCGCTTTATGCCTTTCTCCTGAACCTGACCCGCGACGAAGCCGACACCCGCGACCTGCTCCAGGACGTTTTCGTCAAGCTGGCGCGCGACCCGGGTTTGCTGAACGGCGTTCGCGACGAACGCTCGTTTCTCATCCGGCTGGCGCACAATGCGGCGATTGATTTGATCCGGCGGCGCGGCACGCGCGACAAAACGCGCGACCGATTCGCCGCCGAAATCGTCTCGCCGTTTGCGCCGGCGGGCGATCCGGACGAACAAACTTTTCGCGTCGCGCTGGCCGGGGCGTTGGCCGAATTGCCTGCTGACCAGCGTGCCGTGGTGCATTTGAAGCTTTGGGACGGACTGACCTTTGAGCAAATCGCCGTCGCGCTGGACATTCCATTGAATACCGCCGCCAGCCGTTATCGCTACGGGCTAGACAAATTGCGCGAGCGGCTGCGTCCCCTCTACGAAGAGATCAAATGATTTTTATGGCCGCAAACGAACACCAGAGAAAGAATTCCCTTAACGCGGAGGCGCAGAGAACGCGGAGAAGCGCAAAGGAATTCGATCTGATTTTCTCCGCGAACCTCTGCATTCTTTGCGTCTCCGCGTTCAAATCCGCTTCCTCAAAATGAAACCGGACAACTTTGAACAACACCTGCAACGCCAGCCGCTGCGGCAAATACCGGGCGAATGGCGTGAGGAAATTTTGACGGCGGCTGAATCCGCTGCCGCCACCCGTCACCCGTCACCCATCACCCGGCCATCCTGGCTCTCAACCCTCAACTCTCAACTCTCAACCATCTTGTGGCCTCATCCCAAAGCCTGGGCCGGGCTGGCCGCAGTGTGGATTTTGATTTTGGCGGTGGATTTCTCGACGCGTGACCAATCGCCGGTGGCAGCGGTAAAATCCACACCTCCATCGCCCGAAGTCATTGTGGAATTGCGGCAACAGCAACGTTTGCTGGCCGAACTGATTGGCTCGCGTGACGAACGCGACGCCAACCGGTCTAAATCATTTGTGCCGCTGCCGCGCAGCGAGCGCGCGGAATTTATGACGACGTGAAATTACCGGAGGGGCGAGTTCCATGAGCCCCTGACTTTCAAATCAAAATAGGGACTCGTGGAACTCGCCCCTCCGAGAAAATTTATGGACGAAGAACCCAAAAGCATCTGGAAAAAATCGTGGACAGGCTGGAGCTGGCTTCGCGCGTGGCTGATTCTGGTGGTGGCGATTTTTTTTATCATTTTGATTATCACGCTGTTTCTTCCCGGCGGGCCACGAAGTCTTTCAGACTGGTGGCTGGCGCTGTTTTTCACGCTCCTTGTCAGCGCGGCAGTCGCCACCGCGTTTGTTGGCCTTTGGGCTTTCACACGCTGTTTTTTTTGCTGGCGCAACTTCAAGCGGCTGTTGTTTGGCACCGCGTGTTTCGCCACGCTGGTTGCGCTGTTTTACGCCGAGGAAGACTGGCGCGGCTGGCATGCTTGGAACAAATTCAAACATGAATGGGAAGCCAAAGGTGAACATTTTGATTTTGCCAGCATGGTCCCGCCGCCGGTGCCGGACGACCAGAATTTTGCACTGACGCCGGTTGTCGCCAGCAGTTATCTCTATATTTTGGACAAGAGCGGACATCGGATCAATCCGCAGAACACGAATGTGGTAAACCAGCTTGGAATGACCATTTACGGTGATGCTGACTGGAAAAATTGGCCGACCAATGGTTATTGGGCCAAAGGAACAAAAACCGATCTGAATGTGTGGCAACGCTATTATCGCTTGGTGGCGACAAAAACAAATTTGTTCCCTTTGCCTGCGCAGCCGCAATCACCAGCCGAAGATGTTTTGGTGGCCTTGAGCAAATATGATTCGGTGATTGAGGAATTGCGAGAAGCCAGCCGGTTGCCTGGCTCACGGTTTCCGCTCAATTATGATAGTGAATCCCCCTCGGCCATTTTGCTGCCGCATCTGGCCGCGCTAAAAAAATGCAGCCAGACTCTCCAACTGCGCAGCCTTGCCGAACTGCAAAACGGCCAGCCGGAAAAAGCACTGGCCGATGTGAAGCTGGCGTTGCAACTGACGGACAAAATCCACACCGAGCCGTTTTTGATTTCTCATTTGGTCCGCATTGCGATGTTGCAAATCATGCTCCAGCCGATTTGGGAAGGCTTGGCGGATCACCGGTGGTCGGAGGAACAACTTGTCGCACTTGACGCGGAGTTGGCGAAGCTGGATTTTCTGGCAGATTACAAACTGTCCATGCGCGGCGAAATGGGATGCCAGGGTGGCGAAGTGGATCGCTTGCGTCATCACCCGGAGCAAATGCAAGACCTGGGCGGAATGAGCGATGGAGGGGGTGGCGTCATGAACCAACTCTTGCCGGGCAAAATCGCCGCCCGTTTGATCCCGACCGGCTGGCTTTATCAAAACCAGTTTCGCTGCGCCCGCATGATGGTGGATTATTATTTGCCGCTGGCGGATGTGAACCAAGGCACTTTTTCTCCAGCCCTGGCGCGGCGCGGGGATGCTGCTGTGATGGCTGAAATCAAAACCGCCAGTCCTTTCAATTTGCTCGAACGGCTGATGCTGTCCGGACTTGGCAATGGCGCTAAGAGATTTGCCTACGCACAATCATCCGTGAACTTGGCGCGCACGGCGATTGCGCTGGAGCGTTACCGGCTCGCACATGGCGCATATCCCGAATCGCTCGACGCGCTCGCGCCGCAGTTCATCGCCAAACTGCCCCACGACATCATCAACGGCCAGCCGTTGCATTATCGCCGCACTTCGGATGGGCAATTCGTTCTCTATTCGGTCGGCTGGAACGAAACGGATGATGGCGGAGAGGTTGGCCTCACCAAAAATGGCAACGTGGACACCAGCACCGGCGACTGGGTCTGGCAGTATCCCTCGAAATAATTTGGGAGGGACGGCGTGCCGCCGTCCCAAATTGAAAACAGAAATGGGACACCGACACGGCGTCCCTCCCGATCAATTTTTATCTTCGCGCCTTCGCGTCTTTATGGTGAAATCGCGCCGGAGCCCGGTCATGAAAATCACCAATCTGAATCCCGACACGGACATCGGCGCCAGCGCGTGGCTAGTGGAGGTGGATGATCACCGCATTTTGCTCGACGCCGGGATGCACCCGAAACGCGAAGGCCGCGAGGCGCTGCCGATGTTCGGCAAGGCGGGGAATGTGGAGGTGGACGCGATTGCGATTTCGCATTGCCATCACGACCACGTCGGCGCGCTGCCGGTGGCGTTGCGGCATTTTCCCAAGGCGCACGTGCTGATGAGCGAGTTGAGCTATTTCCTCGTCGAGCGCGTGCTGCATAATTCGGTGAACGTGATGACGCGCCAGCGCGACGAGCTGGGCATCCGGGAATATCCGCTCTACACGCACGACGAGGTGGACGACATCGCGCCGGTGTTTCAGGGCTTCCGCTACAATCGGGAAGTCGACTGGGCGGCGTTTCACAAAACCCGCGCGGGATTCGCCTCGCCGACGCTGGAATTTTTTGATGCCGGGCACACGCTGGGCTCGGCGGGCCTTTTGCTTCGCGGAAAAAAGGAGACGCTGTTTTACACCGGCGACGTGTGCTTTCACGACCAGACGATGTTGCGGGCCGCGCGCTTTGAAGACGTGAAGGCCGACGTGCTCATCATGGAAACGACGCGCGGCAACCGCGCCGCGCCGCCGGATTTTTCGCGCGCAGGCGAAATCGAGCGGCTCACCGCGGCGATCCAGCGCGCGCTCAAACGCAAAGGCTGCGTGCTGATTCCGTCGTTTGCGCTGGGGCGCACGCAGGAGATTCTGGCGCTGCTCGCGTTGCTCATGCGCGCGGGAAAATTGAAGCCGCAGCCGGTTTACATCGGCGGGTTGGGCCGCGTGTTCACGGAAATTTATGATCTCGAAGCCCACCGCGCGCACCGGCAGCATACGAATTTGCAATTGCACGAATCGCTGGAACTCATCGTGCTGGAACAGGGTCAGGCGGAAAAAATGAAGCTCGGCGGCGGACGCATCTTTGTGATTACCGCCGGCATGATGAGCGAGAACACTGCCGCGCATAACCTCGCCGCGCGCATGATTGGCGATGAACGGCAATCCATTTTCTTCGTCGGTTACGCAGACCCGGACACGCCGGGCGGGCGGTTGAAGGCGGCGAAACCGGGCGAATCGTTTGCGTTCAGCCCCAGCGCCGGTCGCGTCACCCGCAAATGCGAAGTGCTGGATTTCGATTTGACCGCGCACGCGAACCGCGGGGATTTGCTGGATTTCGTCGGGCAGGTTTCGCCGCGCGCGATTTTGCTCGGCCACGGCGGTGAAGCTTCACGCGCCTGGTTTGAGGAACAAATCCGCGCGCGCCATCCGAAAATCAAAATCATTCAGCCGCAGCCGGGGAAAATGGTTGAAGGCTGATGGTTGAGGGTTGAGTGGAAAAATTTCTTTCCGCCAACACTCAACACTCAACTTTCAACCATCAACTTCTTCAGTGTCCGCCATTGACGATGTTGGCGAGGTTGAAGATCGGCAGGAACATGCAAATGACCATGCCGCCGATGACAACTCCCAGGAAGACAATCAGCATGGGTTCAAGGAGCGACATGAGGCCGGAGAGCGTGGTTTCAATTTCTTCGTCGAGAAAGTTCGAGACGCGCTCGAGCATGTT
>Ga0181518_10004729_pt1 | contig 12038 bp, 11 predicted proteins | sample PEATcosm2014_Bin_28_FD_119751 | JGI IMG/M metagenome (GOLD analysis project Ga0181518, IMG submission 119751) | Peatland microbial communities from MTU Mesocosm Facility, Houghton, MI, USA - PEATcosm2014_Bin01_60_metaG | ecosystem: Environmental > Terrestrial > Soil > Wetlands > Peat | place... | reverse complement strand
TGGTGACGCCAGCAGGGCCGCGGTCCTTTACCAGTTGGGGGACGATGTTGGCGCCAAAGGCCAGGACCAGCTTGGGTGAGTAGTCCTTGATCAGCCGGTCGATGAATTGGAAGCCGTAGCGCTCTTCCCCGTGGCTGACCCTTCCTTTCGGCGGGACATACCAGGGGACCAGGTTGGCCTTGAGGCACTTTTCCCAGTGGAGGCCGATCTTCTGGAGGATATGGCTTGTGAGCAGCGTGTAGGCCTCTCCGGTCATGACACCGATGAACTCTCCCTGGTGCTGCTCGAGCCGGCGCATCTCGTGGAACGTGGGGTGGTGTGCAAGGACCATCACGCCGTTCCAATCGGTGGGAACATCGAACGGGAACCAGGTCTCAGCCTCGGTGCCGGGAGATTTCCCGTCGGCCGCTCCTCTGGGCGCGCGGAAGGGAGCCCCTTCTTCGATCAGGCGCTCGTAGTGATCCCTGGGGAATGCCGGAGCCTCGGGGGTAAACAGAGTCAGCTGGTCGTCGAGGGCTTCTTTCACTTCAAACGTGTGTGGCGCTGATTTCGTCAGTGGGCTTCCATCAATTCGCTTTTCTGCTGCATGATCTCCGCCTCCCGGCGGGCCTGCCGCAGCTTCAGCGCGCTTGATTGAACCTCCTGCAGCTCGAACCGGGTGAACACGGCCTCGCCCTCTTTGGGGGGAAGCTGCTGGACCGGCGGCATGATGAAATAATCTGCCTCCTTGATGCCCGAGTGATAGGTCTTAGGCCTGAAGGTCTTGGCAATCCAGTGCGGCACGAACCCCGGCGCCCGGCCGACCTTGACGATGACGAGCAGGAAGAACACCGACCCGAACCATATCGCGCTGTGCCAGAGCGGGATGTTGACCGGCAGGAAGCTGGAGATGAACAGCGGCGCCAGCAACCCGATCACCAGCAGGATGAAGAGGTCGATGATCTCCAGGTAGTAGAGAAACCGGATGGGAGCGTTGATCTTCCGATTGTATGGAATCATCCTGGGCATGCACTATTTATTGTTGACGCCGCGCGGATACCGCTTGGCAAACTCGATGATGGCGTCGTTGATGTTCAGGCCCGAGGCGACCAGCTTTTCGAACTCCAGCTTGTCCGCCGGGCGCGTCGTGGTGGCGGCGTACAGGATCGGCGGCATGGTCATCTCCATGACCAGCCGGCGCATGCCCGTCGCGCGCTTCTGGAACATGTAGCACTGCGAGAACCTGCCGGGCTCCGTCGTCAGGCTGCGCAGGGCGATCAGGTCCCCCTCGTGCCCGCGGAAGTAGTTCACGGTGGCCTCGGCGACGTTGTCCGACAGCTTGAAGAGGAAGAACGTGGAGATGGAGTCCCGGATGCCCTCGCTGTTCTTGAGAGACCCCCACTCCGAAATGCCCTGGCTGATGAACACGATCGCGATGCCGTACTTGCGGTAGGTTCGCGCCGCCTCCTCCAGGAAGGACGCGCAGATCGGCGACGACATCAAGTTCCAGCCCTCGTCGATGAAGAATAGTTTATCTTGAGCAGCAAATTCCCTTGTCATGGTCTGCGCGAACCTGACCGCTGTCATCATCATTACGGGGCCAACGTCCCTGTTGTCCTTTTGCCTTGTAAAGTCGAAAATTGTGAAGGGGTTCCGGGCCGTCACCATGGAGGTCCCGTCAAATAGATTTCCATACGGCCCGCCGCGGCACCAGCCCCGCAGCCGGTTGGCCAGCGACTTGGCGTTGGCCGACGTCTGGTTGTTGAGGATCTTCTGCACGTCGCTCAGGACGACCTCCTCGCCGCGCTGTATCTTGACTTGGTAGGACTGGCGGATGCACTCGGTCAGCAGGAGGCGGTCTTCCTTGGAAAGCTGCTCCCGGTCGTTCTCCACCACCATGCGCTCGATCAGCAGGGCGTTCTGCAGGATTTCCTCCTCGCCGGGAATCTCGCCGGGGGGCGCGTAGAGAAAGTTCATGCGGTTGCGGTCCGAGTCCAGGTCCATGGTCAGGTAGTTCCCGCCCAGGACGTGGCAGAGCTTCTGGTAGGAACCGCCGATGTCGATGCCGACGCAGCGCGCGCCCATGGCCATCTTCTGCAGGAGGATCAGGTTGGTGGCAACGGATTTGCCCGACCCGGAAGACCCCGCTATCATCATGTTGTAGTTCGTCAGGTGGGCCTGGTCATGGAGCGCGAAATTATACAGCGTACCATAGCGAGTCTTTAGCAGTACCTCGGACTTCGAGTCCGTTCCGTCAGGGATGTAAACGGCGGGCAGCAGCATGGCCAACTGGCTGGACGAGTAGGCGTGGTCCCGGTAGCGATCGCGGTCGCTCAGGTATCCCGGCGTCGTTTTTACGAAGTAAGGGAAGATCGGGGTCGTTTCGTGTATCCAGGTCATGCCCTCGTTTTGCTGCCCAAACTGGCGCTGCTCCAGGACCAGCGTGTTCAGGTAGTCCAGGTTCTCGGCCCACAGGTGGATGGAGTGGGCCGCCGTCCAGGGCCGGTCCTTCCCGGTGGCCAGTTCGTCGATCTCGGCGTCGATCTCCTCCAGCGTGCGGCGAAGCTCGGGCTGCTTGGCGATGCGTCCGAGCACCTGCAGGCGGCGGTTCTTGAGCTTGCGGAGCCGCCGGTTGGTGTCCGAGCTGTGGCACTCGACGCTGAACGCGCCGGAAACGAAGCCGGGGGCGAGCAGCTGCGGCAGCAGCATGCCAAACTGGAGCATGGACGGCGGCTCGTGCAGGTAGATGATCCGGCGGTAGACGCCGTCCATGCGCAGCCAGCCGTGCTTCGAGTCGACTTCCATCTCGGACTGCACGAAGTAGCTGGTAATGGGCCTGGGATTAAGCGTGTCGATCGGGGGCGGCCGAACGCCCTCGGTGTAGGACTTCGGATTGAACCACCAGTAGAGCGTCTCGATCAGCCCCTCCGAAGGCATCAGCTTGGCCTGGATGCCGGCGGCCTTCAGGACGGAGGCCGTCTGCTGGACCTGCTTGGAGAGGAGGTTGACGGCCGTGTTCCACTCCTCCTCGGTGATCCGAGCGGCATCCTTCACCGACAGCTCCAGAGTGTCGCGGATGAAGGCGGCCATGCCCTCAAGCCACGAGGCCCGTCGCTCTCCCTTGCGCACGCGCTTGATTCGGTCCGAGAACTCCACCACCGGCTCGATGCCGATGAAAAGGTAGCAAGAGTACCGCCGCAGCTCCCCGGCATGGAGCTTCTCCAGGTAGTGCTGGCCCAGGTCCCGCTTGAACTGGGAAAGCAGATGGTTCTCGCGCGGCATCTCCATCAGGTAGTCGTCGATCATCTGTTTATACTGGTTGTGGCAGATCGTGATGAACTGCAGCCGCGTCTCCGTGTCCTCCAGCAGGGCCAGCTGGTTGAGCATGCTCGTGAAGGCATTGTGGATCTCGTCGATCTGGGTTGCGGAGACAAACAGGGTGTCCGGGTACTCGATCTTAAGGCCCACCGCCATGGACATGTCTTGGGCGATGAGAACGTGGTTGTCAACCCAGGCCAGCGGTATCTGCTCGTCGAGGCATACCCCTGATAGCTGGTTTACTCGCTCGTAGCGCAACGTCATATATACCTAAAGATTGTAGGCTGCGGCGTCCTTTATGCAACGTGCAATCGAGGATTGCCTCTTCTAGGCCAGGCCTGCTTCTGCTATGTGGAGCCAGTAACAGGCTTGCAACAGGCCGGTCTTGCGGTAATCTCGCCGGCGCACGAGCGGATAGCGGGCTTTCCCGGCACCAAACTAAAAGCCCCGGATTGCTCCGGGGCTTCAGATGGGGCTATTGCAAGGCTGGCGTGGTTACCGTTGCGCCCATGAGATTATGACCTCGACGATCTTGGGCACCAGGAACAAGCATACGGCACCTCCCAGGTTCTTGCCCATGGCCTCCATATCCCCGCCCTTGAATTTTATGGCCGCGATGCCCATAAAGATGATGCCCAACACGTAAAAGACATAAAGAGCGTAGTGGGCGACGGCCATCAGGGTGTTGGTCAAGCCCGTGCTCTCCGAAGCGCCGGTGGTGAAGTCGTTGACTCCGACGCCGCCGGTGATGTTGTCATTGCCGCCGCCGGGGTCCGTGCTGAGTTGATTTGCTTGAGCATGGGCCGCAACGGGCGCGAGGAATAAGAGTGTCAGCAGGCACAAGAAGCCGACTGGCACCAACTTTTTGAGGATTCTTTTCATAACTGTGTTCCTTTGTACTGTTACTTTGTTTTCAGCCTGCCTACCCCATCTAGGGCTCTCTGGCAAAGGCCTCATGCTGTCATTGTAGAGTCCGGGTAGTGTAGGTTCAACCTGCCTTGCAAATAATTCTCAGATGTTTCCCGTTCCGTCTGAAAAGTCCTGTGGAAAGAACTGGATGAGTATCCTGCAGACGCAGCCTAGCGTGCAGTAGAAGGATAGGAAGAGGCACGAAAGCACCCGTATGAGGATGGCCAGCTTAGGAGCGCGAAGTATCTCAAATACCTCGGTAATATAGGGGTGGAAGGCAACGGCCATGCCGGCGAGGAACAGGGCGCTTGCAAAGATGCAGAGGACGACGGCGTTGATGTAGGGAAACGGCCGTGCCCACCAGTTCATCAGATGGACGATTATCCTTTTCATTGGGCGGAGTTTGTCCAGTGGGTGGCCCCGTTGGCATCGATGTAGAAGCTTAGCTGGGTTCCGGCCGTTGGGGGGTTGAGGTTGAAGTTCGCGTACCCGGCGCCGGCCAGGTCCGTTTGCAGCTCGATCAGGCGCGGCACGGGTTCGGAGTTGTGCTGGGTGAGGCCGTTCATGTCCGATAACTGCTGCATCCCCTGCACCGTCGCAAGAATGTCCCCGCTGGCCACCGTTTGGGCGTCCTGGCGCAGCATCCCGCCAGCCCAGATGCCAAGGGTGACGAGGATCAGGAGGATGGTCATGACCACCACGACCTCGATCAAGGTGAAGGCTGAGCGTTTGTTTCGCATAAGGCTAGGACGACTGGGCTCTTTGCATTTCCTCATCCGGTATTCGAATGACCGTTGCGTCCTGCCTGGCCTTCTCCGCCGCCTGCCGTGCCCGCTCCTGCTCGGCCGCCTGGCGTTGCTGCAGGGCGTTGCGGCGCGCGCTGATGGCGTAAAGGGCAATGCCCGGCACGCCGCCAAAAGCGGCAGCCACAGCCGCCTTTCCGGCGGTGCCAGAGGTCCCTGGAATGCGGGCGTTGGTCATCGTTCCGATGGCGCTTGCTGCCCCGCCAACTCCTCTGCCGAAAACATTGCCTGCAGCTCCGACCATCTTGCCTACGCCTGCCATGGCTTTTCCTATGGGCGTTGTCGGCGTGCTGTCAGAGAACGTGCCTCCTCGGCCACCCCCACCGCCGCCTCCGCCGCGACCTCCTCCGGCGGCGCCTGCGCCAGCAGCCCCTCCGCCAACTCCCCCGCCGGCCCCGCCGCCTCCCGCGGCGCTGCCTGCGGCCGCCGCGCCTGCGGCCGCTTTTGTCCCCAGAGCAGCCAGGGCGGCTCCTCCGGTTGCCGCGGCCACACCTACCATCACGGCTGTCTTGACCCCTCCCAGTTGAGCCAGTACGGCGTTGCCTCCCGTAAGCATCACCTTCACGATTTTCGGGAGCATGAAGACCAGGACGATTCCCATGAACAGCGGGATGACGCTGAAGATCATGGCAAACCCGGTCACGTTCGCGGCGATCGTGCCAATCCAGGACGACATGGCCGCCGTCAGTTGCATGAGGACAATCAACGCGGCGGGGTAAATGGAGGGATAGACCATGGTCTTGACGGCATTCCAGAAAATCTTGGATGAACCGTCCAGCACGAGCAGCGGGCTCGTCAGGACAACCAGCACCACGCCCATCTTGCACAGGGCCATGGCGATGATCATCCAGAAAAACATTCCCGCCATCAGTATGACCTGGAGGATGCCGCTGACGATCAGGTTCATGATGCCGGCGACGATCCCGTTGGCCCAGTTGATTACGGACTTGCCGAGGTTGACCACCTTGGCGACATAGGACTTGATCACGGACCATATGCTTGTATTGGAGCTATGGGCCTGCACCGCGCTGACTACGTTCTGCAGCGAGAGCGTCCCCGGCTCCTGGTAGGCGTTCTCCACCTGCTGCGCGGACTTGTCATTTGCGGCCTTCTGGGTCAGGTACTGCCACTGGGAGGTTCCGGAAACCTGCAGGGCCGAGACGGTCTGGCTGATCTTGTCCGTGTTCGAGACGGTGATGCTGGGGTCCCCAAAAAAGACGCGGGCGCAGGCTGCCTGGAAGTTGGTCTGGTAGGTCGGGGCGTTGGAGTCCCCCAAGGTTGCGTGGGCGGCCAGGTTTTGATACCCGACGTTGTAGAGCACCATCAGGCAGTACATTCCCTCCAGTTCTTTTATGGGAACTCCGCCGGTCTGATCGAGTCCTGCGTTGCCTCCCCCGTCGCCATTGTAGGCATCGGGGCTGCCCATGTATTCGCAAAGCGTTGCCGCGGCTCCGGATCCGTTTTCCGTAAAGATGTAGGCCTGAACGTTTTCAGTGTCGTAGCCGGTGGTAAACGCCCTCGAAATGTCCGGTTCCTTGCCGCTCGATATGAATGAATAGACTCCCTGCAGCAGCTCGGGCCCGTAGAGCTTGGTGTACCAGGCGGCCATTCCATTTTGATAAACCAGCCCGTGGATGACCGATCCGTTGATCAGCGCGGCGGTGCCGATGGCGGTGGCCAGCACGTAGTTGCAGAACTGGTTGGCGTTGATCATGATGACAACCGACGCGACGGACTTCAACAGCCAGCTTGCAACATCCAGCTTGCCCTCGTGCATCTGCTTGAGGATTGCGATGCCCATCGTGATGATCAGGGCGGTAAACAGGATGAAGTAGACGATCCCGCCGAAAAAATCCTGGATATAGATGTCCATGCTGGCGAACACATTCACAAGTGTAGGAACGATTACCCAGCCTGAGATCAGCCCCACGCTGGCGTTGCCCTGCGCGCTGTCGATGACGGCCGTGTTCGTCAGGGGGACGCCCCCGGTGAAAATGCTCGAAATGGACTGCCAGGTGGCGTTGTCCATGGAGGCGCCGAAGGCAAACAAGGACTGGACGACGAGTTGTTGGGAAGTCCCGTAGCTGGCGTTGGTTCCGGTCCCGACGTAAGTCTCCAGCGTGCTGTAATTGGTGCTGGACAGGTCCAGAATATTGGTGTCGAGGCTGGGGGGCGCTCCGTACGACGCGCGCAACTGGTTGGCGACGTTCTGAGCCAGCGTCGTGTCGACGCCGTTGGTCGTCTGCCCGTGACCGGAAATGGAGGCGGCGGCGATCAACCACGCCAGCAGGACTGTGCGCGACGGTTTCACTTCCTTATTCTAGGCCTCCTGAATTATCCTGCGCGTCTTGGACGTCTTGTTTTTGCTTCTGGAGCTGCAGCTGCTCGTTTTTTTCCATGGCTTTCAGGACGATGCGGTTGTTGATCGTGCGGTTCAACTGCTCCAGGGTTGCCGTTTTGGCGGCCTGCTGCTCGTTGCCCAGAGCGGCCCTTTCGATCATGGTGCCGCTGCCGGTCATCCTGCTGTAAAAGTTAGATTGTTGAGCGGCGAGGTTGGAGGAAGCCATGCGCGAGGCGGCGACGCCTGCCATCACGCCCTGAACCATCGCGTCGCTGCTGTTGGTTGAGTAGAGGGGCAGGAAAGATACCGTGTTTGAGGCCTGCTGGGCCGAAACGTGATAGCTGCTGTCGCCATACGAGTTGGTCTTCTCCGTCTGCAGCAGGGCGTTGTTGGTCTGCTTGGTCGCGAGCGTGATGATGTCTTGAACGGCGATCTGCTGCTGCTCGGCGGCCTTGAGCGTGTTCATCGCCGCGTTCTGGGGCATGAGCACGACGCCGCCGTCCGAGGACAGTCCCCTTACCAACTGGGCGACGATGGTGTTGTAGAGGGGGTTCGGGACGCAGCCAAAGGAGGTAGGAAAGCAGGGGGTCTGAGCCCACGGCGGCCCTGCCAGCCAGAGCGCGTAGGCGCCAATGCCAATGAGAGGGATGCTGCTCAGAGTCGTGTTGCCCACCTGGGAGCTGAATAGCTGCTGGGCCTGAGCGGTGCTGATGACGGTGGTGACCGGAGGCTGGTTGGTGAGCTGGGAACGATACGTGTTGGCCATGGACAAAAACGTCAGATCGTTCTGGTTGGCTTCATTCAGTTCGCCTGTCAGGTCCTGGACCACCGCCTGGTACAGGGCCGCGAGCTGGTTGACGCACGAGGTATAGCTTCCGAGCGCCGTCCTGTACGCGCTGGAATGCCTGATGGTGGAAAACCTGTAGGTGCTTCCGACCCAGGAGCCGGAATTCATGAAGTCGTAGAAGAGCAGCTGGAGCAGCTTGGACCTCAGGGCGATCGGGCTGGTGGAGGTGCTGCTGTAGATGGATCGTATGGAGGAAATGGCGTCCGATGGCTCCCGCACGGCGTCAGGAGGAATGACCGCGCCCGCCGACTGCATGGCCGCGTAGGCCTGGTCAAACGTGGCGTTGGTGAGGTTCAGGGACGCGTCCGTCGTGTCGATGTTCGTAGTCATCCCGTTGGTCGCGTTCTGAGCGCTCGCGCTGTTCACCAGCAGCGAGAGCAGCGAGCTGTCGGGAGACGCGCCCTGGCTGGCCGTGGCCAGCTGCCAGGCGCTGGAGTTGGGCATCGCGTCGCCGATGATGGTGTAGTCCTGTGAATAGTACTGCCCATCGGGGTCCGTCGTCGGCAGCGCGGCCCAGTAGTTGTACATCGCCGTCTCGGCCTGCCCGAAGGCGCCGCTCACGCTCGAGTCCGTGAACGTGAAGGTCTGGCTGCCGATGGTGGCCGTGACCGTGTAAACCATCGCATAGGGCGTTCCCGTGGCTCGGTACGATATTGAGGGCAAGCCTCCGTTCTCATCCGCCACCTGGGTGCAGGCCTGAAACCAGGCCAGGGACCCTTGCAGATGGGCGATGCAATTGGTGGCGTGGATGCGGAGGATGAGCATCTGGGACAGCCACGTGCTCGAGTCGGCGCTGCTCATGGACCAGAACGACTCCCAAAACGAGTCGTTCCAGTAGTTGGCGATGTACGTCTGCTGGGCCTGGGCGACGTCGGCCCCCGTGTCGTAGGCGTTGGTCCTCTGTGCCGCCTGCTGGGCGAGCAGATCCACCAGGTTGGTGGTGGTGGTCTGGGCCTGGGCGGTGACGGCGCCGCACAGCAGCGTCCACGATAGGATGACCTTTCTCATGCTCTCCTTCAGAAGGGGTTGGCGTTGTCAGCCGCGTCCTCGACGTCCTGCGCATCCTTTTGCTTCTTGAGCTCGTGATCGCGCTGGGCCGCTTCGGCGACCGTGGCGTCGTTGATGTCGTTCTTCATCTTGTCCAGCAGGGCGGTCTGCTGGTAAATGAGGGTGTTTTGCGCGGCTGCCTGCTGAATGAGGGTGCCGTTGGTGCCATTGGTGCCGGTGGTGCTGGAAAGATTGGAAAGGACCGTCTGCGACTGGTTGACGATGTTGCTCCCGTAGGCCTGCGAGGTGCGGGCATTGTCCACGAGGTGCGCATTGTAGCCTGCCAGGGCGATGTTCTGCTCTGATTTGTTGGCTGTTCCGTTGTTGACGCTCGAGATGGAGTTCTGCCAGCAAACCTGCATATCCACCACGCCTCCGCCGCCGGCTCCGATCTGGTTGGCCCAGTAGCCGACGTTGTTGGTGAAGCTCTGAACGGGGGTCAGCGTGTAGTTGGAAAACCAGTTTCCCTGCTGCTCCCAGGCGCTCCTGACGTTCAAGAAGCCGCTGAGCCAGGAGTTGAGGCTGTTGGGAATCATGGAAATGTTCCCAAGCGCGTTGTTATAGATATTCTGCTCTTGGTTTAATATCTGGGTGGACGTGGTGACGATGTTCTGCGCCGTGCTCAACTGCTGCTGCATCGTCCGATACTGCGCGTAGAGCTGCTGGAGCGAGCTGACGTCGATGGTGGGGATCTGGGCCTGCAGGGCCGCCCCGGCGCCGGCCAGCGCGAGAAGGATGGCGATTTTCCGTTTCATAGTACGTTCCTTTGCTATTAGCGTAAGGCTCGCATGGTGTCCGCTGCAACCTGGAGATTAAGGATTTGGAGAAACCATGTAAGGGTAGGTGCGGTCGTGGTAGGGCACGCTCTCGTAGGTGCCGGCGGGCAGGTCAATCTGCCTGGTCTTGGGCCCCTTTTTGTTGACGCTGTCCAGGGGGTCGTTGAAGATGGCAACGTCATCCCACCACTCGTCGTAGACCTGGGCGCGGCCTAGGCGCTGGCCCTCCTCGTAGGCCTCCATCTTGTCGCGCTGCGAGTTGTTCTGGATCATGGAGGTGATGCCGGCGGCGCCCAGCCCGCCCGCGGCCGCGCCGATGGGGGCCCCCCATTTGCTGCTCATCTGGCTGCCGATGTAGCCGCCCCCCGCTGCGCCAGCCGCTCCCACCATCATGGTCGTGCTGTCGATTGGGGAGGTCTGCCCAATGCTTGGGTTGGGCGACGGGTAATAGCATCCCGCTAAGAGGGGGATGGCTAGGAATGCGAATAGAATGCTTTTTTTCATAATCTTTGTGCTCCTGCTGGCTTCGCCGGCCCGGGCGGCTCTTCGGCCGCTCCTTCCGTCATCTTGACCACGGGCTGTGGGGCTTTCTTCCGGATTTTGGGCGGGAGAGGATCGATCTGGGCCCCCACTTTTACGGCAATGCCGCGAACCGTTTCGCGGTAGACCCTGTCCGCCTCCGTCAGCTGCTCTTCGTACTCCTGGTAGGTTTTGAAGAACCCCTCGTAGTTGCCCTGGGCTATCATTTTCCCCAGGAACTGCTCGTCGCTGAGCTTCACCCAGGCGGGCTTGCGCGATAGCGCCTGCTGCACGAAAGCCTTGGCAACGCCGATGGTGATCTTGGTGGTGGCTTCAGGCATGATCGTCAGGGTTTGTTGTTCGGCGTTCCCGGGGCGCCTGCGTTCTTAAACGCGTCTTCGATGATTTGCTTCACTTCCTGCTCTCGGCTGCTGGGGGGAGCATCGCCTGGCGCTGGCTGCGCCGCCGGGATGTTGTCCGAGCCGGGCGCCGGCGTTCCCTCCAGCGCCTTTTGCGGCGGCGGCAGGGGCTTCGGCTGGACGGTCTGGGGCTGGTTTAGGGTTCCCCCAGACTGCAGCAGCGCGGTGGGGATGGCGATCCAGCCCAAAAACGGATCAAACGACAGCGTTTCCCCTGGCTTCAGTGTGGCTCTGGCCTGTTCCTCTTCGGCCCTGAGCGTAAAGCCTGTCACATGCACGGAAGAAACATCCAGCCCCGCGGCCGGCCCAGCGCCATTTCTCTTGCTTTGGATGTAGTCGTAGTAGCTCCTGGAAGGCGGCGCCAGTTGGGGCGGCATGTTGTCGGCCGGAATGTAGTACTGGTTGTTCCTCTTGGCCGCTTCGAGGTTCCAGTGGCCTGGCGTGCGGATGACGAGCATCTTCCCGGGAAACATCAGGGTCCCGTTTTCGTCGTCAACATAGGGCGCCATGTCCACTTCTTCGATGATCGGGTTTGAGTAAACCGGGAGCGCGCGGTCCACGGCAGCCTCGACCTTGGGCTCGGGCCTGCCTTGGGGCGGGATTACTTGCACCGTTGCCTGCGCTGGGTAGGGGTTGAGCACAACCTTTGGCTTTCTCGAAGCGCATCCCGTGATGGCTAGCGTGGCAAGCGCCATCGCGATTCCGTACTTGATCATGGTCTTCATAGTTTAAAGTCGAGCTAGGGTTATTCTAAGCCTTTCGGTGATGTGGATGTTGTCAGGGCCGGCTGCGTCGGAGCAGACGAACCGGGGACTTGCGGCGCCAAGCTGTTCATCCCCGGAACGGCGTTTTGCGCCTGGTTCAACATCTGGTTGACCTTTCCAATGCCCGGCAGGGCCAATCCGTTGAGCTGCTGCTGGTCCTTGATGGAAATCGAGTTGGGGGTTGGAGTCGCTTCCTCCTTGGAAAGGAAGTTCGTGCTGCCGGCAATCGTGCCCATGTTCAGATCCAGCGGCGAGGTTACCAGAAGGTAGCCGAGCGTGCCGCGGGGCACGATTTCGCCGACGGGATAAAGCTTGT
>Ga0181518_10004726_pt1 | contig 12044 bp, 10 predicted proteins | sample PEATcosm2014_Bin_28_FD_119751 | JGI IMG/M metagenome (GOLD analysis project Ga0181518, IMG submission 119751) | Peatland microbial communities from MTU Mesocosm Facility, Houghton, MI, USA - PEATcosm2014_Bin01_60_metaG | ecosystem: Environmental > Terrestrial > Soil > Wetlands > Peat | place... | reverse complement strand
TGGATCTCGACGTCGCTGTTCTCCACCCCCGCCAAGGTCCATCTGGCGATCACCCCGGCCACCGCGATCGGCTGGACCGCGGCCTCGCTGCTGCGCGACGCCGGGATCGCCGTGTCGGCGCGCGGACTCGAGGACGCGCTCGCGATGGCGGCCTTCGCGGCGACCGCGCTGTTCGGTCTGTGGGCGCTATACCGCGTCCGGATCCCCCGGCTCGTCGTCCTGCTCGGCGCGTTCCTGCTGATCGTCGCCGCGGGTGGCCCGGCGGCGTGGCCGTGGTACTTCACCTGGGGCCTCGTGCTGATCGCAGCGCTGGGCGGTCCGCAGCGCTCGGCGGCCGTGGCCGTGGCCTGCGCGGTGTCGGTGTTCGCGGTCAAGCCCGACGGGACCCTGGTCCTGCCGCTCCAGAGCGCCCCCGCGGTCCTCGCCGTCTACCTGCTGATCGCGATCGCCGTCTGGCACCGCCATCGTGAGCGGCGCCGCGACGGCGGTGCCGGGTCGCCGGCGCCGCGCGGCGACGATCTGGCAGTGGGGACCGCAGGCGGGCCGTCGACCCTGACCGGGGTCACCGAGCGGCTGTGCGCCGCCGGTGCTGGGAGGGCCGGGTGAGCACGTCGGGGCTGGCCACAGAGGCGCCCGAGACGACCCTCGGGCAACAGCCGCGGGCGGCGCGTCAGCTTCCCGGCGCGGCGGTGATCGCCGGCCCCGCGCTCCTGGCGGCGGTGCTGTGCGGCTACGGAATCACCGATCGCAGCCTCGGCTTCGACGAGGGAGCGACGGTCGCGATCGCCTCCCAGCACGGATCGGCTCTGGCTCACGCGATCGCGCGCGACGGCGGCAACATGTCGGGCTACTACCTGCTGGTGCACGGGCTCATCGGCGTGTTCGGCAACGGGCTGCTCGTGCTCCGGCTGCCGTCGGCGCTGGCCATGGTCGCCACGGTCGCGTTGATCGCCGCGATCGGGCGGCGGCTGTTCGACAACCGCGTCGGGCTCGTTGCGGGCCTGCTGGCCGCCGTCAGCCTTCCGCTCCTGTACTGGGCCCAGACCGCGCGCGGCTACGCGCCGATGGTGGCGTTCGTGTGCGCCGGCTTCCTGGCCTTGATCTCGCTGGCGGAGGCGGCCGAGCGCGACCAGACGTCGGCTGCGGGCCGGCGCCGGCGGTGGGCGGCGGGGGCGGCGTATGCCGTGGCGATGACGCTCGCGATGTACTCGAGCTTCGTCGCGGTGCTCGTCGTGCCGGTGCAGGTGGTCGTGCTCGCGCGCCGGCGCGCGGCGCTGCGCCGCCTGGCGTGGGCGCTGGCGGCGGTCACGGTGTGCTCGCTACCGCTGGCGATCCTCGCCGTACGGCGCGGCTCGGGCCAGCTGTTCTGGGTGCCGCGACCGTCGCGCATGGTCGACACGCAGGCGCTCGATTCGATCACCTCGGCGGGGCTGCAGCCGAGCTTTCATCACACCGCGACGACGTATCTGCTGCTGTGGGCGACGGTCGCGGCGGTCCTCGGGCTCGCCGCGGACTTGATCCGCCGGCGCCGCCGGGGCCAGCCGGCGTGGGCGCGGACGGTGACGCTCGCCTGGTGCATCGTGCCGGCCGCGCTCACGTTCCTGTACTCGCTGGTCTCTCAGCCGGTGTTCGTGCCTCGCAACGTGCTCATGTCCACCCCGGCCGTGGCGCTGGCGCTGGCGGTGCTGATCGTCGATCGGAGGCTGCCCCGGTGGGCCTCGGCCGTGCTGCTCGTCGCGGTATTGGCAATGCGGGCAGAGCAGGTGGTCCCCAGCTACGGCGTCTCGCCGGAGCCGTGGCAGGCGGTCACCGAGGACGTACTCGCCCGGGCGCGCCCGGGCGACTGCATCGCCTTCTACCCCGAGGACGGGCGGATGGCGTTTCAGTATTACGTCGGGACCGGCGCCGCCGCCGTCAGCCGCGCTCCGCGCTCGATCCTGCCGGTCCTGCGGTGGGGCGCGGTCAAGCCGTTCGCCGAGGACTACGTGGTCCTGTCGCGGCCCGCGATCATGCGGCGGGCCGAAGGCTGCCGGCGGATGTGGTTCGTGTCCAGTCACGAGGGTCAGCTCGACGGGCCGCCGCGCTCACGGGCCAACCGCGCCGGCTACTACCTGCTGGACGCCGAGCTGGTGAGCATCTTCGGCTGGGGCGAGATCGAGAAGTACGGCTACGCGAGCACGATCCACGTCCAGCTGCTCCCGGGCGGCCGGACGGCGGCCACGGCGGCCACGGCGGCCACGTTGGGCCGCCGGGCGGCGGCGGCCGTCAGGGCCGGAGGGTGAGCCCGTAGAACGTGAGCAGGCTCAGGCCGAACAGCAGCGCCGCGTTGATCCACGCGATCACGATGAACCACCTGCCCTCGGCGTAGCGGGCGATCGTCAGCAGGGCGGGGAAGGCGGTGAGCAGCATCCGCGGGTTGGGCGGCACGTTGGACGAGGTGAACGCGAGGAAGCTGATCGCCAGCGTCCACGTGATCGCCTCGGCCGACACCTCGCGACGGCAGAACCACAGCAGCACGAGGAGCATCACCAGCACCACCGCGCCGATCAGGCCGAGCACGAGGTTGAGGTTGATCGTCGGGTGATCGAAGTGGCTGAAGGAGATCTGGCCCGCGAGCTTGGTCGTCGTGTGCAGGAGCGCGAGCAGGCTCGTCTTCTCGCCCCAGCCATGGTGCTGGGCGATGTAGTTGGCGAACGGGTTGCCGGCCCACAGCCACAGGAACGCCATGAAGCTCGCCATCCCGGTGCCCGACAGGGCCGGGGCGATCAGGCTGCGCCGCGCCGAGCGGCTTCGCCAGCCGTGGCGCCGAAGCTCTAGCGCCGCCGACACCAGGCACACCGGGACGAGCACCAGGCCGACCGGCTGAACCGCCGTGCCGAACCCCGCGAGGACCCCGGCCAGCAGCCAGCGCCGCTTCTGCAACGCGTAGATGCAGCCGGCGGCCAGCGGCAGCAGCAGCCCCTCCGAGTAGACCATCGTGAACACCACGGCCCCCGGGGACACGACGAACAGGACGGTCGCGCGACGCGCGACGGCACGGCCCCACCAGCCGTCGGCGAGGCGGTGCACGAGGACCGTGGCCACCAGTCCGCCCACGCACGAGATCAGAGCCCCGGCGATCGTCGCCGACCACCAGATCGGGGCGGACCCCAGGAACGGGCTGATCAGGTGCTCGACCACCCAGATCGTGAGCGGGTACAGGGGGAAGAAGCCGAGCGTCGTCTGGCCGTGGGACACGTAGGCGGGGTAGCCCTTGTTGGCCAGCTCGCGATACCACTTTCCGTCCCAGTTGGCCAGCTCGTTGAGGAACGAGTGATCGGTGAGGGAGGAGTTCTGGAGGTAGGCGATGAGCAGCAGCCCGAGATGGACGGCGAGGTAGATGACCGTGATCCACAGCAGCTCCTTGCGCGCCGTCGCCGACAGCCGCCGGCGGCGGGGGCGGGGGCGGGGGCCGGCGCGGCCGGAGCGCGGGCGGGGAGGCGTAGACGTCTGCGCCGCCGGCTCCAGCGCGATCTCGGGGATGGCCGTCAGCTGATCGAGATCGAGCTCCGCGGCCAGGGCCTCGGCGTCGGGGAACGGCTCGATGCGATCAGAAGCGGTTTCCACGGTCGGGCAGTCTAGGTTGAGACGCTAGCCCACTGGCACGATGGCAACCGTGCCCCGCCACCGCAGGTCGTCGGAGCAGACGGGGGCGTCGCCCTGGCAGGGACTGCTGACGAAGCCCTCGGCATGCGCCGCCGAGCCGCCGGGCCAGGACACGGCGATCGGCGCATAGGGGTCGGAGGGCAGCGCCCCGCCGAGCAGATCGAGCCGGCTCACGAGCGCGGTCGTCGCGCCGCCGGCGAACAGCGACGGCCCCAGGGCGTAGTCGTCGGCGTTGCAGCTCCCCGAGGTGACCGGGATCAGCGGGATCCCGACCTCGAGTCCGAGGCCGGGCAGGAACGACAGCGGCGTCGAGCCGCCGAGCCGGTAGGTCGTCGCGCACGTGTACGTGGCGGGGGTGCCGTTGCATCCCACGTCGACGACGGTGCGCGTCAGGTCCTCCACTGCGCTGAGCGTGGAGCCGGCGCCGTCAAACGCGATGCCGGGCACGAGCGTCGCGCCCTGGGCGCCGCGGACCGCGGCCAGGAGGTCGTCGAGATCGACCACGTACCGCACGCTCCAGGACATCGGGCTGACCGTGTCGTGCTCGGTGTCGGTGAAGTCCCCGGCTCCGGCGCAGACGCTGTGGTACTGCTGCTCGTAGTCGATCGTCTCTTGGCCGGAGCCGCGATACACGACCGCGACACGGAAGTGCCGCTTCAGGTCGGCTTGCGCGGCGGCTGGCGGCCGCCCCGCCAGCTCGCGGCCGCCGACGCGGTGATAGAAGCTGGCGCCGAGGCTGATCGTGCTCGACTGCGCGCTGGTGCGGCTGCCGGGCTCCGGCGCCACCCAGCTCACCACGGCCCAGGATGGCGCGACCGTCGAGCTGCGGACCGACACGACCGCCAGGCGCCTGTGCGCCGCCGAGGCGTCGAATGCCCGGACGATCTGAGCCTGCACGCGGCCGCCGACGAGCTCGGCCGCCCGCGCGGGCGCCGTCAGCAGGAGCCCGCCGGTCACCGCGACCGCGACCACGATGCACGTTGCCCCCAGCGCGGTTGGAACCCTCGCCGGCGCCGGCGCGAGGGCGGCGGCGGCCGCCCCGATCCAGCGCACGGCTGCACGTGTCAGGCGTCTCATCGACTCCCGAGGTTAGAGGCCGGACCCGCATGGAGCGTCGCCCTGATCGCCGCGGCGACCGCGTTCGGGTGTCTCTGGGGCAGCAGATGGCCGGCGCGCGGGCACATCTCGAGGCGGGCGCCGGGGACCTGCGCTGCGAGCATGCGCGCGGCCCGGGCGGGGACGATCCGGTCCTCGGTTCCGATCAGGATCGTCGTCGGGACGGCGATCTCGCCGAGCCGGTGCTCGAGCGTCGACAGGTCCCGGATCAGCGCGCGCTGCTCGGCGGCGTAGGCGCGCCACGCCGCGGGCGACAGCAGCACGCGCCGCGCGGCCTGTAGGTATGCGGCGTCGATTCCCGTCGCGTGGGCGATCTGGCGGCGCAGTGGGGCGGGCGACAGCGCCAGCCCGAGGCCGCCGAGCGACAGGACGCTCACAAGCTCCCCCACCCGCGACGCCGCGAGCCAGTAGTCGATCGGGTAGAGCGAGGCGAGATTGGCGGCCGGCGCGATCAGCACCAACGCCCGCATCCTGTCGGGGTGCAGTGCCGCCAGCCACGCGGCGATCGCCGCTCCGAGGCTGTGACCGGCGACGATCGCCTGGTCCACGCCGTGGGCGTCCAGGACGGTGAGCGCCGCCCGCGCGTTGCCTTCGAGGTCACGCGCTCGGCTACGTCCGTCCCAGCCCGGGCGATCGAAGGCGATGATCTCGCGGGGACGGCCACAGCCACGGCCACGGCCGCGGCCACCAAGCCGGGCAATCACCTGATCCCAGTCGGCGGCCATCCCCGGCTGGCCGTGCAGCAGCAGGATCGACGGGCCGCGCGCATCGAGCCCGCTGATCGGCTCAGCCATGATCGTCGTCAATCCTATCCACCAAGGACGGCATCGGCGGGCTCATCGGGGCGCGGAGCGGCATACTAGGCCCGTGTCGTCAGTGCTGCTCACAGAGGCGCTCGCGCCGCTCCGAGCGGAGCCCGGCCGCGCCGCGATCATGCTCGACATCGACGGCACGCTGGCCCCGATCGTCGATCACGCCGCCGACGCGCATGTCCCCGAGACGACCCGCCAGCTGCTGATCGCGGTCTCGCGCCGCTACGGCCTCGTCGGATGCGTGAGCGGGCGCCGCGCGTCGGAGGCGCGGGCGATGGTCTCGATCGGCACGATCAGCTACCTGGGCGCGCATGGCATCGAGCTGTTGCGGACCGGCTGGACGGAGGCCAGGTTCGACCCCGGTGTCGCCGACTGGGTGCGCCGGATCCACGACTTCGGCCGCGACGCCGATACCGCCGAAGTCCGGAAGCTCCGCGTCCGGCTCGAGGACAAGGGCGTGATCGTCGCCTTCCACTGGCGCGGCGCCCCCGACGAGGACGCCGCCCGGGCCGCGATCGACGTGATCGCGCAGCGCGCTGAAACCTCGGGGCTGCGCACGCACTGGGGCCGCAAGGTGCTCGAGGTCCGTCCGCCGATCAGGATCGACAAGGGAGCCGGGGTCAGAAGGCTGCTCGGGGAGGCGCCCCCGGAGATCGATCGCGCCGTGTACGTCGGCGATGACACCACCGACCTCGACGCGTTCGCCGCCCTGACCGCGCTCGTGGAGGAGGGGCGTCTCGCGCAGGCCGTGCGGGTCGGCGTGCGCTCCGAGGACGGCCCGTCGGAGATCACCGGCGAGGCCGACATCGTCGTGGACGGCCCGGACGGCGTGCGCGAGCTGCTCACGCTCCTCGCCGCCGAGTGATCGCCGGTGCGGTTCGTCGACTTCCTGCGCACCACCGTCTTGATCAGCGCCGCCGCGGCCAGCGTGCTGGCGGCGGTCACGCTCGCCGGTGCTGCGGGGCAGGGCGATGATCTCGTCGTTCCGATCGCGGCCGGCTGGTGGGTGATCGGCGGCCTGGTGGGGCTCTGGCTCGGGCGTGGCGCGCGTACCTCGGAGTCGATCGCGACGCTGCTGGCGAGCGCGCGAACGCAATCCTCGCTGCCCGAGGTCGACCCCGCCCGCACCGTCCTCAACCGGCTCTGGCCGCTGGTGCTGTGCACGCTCGGCGCGGGCGCGCTCGGCCTGCTCGCGCCGCAGGTGCCGGGGATCGCGGCCGGGTTCGCCGTCATCTGGTCGCTGGCCTGGCGGCGTCAGGCGGGCGCCGTGACCGCGATCGAGGAGCGCGACGGGGCGCGCTTCTACATCGAGCGCACGTCGCCGCTGCAGTCCATCCGGCTCGTGCGCACGCCCGGTTTTCGCTCCAACCTGCGCGAGCTCAACGGCTCGTCCTCCCGTCCGGTCAGCCCCCGCGCGTAGGCGCCGACGCCACGATGGTTGACCGAGCGGCTGCCCGGAGCCCGACCTCGGCGGGCGCCGCCGGGTCCTCCGGCGCGCTCGACGTGCTGATCGTCTCGGTCGGCGCCACCACCGGCTGGCGCGCATCGACGCGGGAGCTCCAGGCCGCCTTTGCCGCCGCCGGAGCCCGCGTGGCGATCATCGACGCCGGTCCGGTCGCGCAGGTGCGGACCTTCATGGGCACCGACTTCGTGCAGGCTCGCGCTGCCCGCCACGCCTGCCGGCGCGCCCTGTCTGAGCACGACGCCGCGGCGATCGTCTATTGCTCGATCACCGCCGCGCTGCTGTGGCCCCGGCCGGGCGCGATCTGGCTGGACTCGATCGCGGCCGAGAACCGCCCCGGCCGCCACGGGCTCTGGCAGCGCGTCGTCGAGCGATGGCGGCTGGCGCAGGCGCCGCTCGTGATGACGATGACTCCGTACGCCCTGCCCCGCAAAGCCGCCCGCGCGGTCGTCGTGCCGACGCCGGTGGAGGCCTCGGGCCCCGCTCCGGCGGTGCGCGACGTCGACGTGCTCGCCTACGCCGCCGATCCCGTCAAGCGACGGCTGGATCTGATCCTCGACGCCTGGGCGAGCGCTCGCCGCGGCACCGAGACGCTCGTCGTGGCGGGCCTCGATCGCTCGCCCGCGCCGGCGGGCGTGCGATTTGCCGGCCGGCTCGCGCCGGCCGAGTACCGGGCCCTGGTGCGCCGGGCACGCGTGTTCGTCGCCGCGCCCCGGCGCGAGGACTTCGGGATCGCGGCGCTGGAGGCGCTCGCCGACGGCTGCCGGCTTGTGACGACGCCGTCGCCGGGACCGTATCCGGCGCTGCGCCTGGCCCGCGAGCTCGACCCCCGGCTGGTGGCCGGCGAGCTGGCGCCGGCGATCCGCACCGCGCTCGACGATCCGGCGCCGGGCTATGGTGAACGGGCGGCGGAGCTGATCGCGCCGTTCAGCCGCGCCGCGGTGACCGCCACGATCGCCGGGCACGTACTCCCGCGATTGCTGCCAGCATGGACACCGTGATCTGCAGCCCACATCCCCAGCCGGTGGCGGCCTGCGCCCGGTGCCCAAGCAGGTGATCGCTCCCGCCTCCATCCCGAGCCCGGCCGCCAACGGCTTCCACATCGGGCCGCTGTTCTTCCACGCCTACGGGATCATGTACGTGCTCGCGGTGGCGGCCGCGATCGTGATCACGCGCCGGCGCTGGGGACGGGTCGGCGGTGACCCCGATCTCGCCTACGAGGCGGCGATGTGGGGCTTCCCCGCCGGGCTGATCGGCGGACGGCTCTACTTCGTGATCACCACGCCCAGCCAGGTCCCGGATCACTGGTGGGGCGTGTTTGCGATCTGGGAGGGCGGCCTCGGGATCTGGGGGGGGATCGCGGGCGGCGCGCTCGTCGGGCTGCTCGCCGTGCGGCGCCGGCTCGGCCACGACGACCTGCTGCGATTCATGGACGCGGTCGCGCCCGGGCTGCTCGTCGCCCAGGCGTTCGGCCGGATCGGCAACTACTTCAACCAGGAGCTGTTCGGGGCGCCGTCGTCGCTGCCGTGGGCGCTGGAGATCTCGCCCGCGCACCGGCCTCCCGGCTACCTGCAGTACGCGACCTTCGAGCCGACGTTCCTGTACGAGCTGATCTGGAACGTGCTGCTGGCGGGGTTCCTGGTCTGGCTGGGCTCCCGGCGCCGAATCCGTGCCCCGGGGCTGTTCGCCCTCTACGCCGCCGGCTACTCGGGGTTTCGCATCTTCGAGGAGACCCAGCGGATCGACTACTCCAACTACTTCCTCGGTCTGCGGGTCAACTTCTTCGTCGCGTCGGTGCTGTGCCTGCTTGGGCTGCTGTCGTTCGTCGCGATCCAGACGGGGTGGCGCGGGTGGGGGACGACGCCCGCCGAGCCGGTCTCCGACAGAGAGGCTGCCGCCGGCCCGACACGGGGGCTCGGGCTCCCTCGGGCGCCCGCGCGGGCCGCCGCCGCCTCCGGGACCCGGGGGAGTCGCCGCGGCAGCTCGCGCTGACCCCCGAGCGAGACCTGGCCCGGCTACGCGCGGGCCCGCGGCCGCAGCGCCGCCACCGCGGACCACGGCTGCGTGTTGGCGACCGCGCCGGGGCCGAGCCACCCCCGCCGCGCCGTCGCCACCCCGTACCGCGCGACCTCGAACCCGCCGACGCGGTGGGCGTCGCAGTTGATGACGATCGGGATCCCCGCTCCCGCGGCCGCCCTGGCGTGGACCTCGTTGAGGTCACGCCGGTCGGGGCTGGCGTTGATCTCGAGCATCGTGCCGTGCTCCCGCGCGGCCTCCAGGACCGCCGGGAAGTCGAACGTGTATGGCGGCCGGCGCTCGATCTTGCGCCCCGACAGGTGGCCGATGACGTCTGTCAGCGGGTTGGAGATCGCCCGCACGATGCGAGCGGTCATCGTGGCCGAGTCCATCGCGAACGAGGAGTGCACCGACGCCACCACCCAGTCGAGCCCGGCGAGCGTCTCGTCGTCGTAGTCGAGCTGACCGTTGGGCAGGATGTTGACCTCGGAGCCCGCCAGCAGCGTGATCCCCCCGACCTCGTCGGAGCCCGACAGCGCTCGGATCCGGGCGACCTGCTCGTGCAACCGGGTCGCCGAGACCTCGTTGCCGAACCCGAACGACGCCGAGTGGTCGGTGATCGCCAGGTACTCGTAGCCGGCATCGCGCGCGGCCAGCGCCATCTCCTCGATCGACGCGGTGCCGTCCGACGCGGTCGTGTGGCAGTGCAGGTCTCCGCGCAGGTCGGCCACCTGCACCAGCTGCGGGAGCGTGCCGGTCGCGGCGGCTTCGAGCTCACCACGGTTCTCGCGCAGCTCGGGCTCGATGTACGCCAGGCCGAGCAGCGCGTAGACCTCCTCCTCGCGCTCGCAGCGATGCGTCTCCCCGGTGGCGTCGTCGAGCACGCCATACTCGGACACGTGCAGCCCCTTGCGCACGGCCGCCTCGCGCAGGGCCACGTTGTGCTCCTTGGAGCCGGTGAAGTGCTGCAAGAGGTTGCCGAACTGATCGGGGGCGACGATCCGCAGGTCGACCTTCAGGCCGGTGTGGGTGCGCAGCCGCACGCCGGACTCCGACGGGCTCTGCGCCGCCTCGACGAGGTCCAGCCCGGCCGCGGCCCGGGCGAGCGCCAGCGGATCGGACGCGGTCGCGATCACGTCGAGGTCCTTGACGCTGTCGGTCATCCGCCGGGCCGAGCCGGCCAGCTCGACGCGCTCGGCCGCCGGGTGCGCGCGCAGCGCCGCGATCAGCCGGTCGCCGACCGCCAGCGCCCGGCTGAGCACGACGCGCCGTCCGTGGCCGCCGTTCCCGCCGTCCTGGAGCTCGTCGGCCCGCGCCACCGCGATCGCCGCCAGGATGCCCTGCTCGGCCTTGGGGCCAAAGCCCTTGAGCGTTCGGATCCGCTGTGCGGCCGCGGCCTGCTCGAGCGCGTCGAGCGAGTCGATCGACAGCTCCTCGAACAGCCGCCGCGCCCGCTTGGGGCCGAGGCCCGGCAGCCGGGTCATCTCCAGCAGCCCGGGCGGGAACTTGGCCCGCAGCCTGGCGGCGGCGGGGATCGCGCCGTCGTCGGCCAGTGCCAGCACCTTCTCCTGGATCGTCGCGCCGATCCCGGGCAGCTCGGTTGCGCGCCCCTGCCGCGCCAGCGCGGTCACCGACACCGGCGCGTCGCGCACCGCCTTGGCGGCGTTGCGATAGGCGACGATGCGGTGGATGATCGCTCCGTCGAGCTCGTAGAGATCGCCGAGCTCGTCCAGCGCGGCGGCGATCTCGGAGTTCGTCGGGTCGGCCATCTAGCCTCTAGGGTAACCTCCGCACAGCCGCTATACTTTTTGAAGCACGCCGACAGAAGGAGCACCACATGGCAGGTCCGGTCGCAGACGTAACCGACAACAACTTCCAGGCAGAGGTCATCGAGTCAGAGGTTCCGGTTCTCGTCGACTTCTGGGCGCCGTGGTGCGGGCCGTGCCGCCGCGTCTCACCGGTGGTCGAGGAGATCGCCTCCGAGCGTGGTGACGCGCTGAAGGTCGTCAAGCTCAACATCGACGAGAACCAGCAGACGGCGATCAAGTTCAACGTGATGTCGATCCCGACGCTGATGCTGTTCAAGGACGGCGAGATCGCCAAGACCGTGATCGGCGCCTACCCCAAGCGCAAGATCGAGGCCGAGCTGGAGCCGGCGCTCGCCTGATCACCTGACGATGCCCGCGCGCCCGCCCGCCGCCGCGGGCTCGGCGAGCTCATCCGGCGAGCGCGACGCCGATCTTCAGCGGCCGGCCGTCGATCACGACCGGCGCCACACCGTTTAAGGACTCGTAACCGACCTCGGTCGCCAGCGTCTCGCCGGCGAGATAGGACTCGTGCGTGCGGGCGGCGTCGAGCAGCTCCTGATCGCCGTCGAGCGTCAGCACGATCCGGTCTGAGACATCGAGGCCGGCGGCCTGGCGGGCCCCTTGGACGGCGCGCACGATTTCGCGCACCCAGCCCAAGATGCGCAGGGGCTCGTCGATCTCGAGCTCCAAGGCGACCGCGTGCGATCCCTCGCGCTCGACCTGATAGCCCTCGAGCGGCTTCATCGTGAGCAGCACGTCGTTGACTCCGAGCTCGTGGTCGGTGCCCGCGACCGAGATTGCGATCGACTGGCGGTCGCGGAGCGCCGACGCCGCATGGGCCGCGTCCAGGCCGGCGATCGCGGCCGCCACCAGCGGCATCTGCTTTCCGAACCGCGGGCCGAGGGCCCGGTAGTTGGGCTTGATCTCCACCTGTCCCAGCTCGTCGGCCTCGGACACGAATCGCAGCTCGCGAACGTTGAGCTCGTCGCGGACGATCTCGGCCAGCCGCTCGATCGCGACAAGCTCGCGCCCGGTCGCCACCACCACGGCGGCGCGCAGCGGCTGGCGGATCTTGATCTTGGCCTGCCCGCGGGCGGCGAGGCCGAGGCGGACGGTCTCCCGGGCCACGTCCATCGCCTGCTCGAGCTCCAGGTCGCGCTCGCCGGCGACCGGGAAGTCGCACAG
>Ga0181518_10004725_pt1 | contig 12045 bp, 6 predicted proteins | sample PEATcosm2014_Bin_28_FD_119751 | JGI IMG/M metagenome (GOLD analysis project Ga0181518, IMG submission 119751) | Peatland microbial communities from MTU Mesocosm Facility, Houghton, MI, USA - PEATcosm2014_Bin01_60_metaG | ecosystem: Environmental > Terrestrial > Soil > Wetlands > Peat | place... | reverse complement strand
CCGCCTCTTGAATCAGGACCAGTTTGCCGAACTCATTGGGCTTGTGAGCCTTGCCCTTGCGGATCACCTCGGTGTGCGTCTCCAATATGCTGAGCAGCTTTCCGTCGGCCTTGGTGTTGCCGCGCAGCACTCGCTCCCGTGTCTGGCGCAGCACCTGCTGGACTCGGGGAATCATCTCATCCAGTTGCTGCTTGGCTTTGTGCATTACCGACAGATTGCCTCGCTTGACACGTCTGGCAATCTCGCGCGCAAACTTCTTAGCTTGCCCGGTCACCCGGCTGGTGATTTCCAGAAGTTGCAGGTAGGCCTTCTCCATCTTCTGCCGGCCTTTCTCCGTCTTGTTCCGGCTGGCGCGCGCAATCGCCAAAACCTTCAACTTGGCCGACCGGCTGCGGTCGCGCATCTGCGTGCCCGCCTTGCCCGCCACGGCTGTGACCTTCTTCATGATGCGTGTGAGAACGCGCACGCCGTCACCCAGTAAGGAACTGTCGGTCGGATAATGGATGTCAGTCTCCACCACCGTCGTATCGACCCGCATCTTACGACCTGTGGCGATCTTGTTTTCCTGGGCGATCTCCACCACCCGGCGATGCAGTTTTTCGATCACCTCCGGTCCCAGTTGATGTGCCAGGTTTCCCATCGTCCTGTCATCCGCGACTTTGCCGCCGCCGATCCCGGTGAACTCGCGATAGACCAGATTGGCGCGCACTTCCCGCGACAGCACTTCGTAGCTCCAGTCGCGCACGTGCTTCAACAGCAGCATTCTGAGCACAACCTCGGCCGGCGTCGCCTTGCGCCCACGAGTCTTGCTCTTCTTGCAGCGTTGGGCCAACTCTTGCTGGATGATGAGCAGCAGGGTGTCATCTTCCAGCGCTTTGTCGGCGTGTCGCATCCACGGTTCCCAAAGATCCTCCACCGCCTCGGCGATGAAGCCATCGGCGAAATTGCGTTGCAGGCGGCGAGCGGCGATCATGACTCGCGCTCCTGGTCTTGGAACTCCTCGCGATCCAGACGCAGAAGGAACTGATTCAACTCGCTGATGGCCTCCAGGGTCTGTTTGAAATCGCGATAGTCTTCGATCGCTTTCTGAACCAACGGAACCTGCTCGGGGCGCAGGCTCACTTGGCGGGTCTTTCCGCCGGGATAGCCCACCGTGAGGACCCAAAGCGGATGGCCCTCCCCACGGGCGCATTTTTGACATCCCGAGGAGTGATGGATGGTGCGCTGGAGCAGCGAGCCGCGGAGGACCCCTCTTGGGGAGGAGAGTTGCCCTGCCAGCTTTTCCCGTTTGCGGGTGGCTTGCTTTCGTGTCATCAATACAGATGATACACCACTTCTCTAAGCGAGTCAATACATTTTTTGAACAAAATGTTCTAATGACTGCAATGTCGCCGGATTTTGGTTTGCGCAATTTCTCGGGACGAGGGCAACGTTCGACTCAACAACCAGCCGCGCACCACGCCTCTGAAAACAACAGGCTTGCCTGAGGAATTTTAAGTGGGAAAGTAGCTAGAGCAGGGCTACTAGAGCCGGACATGTGGCGGGACAACGGCGAGACTGTCCTTCACCGTGTTGGGAGCGCAGCCCTGGGGGTACGGTTCGGCGAGAAAAACCCCGCGTTCAGCGAGCCGTGACGGACATCTTGCCCGGCGTCATCTTCCGAATGACCACATCGATGTTGATGCTGGGGACGGTGCCCCACAGCCGATCGGTAATGCGGAACAAAGCAGCCAGCATTTTCTTCAGTGAACGCATCCGGCCCGCGCTGGTGCAGGATAGCCAGTAGTCGGCCCGGTCCCTGAGCCCGTTCTGGGTCGGCTGGAGGATGACGGCTTTCCCGCCCCGGTCGTCAGCCAGCAGGTTTCGAATAATTTCGCCCTCTGTGCCGCCGCGTATTCCTCCGCGCAAGAGGTCGTTCCAACTTCCCGAACGGTTGAGCTCCGGATTGTGCCGGGCATATCGCCGCGCAAGCCGGTGCGCCAAGGAGTCCGGCATGTAGTTGATCAACCAAAGCTTGGTGCTGTGGTGCTCGTACGGAAAGTAGCGATGCGGAGTTTGATTGATAAAGAGCACTCCACCGGGCACCAGGGTGCGCCAAAGAAGGGGCATTACTATCTTTCTCTCCGCCGGGAGCAGATGTTCGTAAACCGCGCTGAACATGATGAAATCAAACTGTCCTAGATCGGGCGGAAGACTTTCTCCGGAGGGAGACCGCAGAAAGCGGACGTTAGGCCGGGCTCGGTACCCGGCAATTTTCCCGGCGATTTCGACCGAGATCGCGTTCAACTCCACCCCTATGATTTCGGCTTCCGGCAACATCCCGGCCAGGTGGAATGTGGAAGCGCCCGAGCCGCACCCGAAGTCCAGGACCCGCTTGCCCGCGAAAGCAGACGGGCTGAAGTACGAAAAGACTTGATGGCTCAGAACCTGGGCCACATAAGCGGGATCTTCATGGCGGGCTATAGATTCACAGATCCAGGCAAATGGGATTCGGTCTGCAATAAACCGGACCAAGTCCACCGGGAAAGAAGTCTCGCAACTGGGACGTGGTATATAAAGGGCCTGCGAGTTTGGCCTGAGAGTCAGCCGATGACGCCCATCCGGCAAGGCGGCAAACTCCACATAGCCATCGGGGGTGGTCACCTGCGGCGAAGCCGCAGTCCCACAGTCCTGATTCGGGACAGCGCCAGGGGAGTGGGGGCCTTCGTTTGACATGTTATTTAGAATAAGGGAGTTGCAGTAATGCGTCAAGGGTTTCGGCGAGTTGGGCGAGCTGGTACTTGGGCACGCGGCTTAGCCGAGACTTTGGTGTTCCGGCAGTACGCGGAGCGCAGCCTCCGGAGGAGCGGCCCGCGCGGAGGGCACGGCCGCTCTGAGAGAGTAGAATAGACTTGATCCGCATCGGACGCGAGCCCGCGCGGGGCGCCGTTCCACTCATCCTATGAAACAGGTTATTCGCAAGGGTCTCAAGCACATCATTGTGGATGAAGTCCCGGACCCGCTAGTGACCCCTCACCACGTACTGGTCCGGCCGGTATGCTCGCTCATCAGCGCGGGGACGGAGACGGCCAGTATTCACCAGGACAACGTTCTGAAAGAAGTCGCGGAGAAGCCGTCCCATCTGCAGACAATCTGGAATGCGGTGAGCTCGAACGGCCCCATACCCACTTACCGGGAAGTGAAGGCGAAGTTCAGCGAATACGCGGTATTGGGATATTCGGGCGCGGGCATTGTGGTGGAGAAGCATGCGACGGTGCAGGACCTGGAGATCGGCGACCGGGTGGCCTATGGCGGCGAAGGCACGGGGCACGGCGAAACCATCCTCACCGGGCGCAACCTGGTAGCGCGGGTACCGCGGGGCGTGGCTTACGAATACGCCGCCTTCGCCACGCTGGGCAGCATTGCGATGAACGCGGTGCGAACGGCGCGGATGGAGTTGGGCGATCGCGTGGCAGTGATTGGTCTGGGAATGGTGGGCCAACTGGTGGCGCAACTGGCGCGGTTGCAGGGCGCGGTGGTGATCGGGATGGATCTGCGGAGCGACCGTCTGGAACTGGCGAAGAAGTTGGGCGCGCGGAAGGTCATCGCGGCCGGAGACGGAGCGCGCGAGGGAGTGTCGAGCGCCACCGATGGACGGGGCGCGGACTGCGTGATTGTGGCGGCGGCGGCGAAATCGTCGGCTCCGGCGCGGCAGGCATTGGAAATCTGCCGGGACCGCGGACGGATCGTAGTGGTCGGCGCGGTGGGAATGGAGTTCCCCTGGAACGACATGTACCTGAAAGAGATTCAATTGTACATGGCGAGGGCATACGGGCCGGGCAGCTACGATCCAAGTTATGAGAAGCGGGGACAGGATTATCCGTTCGCCTATGTGCGGTGGACGGAAAACCGCAACATGGAAGAATTCCTGCGGCTGGTGGCCGACAAGGCGGTGGATCTGCAGCCGTTGATCACAGACCGGTTCCCACTGGAGCGTGCGCCGGAAGCGTATCAGAAAATTCTCGACCCGGCCGGCGGCACCCTGGCGGTAATTCTCGATTACGAACAGATCGAGCCGGAAGAATTCCGGCCGCGGCGGAAGGTGGAAGCGGTGCGGCCGGCGGCGGCGCCAGGCAAGCGCGATTTGGGCGTGGCGCTGGTGGGTGCGGGGAATCTGGCACGATGGGCGCATCTGCCCAACCTGAAGAAGATCCCGGGGGTGCGGCTGCGGTCGATCTATTCGGCCAGCGGAGTGCGCGGCAAAGGGTACGCGATGCGGTTCGGCGCGGAGTTCGCCTGCTCCGACTATGACGAGATTCTGCAAGACCCGGCGGTGGATCTGGTGGTGATTGTCAGCCGCAACCAGGACCACGCGAGGCAGGCGTTGGCCGCGCTGCGGGCCGGCAAACACGTCTTCGTGGAAAAACCCATGGCGTTGACCGTGGAGGAGTGCCGGGAGTTGTGCGCGGCGGTTCGGGAGACGGGAAAACATCTTACCGTGGGGTTCAACCGCCGTTTTGCTCCTTACTATGTGGAGCAGAAAAAACAACTCAAGCGCCGGACGGGACCGGCGGTGATCAACTGCCGGGTGAACTCGCCGGGAATTTCGGGAGCGTTCTGGATGGCCGACCCGGCCATCGGGGGGGCGATTCTCGGGGAAGCCTGCCACTTCGTGGACCTGATGTACTGGCTGCTGGAATCCGAACCGGTGAGCGTGTCCGCGTACTCGCTGCCGACCGAGACAACGGAGCCGGTGGGGCAGAACAACATAGCCGCAAGTTTCCGGTTTGCCGACGGCTCGGTGGCGAACCTAACCTACTGCACCGTGGGCAGCAGGACTTCCGGCGGCGAGCGAGTGGAAGTGTTTGCCCAGGGGATAGGCGCATTTACGGCCGATTTTCGAGAGCTGACGATCGCCGGGGAGATGCGTCATAAGAAATCGAAATGGTTCCCCGCCAAAGGGCTGGGCGAGCTCATGCAGTCCTTCGTGAAGGGGATTCACGACGGCAGGCAGCCGGAGATTACGGTGGTGGATGGGGCGCGGTCGACACTCGGATGCCTGGCGATGCTGGAATCGGCCCGCAGCATGGCGCCTTTCGAGATTGACCTGGAGACCGCAACCGCTCCTCCGGCCGATGCGGCCACCCCGCGGCAATGAGGATCGTCGAGCTAGGTCCATGGCCTCCGCCGCACGGAGGCGTTCAGACCAACATCGTCGACATCCGGCGGTACCTGCGCGAGCGCGGCCACTACTGCGCGGTGGTTAACCTGACGCGTTTCCGGCGGGCAGACGGAGATGACGTTTTCTTTCCGAAGACGCCGCTCCAGGTACTCAACATTCTGCGCAGGCTCCGCTGCGACGTGATTCACATTCACATTGGCGGCGATCTGCGGCTGATTCATTTAGGCCTGTGCCTGACGTGTTCGTTGCTTCCCGGAGCGAAAACCGTGCTGACATTCCATTCGGGCGGATATCCCACGTGGCCGGCAGGGCACAGCGCCGGGCGGTGGACATTGCGGGGGGTGGTGCTGCGGAGGCTGGACCGCGTGATCGCCGTCAATGACGCGCTGCGCGATCTCTTTCTGCGATTCGGCGTACCGAAAGAACGCGTCCGGCTCATTTACCCATTTGCGGTGAAAGCGCCTGAGAATGCGGAATATCCGGAGAAACTGGCGCACTTTATTGAGAAACATCGGCCCTTTCTGTTGACGGTAGGCCTGCTCGAACCGGAGTACGATCTGCCTTTGCAGATCGAAACCCTGGGCCGCATTCGCGAACGGCATCCCGCAGCCGGCCTGGTAATCGCGGGAGCAGGCAGCCTGGAGGAAGAATTGCGGCAACGCATTGCGGCACAGCCTTGGGCGGAGCACATTCTGCTGTGGGGCGACCTGCCGCACGCGATCACCCTGCGGGCTATCCAGGAGTGCGATATTCTGCTGCGCACTACCCTGTTCGACGGCGATTCCATTTCGGTGCGGGAGGCGCTGGCATTCGGCACACCGGTGATTGCCACCGACAACGGCATGCGACCGCGGGGCGTGCATCTAGTTCCGCTGCGGGATTCCGAGCGGTTGGTTGAAGCGGTCAGCCGCTGTGTAAAGGATGCCGGCGCGGATAAATGGCAGAACGCCATGGGGGACGAAAGCAATTTAGAAGCGGTGGTGCGAGAGTACCGGGACCTTCTGGGCCGCTCCTAACAGAACTTCAGGCGAAACCTTGTTGACCGTGTGTCGCGCCAGACTCGCGGCGGGCCGCGCCTTCTCGCTGGCTGCCCGCCACGTCGACCGGCACTGCAGGGCGGCCCTGCTCTGCCCGTTACGGGCGTTCACCACAATTGAAGAAATATAATTCATCTGTTTTCAATACAATCCAGATTCCATGGGCGACTAATACGATGTCCGGTGCTCAGAATGGGGACAGGAGGTTGGCCGGTATTCGGCTACCCATGAAAGCAAGCATAGTTACAGGCTGTTTGTTAGTTGCCGTGACGGCAGGGGCGCAAACGCGCATTGACTTACGCACCCAGGTAAAGAGCGTCGACTTTTCGTCTGCCGATTCGACACTGCCTTCGCAGACCGGCACCCAATTGCCGGCAACGTGCAATGTAGGACAGAGTTATTTCAAGACGGATGCCACGCCGGGACAGAACTGGTACCTGTGCCTGGCGGGAAATCAATGGACGGTGCAGGGCGGCGCGCTGCCGGCGGTAACGGGGAACGCGGGGACGGTTCTGTTCACCGATGGCAGCAGCCTGTTCTGGAAGGGACTGGGGGGAGATATCAGCGGCAGTCCGAACACGGTTACGTTGAACGGGCTTCTCGGCCGTCCGCTAAGTGCGGCGGCGCCACAAACGGGACAGACTCTGGCATGGAGCGGAACGGCGTGGGCGCCCCAGAACGCGGCGGTCGCGAGCGTTTTCGGACGGACGGGGACGATAACGGCGCAGAGCGGAGACTACGGGTTTTCGCAGATCGGCGGGACGGTGGCGAGCAGCCAGTTGCCGGGTGCGGGAGGGGATCTAGCGGGGAGCCTGGCGGCAGCGACAGTGACCCGGCTGCAAGGCTGGCCGGTGGGCGCGGCGGCGCCCGCGGCGGGGCAGGCATTGATGTGGAGCGGCACGCAGTGGGCGCCGCAGAATCCGGCGGTGTCCGTGGCAAGTATCTTCGGACGGACCGGGGCGGTAACGGCGCAGAGCGGAGATTACGGGTTTGCGCAGATTGGCGGGACGGTGGCCGGCAGCCAGTTGCCGCCGGCCGGTGGAGATCTTTCGGGAACTCTGACCGCGGCCACAGTCACGAAGCTGCAAGGCTGGCCGATGGGAGCAACGGCGCCCCAGTCCGGGCAGCACCTGACCTGGAATGGGACCCAGTGGGCCCCCGAAAATCCGCTGCTATCAAGCGTCTTCGGGCGGAGCGGAGCGGTAACTGCACAGAGCGGGGATTACACGTTTTCGCAGATCGGCGGGACGGTAGCGAGCAGCCAGTTGCCAGGCGCGGGCGGGGACCTCACGGGGAGCCTGTCAGCGGCAACGGTGACGCGGCTGCAAGGTTCGGCGGTTGCGACGGCCACGCCGCAGCCGGGGCAAAACCTGACCTGGACTGGAACGCAGTGGGCGCCGCAAAATGCGGCGGTTCCAAGCGTCTTCGGGAGGGCCGGAGCGGTGACGGCACAGACTGGCGATTACACGTTTTCGCAGATCGGCGGGACCGTGGCCGGCAGCCAGTTGCCGGCCGCGGGCGGGGACCTTTCGGGAACTTTAACTACGGCCACCGTCACGAAGCTTCAAGGCTGGGCGATGGGGACGGCGGCGCCCGCTACGGGCCAGGTGTTGGCATGGAATGGCGCCCAATGGTCGCCGCAGAATATAGCGTCGGCTGTGCCCAGCGTTTTCGGGCGGACCGGGGCGGTGACGGCGCAGAGCGGGGATTACACGTTTTCGCAGATCGGCGGGACGGTGGCCGGCAGCCAATTGCCGGCCGCGGGTGGGGACCTTGCAGGAAGTCTGACGGCGGCGACCGTGACCCGGCTGCAAGGTTGGACGGTGGGGACGACGGCTCCGGCTACCGGCCAGGTAATGACGTGGAGCGGAGCGCAGTGGGCGCCCGCCAACGTCGCGGCATCGATGGTGGCGGGCGGAGATCTTTCCGGGACGCTCGCTTCGGCCACGGTGAAAGCATTGCAAGGATTACCCGTGGCGAGCGGCACACCGCAAAGCGGCCAGGTAATGACATGGAGTGGAGCGCAGTGGGGGCCCGAGAACGTCGCGGCATCGATGGTGGCGGGCGGAGACCTTTCCGGGACGCTCGCCCCGGCCACGGTGAAAGCGTTGCAAGGATTACCCGTGGCGAGCGGCACACCGCAAAGCGGCCAGGTAATGACATGGACCGGTACGCAGTGGGGGCCGCAAAGCGTAACGGCCGGTGTTTCCAGCGTCTTCGGACGGACGGGTACGATCGCCGCACAGTTCGGCGACTATACGGCGGCACAGGTGACCAATGCGGTCGACGCGACGGCGGCCAACAGCTACGTGGCGGGGGCACGGCAAACATTTCAGGGGAACACGACGACCGCGGGGATGCGCTATATCCCGTCGCCTTTACCCGGAACTCCTTTGGCGGGCGATTTGGCCGTGGATTCCGGGGATTCCAATAAGTTGAAGTTGTACGACGGCGGGTCCTGGGTGAGTTTGACACCGGAATCCACGCCAGCCAATTACGCGGCTTCGTTTGCCAGTCAGACGACCGTAACGGTGCCGGGAACGGTACACCAACTGGGAACGGCGAACCTGGAAGTCGAATGCTTCGATAGCGCCGTGCCAGCGAACCTAGTGGAGCCGAACACGGTAACGGTCAATCCGACAACCTACGATGTCGACATTCTATTTGCCGCGCCGCAGAGCGGATACTGCGTTATTGACGGCTTTAACGGCGGCGGGACGGGAGGAAGCGGCAGCGGTTCGGGGGGCGCGGTAACGAGCGTTTTCGGGCGGACGGGAAACGTGATGCAGACGACGGGAGATTACTCGTTTTCGCAGATTTCCGGAACAGTGCCGGACGCTCAGGTAGCGGCGGGGGTGAATGCATCGAAGATCGGCGGAGGAACGGTGACGAACCTGGCATTCGGATACCTGGCGAATGTAACCAGCGATATTCAGGCGCAGATCAACAGCAAAGCCTCGCTCACAAGCGCGGCGGGCGGCGACGCGACTGGGACATTGAGCAGCCTCACGGTACAAGGGCTGCAGAATCGGAGCGTGGCGAATGCGGTTCCGGCGGACGGCCAAGCGCTGGTATGGAGCGCATCGCTGAACGAGTGGAAACCGGCGACGGTGAGCGGTTCGGGCGGAAGCGGCGGCGGGGCTACGATGGCCTCGCAGTTGGGAGATTTTTGGGTATCGCTGCAAAGCGCGACAGTCCTCGCGATCGGCACGGGATGTACGCCGGCGACTCCCTGCAACGCGAGCATCGGAAGCCAGGTATACCGCATCACAGCGGGCGCAACGGCAACCATCAGCGGCGGAAATGGCATGGCATATGTGTATTTGGACGCCAACGGAGTGCTGACCGTGGGGCACAGCATGACGGTAAGCTGCACGGGGTGCACGGCGGTGAGCGGCGTGGTTTCTTTTCCCGCAGATGTGGTTCCGCTGTTCACCTGGGAGGCGTCGAACGGCGCGTGGATTACAGCCGGAGGCACCGACCTACGCGGCTGGCTGAGCGGCACGAACATCCAGGCGGGCGCGGGAATCGTGATTGTGGAATCGGGCGGAAACACGACGGTGGCGGTAGACAGCGCGGTGGTGCCGACATATCTGACGGCATCGGCGACGCTGGATTTTCCGCTAATTGCAGCGGGGACGTGCTCGGCGGACCTGACGTTTCCTTTGACGGGAGCGAGCCCCGGCGCCATGGTTGTGCCGGGATGGCCGAGCGGGATGGAGCCGGGATTGACGGGAACCATGAGGGTCAGCGCGTCCGGCCTGGTTGCGGTGCGGCTTTGCGCTTTAGGCGCGGCGGTGAACCCCGCGGCGGCCACTTTCCAGGCAGCGATTATACAGGGGAACTAAATGCTAAACCGACTTGTAATTCTTTCCTGTGCGTGCGCCGCCGCACTCGCCGCGCAGACGACGATTAACGGCAGCCGCACGATTCTGGGCAACTGGGACGCCTCGGGAGCTCTCAGTACGAAACCAAATCAGACAGGCTCCGCGTTGCCGGGGACCTGCACCAGCGGACAGACGTTTTTCTTGACGACCGCGCCAGCGGGTCAGAATCTGTACCTGTGCCAGTCTAATAACACCTGGAACGCGATAGCGTCGAATGGCGGTTCGGCTACTACTTATGCGCTTATCTTTAATGGCAGCAGTACTGCATTGGCGGATGGCAGTTCGGTCGTGTGGACGTGCGGCAGCGGGAGCGCGGCGACATGTACGGCCAGTTGGACCGTGCCTTCGGGCGTGAATGCCGCGCATATTACGGCGTTCAGCGCCGGGGCCGGTGGACTGGGAAGTAGTGCGGGTGGCGGTGGTGGAAACGGAGGAGGAGGTGGCGGATATTTCGATGGTTGGTGTCCAGTTACTCCCGGCAATGCGTACACCGTCACGGTGGGTCTGGGCGGCACGGGAACCAGCAGCCCCTACAGTGCGAACAACGGCGGCAGTTCGGCCTTCGGTACCTGCTTCGCACTTGTCGGAGGTTCGGGTGCTGGGGCTAGCAATTACGGCGGGTACCTTCAGAACGTTTACCTCAGCGGTTCTACCGGGCCGCTGTACGGATGGAACATTCCCGGTGGGGGTTACTACGTGTACATCTCGTCGTATTGCAGTCCGACTGGAAGCCCCGGACCCTTTGCGATACGACCTGATGGAGGAGGTTGCGGGGCAGGATCCAACTGGTCATCGGGCGCTGCCGGTTTGGCTGGCGGCGGCGCGGTATATGGTGCTGGCGGTGGTGGATCGGGCGGCTACAACAACGCCACGGGAGGTACTGGCGGCGTCTCGGGCTTCGGCGGAGCTGGTGGAAATGGCGGCGGGTGGACTTCGGCAGGCGGGGTAGTAGCCTGCACAAATGGCTCCATTCCAGGAGGCGGCGGGGGTGCTGCTGGCACAGAAACAACCGGATCTAATTTGACCGGCTGTAATGGGGCCCGCGGCGAAGTGCGGGTTTATTATACAAGATAGTATGGTGCATGTCGGATCATAGCGAGGATCAATGAAGCTTAGAGTGCTTTCTATTCTGGCGGCCCTTGCCTTTGCGGCCGGCGCGCAAATCAGCAATCTCGCCATTTCCCCCATGGCAACACAGGCGATCATCCGGTATACCTCTCCCGTGCCTCAAGCATGCAGCCTGAAGGTTGCCGATATGTACCGCAACGTGGCGATCTCGACGGCCACGCAGGCGGGAGGCACGGTAACCGTGACAACCACCTCCTGGCACGGGCTGCTAGCGGGAGCTGTAATTTACCTTGAGAACACCGGCGTGTGGGACGGCTGGCAGACAATCGCGACAGTTCCCGCGCCCACCACATTCACCTTCTCCAGCGCGATTACGGGGAGCGCAACAACGGGGAATGTGGGGGTGTTGGTGGACGATGTCAATCCCACGCTGTTTCCGGGGGCGGACCAGGATTCCAGGAATCCCAACCTAAACCGCGGAAGGAACCGCGTTTTCGTGGCTGGCTATCGAAGCGCCCCTGTCGCCGCGGACGGCAACCGCTATAGCCGCGCTCTTCAGACGAACGCTCGGCATCATCTCACCATCACCTGCGGCACGCAGAACTTCGACCAGGAATTCACCACATCCACTCTGCCGCTGGGAGACACGCACAACGAAGGCTTACCGGTCGACCGGAACTCTCCCGGGCAATACGCCTATCCGACGATACAATGGGGGAACCGCGCGCAGGCCATGATCGACCCGATAACAGGGCTACGGTCATTCCGCGCGACAGCCCCCATAGACACCCCGTCCCCAACCCAGACTTTTCAAAGCGCGATCGATCTAAACCAGGTCTGGCACAACCCAGCAGCGGCCTTGAGCGGCAGCGGCACGGCAACATTTACGGGG
>Ga0181518_10004723_pt1 | contig 12051 bp, 8 predicted proteins | sample PEATcosm2014_Bin_28_FD_119751 | JGI IMG/M metagenome (GOLD analysis project Ga0181518, IMG submission 119751) | Peatland microbial communities from MTU Mesocosm Facility, Houghton, MI, USA - PEATcosm2014_Bin01_60_metaG | ecosystem: Environmental > Terrestrial > Soil > Wetlands > Peat | place... | reverse complement strand
GAAAAACTGGCCGCATTTACCAGGGAGTGCCGCACGACACGTTCGCTTGCCGCATGGTCGCTGCTCTTTGGCAACCTTTTCAACTCTTTTTTCACCCCCGATTCGGGAGGTGATGAAGACGAAACGGGCTGGATCCGGGAGGCGATCGCCGAACTTTCCCAGCCGGAACGGTATGATATCCCAACGAGCGCCGTCGATTACGAAACAATTCGCCATTATTTTACAATGCGCTTGAATCGCGCAGGAAGTGATGCGCCGTTTTTAAGCGGCGGCGTTACCTTCTGCGCCATGTTGCCGATGCGCAGCATCCCTTTTAAAATTATTTGCTGCATCGGTATGAACGACGGGGCATTTCCACGGCAATCGTATCGCCCATCATGGGACCTCATGGCCCAGGATCCGCGACGCGGCGATCGCTCACTCGCCCGTGAGGACCGCTATCTGTTCCTGGAAACCATACTCTCCGCCCGGCAGCGTCTATACATAAGTTATATCGGCAGCAGCGTTCACGATAACGCGGTTATCGGACCATCGGTGGTAGTGGAAGCTCTCCTGTCTACCATTGATCGCGGATTCTATCCGCACGTCCCAGCGACACCGGAGAGTCAATTTTCGGAAGAGCGTGTTGCCGCTCGCGATGCGGTCATCATCGAGCATCCGCTCCAGGCGTGGAATCCCCGCTGTTTCAACGGAGGGAACCGGCTCCATAGTTTTTCCAATGCTAATGCCGTCTCCGCCAGATCGCTCGCCCTGGACGAGTCGATCGGATATCAATTCTGCATCCGCCCCCTTCCTCCACGGCAGGAAGAGAGACGCATCGATTTGCAGATGTTTATCGATTTTTTCAGGAATCCGATCCGCCACCTGTTCATCAATCGTCTCGGCATGAAGCTGCCTGAACGGCAGGAACAGGTGGCGGACACCGAATGCTTCGGGCTTTCGGGCCTCAATCGGTATACCCTCGCCTTAAAACTGACCGAGGGCATGCTCGGCAACAGGGATCAGGAAGCCGTTTATGCGCTTCTGAAGGCGAAGGGCGAACTGCCGCAAGGCAATGTGGGGCGGTTCGAGTTCGATGCCCTTGCCGGGGAGATCCGAGCATTTGCAGAGGGTCTTCGGCCCCTTCGAGAAAAGGAACCCGCGCTGCCGAGGCTCTCCGTCAATGCAACTTTCGGCCCGCTCGTTATTGCGGGATCCATCGACGGCTGCTACCCTTCGATGCGCCTCGCCTACAGATTTGCAAAGATAACGCCGAACGACTATCTCGCGGCATGGATCTCTCACCTGCTGCTCTGTGCAAGAGGCCAGCCAGGCTTCCCGACAAAGACGATTTTGTTTACGAAAGATACGATGATGACGCTGGAACCGGTTTCCGGGGCCGGCAATGAGCTGGAAAAACTGGCGGTTCTTTTCGAAACAGGAATGTGCTCGACGCTTTCATTCTTTCCACATGCGACCTTTAATTACGCGGAAAGCGTTGTCGTGAAAAAGCGCTCGCCACAGGACGCCCTCTCCCGGGCGGTAGAAACCTATCACGGTAACGACTACGTCAGCGGTGAAGGGGAAGATCCCTATTATTCCTTCTGCTTCAGGCAGGGCCCGCTTTTCGATGCCGCGTGGGAACGCCTCTCCCTTGATGTCTGGAGTCCTCTCTTTCACAGCATCGGGAAAGAGGGCAGCTGTTCATGAAAGACGCCCGGGAGTTTCGCATCACCTCGATTCCGGACCTCGATCTCGCAAACTGTCCGCTCGACGGTCAGAACATAGTCGAAGCAGCGGCCGGAACCGGAAAAACTTTTGCCATCACCCGCCTCTACGTGCGGCTTATCCTGGAACAAAACCTTCTCCCGCGAGAAATTCTCGTGGTTACCTTTACCGAGGCGGCTACCCGAGAGATCCGGGAGCGCATCCACGCCACTTTGGAAATTGCGTATAAGATTGCGCGTAACGGCGCAACGAACACTGATGAGCCTTTTTTTACTGCGCTCTTCGAGCGGCTTCCCCGTTCCAAGGCCTGCGCACAACTCATCGAGGCGCTCCGCTCCTTCGATTCCGCAGCGATCCACACGATCCACGGCTTCTGTCGGCAAGTGCTTTTCGAACACGCTTTCGAAAGCGGTGCGATCTTTACCTATGAGATGATTGCCGATGAACTGGAACTCACCGAGCTTGTCGCCGAGGACTTCTGGCGCTGCCATTTTTACAATGCCTCTCCCTTGTTTCTCGCGTATGCCGCAGTGGAAAAATGCAATGGTCCCGGCTGGTTCAGTGACCTTTACAACATGTGCAAGGGGGTGGAAACATACCGGCTGCTGCCACAATCGCCCGAAGATCCGGATACTTCCGGGTTGGAAGCCCGGCTCGCAACATTGATCGCAACAACGGCGCCCATCTGGAACAATCATCGCGCGTCAATCGCAGCGCTTCTGACTTCGCCTTCGCTCAAACAGAATACCTATTCGCCTGAAATCGTTGCAAAACTGTCCGCCAGAATCGATGAACTTTTCGAACGGGGTTTCATCGATCAAAAGGGCATTATCGACCTAAAAAGGGTTACGAGCGGCGCCATTTTAAATGGGACGAAAAAAGGTGCGATTTCTCCCTCACATCCGTTCTTTGAGGCATGCGAAAAACTTTATTCCAGCCTCACCGCTCTGCACGAAGCGTTTCAACAGAAGTTCCTCGCCCTGAAAATCCGGTTTCTTTCAATTGCCGATGCCACCCTTGTAAAGGAAAAAAATCGGCGCAACCTCCTGGGATTCGATGATCTCCTGCTGCGGGTGAACAGCGCCCTTGCAGACAAAAAAAACGGTAATCGCCTCCGCTCCGCTCTGCAAGCTGCTTACAAAGCTGCGCTCATCGACGAGTTTCAGGATACCGATCCGGTACAATATGCGATTTTTGCTGCAATTTTCGGACTTAATTTGCCGCTTTTTTTCATCGGCGACCCCAAACAAGCGATTTATCGCTTTCGTGGCGCGGATATCTATGCGTATTTCGAAGCTTCCCGGAACGCGTCGGTACGTTACACCTTATCGATCAATTATCGCAGCGACCCGCTCCTGCTCGAAGCGATCAACCGGCTCTTTATCTGGCACGACAACCCGTTCGCTTTTAAGCAGGTCGAATACCGGCCAGTGAAAGGAGGCCTCGAAGGGTGCGCAAACGTCCTATCAATAGCAGGAGAGCGGCAGAAACCGTTTGTGCTATGGCTTTTCAAAAGGGATTCAACCGATTTGGTGGAGCCTCTCGAAAAAATTCCCGCATCTCACCTCGTCACGAGCGCCGTTACCGGCGAAATCGGCCGTTTGCTTTCTGCATCGGCCCGGGGCGAAGCAACGATCGGCGACCATCCCCTCAGACCCTCCGATATTGCAGTTCTTGTACGGACCAATCGGGAAGCGGCACTCGTGCGGAAAGCGCTTGACATTGCGCATATTCCGGCGATATTGTATATGAGCGGCTCGGTATTCGCCTCCTTTGAAGCGGCTGAATTTGAAATCCTGCTCGCGGCCCTTGCTGAGCCGCAACGCAACGAATATCTCCGCGCAACGCTCTCAACCTGCTTTTTCGGCCTTTCCGCCAATGAGATCGACGGACTGGAATCCGATGATCGTCTTTGGAGTTCATATCAATCGCGGATAGTGCGGTACCATGAGGAGTGGCGTGCAGAGGGCATGCTGCCTATGTTTCGCAAGCTTATGAACGACGAACACGTGCGTCGGCGATTACTGCCGGGTCCGGATGGGGAGCGAAAACTCACCAACCTGCTGCACCTCGCTGAACTTCTCCATGCCGAAGCGATTCGCTCACGCGCAGGGATGATGGCAATGGTCAAGTGGCTGAGCACAAAACGCCTGAATTGTGCGGACAGCGTGCCACCAGATGAGGAGATGCTGCGGCTTGAAAGCGACGAGGAAGCCGTGCGGATTGTCACTATACACAAAAGTAAAGGGCTCGAATATTCAATCGTCTTTTGCCCATTTATTTGGAATACTACGATGGCGCCAGTGGACAAAAGCAATAAAAAACCCTTCATTTTTCACGATCCGGACCATGACTTTGCCGCCTCGATAGCCTTAGGTCCCGATGCGATACGGCAGTTCAGGCCGGTCGCCGATGAGGAACTGCTGGCGGAGAGCGTCCGGCTTCTCTATGTGGCGATAACGCGCGCCAAGGTGCGCTGCTACTGCGCATGGGGTCCGGTGAAAGGAGCCGAAACTTCGGCACTCTCCTGGGTGTTGTTCGGCAGGCATATCGAAAACGATCCCGTAACGCAGCTTCGCGCCATAATCAATGGACTTTCAGATCGCGCCATAAGCGATGGCCTGACATGGCTTCGAAGCGATGCTGACGCGTGCATCGAAATCGCTCCAATTCCTGAGCGTTCACCCTTCGTGCTCCCCTGCGCCGATCACGTCCAACAATCGTTGAAGGCGCGGCCATTCCGGGGAACCATTGCAGCGCCCCGGCGAATTCTCTCCTATTCGGCACTTGCACACTCCCTGCCGCTCTCGGACAGAGAGAGGACGGATGATGGCGGTATTTCGAGGGCTCTGCCAATAGAAAGACTGGGACCGACAATGTCTGCCGCCGCTGATTTGGCCGATTTTCCGCGCGGCGCAGAGGCGGGAACTTTCCTGCACGCCATCCTCGAAGAGACCGATTTTGGTAATGCATCTTTGCAAGTCATATCCGCTGCCATTGCTGACGGACTGGAGCAGTTCGGCTTTGCCCCGACCTTGCAGGCAAGCGTGGAGCGAATGATCCGCATGGTGGCGACAACAATGCTTGACCCGGAAAGCGGTCTCAGGCTCGATTGCGTGCCGCCGCAGCAGTGCTTAAGGGAGATGGAGTTCTATTTCCCGATACAACCGTTCATGCTGCGCGACATTTTCGAGGCAGCAGGCGAAGGGGAGGTTGCGGGAAATATCTTCCTTCCGCCGCCGGAACTAATCAGCTCCGGCGGCCACCTCAAAGGCTACATCGATCTGGTTTTCGAATGGAAGGACCGCTTCTTCATCATTGATTGGAAATCAAACCATCTCGGGGATGACGACGGAGCCTACTCCCCCACCGCGCTTACCGGCGTCATGGCCCGCGAGCACTATCTCCTGCAATATCATCTCTATGCGGTAGCGCTCCACCGCTATCTGCAGCTGCGAAAACCCCGGTACTCATACGAAGAACATTTCGGCGGTATTTACTACCTCTTTCTCCGAGGCCTGGGGAGGCTTCCGGGAAACCGCAACGGAATATTCTTCGATCGTCCGGACATAGGGCGGATAACCCGGCTGTGCGGTCTCCTTACCGACAAGTAACCGAACCGTTTCTGAGGCCCTATGGCCGGAATGATCGTCTCCTATTTTGTCAAATTGAAGATCCTGCGCGCCAAAACAATCATTGCTTTTTTTTTTCGAAATTAATATTTTATTCTATTCCTCAGCCGTGCATCACCCTTATCGTGGCAAAGAAAGGATATCGTACATGTCCGTTACCGCGAATTCATATTTAGATATTGTAACGAAGCATTTCCAGAACTTTTTCAGGACCGCCCCGACCGTGTGTTCGAGAGCTCCCGGCCGGGTCGAAGTGCTTGGAAACCATACCGATTACAACGAAGGCGTCGTTCTTTCCGCAGCCATCGATAGGGAGGTTTGGGTTGCCGCCTCAAAGTCTGCATCGCGTGAGTGTAGTCTTACCTCCTGTCTATTTCCCGAATCAGTTATCGTACAAGATATCAAGCCGTTTAAAGGCAGGAATAGCTGGGTGAATTATCCACTCGGCGTCTATCGAATGCTGCTGGATCGTGGATTTCCGGTGGCCCCTTTTAACCTGGCGATTCATAGCTCCGTGCCGCTGGGAGCCGGCGTATCATCATCTGCGGCACTCGAAGTGGCAACCGCACTTGCTCTTTGCGGACTCTTCGATTTTCAGATCGACCCGACTGAACTGGCAAAAATTTGCCAGAAGGCGGAAAACAACTTCGTCGGCGCCAATTGCGGTCTTCTCGACCAATTTTCCTCCATTTTCGGCAAGGCGGGTCATCTGCTGTTCAGCGACTTTCGCTCCTTGCATCATGATACAATTCCCATAGCAGGCGACATCACGCTCGCCATTACCCTGTCAGACGTGGTTCACTCGCTGGTCGCCGGCGAATACAATAGTCGTCGCCGTGAATGCTTCGAAGCGGCCAAATTTTTCAACAGGAAAAACCCGAACATTAAAATGCTGCGCGATGTCAGCATGACGCAGCTTCAGAGCGCCAGGGCAGAGCTCGACCAGCAACTTTTCAAACGGGCCTTGCATGTCGTCGGCGAGGATGAACGCGTTTTTTCCGCGATAGAACTCATCAAGAGGGGTTCAATGACGGAGTTCGGCTCCCTTCTGTACCTGTCGCATGACAGTTCGATTCATAACTTCGAAAACTCGTGCAAGGAACTGGATATTCTTGTTGATATTGCAAAATCTATCGACGGCGTATATGGAGCGAGGCTTACCGGCGGAGGTTTCGGCGGAGCGACATTGACGGTTCTTAAAACCGAGGTGAGGGATAAATTCGGCGATACGATAACGCGGGAGTACAAGAAACGTACCGGTCGAAATCCTACCGTGCATTTCGCGCGGATCGCCGACGGCGCGAGCTTAGTAAATTAACAGGCGTACCACCCGTTTGGCATAGCCGAGAGAATTATTGAGAAAGACATAATTATTGCACAAAACTATATTTTGCCGGTATGAAAGAGGCATCCTACTATACAAAATCGGCGGATAACCGGGTGACGTGCCTTCTGTGCCCTCACCACTGCAAAATTCCGGAAGGCAGGGCAGGTATCTGCTTAACACGAAAGAATATCGGCGGCAGGCTTATCTCGGCAAACTACTGCCGACCGGTTGCGACGGCAATCGACCCGATCGAGAAAAAACCGCTCTTTCATTATTACCCCGGTTCTTCTATCTTTTCAGCAGGCCCGAACGGCTGCACCTTTAAATGCTCCTTCTGCCAGAACTGCGAGATCGCCCAGACGCTCCTTGATGTTAAGGAGATTTCGCCTGAACGATTTGTAAGTCTGATCGGAGACAGCCGCACTCTCGGCATCGCCTATACCTATTCCGAGCCAGTCATCTGGTTCGAGACGATCATGGAAGTGGGCGGCCGCATCAGGCAATTGGGGCTCAAGAATGTCATGGTTACCAATGGCTTCATTGAGCCCGCTCCGCTCGCCGACCTGCTCACGGTAATCGACGCCATGAATATCGACATCAAGTCGATCAATCCCTCTTTTTATCGGCGCATCTGCAAGGGGTCGCTCGATCCGGTTCTGGCAGCCTGTGAACAAGTGAAAAAAGCGGGATGCCACCTCGAAATCACCCATTTACTCATTCCGGGCGAGAACGACGATCCGGCAGAGACGGAACAATTGGCCGATTTTATCGCGAACAACCTCGGGCCCGAAACGCCGCTTCACCTCTCGCGCTATTTCCCCCGTCATAAAATGCACCACGAGTCAACGGCCGAATGGCTGTTGAATCGTGCCTGGGAGATCGCGAATAAAAAGCTCCGGTATGTGTACGTAGGCAACATCGCCACGGAGGACAGGACGCATACACATTGCCCGGTGTGCGATACGCTGCTCATTGAACGGGCAGGATATGCGGTACGACGAACGCCGCATTTAGTGCGAATGGAAAAAAGGGAAAACGCCATGGCGCAGTGCAGAAAGTGTGGAGCGCAGATTCCAATAATCTTTTAATCATACTTTACGATGAACTTTGAAGATCATACCACTTCTTTATAACCCATAAATTCTTAGAATCGCGTGCAAGAAGAAAATCGCAGCTAATCAAGATGTCCTGGTCGGGATACGCATCGGGATTGTTGAAAGAGATGTACAATTCGCCGGTCATCTCTACTTCATAATTGGTCGTATCCCCAAGGGAATCAAAAATGGGACGACTCTGCTCAATACTAATAGGGGTGATGAACTGCATAGACAGGGCATTCTGGAAGAGGGCATACTCACTTTTCAACTCTATGTCTTGTGTCCAATAATAATAATATGTGGAATTTCCAATAAACTGCAAAGTCGTATCTCTTGTTTCTACGTCGAGACTCACCGGATTTTCAGGCACAAACCCCGGCGCTACGAAAAATTCAAACGATCCGTCAGTAGGAAGTAAATTCTGGTAAAGACTCAAGCTGATATCCTGGTACGCATTTTCAAATTGGGTAATGAGTCCTTGCGGAGTAGAGCGCATGGGCACTCCCACGTAGGCGCCGGACGAGGGAAAAAAGGGGTCGCGGCCACCGCAGGAAAAGATGCCCCCGACAAGGATGAACGGTATGAGGCAGGCTATCGCCTTTTTTATTCCACCCTGAGACAACAAACGTCACTCCTCCCAGCGCACTTCTTTTTCAGAATCCGCCTGTTTATTGATTATAGTTTGGTGAAAAAAAAGATACGCCCTGCGCCGGATAATCTGTCCAGCTACTGATATGCCAGCCTGCATTCTGCACTAGGATAAAGATGGCCGTTCCCGAGCCAGCGGTATCGCTCGGATTAGTGCTGGTATTTAAAATAATATCGTACTTACCCACGTTGACCGTGACTGAATCATCGGAACTGTTCGGAATCCAGTCTGTTACGGTCCAATTAACCTGGATATGGGGGTAAGCGTTCGCGATCTGATTCAGCCGAGCTATCAACGCGGCCTTTGTCGAAGGACGAGAGTTTTCATCGTTGTAGATCGGATCGTCGCCCTGGAAAAGATCTTCGTATTGCAGGGTGGGAAAGGGATATTGCGTTCCTCCTATTGCAGAAAAATTCAATGGATCGGTCGTGCCGTTACCGTTAGGCGTCTGTGACTGCCGCGGGGAAAATATTCCGCACGAGCACATGAGCGCGGCGAGCAGCGATGCCGGAAGGATTTTTTGAAAAATAGCTCTCACGCGCGGATTCATCACCATGCTGCCTGTCCGGCGATACCGATGTTCCAGCCGCTTTCATTTGGAACGGTGCTGATCATGCGTATAACCTTACCATTTAAAGATACCCGATGATAATGTACCCCAAGGTCAATATATGGTTCGATCAGGCTGGATTGGTTGATATCGTACTTCTGGAAAGTATTGTCGAACGGCATGCTGAGATTATCCTGGACTTCAGCCGACCTCAACCCTTCCCCATGCTCGTATCAAAGCCGTTCCCAGCGTAAACGTATTTTCGATTGATTTAAAATTGATCCCGTAGTAATTGGTTCTCATTGAATCAACCTTGGATGGGTTGAAGTACTGGCTGCCGGCCCAGACGCCGTTATCGGCATAGGTTTCCGTCCACCTGCCGGTCAGTTCAATCATTTTAGAGCACTCCCATTTACCGGCGAGATTCGAGGCGAACATGCGCTGAAAAGGCGGCGGGTCCGGTATGTTGGGATAACTATGGAACGATTCATACATCCAGTCGGTTATTTCGGCATCGGCGGCAATGCGTTCGTTGAGGGAAAACCGCTCCGAAGGCTGAAATTTCACATTGAGCCCGAGCCGGTAGCCGGTCTGCACGGAATTCTGGGCGCTTTCCTCGCTCTCAAGATAATTAACCGTATAGGTGGCATATTCGCCATAAACGTTGCCGGTCCACTTATGGGCGCCGCCAAGCGCCAGATCGAGATGATTATTTATGGTGATATGATCATTGGTGTTATAGTTCGTATCGCCGGCAAATGATGAATAGGTCTTGGAATCGCGGAAGGCGGTCAGCTTGTACTCCAGAATCCAATCATGGGGCAGTTTAATGCCGAGATACTGATCGGCAGCGGCAATATATATCTGATGATCTTCCAGCTTTGCGGTAATATCGAGGCTGTCCTGGTGATCAAAAATATATGTAGGCGATCCAAACCTTGAGAAGTCCTTATCAAAAAGCCAGACCTCGTTACCGGAAGTTATTCTGAGACCGCCCCGATAAATAAGATGGGCCGCTGAGTCCGAGGACAGCATGAAGCAATATGTTTGCAGTATGTCACGGACATCGCTCGGAACGGAGTCATCGTTCGGGTATTCAACCGACTTATCCGTGTAGGAATAATAAAAGGCCGGTTGAAGGTTGAATCGTTCAGTAAACTTGATTCCCCCCGCGGCCTGAAGCGATTGCGCGATCCGCCAGGGGCTGCTTAAATACTGCAAGCCCCCGGAGGAGGAGGCGGCCAAATAATCCTCCTTGCCGTTTGAGAGGGAATCCCCGAAATACGCAAAAAGAGAGTCGCCGCTGGGAAGCTTGTGAGCGAAAAGGGCCGATCCGGTGAGGACGGCTATGGCATCCTGCTCAACGGATCGGCCAAGCGCTTGCGCACTGAGGTAGAGCGGGAGCCCAAAGAACCGCGCGGCGGTATCCCCTAAAGAAAAACCGCCATAGTACCCTGCCGCGCCGTTCGCCGAATCGATGGTGGCTCGACCAAGGCTCGACGGCAGGCTGTCGTTCCATGCGGTACCCGACACGCCCCCGCGAATGCTCACCGGAACGCTGTCGATGCGCCATTGCATGACCGGCCCGAGATCGACGGTGGACTCAAACCCGCTCCCTTGCTCGCGCAGATCATAGTGAGCCGTCGGAGACCACTCCAATCCCAGCGCTCCGTTGCCGGGAAGCGCGCTATCCCTTACCACGCTTCCGGAAAGATCAACATACTGGTTTGTTGCATGCAATCCTATATCTCCTGAGGTCTCGTAAAGAAAGTGCTGCAGAAAATGGCACGTAGCCAGATGCGGATCCCACACCAGGCCAGATTGGGTGCTTTCATCATTTTCAAACACCTTGTCCTGCGTCGATAGCCGGAGCTTGGAAGAATCGACCACGGTATCCCGCCTTGCCGGCGCAAAGAATGACGGCCATTCGTAGGTTTGACCCAAAACCGTTGCGACCGCGACGCCCACGATAACGGCTCCCCGGCGCGCTGTTGAGATCATGGTTTCCATTTCCCGAAAAGACGCAGCCATGCAGCGATGCCGAGATCTTCGGGACGCGAAAGCGGATTGAGCCCCAGCTCAGCGAGGACCGTCTCGAAACGTGTCTGCTCCCCGGTTACGCGGCCTAGCACATTGGAAAGCTTTTTCCTGCGCTGGGAGAACCCCTTGCTCACAAAGGCAAAAAAAGGTCGCCATTGCTCCTGCGACAGGCACTCAACTGATACCGGATCGGGGATGATCTGAACAACTGCCGAAAAGATCTTCGGCTTCGGGAAAAACGCTTCGGGCGGCACCTCGAACAGAAGTTTGGCCGCCCCGAAATATTGGCAAAAAATCGAGAGGAATCCATTTGCTTTACGGTGGGGTAAAGAGACGATCCGCTCAGCCACTTCGCGCTGTACCATGAAGGTAAAGGACCGGATGGCGCTTCCATAAAGAAGCGTCTTTTTAATGATGAGCGCCCCGATGACATAGGGCAGGTTGCCGATCACGTGCAGGGGGAACCCGACCTGCCCGAAATCGAATTCGAGCACATCTGCTTCATGGATTTTATAAAAACCATGCCCGAGGTTTTCCTTCAAGCGGACGATAACATCCCGATCTATTTCGATGAGATGGAAATCTTTATACCGCTCTTGTATATACCTACTGAGCGCCCCCCGGCCCGGACCGATTTCGAGCACCCGTTCATGCAACTCTGCGGGAATTGCCTCAACAATTTTTTGCGCAATTATTGGAGAGGTCAGAAAATGCTGTCCCAGATGCTTTTTCGGTGCCAATGCGCCTCTCCGGTACTATTTACGGTATAATTTCTCTTTTTATAAATTACAATTCGTCAGCGGGCTGAGCGGGAAAATTCGCTTAAAAAATCAATGCTTCTTATGATTTTATCGGCGAACAGAAATCATGCAGGAGGTATCGTTAAAGGCATGTCGCCTATTTAACAATAATTTATGTCCTGTAAAATAATATGAAAACTTTACTTCACCACTCTCCTCTTCATCATCTTTACGCCCGCACAGAAGGCCACGATTTCAAGGAGCAGCAGGTACAGAAAGTTCGGCAGGAGATGCATTGAAACCTGCCCG
>Ga0181518_10004722_pt1 | contig 12051 bp, 9 predicted proteins | sample PEATcosm2014_Bin_28_FD_119751 | JGI IMG/M metagenome (GOLD analysis project Ga0181518, IMG submission 119751) | Peatland microbial communities from MTU Mesocosm Facility, Houghton, MI, USA - PEATcosm2014_Bin01_60_metaG | ecosystem: Environmental > Terrestrial > Soil > Wetlands > Peat | place... | reverse complement strand
GTGCCCCATTACAGTTACGAGAAGCACTTTGGCGGCGTGATTTATCTTTTCCTGCGCGGCCTCGATCCGTCGCGTCCGCAATATGGGGCGTTCCGAGACCGCCCGACGCTGACCGCCGTAGACCAACTCTCCGCCTTGCTCGAAGGACGATGATCATGGAGACCGGCATACAAACTTCAAACCTGGGCCAGGCCACCGCGCTCTCCGCCTTCAACCCGATTGACCGGCATTTCGCCTCTTTCCTCGGCCGTCTGGCGGGCGACGAGCCGGAAGTGCAGCTGGCCGCGGCCTTGGTCAGTTACTACCGCCGCCAGGGCCACATTTGCCTGGACTTGGAGGCGTTTGATGGCGATGGCAAGGGGCAGTCGGTTCCGGAAGAGCTTCGGGGCTTTTTGTTCCCCAAAGCCTCGGATTGGGTGAATCGGCTGGAAGCATCGCCGGTCGTTGGCAAGCCGGGAACATTCGCCCCTTTGATTCTGGATGACCAGGCGCGTTTGTACCTTCACCGCTACTGGAGGTACGAAACCGATCTGGCAAGCGCCATTAAACGCTTGGCCCAGGAACACACGCTGCCGGTAGACTGGAAGCTTCTCGGCGAGGGTTTGTCTCGGTTCTTTCCCGAAGCGGCTGCGGCGGAGGTCGATTGGCAGATGGTCGCCGCGTTTGCGGCCATCCGCAAAAGGCTGTGCATCATCTCCGGAGGGCCCGGCACAGGCAAGACTCGCACCGTAGTCCTGCTACTGGCGCTGCTGCTCGAACAGGCGGACAACGCCAAGTTGCGGATTGCCCTTGCCGCACCCACGGGAAAAGCCGCCGCCCGCTTGCAGGAGGCAGTCAAGAATGCCAAAGCCGCCCTGCCGTGTGGGCAAGAAATCAAGGATCGGCTGCCCGAGGAGGCGAGCACGATTCACCGGCTGCTCCGCTCCGTTCCAGACTCGGCTTACTTCCGCCATGATGCGGACAACCCGCTCCCGGTCGATGTGGTCGTCATCGACGAGGCGAGCATGGTGGATTTGGCGCTGATGGCCAAACTAGTCGCTGCCATCCCCTCCTCGGCGCGTCTCATTCTGCTTGGGGACAAGGATCAGCTGGCATCCGTGGAAGCGGGCGCGGTGCTGGCGGATATCTGCAATGCCGGCGGGCAGCGCGCGTTCTCCAGTGAATTTGGCGGCCAGTTTGCCGAGAGCACAGGCAAAAAACTCCCGCCGGGCGCCGTGTCGACGGGCGCCTCGGAGCTGGGCGACTGCATTGTCGAACTGCGGAAGAACTACCGTTTCGGCGAACAGAGTGGAATCTACCGGCTCAGCCAGGCGGTCAACGACGGCGATGCCGAGCGCGCCTTCGAAGCGCTTCGGAACGCTGGAGGTTCCCCGAACTCGCAGATTTCATGGAGGCTCTCGCCGGAATCAGCAGCGCTCAAGACGGCCTTGAAACCTCATGTGCTCGGCAATTTCAGTTCGTACTTGAAGTGCGCGGATGCTGCGGCGGCATTGCAGTGCTTCGGCCAGTTCCGCATTCTTTGCGCCGTCCGTCACGGCCCGCTGGGCGTGGAGAACATCAACCGGTTGGTGGAGGAAATCCTGGCTGACGCCGGGCTGATCGAGGCGCGCGGCAATTACCACGCCGGGAGGCCGCTCTTGATTACCCGCAACGATTACAACCTCAGGTTGTTCAATGGCGACATCGGCGTTTTGCTTCAGGACCCCAAACGGGGGGAACTGCGCGCCTACTTTTCCGGCCCGGAGGAGAGCCTCCGGGATTTCCTGCCCTTGCGATTGCCGGAGCATGAGACGGCCTATGCGATGACGGTCCACAAGAGCCAGGGGTCGGAGTTCGAGCGCGTGTTGATGATCCTTCCCGGTGAAGACAGCGCGATCCTCACGCGCGAACTGGTTTACACCGGCCTGACTCGTGCCAGCAAACACGTCGAATTGTGGATCGCCGAGAAGCCCTTCCGGACGATGATTCAGAGGAAAATCAGCCGCAGGTCAGGGCTGCGGGATGCCTTGTGGAAACCGATCAACGCCGAGTCATGAGCGCCGTCTGCGAATCCCAAAGAGTATTGAAAAGGAATTCCGGTTTCCCACCTAGCAAGAGGCGTTCGGAATTTGCAAGAAATCCTGGGAATTATTATAACAGGAGGAACGATGAACGCGCGTCCTTTTGATATCTTCGCAAAGCGAGCAGCCAGGCCCGGCGGGATGAGGCAAGTTCTCGCAGGAATCGCGAATTCAACCCGGAGCGAGCGATTCGCAACGGAATCGCCGATCACGTTCGTTAACGCCCATGTATTGCCAGCTTGAAAGCTCCCCCGCCTTGGCGTTGCTCCACAAGCGCCATGCCAGCGTTTTGGTTTCGTTTTTCCATAAGACGTTCAGAGAGTCCAACGTTCTGGAGGTGCCCGAAGAACGGCTCGAAGGGCGTTGGGAAACGTTTATCGAGGAAGATGTTGTTTTGAGTGATTGGGAAGGCGAGACGCCGACGAATACCGCCAAGTTTTACCTGGAGGAGTGGTGCAAGAACATGTGGCTGGCCAGGCGCTACAACGAGAAAGAGGGAAGTTACCTTTACCGTCTCACGGCGCATACCGAGCAGGCTCTCCTCTTCGTCGAACAGCACCTGACAACGGGCCGTCGCACGTTCGTCGGCACTGAATCCAGCTTCTCGAAAATCTGGCATTCACTCACTGAATTGGCTGAAAAGACCCAGACTGATCCAAAAATCCGAGAGACCCAGCTCCTCGCGGAGCGAGATAGAATCGACGCCGAAATTATCGAGCTTCGGGAGACCCAGAAGCCGCGCAAGCTGGACCACACCGCCGTAAAATCTCGGGTTTACGACCTGGTCAGCATGATAAACCGTTTCCTTGCTGACTTCCGCTCAGTGGAGGACTCCTTTCGGAAGCAGAGGGATGACATCCAGAATCTCTATCTTGAACAAGAGCAATCGCGCGGCGATATCCTCGAAGGCGCTTTAGACGCGGTCGAACTGCTCAAAGATTCCGATGAAGGACGGAGCTTCTTTGGATTTCAACGAATGCTTCGTTCCTCTGAGGACGTCGAAAAGCTCCGGCAACTCACCGAGCACAGTCTTGCGCTTGCGCGCCAATACACCATTGACGCGAGCATTCTTCACGGGCTGGTCGGGCGGCTGCTGGACGAGGTCAACCGCACTCAGCATACCTACAGCGCTATCGCGAAGCAGCTCCACATCGTCGTCGAGGAATCATTTCGGCGCGAACGGAGGCTTCTGCTGGACGTGCTTGCCGATATCAAAAAGCATGCGCACCTTACCCGAGCCAATCCGCCTCTTCAGATCCAGACCGTGTGCGATTTGCTCCCGGAAATTAATCCGCTGCTCGGCCTCAGGTTTTTCGAGCGGCGCGCCGTCACGACCCTCAACACGACAATTCGGAGAGATGACGCGACCAAGCACGGCCTTGACGCGTTCTTCCGCGGTATCGGTCCAGACCTCCGGCTCGAACAGATTCTCAAGATTATCCGAGAGGAACTCGAACGCGAATCCCAGGTCGCGCTATCGGCGCTTGTCGATCGTCACCCCCTAAAATACGGCACTATCGACTTGCTCTGCTACATTTTCGCCGCCGGTCAAACCGCGCGTCACCGCATCCTCGACCAAACAATTGAGGTGGTGCTTGCCGACAAGCCCAAGCGGGTCGCTCGACTGCCGGAGATCATCTACAACCGAGGGCCGGCCAATGGCTGAAAAGCGCATAGCCCGGCAGCACGTTATCGCTCGCCTGCTCACCGGCGCGGTTTATTACGATGATGATGGATACTGGCAGATGCTCACTGAGGAGAAGAGCAGCTTTGCCTCATATTTCGCCGATATGGGCGTTCGGCTCGAAGTTGATACCGAGATGGGCATGGGTTTTCTCCGGCCATTGAACCAGGCGGAGGAAGAGGAATTCGCGACTGCGGGTTTCGCCCCGGTGACCAAGATCATTCCGCCGCGAATACTCGGCTATCTGCCTTCGCTCATGTGCGCCCTTTTGCGAGAGGCTCTCCAGCACCACGAGGAGAACTCGATCGAGAGCAAACATCTTTATTTGGACGAGGCTCAACTCATCGACCTATTGAAACCGTACCTCTCGGAAACCCAGGATGACAAAGCGCTGAAGCGCGAGGTGAAGAAGGTCATTACACGAGTTGAAGAGATTGGCGTAATTCACCGCCTCCCCAATCGTTCGGAAGTGGTTTATCGCGTCGAACCCATCCTGCGCGCTCGCATCCCTCTTAGCCGCCTCCAGGAGCTCCTTACGCGATTAAAAGAAATCAGCGAGGGTGGACCCTTGGCCGACGAAAACGGCGAGGAAGCTGAAAGGGACCAGCCGTGACCACTGCCGCCCAAGATGTTTTCGATATCTACCAAGAAGAGGCGTCTGCCGGATTTCGGCTTGATTACTTCGAGGTTTACAACTGGGGCACATTCCATGAGTCCATCGGCCACGCCAGCCTCGACGGTCAGACAACGCTACTGACCGGCGAAAACGGGGCCGGAAAATCCACATTGGCCGATGGTATGGTCACGCTTCTCGTGCCCACGAACAAGCGCAACTACAACGCCGCATCGAGTGAGGCAAAACGCGAACGCTCCGAACCCGATTACATCCGCGGCAACATCGGCATGGCCTACAACGAACTGCGTGAACGCGACGAAGCCGTTTTTCTCCGCCCCGATGGCCAATATTACACGGTGCTCCTCGGGGTTTTCAGGAATCGACGAGAAAACAAGTTCGTCACGCTCGCTCAAATCCTCTGGATCAAATCCAATGGCGACACCGCCAAGCTGTTCATCATCGAACCCCGCGCCCTTACCATTGCGGGCGACCTTGCAGGATTTCCAAGTATCGCTGCTATCAAAGAAACCCTGAAAGAACGAGGCATCGAACCCGTCGAGAAATTCCAGTCGTACTCGGAACGTTTTCATCGCCTCCTACGGCTGAATTCCGACCGAAACCCGATGGATATTTTCAACCAGACGGTGGCGGTTAAGGACATCAAGAATCTCACCCAGTTTATCCGTGACTACATGCTGGAAGGCGGCTCCGCTGAGGACCTTTTTGCCAAACTCAAGGACCGCGTGCGTGAACTGCGCACCACCCACGCGATGATTAAAATGCAGAAGGATCAGCTAGTGGAACTTAAAGCGGTTGCCGCCCACGTTTTGGCATTCCGTTCGGCCACTGAGTTGCGGACACGGCTCGAACAGGAACGCGATGCACTAGACGCCTTCTTTGCAAAAACCGCGCTCCACCTGCGCGAAGAACTCTCGAACCAGAATACCGCGCACATCGAAACGTTAACTGCGCGCCGCGACAGCACGTTCCGACAGAAGGAGACCACAGCGGCCACGCTCACGGCTCTACGCGAAAAGCAAAAAAGCTCCCCCAAAGGCAGCCAGATCGCCTCTTTAGAGAACGAAATTGACACTCTCAGCAAAACGGTTGAGCTGGTCCAAATGAACCGGAAGCGCTTCGACTCGCTGCTCGAAACGCTGCATCCGAACCGGCGCATCGATTCTATCGGAGCACACGCAGCCTTGATGGCGCAGCTCCCAACGCAGGTCCAAACCCTGAGTGGACTGTCCCCTGACCTTGAAGCGAAAGAACGCGCCCAGGAGAAGCGAGTCACCGAGCTGCGGCAGGAATTCGAGAAGAACGAGCGCGAGATCGGAATTCTTATCAAACAGCACACGTCCATCGACGGCGACGTGCTGGAGCGACGTGATTTCATCGCCGATGCACTACGAATTCCGCGCAAGAACCTCCCTTTTGTTGGCGAACTGATCCGGGTCCACAAAGACGAGGCGCGCTGGACCGGCCCCATCGAGAGCCTGCTTCGGCCCTTTGCGCTTACAATCCTCGTTCATAATGATAATTACAAAGAAGTGGACGCGTTCGTCAGCGCAAACCGCATGCGTGGACGTGTGGAGTATTTTCCCGTTCCGCTTGACCTGCCGTCACCCGGGTCGAAGCCAAGTATTGGGACCGTCGCCGGAAAAATGGAGATTAAGCCCGAGGCTGGAATTTTTGGACGTTACATTTTGCGCGAGCTAGGGCGTCGCTTCGACCACCTCTGCTGCGAGACGACCGACAACCGATGGCACGACGCGGACCAGGCGTTGACGATTACAGGTCTGTTCAAAGGCAAGACAGGCCGCCGGGTCAAGGACGATCGTTACGACATCAACGATCGCCGGAACTGGATTCTTGGTTGGGACAACCAAGAAAAACTGACGCTGATCCGGGCGCGGCAGAAGGAACTCACGAGTCAAGGCGAGAAGGCATTGAAGGATTACCAGGCTGCAAAGGCGGCTAAAGAGAACCACCACAAGCGGCTAACGGCGGCGCAGAACTTGGTTGAGGCGGGCTTCGCGTTCGACCAAATCAACCCTGCGGAGGTGGAGACAACAATCGTCGCAAAGCAAGCACAGCGCGACATACTGAAGAAAGATCCCGTCCTCGCGCAGATTAGTGCAGACATTGCCATCGCAGCAAAGGATTTGAAAGAAAAGAACAAGGCGTTTGAGGCGGCCGTCAGCGCGCTTGCGGTTGCCGAGAACGAAGAAACGAAGAACCTGGCGGAGATCGAGCGGCTCAAAAACCTAACCGCTTGCCAGCCGCCGGAACTCGAGGATCTGTTTGTTCGCATTCGTAGTCGTGGCCAGGAGCCAATCAACGATGTCGAGGGCATCGACAGCAAAAAGGCCGCTCTCCACCAAACCTACACGGACGAAATCGGCGGGCAGTCAATGAATGCGAACACCAGTGCCGGTGCTGCTCTCACGAAAATGGCCGAAATCATCAATCACGAGGGATGGAATCACCTTCACGACGAACTTGGCTCCACGCCGCCCACGCATCTGACCGACGATGCCATTGACCGATTTCAGCGAGTCGAAATCCGAATTCGCACCGACGACATTCCAAAGAACGAGGAAAAGTTCAGGCGCCTGCTTCAGGAAAATGTCATCAGCGACTTTAACACGTTCCGCACCTCGCTGGAGAACATGGAGCAGACAATCATCACTCGCATCGGGCTGATCAACCTGCACCTCGCGAAAGTCGATTACGACCGGCGCGAAGGCCTTAAGACTTATATCCGCCTCATTCATGAGAGAACTAAGGATCAAATCGTCCGCGACTTTCGCACGCAACTCAACGGGGCGCTGAAGGATATCCTGAACATCGACGAGGATCTGGAAGCGCGGGCCAACTGCTTCCATCAGGTGAACGCGCTGATTGAGGATCTCGACAACGATCCGAAGAGGCGCGACCACGTGATCGATGTTCGAAATTGGTTCGATTTCAAAGCAGAAGAGCGCTTTCGAAATCCGGACAAGCCGAAGGAAACCTATCAGGGGGCGATCGGGAAATCAGGGGGCGAAAAATCACGTTTGGCCTCCACGATTCTCGCTACAGCTATCGCCTACCAGTATGACATCGAGATTGACCGGCCTGAAGGCGACACTTTCCGGTTCGTCCTGATCGATGAAGCGCTGAATCGCATTGGAGACGAGTTTTCGGCCTACCTCTTCGAAGTGTTCTCTCGTTTCCACCTTCAACTCCTCATTATTCACCCGCGCGATGCGAAGCTACATATTACTGAAAAATTCGTGCGCCGCTACAACGTCGCCCTCAAACCCGAACGCTTCTCATCGGTCGTAAACATGACAGTGCACGAATTCCAGGAATACAAAACCCGTTTTGGGGCCACATGATCGCGATTCAGGAACTCAAGACGAAGGCTGGCAGCCGCTACGAAAGCACACTGAAAAAGCTCTTGTTGGGCGATGACCCTTTCCCTGTCTCAATTCGCTACAAACGCCCACGGCGGGGAGGAGATCCCGCCGAAATACTTCGTCTGAAACAAATGCTCCGGAGCCAAGCCAAGGAAACCGTCGGGTTCGGTCCGACGGTTCGATTCGAGGAGGCCAACACGCGACGTTATGGCGCGGCCACCATACCCGGCGCAGTCTCGTTCGGCACACTTGAAGATCTAACCCGCTATATCGGTAAGAAGGCTGAGGCCGACCGCATCCTCGAGCACGCTAACATTGTCACCCGTGAGTTCCCGACAGCTCGTCCGTGGACCGCCACCCGTCTTCAACTTCTGTCCGTAGGCGACCCCGCAGCCTGGCTCGCTATAACGAGGGTCGTCAGCCACTTCATCCAGCATCCCAAGCCATGGGTTTACCCCCGTGAACTATCGCTTGGCCTGCATACAAAATTCCTGGAACAAAACCATAGGCCCATCATCGAGATTCTGGCGCAGGTAGCGCCGGAAACGCTCAACGAGCCCTACACTAACTGGCAGGATCGTCTCGGCCTTCGCTCCTCATCCGAGCTGGTTGAGGGTCGGTTCCTTGACCCTGCGCTCGCCCCGCACTTACCCCAACACATGCTCGCCCCCGTGAAGGAGTGGAATCGGTGTGCGTTTACGACTCCGACATGGGTTCTGATCACCGAGAATAGAACCAGCCTGTTGACGCTGCCGGGCCTGCCAGGATGCCTCGCTCTGCTCGGCAAAGGCTACGCCGTCACCCGGCTCGCCCGGATCGACAAGCTGCACGCAACGCAGACCTGCTATTGGGGGGACATCGATCAGCACGGCTTCGAGATTCTCGCCTCCATCCGCAGTCACCTGCCGAAGGTGCTTAGTTGTCTCATGAACGATGAGACGCTGGCTCGATGTCGCGACCAAGTCGCCATTGAAAACGTCGAGGCGACGCTCCCACCCGAATTCGTCGCAGCACACCTAACTCCGGCAGAGAAAGCACTTTGGGAACAATGCGCTTACGGCCACTTGCGACTCGAACAGGAGAGGATCCCGCGAGAGGTGATAATTCCCGCACTGAACGCTCTACCCGGGTGACCCGAAGCAAATCGTCGGGTTCGTCCGAATGATGAAAAAAGCAGCCCGGTTTAGGGTCTGGCATGTCCCTTCCAACGCAAAATTAACCTCAAGACGCCAGACAGGGCTTTATAATAGTGAATACCGTTCTGAGCGGAAATAGATCAAACACTGAATTATGAAGACGCAACTACTGGTAAGCCTCGCGGCAGCGGCCTGTCTGGTCGGATGCAGTACCACCCATCTGCAGGATGAAGACGAAAGCGCGGTATTCGACCGCACCCAGGATGTCGGCAACAAACTCGCCGTCGAGATGAGCCACAAGAATCCCAAGGCGGTCGTGGTCGTCACGAGCTTCCAGACGGCGAATGACCTGAACCAAACGGATGGATTCGGACGGATCGCCGCCGAACAGGTTGCCGGATGCCTGGCCAAGAGAGGGTTTCACGTGGTTGAGGTGCGCATGCGGACGCCCGGGGATCCGCCCGCTCGGAACTCCAAAACACCTGACGATTTTGCTCTGTCGCGCGACGCCAGGAGAATCGCCCAGGAAGCCAAGGCCGATTACGTGGTGACCGGGGTCTACGCCCATGGAAAGTTCAACAGCATCATTGCGCTCAAAGCGCTCGACACGAACGGAGTGGTCCAGGCTTCTTACAATTACACGGTGCCGGCAACCGTCAGCTTTGATTGGGACCGGAGCACCTTGCTGAAAGCCGAACAGGCACGATAAAGAGCCGCTTTTTGTTCGTCCGCAGGGTGGGGAACAAGCTCACAGAGACGTCCGGCATGGGCGGCTTCGGCCGTTGACCGTTTGGCCATGATGGGGAGGGCCGAGGGAAAGCCTACGGCCAAAATTCATACCCGCCACGAATGAAGAACCCCAACGCCATCAGGCCTAAGGCGCAGGAGCTCAACGAAACCATCCGCCGGCCGGAGGATATTCTCAGGCTCAAGGTCGGGAAGGTCATGGCCGAGCCTAAATTCGATGGATCTTTCGCCTACATCACACGGGACCGGGTCACTGGACAAACGGTGATCTGCACCAAGGACGGAAATCAACTCCAGCTTGAGCCCGCGGTTCAGAATTTCATCTGGAATCATTTTGCGCCCTTGACGGAGCACTTCCTCTTCGAAGCCGAGATCGAGCCGTCCCCTTGGACGGAAACCAACAAAGTCCTGTTGAACGGGAATCTTTACACGGGGAAGCCCATGCCATTTCACATTCGGCTCGTGGTGCATGATGTCCTGCCCATGGACGAGATCGAAAAACCCGCGTCCAAAGCGCGCGAACGATATGCGGTAATGCGCAGCCTCGCCGGCGTTGCAGAAAGGGTGAAACTGACGCAACCGCATCTGTGGGACAGAAGCGAGCGCGCCAGCATCTGCATCACACCCTGCAAGGAACTCACACTGAAAGAGGCGGCGGAGCTTTTCCGCAAGGGGTGGGAGACAGGAAAGGATCAGAAGCGCGTCATGGTGGCCGGGTTTCCCTACGAGGGGATCGTGCTGGTCAACCCGGAGAGCCTCCACCAGGCCGGCCGGAGCAACAAATGGAAGGTGAAGCCCTTTCACACGGTGGACATCCGGGTCACGGGGCTCAAGGAAGGACACAGCGGCAAGGTCCCACTCTATGAAGTTCACGGATACGACACTAAGACCGGTGACACCGCGAAGATCACCAGCGGGATCAGTCCAGAGATGTTCGCTGCGATCAAGCGGGCCCAACAGCAATACGCCACTGTCATCGTCGAGGCCGAGGTTTCCTCGCTCAAAGATTTGAAGTCCGCCAACCCGACGATCACCGCCGTCCGCTACGACGAAATGGGTTCACCGAAACAGGTGCCCGAGTTGGTTTGAAAGACCTCGTAGTCGCGCTGCCCGCACGGCTGCTGCGCCCGCGATTGTTGGGCCGGCCATATTTCAGAGCAACGTTTTCACCGGTATCGGCCTCAATGTCCGACCTCGCCAAACATAAAGCATGAGCGACGAATTCCACTACACCTTCAAATGCCCCAAGTGTGGATGCCCGACTTTTGAGGAAATCCTCATCAACGTGACGCAAAGCACCACCTTCCAGCGGGTCAACTGCGACGCCGAAATTACCGAGCCTGACTACCAGAACACCTCGACCGAGGGCGGCGAAATCAATCGCTACCAGTGTCAAGGTTGCGGGTTCGTCCTGCAAAACGAACACAGCGAGACCATAAACGACACGCGGGCCCTGAGACGGTGGCTGGAGAAAAACGGCCAGAAGACCGCGGGCGAACCATCAGGATAGCTCGAACGGAGGGGAACAATTCTCCGGTACTGGCTTGGGCGAATCTGAACCCCGGCGGGGACCTTTGCCAGCAGATTGGGCGAGCGGAGCGTCTGAACTTGAGGGGCTGAAACTGGCCAACCAAGGATCCACAATACGCTCGACGACGAGGGTAAGCTGTTCGCGGGTGACCGAGACGACGGTTTGGCTGATCTTATTCGTGATGAGCAGCTGATCCTTTGAAGAGCAGACGCAGCGTATCTCGTCCACGTCAGAGACGCCGGGTGAAAAGGTCGAGCATTCCCAATTGTCTTTGCCATCCCGCGGGATGTCGCCGTCCTGCCACGCGCGATGAATGCTGCTGAGGGTCTCTGGGAACAGGCTCACCGACTGCCCGCGTTGTGACAGAGTCACCCGGCCATCCTGCACGCTGCCGACATCCAGCAGGAGATCCCCGCGGTCGGTGAAGGTCATGCCGCGATATTGCTGTCCGGCCTCCAGAACGCGCCGGCGAGCAGCCTGATCAGAACCAAACTTCATACCTAATTATAAGTCGATGAGCCCCTGGCAATGCGGCCAGAAACCGCTTCGCGAATCAAAACTTATCCTGGAAGAAGACCTGCCTCCCCTGGCGGAAATCGAGCAGCGGAACATACAGGCGGATGGGCCTTTCCTTTGAAAATGAACCTTGAGTGGGAAAAGAGACCCGAAGTTTTTGATTCCTTCAGCCCCATTGGCGGAAAACTGATCCGCCGCGCGGCCGTCAACTGGAGGAGAATAGAGGCCATCGATCACCAGCTATTGCCCGCCCTGCGTTCGGCATGGACGGGATGCAAATCGGAGCTGGGCTATGCCACCTACGAAGATGTCGCCAGGGCCTTGCCGCTGAGAGGCCGGCTCCGCGCCCGGGTCCAG
>Ga0181518_10004721_pt1 | contig 12052 bp, 9 predicted proteins | sample PEATcosm2014_Bin_28_FD_119751 | JGI IMG/M metagenome (GOLD analysis project Ga0181518, IMG submission 119751) | Peatland microbial communities from MTU Mesocosm Facility, Houghton, MI, USA - PEATcosm2014_Bin01_60_metaG | ecosystem: Environmental > Terrestrial > Soil > Wetlands > Peat | place... | reverse complement strand
GGTGGCCATACGTCGTAGACCGGCTGCCGTGTTGGCCGCCCTGGCCATGATATTGCTGGGTGTGGCTTTGGAGTTTGGGCAGAAGCTGTCGCCGGGCCGGTCGTGCGAAATCCGCGACATGTTCATCAACGGGGCGGGGGTCCTTACGGGTATCGCCATCGGAATCTTGAGCCGACGCATCATCCCGTTGGCGAGCAGGACTTGACTCGACAGCTCACGGCGCGGCACTGAAATGCCAGACCTGATGTCCACTCTCGATTCCCAGATCGGCCAAGGCGCATGACCCGTAACCGATGACTACGCAGCAGAGCACAACCCAGACGGCCAAGACTGGCTCTGGCGTTAGTTGCGGCACCTTTCAGGGCCTTCCCATCCGCGCCTGCATCGCAATTCTGTAGTCACGCCACTGACCGACGGCCGCGCGCAATTCCCTCCTGCGCGGCCACCGTTCCCCCGACAACCTGCATCTGCCATGTGACTCCAGGGCCGGAGGTGTCTCGCTCAACCCACCTTCACGGGAATGAACAACACCGGATTCTTCTTCGCCATGTCCACAACATGCGCGTAGCGCGCAGTCATGCAGGGATTTGCATGGCCAAGTAACTCCTGAACTGCTCGCAGGTCGCCGGTGTGGAGGTAGCCTAAAGTGGCGGCCGTGTGCCTCAGTGCATGGTTCGAAATGCCGGCCCGCTTCAATCCCGCCAAGCGCAGATAGCGGACCGTGATCGCGCGAATCCGGGTGCGCGTCAGGCGATGACACTCGCCGCTGGTAGTGCTGCACAGCGGCGTGCCGTCCTTATCTCGGGCCACCTCGCCGCGCAGTACGAGATACTCCTTCATTCGGGTGCCTGTATCCGGCCGCAGGTAGACCAGTCGGTCGCGGGTCTTGCCGCGCACGATGAGCGCGAAGGTTTCGCCCCTATCCGTGAGGTCCTCGAGATTGGCGCGCTGCACTTCGATGGTGCGCAGACCGTGCAAAGCCATCATGTCGATCATGAACAGATCGCGCAACCCGCGGACCTTCTCCGGACCGGTGGCTCGCTCGGGATCGGGAAGCACCGATAAGAACTTAGCCAATTCCGAATCGGAGAGGTACTTGAAATCTTCCATGGCCTGTCGGATGCGCGGAGGCTTCACCCCGGTCGCGGGGTTGTCCGGTCGCAAACCGGCATTGCGCGCCGCCTCATAGAACCGCCCCATGACCACCAACTTCCAGCGAATCGTACCCGGACTATACCCCGCCTCGATCAGAGCCTGGCGGTACCGCTTGACGTGTGTGACGGTGACGGTCGCTGGGTCGAATCCCTGATCGCGGCACCAGGCGACCCACAACCCCACCGTGCTGCGGTAGTTGCGGATGGTATCCTCGGAGGCGTCGCCGTTGGCCAAGTCGATGCGCAGGAAATCGGCAAAGGCAGCGTCCAGCGCGGAGGGTGTCTGTGGCAGCCGAGTCGTGACAATGGAAGTCATGGGGAGATCATCTTTTCACGGGAATGAACAGTGCCGGGTTGCGCTTGGCCATGTCCACCACTTGGGCGTAGCGGGAAGTCATGCGCGGGTCGGCATGGCCGAGCAGTTCCTGGACGGCGCGCAAGTCGCCGGTATGCAGATAGCCCAGAGTGGCGGCGGTGTGGCGCAAGGCGTGGTTGGAGATGCCGGGACGCTTCAGGTCCGCCAATCGGAGATAGCGATCCGTGTGCAGGCGAATGCAACGACGGCTCATCCGTCGGCCGCCTCTGCCTACGGACGGGAACAAGGGCGTTCCGGCCTCGTCCGGTGCGATCTTGCCGCGGAGGGCGAGGTACTCCTTCAGTCGTTTGGCGGTGTCCGGGCGCAGGTAGGCGATGCGGTCACGGGTTTTGCCGCGAACCAGTAGGGTCCAATTCCCGTCCTTCTCGGTCAGATCCTCAAGGTTGGAGCGATGCACCTCGATGGTGCGGAGCGCCTGTAGCGCCATCATGGCGACCATGAGGAGGTTGCGCAATCGACGGACCTTCTCGCGGCCTGCAGCCCGATCCGGATCTGGAATTGCCGCCAACAACCGGCCGAGTTGGTCGTCGGTGAAGTACTTGAACTCCTCGGTAGCCTGCCGAACGCGCGGAGGACGAACGCCGGCAGCCGGATTGTCGGGCCGCAGCCCGGCATTCCGGGCCGCCTCATAGAAACGCCTCACGATCGTCAGTCGCAAGCGAATCGTGACGGGTTTATAGCCGGCCTCCAACAAAGCCTGGCGGAAACGCTTGATGTGGATCGGCGTCGCGGAACCTGGATCGCAGTTCTCGGAGGCGCACCAGGCCACCCACTGCGCCACGCCGGTGCGGTAGCTGCCGATGGTCTCTGCCGCGGCATCGCCGTTGGCCACGTCGAGCCGCAGGAAGTCGGCGAAAGCCGCATCCATTTGCGAGCGCGTCCGCGCAGGCGGGTCCGTGGCCAGCGGACTCATTTCCGGAATCCGAGTTGCGGGAACCTCCGTCATGTCGACCCTATGAACCCTCTTCGGCGGCGAAGTATCAAGTTCTACGCGCCGCCGTTCACGTTCACCGGGATGAACAGCGCGGGATTGCGTTTGGCCATGTCCACCACATGGGCGTAGCGCGAGGTCATACGCGGATCGGCATGCCCGAGGAATTCCTGCACCGCGCGCAGATCGCCGGTGTGCAGGTAGCCGAGGGTGGCCGCTGTGTGGCGAAGCGCGTGGTTCGAGATGCCGGGCCGCTTCAGGCCGGCGGCGCACAGATACTTGTCGGTGTGCACGCGGATCGTGCGGCGGCTCAGACGGGTATCGCCCGCATGATAGGCAAAGGTCGTGAACAGCGGCGTGCCCAACTTGTCGCGCGGCGCCTGGCTGCGGAGCGCCACGTACTCTCTCATCGTCCGGGCTGTGTCCGGCCGCAGGTACACGAGCCGGTCGCGGCTTTTGCCGCGCACCAGCAGGGTCAGGTTCTCACCTTTCTCCAGCAGATCCTCGAGGTTGGCACGGTGGACTTCGACGGTTCGCAACGCCTGCAGCGCCATCATGCTGACCATCAGCAGATTGCGCAGCCTGCGGACCTTCTCGTGGCCGCTGGCCTGCTCGGGATCGGGGATCGCCGCAAACAGCTTGGCCAATTCCTCATCGCACAGGTATTTGAAATCCTCGGTGGCCTGGCGCACACGTGGGGCCTTCACGCCGGCGGCGGGATTGTCGGGGCGCAACCCGGCGTTGCGGGCGGCCTCGTAGAAGCGCCGCATGATGGACAGCTTCCAGCGAATGGTGATGGGGTTGTAGCCGGCCTCGACCAGTGCCTGCCGGTAGCGCTTGACGTGCGTCACTGTCACGGTCGCCGGATCGAAGCCCTGCTGGAGGCACCACGCGACCCACACCTCGACCTCGCTGCGGTAGTTGCGGATGGTGTCGTCGGAGGCATCCCCACTGGCCACGTCGACGCGCAGGAAGTCGGCGAACGCAACATCAAGGTCGGAGGCCGGCCGCGGGGGCCGGTATGTCACGAGAGAAGTCATTGTGGAATCCTCTTTGGGGAAACTCGTTGGATGAGCACGACGATGCTGGTGATAAGCGCCATAAATCGATGGCGGCCGGGTTGCGCCGCCCTCGATTTCGGTTGCGGCCGATTCACGCGGGCTTCGTGGCAGGGGCCGGCTTCAGGTGTCAACGTGACGCTCGACACGCAGACGGCAGCAGCGGTGAAAGCCGTAATTACGGACTTCGAGTCCGAGCTTCAGGCTGCGTCGATGGTTCGGCAGACACCGGATGTGACCGCCGCGGCAGCGCGGCCATTTTCGGTTGTAATTGACTTAATTACTTCCGTTCCTCAGGCGGGCGCTCCGCAGCCTGGTGGAAAATGCAGCCACTCCTCGCGCCTGCGATCGAGCCGGTCCAGCACCTTGTCGATGCGCGAGACGTCGTGTGCGATGCCATCCCGAATCTCCGCGACCAGGACGGCTGTCATGTACTTGCTGTTCAGCAGTTGAAGAATCTCGTCCTTCTACGCGATGAACTGCCTCACCAGCGCAATCTCCGCCGCTGCGGAGTCGTCCTTCATCTGCGCCTGCAGCCACGCTCCCCGATAGGGCGTCCCGTGCGTGATCAGCCACGCGTAGTCCTGGCAGGATGTGTCGAGTGAGTCGTAATCGGCGAACTCGTCGTCAATCTCGACGCGCTGGCGGCCGTCTGGCAAGGTGGCGATTACGCGGGCGGGACTGGCGGCGTGCTGGTGGTTCCATGTCTCCAGTTGGACCGGCGTGAAGACTTCCAGTGTGGTAACCGTGCACCACTTCGTGCGGCGGGCTTCTTCGCGACCGGTGGGCTTCGCGCCCCATTCCGACTCTATGGCCCATTGCGCAACGAGCAACGCCCCAGGGCATCCGGTCTGCGCTTCCAGCGCCACAGCGATATGCGCGAACCGATCAAGTCGCGCTTGGCGATCATCCATGTAACACCTCGGTTCTGGGTTGTGGTTGAAATGGTCAGCGGCTGTGCCGCGGTGGCCGAAAGGCTAGGCGGCACTGGGATCGCCAGCAGGTCCAGAAGATGGGGTAGTGGAAGGCGATGTCACCGTGTCGCTCGCGCTTTTCGAGTTCGCGATCTCGTCGCCAACCGGCCTCAATGTCGCTCCAATACCGGTGTCTAACAGAGGAGAGGCGGGATCGCCACTGAAATGTCTTCTGCTCCGAGCGGGGCCCTTTCGGCCCGCCCGGATCGCTGCTACCACCGACTCGTCCAGTATGCCCGCGTGGCGGCGTGTACTTGTAGAGCGCCGCATCTTCCGCGGCAGCGCTCGTGGAAGCTGCTTCCTGTGCCGGCGCTGCGCCAGCTTCGCGCGCTCCCTCTTCGCAAGGAGCAGGTCCTTCGGAGTCGATTGAAAGAGCGTAATGTACGGTTCCAGGAGTCCCATCAGCCATGTCTGATTCACCTTCCGCAGGTCCAGCTCGCCGCGGGCGGCGAACAGTAACCGCACAATCTCGTCGTTGTGATAAAACCAGTGCCGGTGATCGTCAGCGAGCGGTTCGCCGTATCCGCAGGCCTCCCGAATCGACTCCATCCGCTGCCCGTTGATCAGCTTGCAGTCGCGGAGCTTATGGAGACGCTCAATGCTGATCCCGAGGGCATCGGCCAGTGGCCCATGCTTTAGGCCGTCCATGTTGGTGCGGAATCGCTGCGCGTGGATCTGCCCGGCAATCGCGGCCCGTGTGCGCTTGACGCCCGGCGGGGAGCTGAGCCGGAGCTTCCGCTGAATCGTTTCTAACGACTGGTGCGCGTTCCGCTCGATTACATCCAGTTCCTGCTCTGTCCATCGGTACCGCTCTCGCGAGAACACCAGCCCGAGTTCCATCGCGCGACGATGGGTCACAGACGGAGTGAGGCCCGTCAGTTCGGCGGCCCGCTTCGCTGCGTGATGCCCGTAGGCGTTGTGCTCCCAACACCTTCGGATGATCTCGTCCTGGCGAGGGGAAATCATACTAACTAACCTCCTGGCCTTTGGCATTCGTCTTCCGATGGTCACCGCGGGCTGGTTCAATATCGATACCAGGCGAGCAAGACATCGCCGGGGTAAGGAGTTGCTGCCGTCACGAAAGTGATAGTGTTGCCGGCGAGAGTATAGTCGAGTCCGTTCTTCTGAACCACACCGTTGCGGAACAGCACGAGGCCGGCAGCGGGCGACGGTGGATTCGCGAGCGTGAACGCGACATTCGCGCCGTCAATGGTGCCGCCCACCGTCTCCTGGTCGGCGAACGTTACCGGCTGCCACGCCGACCGAGCTGCGTTCCATCGAATGTATTGGCCGTCTGCGGGCGGGCCCGTAAATGGGACATTGGCGACACCCGGCTGCCAGGAGGAGCCATTCCATATTGGACCCTGCCCAATCTGCGCTCCGTTCTGTGCGAGTTGCGGCCATTGGATCATCCACGCCGGGCTCGTCGGCGGAGAGGTCATTTCCACTGTGCCAATATCCATGCTCGTTGCACTCGTTGGAACCACCCAATAGCGCGGACCCCATGAGTACGGCCCCACCAAACGGCCGTTCACCGTTTGTTGCGGCACGGCACAGGTCACTTTGTAGTACTGTGTCCCCGATGGAGAAGCGCTGTCGGTCGGGACCAGTGGGGCGGCGAGCGCACCGCCCGAAAATGTCACCACAGTGGGGGCGCCGATCACGTGCCAGCCCGAAGCAGCAGTGAATGGCCCCACGGCCTGGATGGAACACGAGCCCGCAAGCAGGTCGCCGGCAGGATCTGTCATAGTGCCAGTGACCGTGGTGGTGTTCTGCGCCGCGGCGCCGAGGGAAAACAACAGTAGGAGCCAACTCTTCATGACTTACTCCTTAGTGGGGTCTGGTGGCTTAGTAGATAAATGAGCGGTCGTCGCTCGTGGGCAGCGGGAGAGGCAATCCGAACAGGCAGAGGTGGTCGTAAGCCCAGAGCTTGATGATCGGCAGCCCGAGACGGCTGGCGTTCACATACTCCCGCGCCCACGGCCACGAGCTGTAATACAGGCCCATCAGATAGCGGCAGTGTGCCTGGTCCCAGGCGAGTTCCTTCCAGGGATACAGTGCGCAGCGGGTCGCTTGGTCCAGATCGTGGTTAATCCCCGGATACTGGTAACCCTCAATCAGAAACGTGTCGAAACCGGAGCCGGCGCGAGTCGTCCACTGCGTGGGAAGGTTGACGTAGCGCATCAGCTTGCAGTTATCCGGGTCGTTCACGTCCATCGGCCATAGCAGTTCGAAAATGGCCGTCCGGCATTGCGAGAGCACATAGCTCTGGATGGCAGCCACGTAGTTGTACAGGCGCGTACGGAGAAAGCTCGCGTCGGCGTAGCTGTTGACCGAAGGATCGTCATTTGGCGTGTGAAACGGTGCCAGCGCGCGGCCGAGCGCCGACTGTGCTGCGGCCTGCGTGTCGGCGTCGTAGAACGCCATTCCCGACGCGTCGGCTTGATACCACCAGCCGACCTCCCCGAACTGGAGCTTGGGTGTCAGCCCCGCGGCCAGCATGAGTGCAGCCATCGCGGCATGCGCCTGCGCCATGTAGTTCTGCGGTCCGGAACTGAAGGCAATTTGCGAACTGTTCAGCGTCCCGAACCCGGTAGCGGTCTGGACCTCCGTGCCGTCGAGGAAGCGCTGAACCCACACCGCAGCACCGGCGGGATTGTCTGGCGGCTGGACCAGTTCCTGCGAGAACGAGCAGACGGCGCTCATGTTGCTCGCCTTGAGCTGGTTGAAGAAATCCGTGGTCCAGTCGCGGAACGCCCGGTTGAGCACCGGAGTCTGGGTTGGATCTATCACCCAGGTCGTGCCATAGGTGCCGCCCTGGAGGTCAGCGGTCACCACGGCTTGGCCGGATCCGGTGTTGGCACCAAGCACCGTCGAGACGTGATACTGCCACACACTGCCGAAGGAATGGGAGGTGATCGTGAGGACGCTGCCGGAGGACGTGGCCCAGACGCCGTCGAAGATCGCGTTGATGAAGTTGGCGAAGTGCCGGGCAATGGTGCTGCTGCTGTCTTGCCCGCCGAACACCGTTTTGCCGATTGCCGAACCGCCAATATGCAGCCAGACAACATCCTGATCGTTCCAAGTTCCGGAGAACGTCACCGTGCACTGTGGGTAGGACGGATTTGACGCCACCGATTGTTTCCACCAGAAGACGCCGCAGTAGTGATCGATCTCGCCCAGCAGCCCGAGCTTCTGAATGTTCCACACCAGCCTCTGTGGGGACAGCTTGTAGGTGTTATCCGTGTCGAAATCGGTCGCGACCGCCACGGCGGTAGTCGTCGCGGCCGGATCCGGCACGTCGCTCTTCACGGCGCATTCGAGGAAGTCGAAATAGAAATACCAGCCCTGGCTCGACGCGTTCTTGTTGCCCGAGAGCGTGATCACCACCTGGTGCTGGCCAGCGGCGACGCCGGAGAACAGAAGGCGCCGCGTCTGCGATGTGGTGGCCGTGGGGTAGTAACAGTCGAGCGTGACCGGAGACCCGCCGTCGAGCGCGGCGGAGACGATTCCGCAGTTGGTATCGAGGCGCGTGCCGACGTAGATGTCGTGCGTGTGCTGGCAGTGCGTCTCGACGGTGGCGCCGGCACCGGACGCCGCCGCGCGGATCGCCCGTCCCTGGCTCCAGAAGGCGAACACGCCATTCACGGGGTCGTTGCCGGGGGCTTGCTCCCAGTATCCGGAAGTGCTCACCCACGTACTGTCTTCTTCGATCCGGACCGCTCCTGGCCCGGCCACCTTGAGCGCCCGCTTACTCGCCGGGTTGCTGGTTACCGCCCAGTTGGTGACGACCATCTCCCACTCGGTCGACTGGTATGCCTGGCTGTTGGGCAGCGCTGGGGCGATGGTCCACCAGACCTTGTCCACATCGCTCCAGCCGAGCGCGGTGAAATCGATGTGCACGTGCCAGGAAACGTTGTCCGAAGAGCCGCCGGACAGTCTCCAGTTCGCCGCCGTGAAATAGAGCCGGCTGGCGCTGGTGTTGTCGGTCTGATAGAGCTCGGCCATGTTGCCGTCGGCGCCCGGCGCGGCGCTGATCGTCAGTTGATTCGGACCCGTCACGGCGGCGGCGAGCACGGCGGGACCGTTCTCGGTCCAATTGACGGCGTTGATCTGCTGCGCGATCGACTGCAAGATGGATGCGGCGGTAGTTTGCGTAAGTGTGTCGGCGGCCGATCCGTCGGAGCTGGAGACCGCAACTGGCCCGGCGACCGTCGACTTCAGCGTGACCAAGATCTCGTTGCCGGAGGTGCCGCCGACAATGGCGGTGCAGTTCGGATCGGACGCGTTGATCTGGGCGGCGACGTTGTTCGCTACGCCCGCGCTGTTCAGAGCGCCTTCAAGGCAGGAATAAGTGACCGACCCGATGGTGACCCAGTGATTGTAAGCGGCATTTCCCTGCCACCACATCGCCTCATCGGCCGTCGGGTTCGATGCGGCGGCGATCGACGGGCTGACGAACGAAAGGTTCTGGTACCACAGCGTGACTTTGTCGCCCGGCTGCGGGTTGTTCAGGTTCAGGAGGTAAGCGGCCGACGCGCCAGCCCGGCCCGTAATGTTGCACGTAACCGTGATCCCCGGCGTGCCCATCCACTTCACGTCGTTGTAGCCGACCCCGGCGATGGAGTAATCGAGCGCGTTCCAGTCGGTCCACGCGCTCTTGAGCGACTCCCAGCTCTGAATGCCCTGCCATGTGACGTCGAAATCGAGAACGAGGCCCGTGAGATCGCCGTCCGGCAGGTAGGAGAAGAGCGGGTGCCCGAACGGATCGTCCTTCTGGAACAGCACCAGCACGGCGAAGTCGGCAAGGTCGCGGAATACACCGGAGACGGTGAACCCGGTGTCCGAAGCGCCCCACAGGGCAGCCGCTGCACCATAGTCGTCAAAGCCCTGCAAGTGCATCGTGCGATCCGGCTGCAGTTTGTAGATCTGGTCCATGGTCGAGGATTAACCCTGTGAGGTGCCGTAGTCGGGCGTTCGGTGACAGATTGCGTAGACCGAGGACGGCATTTGATAAGATGCGGGGAGGAGTTCGACAAATGTCCTCCGCAGCCGATGCGCCAGCGGTTCAGCAAGTGGCTACGTCTCCACTGGTCGCTGAGCACCGCCTCGACGCGACGTCCCAGCAAATTTGGCGTGACACAATTGCTGGTCGATATGACAGGGCGTTGTACGTCACAATCATGTCGAAGTGTAGCTTCGAGGACCTCCAGAAGGCGCTGCCCACGGAGCCTAATGGCGCGCGCCCTCTTCGTGTGCTTACGTTGGACCCGAACCTTGATCGCGCCGCGGTTGAAGCAGTCGGACGCGGTCTTGTTGAACATCGAGACACTCCTCACGGAGCCGTCAGGCAAGTTCGAGAGGCGGCTCTCCAGTGGCTCGGGCTGGCGCGAGACTCCAGGTACGCTGGCTTTCTTCGTGTCAATGCCTATGATTCGGCTCCAACGCTTCAGGGAATCTTAGTGCCCGATCAATTCGTACTCGTGGAGTTGTTGCCCTACGATACCTTCAAAGAAAACCGTCCCGCCCTATTCATTCGGCGAACTGATGACGAGAAAAACTTCGGTGTCTTTGCCAAGGCCTTCGAGGCCCTATGGAACCAATCGTCACCTCTCGTTCTCGGTGAAAGCGTTGACGTCAGCTCGCAGTATACGCAGGCCTGCCACGAACTCCGCCGATACAGGGACTACGAGTTGACAGCCGCCGGCTGGTTTGCTGCCCTGCAGATCGGATTGGCCACCGTCGTTTGGCGTGAACCAGCCAAGATGGCGGAGGTTCTAGGAAAGAATGGCGTCGTGCAGTTTCTCCTTCCGACTTTGATCTACATCCTCGGATTGAGCGGCATCCTTTCGGTCTGCTATACAAAGGGCCGCTACAAACAGCTCGATCAGGCAATGAGCAGGCGGTTCCCTGATGCTTATCACTGGGCTCGCCTGCCTAAATCACGTGTTTCAATTCAACCCATTTTCTGGATTGTTGGAATGCTTGGGCTGCTCCCCGTTGTGCACGTGTTCATCCTGGGATTTGCTTTCCACTGGACCACACCTCGATTCTTTCAGTGCGTGTTGGCGACCCCAATTCTCCTCTGTGTGTTGGGATTCTTGCTAGTAAGGTACGGGTTTGAAGAGCGCTGATAGACAAGAGGCTGCGATATGTCTGCCGGAATCTCGTATGGTCGTATCGGTCCGCGGTCGCTCGACCAGGAGTTACCGAACCCGTTTGGCTCGACGTGCCGAGACCTTGAATCACGCGTAGACGAAAACGGAGAGGTTCTCGCCCGCAAACGTAGTGCCAACTGCCGTGATGCCGACCGAGACCGCCGTGTTCGCCGGGATCTGCGACAGAGCGTTGATTTGCGACGGAGTGGCGACCACCACGGTCTGGCCCGCCGGAATGGTTAGTGCCAGCCACGCCGTGGTGCCCACATAGATCGTGAATGTGATCCAGAGCCGGTCGGGGCGGCCTGCACCTAACCCTTCACGTCGCCGACGGTGGCCGGGTGATTCAAATACAGAGGCTGCGCCGCGTTGGATTCGACGCCAACCGTTCCTTGCATCTGGAAGACGAGGCCGAATCGCGAAACACGCTGGACACCGTGAAGCCGGTGTCTGAGGCGCCCCACAGCGCGGCTGCTGCGCCGTAGTCGTCAAAGACTTGCAAGTGCATCGTGCGATTCGGCTGCAGCTTACAAATTGGGTCCATTGCCGGAACTCGTTTTGCGCTAACCTTGATGCTGATGAGGAAATGGGTTTGCGAAGCTGCTCGACAGTCCGGGCGTCAAGGGCACGAATCGTTGCCGGACGCGAGTATTCCAGACAATCTGCTCAGCGCCTATGCAGGAATCGTCGATGAGATTGAGATAGGCCTGACGGAGTACAAGAGCTTAGGACTCCAGCCTGCTCTTGAATCCAAGCGCGAAGACAACGCGCTGTTGTGTTTTGCAGGGGCGAATGCGCTCATAGCAACATCTCGATCTACGTCGACCAGCCGGCGAATATCATCGTTAGATATGGCTTCGGCGACGGAGACGCCGCAAAATACACAATGTCTCAAGTGGGCGGTGAGGTGACATTTGAACGCTTATACTCCGCAACGCCGGAATATGATTCATTTCACGCGATCGGGGACCTCTGCACGTCAATAATGCGTGAGCTGCGCGAGACGTGGTAGCGGCGCACGCGTTCTGCGGCGGGAGCGCAGTGTTTGCCGCGAGTAAATTAACCGGTCCGCTCTGATCGGTCTATGCTCCGGTCACGAGTAGATGAACACCGATAGGTCCGCGCCCGGAAAGCTTGTCCCGACCGCCGTGATACCGATCGAGACCGCCGTGTTCGCCGGGATCTGGGCGAGCGCGGCGATCTGAGACGGCGTTGCGACCACCGAGGTCGCGCCAGCCGGAATGGTTAGACTCAGCCAGGTCGTGCCGCCCACATATATCGTGAACGTGATCCCGGATCCGGTCGGGGCATCCTGCACATAGCCTTTCACGTCGCCGGCGGTGACCGCGCTGTTCAAATAGAGTGGCTGGGCCGCGTTCGACTCGATGCCCAGCGTTCCTT
>Ga0181518_10004717_pt1 | contig 12056 bp, 10 predicted proteins | sample PEATcosm2014_Bin_28_FD_119751 | JGI IMG/M metagenome (GOLD analysis project Ga0181518, IMG submission 119751) | Peatland microbial communities from MTU Mesocosm Facility, Houghton, MI, USA - PEATcosm2014_Bin01_60_metaG | ecosystem: Environmental > Terrestrial > Soil > Wetlands > Peat | place... | reverse complement strand
GTTTGTCCCCGTGGCGCCCAAGTGCGGCAGCGGTGCGGGCGCTCACTCAGTCCGCTTTCGTCGATGAAGACGATGGTACGGCCTTCTTCCCGGGCTTTTTTTTAATCTCTGGCCAGCGCTGCTGTTTCCACCGCCGGATCTTGTCTTCGTCGCGCTCCAGCGCCCGTCCCACCGGACGCTGGCAACTCCATCCCAGCTGCCGCAGAATCCGCCAGGCTTGCGAGGGGTGATACTTCACCCCGCATTCCTGCTCGATCAGGTGGGCCACGCGCCACGAAGTCCACAAGCTGGTTTCGTAGCCCAGGGCCTGCGGCCCACGTTTTAACCCACGCTCGATTCGCCGTAAATCTTCCGGACGTAAACGCGCTTTGCGCCCGGCGTGTCCGGCCTGTTTCAAAGCCCGTACGCCGCCCTGCTTCAGTTGTTCGGCCCAGCGACTGACCGACTGCCGATGCACTCCCACCTGTCGCGCCACTTCGGCCGGATGTACTCCTTGGCGTAACAGCCGCGCCCCTAACAGCCGCCGTTCTTCCAACTTCTGAAAATCGCGCCTTACTCCCGCCGGGTTTCCCATGACCGCAGCGTAGCACGAATCTCTAGGAATGTCACTATATTATGCAATGCTCAATAAGACTCGGTTCCTCGGTGGTGCTACAGGTCAGGCAAATGCTGCCAAGCGGCGCAGGTTGGTGCGGGCGGTGGGAGTCGAACCCACATGGGCGGTAAAGCCCTGCGGATTTTCATACCGGCTGCGGCTTTCGCCGCCCTCGCCGTAGCGCCATCGGCGCAAAAGGCGGGTTTGCGGTCTGGACTATCCCTTCACCTTCTCCCGGTGCTGAGGGGCTTCCCCGCTTGTTATGCGTTGGCCTGCCTGCGGCGGGTCGGGGCGCTGCGGCGGCTCGATTTCGGCGTTGAGGGGTCACTGCAATAATTGTGAGCATCGGGATATTTTATTTGTTAATCTTTAGGGGGACTACAAAAACCAAAACACTTACCTAAAGGAGTTTTCCTATGCCATCGACTGGTGAAGTATGTCAAACATCAGGTCTCTACACAGTGGTTAACCATATCCAACACCCCAAAGAAATTACAATGGTGAAAGGTAAGCAATTTCCACCTTGCACCGAATGTAATACAAAAGTTGAATACCGCTTGAAAGAAGCAGCAAAACATTAATTCTTAGGCACTATTCGGGGAGCAACGGAACAACCCCCGAGAGGACCGTTGAAGGGGGCGGCTTCGGGAAAACTCTATCTGTGCTTGTCGAAAATGTCGGTGATGATCTTCTCGGCTAACCGGGTTCCATGTCGTGTCCGTCCATTCGATAGAGCTGTTTTCAGACATGCGCTTGCAACCTTGAAATCGTGCTGTGGCTGTCAAAGAATGGCGACGTAGGAACCACCGCGCGAGCGGCGCGTAGCCAGGTCAACCCGCGATCTTCTCAATACCCTCGCCACCATCACCAGCAAGAAGGCCGGATTCCGCTCCCTCGGCGACGCATGGGCCGACACCACCACCGCGCACGGGCGATTGATGCTGACGGTCCTAGGCGGGCTGGCCGAGTTCGAGCGCGAGCTGATCCGCGCGCGGACCAGCGAGGGCAGGGCGGCGCCGTGGCGCGCGGCGTAAAGATGGGGCGGAAACCGAAACTGACCGCGCACCAGCAGCGCGAGGCTATCAAGCGTCGCGACCGTGGCGAGCCGACAAGGGAAATTGCCCGCACCTATAATGTCAGTCACAGCACGATTTCGAGGCTGAGCTGCCATGACGAAAAAACCAATTCCCAACTACGGACGATTTGACTTCGACAGATTTATCGACTCGGTTATCGACCTCGGCTTCGCTGAAATGTTTCAAGCTTTCGACGGCGAATGTGCGCGGGTGGAAGCGAGTATGCGGGGCCGAGGCGGCCCGCAAGCACGAGCCGATGGCGGCGGCGAATATGTTGGTCGCCTTAAGCGGGTGATGTTCTGGTTCCATCACGGCGCACTCGCTGACCATGGGGTTGAAGCTGCCACGTGCCACCGGATTGCGGTAAAGCTCGTCGAGAAAGGGCACCTTAAACCGGAAGCCCTCAACGTCTTTAGTCGCTGAGCTCCGGCGATTTGCCCAGCCGATTAACATACTTTATCGGCTGGCAAAGAGGCGTAGGGCAAATCAGCCCCAAGCTGAAGGCGCAAGATACCCGGTCAGCAAGGCTCAGGACAAAGAAAATCTCCGTCTATAATCGAAGCGGAGAGCACGACGACGAAATGAATGTCATCCTGCCGTGGAAGCCCGACGAATCCTGCCCATGTGGAAACAACATGCTCCTAAAGGACTGTTGCCTGGGATCGGACGGGGTCCCCAGAATAAAGCTCCCAAGTCTGGTCCCAACCGGCCCGCTTACCGGGCATAGCAACGAAAACTGCTATCTTAAAAGCACTCTAAACTGTTCAACGAAGACAAACAAAGAGCATTACATATCGCGTTCTCTACTTCAGCAGTTAGGAGAGCCACTTCGGTGGGCCGGTTTGCCCTGGGAGAAGCCCGGAGTGGAGATCAGGTACGGCCCTAATAGCCTTTCATCCCACATTCTCTGCGATCGACACAATTCGGCTTTATCACCTTTGGACCAACTCGCTTCAAATGCGTTCAAGGCGATACGAGCTTCGTCTGACGAACTGAATGTCAGATCCCTGGCACGGAGGAAAAAATGGTTTCTGATCAGTGGCGAGGCATTGGAGCTATGGGCACTCAAGACGATATGCGGGTTGTTTTACGCTTCTGTCGCAGCTCGGAACAGGCAAAGCCTTAACAAAGCATACTCCATCGATGTTAGCCGATTCGAAAAAGCCGTCTGCCAAGGATACGTTGACGCTCCCTGCGGGCTCTATGTCACGCCAAATACAGGCCAAAGAAATCCGTTGGTGTATGCTCCGCTATCTGTGGAGCAAGACAAGAGGGTCATTGGGATCAGAATCGGCCTTGCCGCGCTGGAATTCGATGTCATCCTCGACCCCACGGGAGTGAATTTTGACTACTTGAACCGCAACTTTTTCTATCGCCCATGGCTCATAAACATGTCCAGTCAGCAAAGGATGCATACCATGGTGTTGAGCTGGCCGAACAGTCCCCTCGGAAGTCGGATTGTCAATGTTCGGCTCATGCCCACGAAAGCCAAAAGCCAGCAAGCGAAAAGAAGCTCGATAGCGATCCCTTAATCGAGCACCTCCGGGCCGGACCCGTCCGTGCTCCTCACGATGCACGAAGCCCTAATGCTCCATCGTCTTCAGCCTTATAGGTCCGCGCCTCGTCAGCTTGGTGTGAGGATTCCCCGGACCGTTGTTCGGTCGAACCCAAACGCGATCTATACTCGCCCGTTTCTTGTAATCGTCGCGGGTCGCCGCATTTCTTGAATTACTCCGCAACTTTTCCATTTTTGCAATGGCTTTCCGGAGTGAGCCGTTACCGATAACTATGCTGACCGCGTTCCGTGAGACCTCGGCATTGCTGTGATCTAGATAACGGCCCGTTACCGCCCCGCACCTACATGTCCTGCTTTTTTTCGGATGAGCTTGAAGACGTCCCGGCACTTTCGACAAAAGATCAACTTCATAATCATTCCCCTTCTACGTCCCCCCAAGGATTGTTTTGGACGCAGCTAAATGGAGAGCTGCCCAGTAAAAACTTCCGCGCAGCCTCCGGATCGTCATTGTAGCACGCACCCGCGCCTCGCCCTTCCGCCGTCGAGGCCCCGCGCACTTGCTCCTTCTATCGAGGCTGCATGACGCGGTCTCACCACAGCGAAGGAGCATCACATGAAGAAATTCAACAGTATCAACACCGTCATGCTCGGCGATTGCGTCCGGCTTATGGCCGGACTGCCACAAGAGAGCGTCGATTTCATCCTGACCGACCCGCCCTATCTCGTGAACTATCGCGACCGCTCCGGACGGTGCGTCAGGAACGACGACAACGACCGCTGGCTCCAACCCGCATTCGCGGAAATGTACCGCGTGCTGAAAGACGAATCTTTCTGCATCAGCTTCTACGGCTGGAACAAGACCGATCTCTTCATGGCCGCCTGGCGCGCGGCAGGCTTGCGGATCGTCGGGCATATCGTTTTCCGCAAGGCGTACGCCTCTTCCGTCCGCTTCATGCGCTATCAGCACGAGCAAGCCTATCTTCTCGCCAAAGGCGATGTCGCCTCGCCTGCCGATCCGCTCTCGGATGTGATGGAGTTTCCCTACTCGCGCAACCGGCTTCACCCGACCCAGAAGCCGGTGCAGGCTTTAAAGCCGCTCATTCGCGCATTCTGCAAGCCGGACGGCATCGTCCTAGATCCATTCTGCGGATCGGGATCGACCCTCGTCGCCGCCCGAAGCGTAGGCCGCCGTTTCATCGGCATCGACCTGGACGGAGAGCACTTCCTGACCGCTTCCAGCCGCGTGGCGACGGCGCGCACTATCCTGTGCGATACTTACCATTAAATACGGAAGGAGATATCTGATGATCGATCCAGTGACCGGGGCAATCATCGAACTGCTTCGGGCGGCCTCACGCTGCTCAACACGCTAATCAAGATTTATCAGGACCACCAAGCCGATCCAAAAAAGTATCCTCCAGCATTGGCGGAACTCATCGCCGCTCTGCCCGCAATGGCCTTGAAGCTTACTGGCGAGTTCATTGCTGAAGTCGAAAAGCTTCGCCAAGACTGTCTCAAAGTTGGGATCGACCTTAAACTAACATTCGATGACCTTCAGGAGAAGACTTGGTTCTACCAACGCGGGAAGCGGAACCTGCTCAAGGTGTTCCAGTCGCGAGTCGAGGGCATTGTCGGCGACATCTCGATATTCTTCGACGACTTCGTGGCCGTGGCCAACTGCTGTGAGAAACTTGAGCTGCTGTCGCGCAGCTTTACACAATCCAGAGAACAAAAGATAGCACTCAGGAACGCTACGGCCCCTAGTCTGCCGTTAGGGGCGATCCTGGACAATCTTCAGAAGCACGCCGAAGGCCTTAGAGCAGAGGTTGGTGATATTAAGGCGTGAACTGCAATTCTTGAATCACATCGATGGGCCGTTTGGTGGCTTCGGCGGCAGCTTTGGCCGCACTCGGTCGATGAGTTTCGGGCTGATATGTTCGGGCAACACTGTGGACCGCGTCAGTCGGGCGACGCTCAACTGTTCGGCCGTCAGGTTCCGCGCCATTCCCAGGTCCGCAAAACCAAGCTCCGTCTCCCGCAAGTCGGCATTCGCAAAATCGCCGGTTAGTCGGACGCCAATCAGATTGGTCCCGGCCAGGTTCGCGCCCTTGAAGGTCGAGCCATCAAGGATTGCACAAGACAGGTTCGCTCCGGCAAGGTTCTTCCCAGAAAAATCAAGAGAGCGCAGGTCGATCCTGAACAATGCTGTAGCAGCCAAGTTGAGCCCGCAGGCGAGGCGAACGCCCTCGTTGAAGCGATCAATCTCGCCGGCCATCAACAGTGCCACTGCTGTATCCCGCCTCTTCGAGTCGCTCATTTTCCAAAAATCAGGAGGACCTTTCAGTTTCCCGAAAATCTTCGACAACTTTTGCATCGCTCGGACTCGGCCTCGAAATTTGAGTTCTCACGTACCAGGTACTTAACGAAGCCAGAACCGTTCTGGCCAATCACGAATTGTTACAACGAACCGCACAAAATTGGGGCTGCTGCAAGCGTATCCAATCGGGTCGGTCGGCCACCTTTTCAAACAGCAACAGGAAGTTACCCGTCCCGCGAAAAAGTCTTTCGCCGCGTGCTCGGATCGCCCCTCGGCCAGAAGGCCAAGAAGGCTATTAACGTCGAGATTCGGGAGCCGCCTGTAGGCATTGAACGTGTCGCAATATCATATTCATAAGTCCGCTAATATAGCGGATTAGTTAGTATGAAACAAATAAATATATTGCATCATATTTAGTTATCCGCTACAATAGCGGATAATGAAATATGAACATGAAGACTCGCGGCCAAATTTGGCGTCCTACCTTGTGAGCCGCCTTGCGGCCGGTCGTCTGGTGTTTTCTCGGGACGAGGCTCAGGCAGCACTTGGCGTAAGTAGAGGGGCCTTCCTCGATGCCGCCGAAAAACTGCAAAAGCGCAACCAGCTTCTCAATCTGCGTCAAGGTTTCTACGTCATCGTTCCTCCCCAGCACCTGAATTTCGGGAGCCCGCCGCCCGCCTCTTTCATCGACGACCTGATGCGCCATGAGAACCGGTCCTACTATGTCGGCTTACTGAAGGCCGCAGAACTGCAAGGCGCCTCCCATCAAGCAGTCATGGAATTCCAGGTTGTCACGAACCGCCAGATGCAGGCTGTGAAGGCTGGCCGCTCGAAAATCGCCTTCTATTTTAGAAAAGATATGTCGGCAATCGCCTCGGGCATCGAAGAACGCAAGACAGATACGGGGAAGATGAAGATCTCTTCGGTCGAGCTGACGCTTTTTGATCTCCTGCGTTATCCCAAGGCAAGCGCCGGTCTCGATAACATTTTGACCATTTTCGCGGACCTCGGTTCCAAGCTCAATCCCGAGAGCATGGCAGCCCTGTCTCGTGCCTTCGAGCGATCCGTCGTCCAACGGGCCGGCTATCTCCTGGACCTGTCGGGGTTCGGACAACATGCGGAAAAACTGCGCGCATTGATAGAACGTGGCTCGCATATCCCTTGGGTCGAGCTTGACCCATCGCTATCGTCCGATCCAGAGCTTGCGCCCAAGGTTCAAGCTCGTGATGAGCGCTGGCATGTATTGATCCGCCGCATTCCGGAGCGCGACGAATGATCCCCATGATGAACATCATCGCCTGGAGCGCATCGGCGCCTTGGGCAGAGGTAAGACAGGTGGAGCAGGATCTGATAATCAGCCGCGCTCTGATCGAGTTGTTCGGAGACCCAATGCTCGCGCGTGAACTGCGGTTTCGCGGCGGGACTGCATTGCACAAGCTCCATTTCCCGAGGCCGCTGCGTTATTCCGAAGACATAGATCTTGTCCGCACCACCGCCGGGCCAATCGGCCCGATCCTGGATCGCACCCGCGAAAGGCTTGAGCCATGGCTCGGCCGCGCGGCGTTCGAGCAGAGCGTCGTGGCGCCAAAGCTGCGATTTCGAGTTCCGGCGGAGGACGGTTCTGGCGATATCCGGCTCAAGGTCGAAATCAACACTCGGGAGATCGATGCCTTCGATCCTCCACAAGCGATCCGTTACACCGTTCAGAATCCGTGGTATGAGGGAGGAGCAGAGATTTCGACGTTTTCACGCGAAGAACTGCTCGCGACGAAACTGCGCGCACTCTTGCAGCGAAATAAGGGACGCGATCTGCTCGATCTTTTCCAAGCGCTCGAAACACTCGAAGCTTTGGACAACGCGCGCATAGTCGAATGCTTCGGACTCTACATCGAGCGCGGCGGAACGCCGATCAGCCGCGCCCAGGCCGAAGAGCGGATGTTTGCCAAACTCGCAGCACCGAGATTCATGGCGGATATCCGTCCGCTCCTCTCGCCCGAGAGCGCAGAACTGCTGACCGATGAAGAAATACGCCGGGCTTTCGTCGCCGTATTCACGATGCTGATCAGCATCATTCCCGGCGCGTCATGGGCGAAGACATTTGAGAGGAAGAAGAAGTTTGGAATAGCCTGATTGTGAGAGACGATTTTACAAAGCGCACCATCGATACGCTTGCGAAGCGGGCCGGATATTTTTGTTCAAATCCGGAGTGTAGAAGCCTCACGGTCGGCGCGGCGCACGGCCACGACGGATTCGTAATTGTGGGTGTCGCGGCTCATATAACGGCTGCCTCACCGGGCGGGCCTCGCTTTGATCCCGCTCTCACCAGAGATCAGCGGCGCGATCAGTCGAACGGTATTTGGCTCTGCGGAACGCATGGCAAGCTTGTTGATGCCGATGAGGTACATTTCACCGTCGGGATGTTGCGTGAATGGAAACAGACGGCAGAGGACCGGTCGTTTCGTGCCATCGTTGCACCCTACGCGGGTCGCGGACAGCGGATCGAACCGACAGCGCTTGGCACTGCGGACCGCGAGGTAATTGAAACCCTTGGGTTGCCGGCGCAAGATGATCTTGAGTCGGTCACCGTGCGCCTTATCGGTGCGGCACGGGTCGATCTCAACGCCTTCAAGAGCACGCCAGGATGGCCACGCCACGCGATTACGCTCAACCTTAGAATGACTACCGGCGATAGCGTGCGCGCCTTCCATGCCGCAGCGCTTGCCGCCGCGATCCAAACTTTCAACGAGATTGTCGTTGTCGCACCTCCAGGGACCGGCAAGACGACGACACTCCTTCAGGTGGTGGAGGCCATACTGTCGCAAGGCAACTCGGTCGCCGCATTTGTCCCGCTTGGTGAATGGTCATCCAAGTCGGATTCCCTTTTGCAATCTGTCGTGCGCCGGCACGCGTTTTTGGGAGAACGGGAGGAGCACCTTAAGCTGCTCGCGCATTCTGCTCGGTTGGTTCTGGTCCTGGACGGCTGGAACGAGCTTGACGCCGCATCAAGAAAACGAGCTACCGGCCAGATCAGATCCCTACAACGGGAGTTTCCGGGTCTCGGCATTGTTATCAGCACACGGCGTCAGGTATTGGATGTGCCGATTTCCGGGCCAGTAGTTGAGATCGACATGCTTGCAGAGAGCCAGCAGACGGAGATTGCGCATACACTGCGGGGCTCGCAAGGCGAGGCTATTCTCGATCACGCTTGGCGAACGCCGGGGGTTCGTGAACTTGTAGCAATCCCTTTGTACCTAACGACACTGCTCACTCACGTTCCAGGTGAGACCCTTCCGACGACCAAGGAAGAAGTGCTACGCCTGTTCGTCACTGAGCATGAACGGGCGGCTGACAAGGCCGAAGCGTTGCGCGGAGCGATCTTCGGGTTCCATTCGGAAATGCTCACGGCTCTCGCCGTCGAAGCCACTCATGTTGCGAATACCAGTATCTCCGACAGCCGGGCGCGCATTGTGGTCAAGCGGATTGAGGATCGCCTATGCGCTGACGGCCAGATGACGACCCTGCCCCAGCCAACAACGGTTCTGGATGTGCTGGTCAGTCATCATTTGCTGGTTCGGTCCGGTGCCCAGACTGGAGGAGGCATCTCGTTTCAACATCAGCAGTTTCAGGAATGGTATGCGTCGTTCGAGGTTGAGCGTCTCTTGCGCACTGCGGTGGCGGGTGACCCGGCGGCCAAGCAGAAACTCAAGTCAGATGTCCTCAACGTGCGCACCTGGGAAGAGCCTGTTCTTTTTGCTAGCGAGCGTGTATCACGCACCGATCGAGCGGGGTTGCAGGCCGTGGCGGGAGCAGTTCTGGAGACGATGGGCATTGATCCAATCCTCGCCGCAGAAATGATCTATCGGTCGTCAGCCGGCGTTTGGGAAGAGATCAAGGAGAAGGTCATCGCCTTTGTCGGTAGATGGCATGTGAGCGGCAAGGTAGATCGCGCGGTGAATTTCATGATCACCACGGGCCGCGGCGAATTCGCTCCGCAAATCTGGTCGCTCGTTTCGGGTGGAGATACTCAGATATATTTGGCGGCGCTTCGCACTGGCCGCCTTTTTCGACCCTCGGTGCTTGGTGCCGACATCGAAGCACGCATTGCTCAGCTATCCGAACAGGAGCGTGAACACGTTCTTTCTGAAATGGTCATCGAGAGCGGCATAGAAGGAATTGAGCTGGCCACGAGACTTGCCAAACTGGATGGCAATCCAAAGGTAAAAGTTGCCGTAATCGAGATGCTTCACTTCAGGCGTGCGGACCGCTTCGTGGGGGAAATCCTTCGCACGGCACCCGATGAGGTATGGAGCTTGCTTGCGCGCAAAGGCTACGTAGGGGAAATCACTGACCCAGATGCGGCGGCGCGGTTGGTCCGCGAGCAAAAACATTACATCAAGAGTGGAACGGATCTTTCGAGAAAACTCAGCATGCTTCTCGATGCAGGACAGAACGGATTGCCAGTTGGTCGGGAGGTGGGTGTGCTGATCGAGGATGCCGATTTTCCGGTGAATAACCAGCAAGCGAGATGGAGCATCGACACGGCGTATAAGCTGTATCCCGACGAAGTAACTTCAGCCCTTCTCCGTCGCCTCGAATCCGGGCGGGAAATCCCCTGGGGCACGGAAGACCTGATGCAGGCCGCCGGTATCGTGGTCGATAAGGGGCCGCTGATAGATTTTGTGTTAGACCCAACGAGTCCGCCAAAGATTGCGGGGGTAGCAGTCTGCATTGTTGGTCCGAAGACCGTCGGCAGATTGATCGACATGTTAGTCGCGATGAATGCCGAATTAAGAACGCCAGAAGGCGCGAATGCGGCGACGCGCGACAAATATCATCGGTTGATGGACTGGATTTGCAGGACGGGTTTGACCTCTTTCATTCAAGCGGTATTGGACCGATCTTCGACCGTTGTAGCCGATGAGATTTCACTTCTGGCACAGCTTTTTGCTCGGCACGGTAGGGATGATCAACGGCGGCCGCAGCCCAGTGGTGGGTTACAAGAGGGCATGATCGCTGCTGTTGAACGCTGGGCTGAGATTCTCTTGGCGTCTTCGGAGGCAACACGCGCGCAATTTGCGACGGTTGCCGGTGCGATCGAGCGATTGGCTGCACCGCAGTTAGTGCCCGCGCTTCGGCGGCTGCTTGCAGAGGATTTAGCCCGGTGGAGAAGTGCGCGCTCCGAGTACATGGCCGCACGCGGCAAGAAAACGCATGTTCAGTCGGATGCCCAGCATTCGTGGATGCCTCAGTATGGACGCGCCTTCGCCGCTATCGGAGACGATCAGGTCGTCGAAGTAATGAAGGAGTATCTGTCAAACTTCGATTTCGGCTTCGATGCCGCATCCGCACTTAGAAACATCTGGGACCGGGAACGGAATTCTCGGAAGGACAGAAATGTCATGTCGGGGCCAGATTTCTCGGAAGTTAAGGCCCGGCGGACGGAACGCCAAAATCAAGGCAACGATAGCCATGCCTCGCCATTCGCGGATTCGATCATCACGGTCATCGAGGATCTCATCAAGCCAGGCTCCAGTGATGACGCTCATCGCCATGCCCTACAGCTTGCGAAGGTTGCCTTCAGCATGCCTTATGGCAATAAGACACATACCATAGACAAGCTCCTGCATCTCCCGCAGCCGCTTCGCTCACTGCAGGGTCTGCTCGCCGTTCTGGTGTGCTCCGGTGCAATCATTCAAGCCGATATGGTTCTCGACGGTATCAAAGCGCTGCTGGAGGAGTCGAAAACAAAGCGGTGGCTGCAGGCGGATAATAATTGGTGGGAATGGGAAGGATGGTTGGAGCTTATGCCATTCTCCGACCGCCCCCGTGCCACGCTCGATGCCTTGGAATTGATCGAACCAAGCCGCCGACAGCCCTGGCGTATGCGCGGGTTTTTGTCGGCTCTAGCTTACGCACCCGCCGCCGAAGCTGGTGAGGTGCTGGCTTTACTACCACAAAAAGATGCGAGGTTTTTCGGTGAGCATGATTGGCTTGCCGCCGTCGAGAAGCGTGGCACTCCATTATGGGGTCGTATGCTTCTCGATCTCATATACGAAGGCGGAGTTGCAAAGCCGGGCGGACTTGATGCCTGGACGCTTTCCCGCAAGTTGGCGGGGGTCATGTTCGCAAGTGCTGACTTCCGAGCCGAGGTGTACAGTCGGTATGAACGCCTAGCACCGGGCCTTAGCAAAGAGATTCTTGAGCACGCTATCGCTGAAGCTGCAGACACTGAAGGTGTGTTGGTCCTTGTTCGCGGCCGTTCCGCAGAGGGGAAGCCATTTGATGGAACTCTCGATTCCGCCATTAGGCATGTCGCTTTAGGTGAGCGTCCGGTCGAAAATTGGGCCGGCGCGAGTGAAGTTTTCGGCGTGCCGATCCCCGAACTGCGGAAAAGACTTTTCGCGATGCTCAATGGTGACGAGGAAGGAGCGAGCCTAGCGGCGGCTTGCCTGACTGCGATCGACGAGCTTCGCGACGAGTATGGTCCGGCCGAGTCCGAACCGCGTCACCCTGACATTGATTCAGGTTGGCCATGGCCATTGGCAGCCGATT
>Ga0181518_10004712_pt1 | contig 12059 bp, 13 predicted proteins | sample PEATcosm2014_Bin_28_FD_119751 | JGI IMG/M metagenome (GOLD analysis project Ga0181518, IMG submission 119751) | Peatland microbial communities from MTU Mesocosm Facility, Houghton, MI, USA - PEATcosm2014_Bin01_60_metaG | ecosystem: Environmental > Terrestrial > Soil > Wetlands > Peat | place... | reverse complement strand
TCCCAAGACTGCTTAGAACCGCGGGCCTAGTCCAAGTGAAGGCGGAGGCTTACTTTCCGATAGGGGGCCCAGCGGTAGATCGACTGGAGCGCGCAACTGTGGAGCAGATCCGGGAGCGCCTAATCGCCGCGCAACTGGCGACAGAGGAAGAGATCGAACAGCATCTCTTCAACGTCGGTGCAGGGCAGCTCGACTTGACAACCTCGCCCATGGTGTCGGCCTGGGGTCGGAAGCCGGGTTGACCGACAAGCCGCGGCCCGGGGCCGGGTGTACCCCGCTGTCGACGCGCCGCAGGACGCCCCGCAACCGCCTGCGACGCCTCGGGGAATGCGGCCCCTGCGGCCGGAACCAGCCACGGGCGCCGGGGAGCCATGGGTGCGCGTTTCACCAGGGTCGCACCCCAAGCTTGGCGGGCCTAGCAGCCAACCTGATCGAGACGGATATTCCGTCAACAACCTGCTAGCAATGCCGAGCCCGCCATCTACACCGGCCCCGACCTCGGTCATGAACGACGAACGACGGCCTTGTTCTCCTCTGTTCCCATTCCCGGCTCCCCTGTTCCTCACGACACTGATGTCAGCGCCCCTGTCCGCCCTGCGTGCGTCGAAGGTGAAGCGCACCCTGTGCCGGTAAGGTCGATGACGGGTCCTGCGACGGCCCGGCGGCGTTCCAAAGCTCACGACTTGCCGCGACGAGTCCTCTCTTCCGAGTCCTCCAACTAGTGAAATGTGACACTCACCACGTCCAACGGGCTTCCTGCCCAGCAACACCCTCAGAACGCCTGTAAGCGCCTGGGCCGGGGGGAGTGGAACACCAGCCGGAGGACCAGCCGCAGAACCGCTGGGGTTGCGGCTGAGGCCGCGGCGCTTCACGCAGGTGCGCGGAGCTTGGCGACATGTCCGTCGCTTCGCATGCCGTGCGCCACCCCTGGGTGCGAAGAGATGAATCGTTCGGTGTTCAGTGCTGCGGGGGGTGGTCGTTTGTCCGTCGGTATGCGAGTGGCCGGTCGCGAGGCGACCTTCCGCTCGGCAGCTCCCGTGCCAGACTGGCATTTTGGTCGAGACCGACACCGTAAGAGGGAAGCGTCATGTCCAGTGGTCGGCGCGCCGCCTGCCATGACGAACCAAGAGAGCCTTCGTTCTCTGTGTTCGCCGTGGTCCGCCCGGACCTCGAGCCTGCCAAGCTGGCGGGGGGCGGGCGTGCCGTTCATCGTCAGCGTGACCGCGGACGCGGGGTGCCGACAGTGATGGGGGCGGTTGTCCGCAGGGTCATCGGATGAGCGCCACCGCGCTTGCCGACGCCTCCCACAGACTGGCGGCCGAGAGCCAATGGGCCGTTGAGACCCATGGGCTGACCAAGCGGTTCGGGGAGAATGTCGCGGTTGACGGTGTTGAGCTCCTGGTCCCGCGCGGATGTGCGTTCGGTTACCTAGGACCGAACGGCGCTGGCAAGACCACGCTCATCCGCGTGCTGCTGGGGTTGACCCACGCGGATGCCGGCACCATGTCGCTTCTCGGCTACCTGGTTCCCAAGCATCGCGATGTGGCCCTGGCACGGGTTGGGGCGATCGTCGACGAACCTCGGTTCCACGGCCATCTCACAGGCAAGGAGAACCTTCAGATTCTTGCCGCAGCACGCGAACCGGAATCACGTGACCGGATCGGGCCGTCGCTCGAGCGCGTTGGCCTCGCTGGCCGCGCCGATGACAAGGTGTCGAAGTACTCGATGGGCATGCGGCAGCGACTCGGAGTCGCCGCCTGCCTTATCGGGGACCCGCAGCTACTGATCCTGGACGAGCCGATGAACGGACTCGACCCGGCCGGCATGGCCGAAATTCGCGACATGATCCTCGCCCTGGTGGCCGAGGGCCGCACGGTCGTGTTGTCCTCACATCTGCTTGACGAGGTGGAGCGGACCTGCGACGCCGTCGCCATCGTCGACCGGGGCAAGATCATCCGGCAGGGACCTATATCCGAGCTGCTCGCGGGAGCATCGCTCATGCTTCAGGTCGAATGCTCCGAGCCCGATCGGGCCCGGGCCCTCATCGAAGGCGCCAACATTGCGGCCCGCATCGAAGTCGGGCAGCTGGGTCTCGGGATCAGCCTGCCGGGAGGCACGCCCCGCGACGTCGCAGCTGAGATCAACCGCATCCTCGTCACGGAAGGGATCGCCGTGTACCGGCTCCAGGAGGTCCAAGCGTCGCTCGAAGCGTGGTTCCTGCAGGTCACGAGTCGACTGGGAGCCCCGTGATGGCGGCCGTACTGAAGACCTCTCCGGGTCCAGGGACGGCACAGTCTGGATCGTCGCGAGATCACCGGGGATCGCCGATTCCTACCGGAGCCATGATCGCCACCAGGTTCACGGAGCTGCGCAAGCGTCGCGGGCTCATGATCGCGCTGATCGTGGTGAATATCGGGATCCCGACCCTCTTCCTTACGGTCCGATTGCTCGCTCACGCCTTCGACCCGAAGTCCTACGGACCGGCCGGTGGCTACTCGATCTACACGGGGCTCGTGGCTGGAGTGATGTACGTCTTCGGCTTCATCGTGGCTGCCACCTTGGGCTGCACGGCGGGATCGGTGGATCTCTCCGAGGGGATGTTCCGGCACCTGGTGGTGACCGGCCGCTCCCGGCTAGCGCTCTACCTGGCGCGGATCCCCGCCGGGTTGGCCATCGTCGTGCCCTTGGTCGCGATCGGATTCACCATCGTCTGCGCAGTGTGCGTCTTCGCGGCTCCGACGAAGCTGAGCTACGACGGGGTGAATGTACCGGTCGGCCTCTCGCGTGCCGGACTCGAGAACTGGGCCGAAGCACATGCGAACGAGGTCATCTGCAACTTCGGCTTACGGGTCGGGCCGTCAACGCCGAAGGCGGATCTGAATTCGGTGTTGGACAACGTGCGTTGCGGCAACGGGGTGCAGTTTGGTCCACCGTCGGTCAGTGGCGGCGCGAAGCCGACTGAAGCCGAAATCAAGGGGGTCGCCGCCCAGATCGCCCGAACGGACTACGCGGACTACGCCTCTCAGTTCCTGTACCCGTCCAACTCGCTCATGATCAAGTCCGGGTTGTGGCTCGAGCTCGAAGCGCTCATCGGGTTGGTGGTGGGGTTGGGCCTCGCCTCCCTGCTTGGGCAAAGGACTATCTCAGTCATCCTCATGATCGTGCTCGAGGTCATCCTGACACCGATCTTCTCCCGAACTCGTATTCCTCACCTGCTGAACTTGCAACGGGCGGTGGTCGGAGTCGCCACGGCGCATCTGACGCCGGGTGGCCTGCCGGTGTTGGGCGGCGGCGGAGGAGGGCCAGGCGGCGGCAACGGGAACCCACTCCTCATTCCGGAGTCGACCACCGTTGCCGTCTGTGTGATCATCGCCTGGCTGGTCGTCTGGACGGCCCTTGGCGCCTGGAGGATGATGACCCGGGACGCCTAAGCAGCGCGACACAATCGCGGTAGGGCGCCTGGCGCAGAGCCCGCGTCGCTCGTTGACGTGAACGAGGTTGGCCGGTCCCGGCTGCGCACGGTCCAAAGCCGACAAGTCGACAGCCGCGAGAAAGCACGCCCGGGGTGCGCCCAACCAGGCGCCAGTTCGACCGTACAACTGAGGCGTGGTTTGCAGGACACGGTCAGCTCGTTGTCGATGGCGCTGCGCTTGCGCCTTAGGCGCAGGACCCTGACACTCACGAGGCAGCACATTCCGGCGTCCGAGCTGGCATGCGTCGCGTGCCTGCCGGAACTTTGACGGGCGCGCAATCGGCGCCGCGCAAGGCCACACCGCGTGGCCCTCTGGTCGTTCGATGCCAGCACCGAACCTCCAACAACGGGCACGGCTCGCCGTCCCGGGTCCTCGCTCTGGAGTCCTCAGCTGTTGCAGATGTGCCACTCACGAGAGTCCAACAGGCTCCCTGCTTATCGGCACCCGTCAGGACAGCCTACAACGACCCAGGACACGTGCGGGGGTGGTCACGCCAGCCAGAATCGGCCTTGAAACCCGTGACGCTCTGGCTCAGAGTACCGCGAACCCTGGCAACATTCTCTCACTCGGGGAAGCGGCACATGCCCAGTGACCATAGGAGCGAGACATCGTTTCATCTGGCTGATCTTGGCATTGGCCTCTTACGGGTCCAGCGGCCGCCCAGAACCACAGATGGTTCGTCAAGATCCGCAGGCTGCGTGGCGCGCCGGGTGAGGAGCCTCATCGACGCACTCTCACGGACGCGTGCAGGTCTCGCCCGTCACTCGGCGCCCCATTCGAATAGCCCTGTTCTTGGTGTTCCGGCCGACTTCAGATCACGAACGTTCAAGGGCTCGTACCCGGTCGAGCGCAGGGTCAGGTTCTCGGCTGGCTGAGGTCTGCACAGGAAGAATCCCTGGGCGAGGTCGCAACCGAGAGATGTCAGTAAGTCCCGAGTGACGGCAGTTTCGATACCCTCGGCCACGACACGGAGGACCCAAGGCATGACCCAGCTCGATCGCGGTCCGCACGATTGCTTCGCCCTTTTGGGGGTCTTCTGACTCCAGCTGGTTGACGAGCAAGCGGTCGATCTTGAGTTCCCCAACCGCAAGATCGGCGAGATAGGCAAGCGAGGAGAAGCCGGTGCCGAAATCGTCCACCGAGATCGTCAGACCGAGATCGTGCAGCCGCTGTACGACCTCTCGGGACCGCGTTCGGTCGGCCATCAAGGTCGTCTCTGTTGTCTCTAGGATCAGGGACTCGGGCCCGAGACGGTGGCGCGCCAGTAAGAACCGAATCTGGTCTGGTAGCTCGGTATCGAGAAGATTGGTCGCCGACAAGTTGACCGCGACGGAGATGTACAGCCCGTCTTTCCGCCAACGCGCGCACAGCGCGAGCGCAGACTCCAAGACCCACGCCGCGATCGGCTTCATCAGCCCAGCTTCTTCGGCAAGGGGGATGAACTCGCCAGGAAGAGTGACACCCAGTTCGCTCTGGGGCCAACGGAGCAGCGCCTCGACTGAGGGATCTCGCCTGTTCGAAGATCGAACTGGGGTTGAAGGTAGAGCGCCAGGGAGTCTTCGGCGATAGCCAGGCGAAGCTCCTCGATGCGTCGCAGTCGAGTCCGGCCGTCATCGCTCAGGTCTTCATATACGTCAAAGGGTCGGCGGGCGACCTTGGCGCGATACATGGCGACGTCCGCACAGCGGAGCAACTCGTCACAGCTGTGGGCGTGCTCGGGCGCAAGGGCGATGCCGATGCTGGCGCTGACGTGCAGGCTCGCCACCTCGAGCATGAAGGGCTCCTCGAGTCTTGTGACAACGCGCTGCGCGACGGCTTCGGAGTAGTCGACATCGGAGTCCTTGAGCACGATACCGAACTCGTCACCCCCGAGCCGGGCAAGAACATCGGAGCTTCACAGAACGCACTGGAGACGTGACCCCAACATCTTGAGGATCTGATCGCCGACCGGATGGCCAAACGAATCATTGATCTCCTTGAAGTGATCGAGGTCGATCAGCAACAGAGCAAGGCGTTGGTCCCGGTCGACCAATTCCGCTTCCTCGAAGAAGCGCTCGAGCACGCTCAGCACGTGCCGCCGGTTGCCAAGACCCGTCAACTCATCGGTCAGCGCCTGGAGTTTCCTGGACACGGTCACCGACCGCAGTTGGCGGATCGAGAGCAACGATTTCGCCACAACCGCCAACAGCGTCGCCAGAGCCAGGACCACTCCGACCCGACTTTCACGGCGGAAAGACTCGAGAAGAAGGACGGCAACACCGCAGGCAGTAGCAGTGACCGGAAGAACGAAGCGGGGGGTGGTCTCTGTTGCCAGCCCAGCAGATGCTGACGGTCGCAGCCACACGGCAAGTGACGTGACATAGATCCCAACCGGCCAGGTGGCATCCAAGAGCGTTCCGAGCCGATAGGTACTGGCTGAAGTCTGTAACAGGTAGATCGTGTCGCCGACGGCAAGGATCCCGCATCCGAGACCGAAGACCAGCCAGCGGGGATTGCGCCAGGTAGGAAGCATGGCGAGTGCCCCCACGACGAGCGCAAGCAGGATGAGGTCCCCGATCGGGTAGGCGAGATTCGCAGCTACCTCCGCGGGAGAACCGCCGATCGCGTGCAGGATCGGGTCGAAGGCGAATGTCGCGGTCACCGCGGCTGCGCCAAGGCCGGCCACCACCCGTCCAGGTGTGTGAGCAGCGGCAACCGTTTGACCTCGACCCGCATCAGGAGGATCAGTCCGACGAAGACGAGGGGATAGAACGCCACGTAGAAAGGGTCAGCCGCAGAAGGGGTAGGCGGGTTGCCGCCGCCCAGGGTCTCGATGCTCCAGACCGTGTCTCCAGTCGCGAAGGCGAGTAGTCCGCTGCCGAGCGGGATGGCCGCCCAGCGCATTCGTCCTTTGTCACGTGCACAGGCGAGGCAGAGTCCCCCAGCCACGAGTTCGAAGCCGTCGGTCCCCCAGTTGTTGATGAACGACCACACCTGACCGTGGACGTGCGCGATCAGCATCAGGAGGTAAACGGCGAGCAGGACACCTAGAACCGGGTAGGCGACATGAGTTATCGCGTTGGATGCAGGCCGGTCTGCGCGTCTGCCGGCACCGCGCGCTACCCAGAGATGTGCGGTCGCCACACTCATCTATTGGCTCGACCGGCTACCGAGTCAAGGCTTTCTCGGCGCATCGAGCGCTAGGCGCCGGCAAGTTCCTACTGTCCACACGACCCAGCCAGCGCGGTGGCGTCGCACTCGGCCTCAAAGCTGGGAACTAACCGGCGGGATTCATATCGCGCCGGTCAAGTTGAGTCGCTTTGGCTGCGCGTTAACGCGTAAAGCGGTTGACACGGGCGTGCGCGGAGCTGATTTTCCATTCCCACGATGGCCGGGCGATCGCGCCACCGAACCTCGCATCGGAGCGGCCAGGTTGACCGACCGAAGATGTTCCGCACGTCGGAGCCTCCTCGCGCCAGAGTCCTCCAACTGCTCAAATGTGCCACTTGTCAGATCAAACGGCTTCCTGCTCAGCGGCGCCCGTCAGAGAGGTCTACAAGGGTCCAGGACGCCGGGGGGAGCGGACACAGCCGGGATCCAGTCACGGAACCGCTGGAGCTCGAGCTCAGACTACGGCGCTTAGCGCAGGCGCATGGATCTCGACGAAATATGCGTCGATCGGTCGCGGTTCGTCACGCCGTTTCACGCAGAGAGAGCACGCAGATGGAATCTTCGGTCGCCGCCGCGATCCGATTGCCTCGGCTGTCTCAGGCCTTGATGCAGGTGTACGTTCCGTACACCGATCCATCGAAGTCCGTGGCCGCAATCTCAAACCCGGCAGCGCTGAGCATCGGCTCGAAGAGCCAGCGAAAGGTGCTGTGCTCGGTGCGGATGTGCTCGGCGAACTCCTCGCGCGTGTACCCCCGGGTGGGATCAGTGGCGGCGTGGCCGAACCAACGCGTAAACACCGTTTCGGCCTGGGACGGCTGAAAGTCGTAGATCAGATCGTGCAGTCGCAAGACGCCGCCGGCTCGCATGAATGCCGCCATGCGAGTCAGCGCTAGCGCCTTCCAGAAGTCCGGAAGCTGGTGCAGGGCGTTCCTTGTGTACACAGCGTCCGCGGGCGGGCCCGCATGCTCGTAGCTCAGGAACCCCGCCTGGATGCAGTCGAGGTTGTCGAGGGCCAGCTCACTTGCCCGGTTACGCAACGCCTCCAGCATCGCCGGTGACACGTCGACAGCGATCACCTTTCCGAAGTCACGAGCTGCGAGCAGCGCGAATTGCCCGGTCCCCGCGCCCAGGTCGACGACGGTGGACTCCTTGCCAAGGCCGCTGCGAACGAGCACAGCGAGGTCCTCGGCAGGATCGGGGTGGCCTTGCTTGTCATCGAAGCTGGCCACGAACGCGGGGTCAAGGTGCTCGTGACCGGCGTGGGCCAGCTCGTCGATCGTCCATGGTTCGCCCATGTTGTTGATTCTCGCGCCGCCGCTCTGTTTCCGAGTCGACGGCGCTGTCGGCGTCGGGTATGCGCCGCGGCCAGCGTTTCGGCACCCGAAACCGTCTCGATCGGGGCGGTTTCGGCCGATGACCACCAACGATGTCCCGGTCGGGAATTCTGGGCCGGGGGATCTGCTAACAGCAATTTCTTTGTGACCTCCGATGCAGGTGCGGCCCGCCTGGCTGACACTCAGCGCGATGGCGGAACCGGCGCGACCCGCTCGCAGGCTGCCAGAGGAGCTCTCTATGACTTGAGCTTGCATGCGCGACACGCCTGGGACGCACACCTTTGTGACATTCGGCCCTGACGGCCGACGCGCCGAAGGCGCAGGATGAGCGACAACTACCAAACCGGAGGCAAGGAGCGCCTGAGCAGGCTCCGTCTGGGAATGGGGTTTCAAGTCTGCAAGCGAGGAGGCTCGATGAAGGCGAGACACATCGTCTTGATAGGACTGGCGGTCCTAGCGGCGGCCTGTTCCAGCACGCCGGCGTCGACTTCGACGTCGACGAGTGTCGGCCCGGCTTCGACATCAACAACTGTCAGCCCGGCTTCGACATCAACAACTGTCGGCCCGGCTTCGACATCAACAACTGTCAGCCCGGCTTCAACGTCGACGACCGTGAGCCCGACGACGTCAACCACGGCGGTCTCGTCGACGAAGGCGTCCCAGCAGTTCCTGGCGGCGGCCACGGTCGCGAAAGCCGCGTACTTCACCTGGAGGGCCGCGATCAAAGGCTTGACCACGGTCGGCCCGGCAATCGGTCCTTGTGACACCTACGCAGGAGAGCTGATGACTTTCGACAACGCGATATCGCGCGTCGACGTCACCGGCAAGACGGAAACCGACATTCACTCCCTGATCGCCGATGATCAAGTCGTCATCAAGAACCTGGAAGCCGTGAAAACAGAAACCGTGGCCCAAATCAAGAAAGACGAGGCTCAACTCATAGCCACTGGGGAGGCGGCAATAGGCGCTGACGACGTTGTTCGGAGCGATCTCGGTCTGCCGCCGGTTTGAGCTTGGGCAGCAACGCGTACATCGGTCCTGTTCATCGGCACTCACCTTGGGCCGGGCGCGGTCGCCGTGTGCATGAAGCGGGAGTGAACCGCTTCGAGCACGCCGATCCCGGGCGTGCGGCGCCTCCGGGCACGTCTGGACCGACGTGCCACAGGTTTGTCCTCGCGCGCGCGGGTACGCTCGGGGCCACGTCCTTCGATCCGCTCAGCCCCCGCCACGGAGACGTGGAGTTGCTCACGTCCGGATCAGGTGAGCCGCCAACCCGTGCCGTCACTCCCGGCACGGACCGGACCTGTGCCCGCGAGCGTCCGCGCGATCGGCGCAGGGCCGGATCGGTGGCTCCGGGAGCCTAGAACGATGGGGCTTCGGATCCGCTTCGTCGAGCCTCGCCCGGCCGGCCACAACGTGTACGACCGGCTCCTCCTGCCCCGACTCGGTCTCCCCCTCATGGCCAGGATGCTCACCGAGGCGGGCCACGACGTCCGCGTCTACTGCGAGACGCTCGCACCGGTCGACTTGGACGACCTACTCGGCGCCGACCTTGTCGGCATCTCGTCGACGACTGCCACCGCGCCAGCCGCGTACCGTCTCGCCGACTTTCTCGGCACCGCCTCTGTGCCTGTCGTCCTCGGCGGTCCACACGTGAGCTTCCGCGCCGACGAGGCGCTCGGGCACGCCCGCTACGTCGTGCGCGGGGAAGGTCAGCAGACGATCTGCGAGCTCGTCACATGTCTCGAGGAAGGACGACCGCTCGAAGAGGTCCGGGGCCTCTCCTTCAGCAGTGACGACGGGGAGCCCCACCACAACCCGGCCCGGCCACGCTGCACCCAGGAGGACTTCGAGCGCCTGCCCATCCCCGATCTGAGCCTCATTGCGGGCAGTCGCCGGATGAACATGAAGCCGCTCATGACCCAGTGGGGTTGCCCCTTCGACTGCGAGTTCTGCTCGGTGGTGGCCATGTTCTCCCGGGCCGTACGCCACCGTCGTATCGACCAGGTCCTGGCCGAGCTCGACGGACTTGGCGCCGACCGGGTTTTCTTCTATGACGACAACTTCGTCGTCAACAAGGCCCGCACGACCGAGCTCCTCTGTTCGATGCGCGCCACCGGCCGCACGCCGATCTGGTCCGCGCAGGTCCGTGCCGATGCCGCCCGGTGCTCCCTCTCCCGCCCGGAGGTCGACCACGAGTTCCTCACCCTCATGCACCAGGCGGGCTGCCAGCTGGTGATGATCGGCATCGAGGCGATCACCGACGAGGGACTGGCACAGATCGGCAAGCACCAGAGCGTCACGGCGGTCGAGCAGGCTGTCGAGGCCTTCCACGACCACGACATCGCGGTGCACGGCATGTTCGTCGCCGGGCTCGACACCGACACCGCCTCCAGCGCCCCAGCGACGGCCGATTTCGCCAGGAAGCTAGGCATTGACACTTTCCAGCTCATGGTCGAGACCCCGTCTCCGGGCACGAAGCTCTGGGACCGGGTCACCTCTGAGGGCCGGCTCTTGAGCGACGACTGGTCTTTGTTCGACGGGCACTACGTCGTCACGGCCCCAGCGCAGATGACCGCCCTCGAGCTCCAGCTCGGCGTCCTGGAAGCGATGCGCCGCTTTTACTCCTGGCCGACGATCCTCGCCTCCGGCGTGGCGAGAATTGTCAGCCATCTGCCCGATTTCACTTCAGCGGCGCGGCCGGCCCTACTCCGTAGGCTCCCGACGATCGCGCACCTGGCCTGGGCGCGGCGCTGGGAAGATATCGCGCCCCTGCTCGACGCAGCCCTCCCGGCGCAGGTACGGGCGCGCGTCAGTGCCGCGCTCTGGCTCCCGGCCGTCCGCTTCTATGCCCGCCGCCAGATCGCGGCGTGGTCGGAGCAGGAGGCTTCGCGTACCCACCTCGATTTCCTCGCCTCGCTCCCCTGAGATTCGAGTCCACCGGACGGCTCCCGGGACCGGCAGACGGTCCGCGGAGCTCGTAGCCGGGAGTTAGCCGGCAAGTGCCGTTTCATAGCTCTTGAGCACGTGCGGGTCGAAGGCCACGAGCAGGATCTGCTGCACCGAGGTCAGGACGGAACGGAGCGTGTCCACGGCTATCCGGGCAGCTTGTTCCACAGGGAAACCGAACGCTCCCGTGGATAGGGCCGGGAAGGCGATCGAGGCGACTCCCAAGCGTTCGGCGACCTCGATGGATCGTCGATAGCAGGACGCAAGCACCTTTGCCTCTCCCTGGTCGCCTCCCTGCCAGACCGGTCCGACCGTGTGGATGATGAAGCGGGCTGGAAGGCGGAACCCCAGAGTTGCCTTGGCGTCTCCTGGGTTGCAACCGCCAAGCACCGCACAGGCGGCGGAAAGGGCCTCTGCGCCCGCCGCGCGATGGATGGCACCGTCGACGCCTCCACCGGCTAACAGGGCACTGTTCGCGGCGTTGACGACGGCGTCGACTTGGACGGTGGTGATGTCAGCGCGCAGCGCTCGGATCATCGGTGTCATCACGGTTCCCCCCAATCCTCTGTTCCCGACATCTGGACGAGACGCCGTGTTGCAGGTGTCCTTGTCGACTGTTGACCATAGTCCACGCGGTTGGTGAGTCTTCCTCTGTTCTTCAGGACAGGTTGGCCGTGGTGATCATGACGCAGTGACGGCCGGGCGTTGGGGCCCTCGAGCCAGAGGGGGAGTGAGTCTGGTGACCGAGCAGGCGGAGGTGGGGGCCATCGGCCCTCACCTTGTCGCGACGGACCGGCCGCTGGCCGGTGACTATCCCGAAGTCACGGGAACTTCGTGGCGGCAAGGCCGAAGTCGCTTCCCTTTGGGGAAGCCGATCCTCTCGTCGCCGGAACGCCCGCGGGACCGTCGCCGGAGCCGGGCGGCCCGCCGGTCGACCGGCCTCGTCCGGAAGTGTCACATCGACCCCTATTGTCTTGACCGCGTCCTCCGGGAATGTTCTCGTGCCGAAGGCTTCGACCGAGGCGGCGATCAAGGAGGACCGCAGACCATCAGCACTCATGTGAGCCATGCCGAGCTGGACCGGGCCGCCGGCGTATTGCTGGGTTCCGCCGCCGGCGATGCCCTCGGTGCCGGCTATGAGTTCGGCCCCGTG
>Ga0181518_10004705_pt1 | contig 12074 bp, 10 predicted proteins | sample PEATcosm2014_Bin_28_FD_119751 | JGI IMG/M metagenome (GOLD analysis project Ga0181518, IMG submission 119751) | Peatland microbial communities from MTU Mesocosm Facility, Houghton, MI, USA - PEATcosm2014_Bin01_60_metaG | ecosystem: Environmental > Terrestrial > Soil > Wetlands > Peat | place... | reverse complement strand
TGAGCTGTGAGTTTCCAACTTCGCCGAAGTTGGCTTCCGTCGTCCAAACCTGAGCCGGAACGACCTTGCTACAGTGCCCCTCGGAAAGGAGAACTATCGCTCAACTTCGGATTTCAGGCTAAGTTGAGAACACGACGCGACTGCCGCCAGCCTTTTCCAAGTCATGCAGGGCATGAAAGAGTGTATTCATCATTGCTGTGATGTCGGGCGCGGCGGCATCTCCCTGAACAATTGCTACATTCCTGGCAACGGCCCTGAGTTTGCCGTCTCTAAATTCGAGGGTGTGGCTGCGGATTGCTGCCTTCCCTTCCGAGCGGACGGACCAAATTCCGTTCGGGCCCTCGGCCATGCGCGTCACAACGCTCCCAGTCTTGCGGAGCGCCTGTTCGACCGCGTCCTGAGTCATGCCGGGTCGCAGAGCGGCTCCGTTTATGTCTACAAACGTGTCTGCTGCCAGGGCAGCCGAGGACAAGAGCAACAACAAAGTAACGACGCTTCTCGTGGACATCAAGAGACCTTCCTTTCCTAAACTAATAACTCCGGGCCGACGCTGCTACAACGGCTCCATTTGCAGCGCGTACTCGTTTTTGTGGAGGGTCGCCTTAAAGAGGTCAATGTGTTTGTAATCGGGTGATGACTTGAGGACCCGGATCGAGTCGGCCAGGAGGGGGTTGACTCGGCAGCCGAGAATAACCATTTGGATGCATGCCGGCGGCACACTGCGAAGAAATAGCAATTCTCCGCTCGGGGCCGACACCACCTCCGCGTACTCATGGGGGCTGCGAGATTCGATCCATCGCCACTCTTCCTCATAACTCCAGCCGTTGCTTTTGGCCCATAGGATGGCATTTGGCCCCACGTATGGTTGCCCAGGCAGCCCCTCCGTGGCGCTTATCCGCTCCGTACGGTAATCGACGTGGTGCAGCTTTCCGTCCGCTATGGTTCCGTTGAATATGGTCGAGCCAGTGTCGAAACCAATCACAAAACCCGTGTGCGAAGCCGCGTAGTGGGTCCACATCGGAATCGAGTCGTTCCTCTTTGCCAGGGAGAGGACTCCATAGAAGCGTGCTTTCTCCTGAAACTCATCCGTACGCTTCCTATCGAGCCCCGCCTGGAACGGGGGATGTCCATCTTCGCTGCCCAATCTGAATTCAAATGGATCGTTCAGGAGGTACGCCTGGGTGAAGCGTATCCTCTTGTTGAGCAGAATGTCGATGCGGTCCGGGACCACATATTTGTACAGGACCTTGGGGGTCACTTCAGGCAAAGCCCGCCGTAGTCAGCATACACCACCTCTCGGGGCCACCACGCTCCAGGTGGGGGTTGCGGCGGTGGCACTTCGGTTTGTAACAGATCCATCCTGCCACATGGTGTGGGCGCTATTCCTCGGTTTTCTTGAACCGCAATTGTTCTCCGCAGCTTGAGCAGTAACGGGGCCCGGGAGCCGTGGAGTTCCGCATGCCGCAACGCGAGCACGATTGGATAATGGGTGATCCGCAGTCGGGGCAGAAGTTTGGCACTTCTTGGCCTATTTCCCCCCTGGGAAACCAGTTGCACTCGGCATTTGTGCACATCGCATTCGCGATTGACATTTCGTTTACCTTCGGGCAGTCAACCCCAGGATTCCCGACCCGTGATCCCCGCCAGCCGGCCCGCGTCCAGCAGAACGATCAGGCTAATGAAGAGCGCCTGTAGCCTTCGGGCCGATCTTCGTCCCAGGAACGGCACAGGGCTTCGAAGGTCTCCCGCTGTTCCGTTTCATCGCCCTGCATCCACTCGTTCAGCAGTTTCGCTAACGCGAACGGGTCTGTCTTCGATCCAGACGGAGATTCCCGATGCAGAGGCGCCTGGGATGGATGGTCGAATTTCGCCGTGTCCGGCATTCCTTCGCTTTTGATTCTACTCCACGGCGCCCCGGGCTACGCAGCGGACAAAACGCGGTAGCGGAGCGCGCACCAGGCGAGGCCATGGATGGAATATGCCAACGAAAACCATCGAGAAGCCGCAGGAAATCTACCGATCAAGGGTACTTCGCTGAGCACGAACCCGCCGATCTGACGCTGGAGCAGTTGCATCACGTTCTGCAAACTGGCGATGGGGTGGACATTGCCCGACCTCGAGCCGGGTGCGCCGTCATAGTGGTTGAGTCCTGCAGGTTGCCCCGCGGCCCCTCATGCAGTAGTCGTAACAGTTCTTGTGGGCCAGATACACGCGCCTCAGCGACTCCGCAAGAGTCCCGCCGAGCTCGAAGCGCTTGTCGTCGTAAATGACGGCGCAGGGGTAGTAGCGCAATTCTCCGTCGATCTTCTGGATACAACGGCTGAAATGACACATCAACGATTCGGGCGGCCGGTCAAGGATCGAGAAGCAGTTCGTTGTGATGAAGACTTCGGGACGGGGTGCGGCACCCTGGGCAGACAGCCGCTCCAATTCGTGCCCTGCCTCCAGCACATTCTCGATGAGGTTCACCTCGACCTTCATGCCACCCATCAAGTTTCGATACGCCTGCCTGATTTCCTCGTCGGCGTCGAGTGCCAACAGCGGCCGTTCGGCAGTGATTACAGGCACAAATCCCATGGCCCCCAGGCACCTTATGGTTTCAAGGGTCTGCGCAAAGGTGCCTTTGCCCCGGATCGCGTCGTGCGCGGCGGCCTCCGGGCTTTCCAGCGTGATCCTGAGACGGAGGCGGTCGCCATGCCTGGCCCGCAGCTCCAGCAGTGCATCGAAATGATTCCGAATGTATCGCCGGCCGTTGGTAAGGATCTCAACGGGAGCGATCTCAAGAGCGAGCGCAAGGCTCCGTAGGAACTCTTCGTTGCGCAGAGCGCGCCCAGCGAGGACATCCTCGTTGACGAACACTTCGCCGCCCGTGAAGTAAATGCGCTGGACGCCGAAGCGCGCGGCGTCTTCCAGGTGCGGCCGGAGTTCCACGAAATGGATCTGCTCCAGCCGGTGACTGTGTGGGGAGGAGGCCGTGTAGCAATGCTTGCATCTCAAATCGCAAATCGATCCTTGCATAACCCAGAGGTCTTCGAGTACCGGACCGGTTTCGCCCCGCTTGGGATCGACGGATCCACGTTGCTCCCCCCGCTCGTTGGTCAACAAGAGTCCTTCCGTAGGTCCGTGTTCCCCTTTCAATCCTATTGGAGCATACCAACCGGCTGTTGCTAAGCTGGAATGATCCCAGCCATGCGCGACGCTGTTTCCACCATCTCGATTGTGATTCCCACCTATCACGAGGAGAACACGATCGCCGGGCTGCTGGACAACTTGGAAAGCTTGCAGCCGGACGAAGTCATCGTTGTCGATGGCGGCTCGGCGGACCGCACTGTGGAGATCGCGTCCGGCCGGGTGCGAGTCATAGGCACGCAAACCTCGCGAGCCGTACAGATGAATGCCGGCGCCCGTGCAGCGACCGGGAATGTGCTGCTGTTCGTCCACGCCGATTCCAGGTTTCGCCCGGCGGCGCTGGATGCGCTCAGGTCGGCCATGCGAGACCCCGCCATCCCCGGAGGCAACTTCGACATCATTTTCGAGGGAGGGGATTGGGTCGCGCGGACCTTTACCAGCCTTTACCGATGGCGGCGCAAATGGGGGATCTTCTACGGGGATTCCGCAGTCTTTTGCCGGCGCTCGGTTTTCGAGCATTTGGACGGATACAAGCCGTGGCCGGTCCTGGAGGACTACGATTTCGTCCGCCGTCTGTGGAAGCTGGGCCCACTGGCATTGCTGAGCGAACCGGTTTGGTCTTCGGATCGCCGCTGGAGAAACGCCGGGCTGGTTCCGACGTTGCTGAACTGGGTTTGGATCCAGGGGCTTTACCATCTGGGCGTTTCACCCCACAGACTGGCCGGAATGTACCGGCATGTCCGGTAAAGGGTCCATGCGGCCGGCCATCATTCTTTTCGCCAGGGCCCCGGTGCCCGGCCGGGTGAAGACGCGGCTCTGTCCGTTCCTCGATGCCACGAACGCCGCAGACTTGCACTCGGCATTCGTCCGGGACGCGCTGGAGTTACTGGAGAAGTTGTCCGGGGTGGCGGACATTGAGCTTTCGACCGACGTCGAGACGGATGCGTGGCAGGATTTCGCCGTGGCGCGTTCCTTGCAGGGCCAGGGCGATCTGGGAGATCGTTTATTCCACGCGCTCGGCACCGCCCTCGGCGCGGGACGGCCCAGGGCCATGGTCGTGGGCAGCGATTCTCCGGGATTGCCGGCAGGATACCTCGCCGAGCTTCTCCGCTTGGACACCGATACCGCGATGGGGCCGACTGAAGATGGGGGCTTCTACGCCATCGCCTGCCGGCGGACCGCCCTGGGGATGCTGAACGGTGTCAGGTGGTCATCTCCGGACACGCTTGAGGACACGAAGCACGCTGTCCTTTCCTGCAGCCTGACGGCGGGATTCGGTCAGCCATGGTTCGACATCGATGAGCCTCCGGACCTCCTGCGGCTGCGGACACTGGTTGACCTGCCGCGGCACACCGCGGCCTGGTTGGCCTCGAACGAAGCGAGACTCAGCGCTCTTCCAGCGCGGCCGGACCCCCAAAACGCGCGGCGATTCACGAAGTCGAAGTAGGCCAGAATGGGAGCCTGCATTTTGAAGAGCGGCCTTGGACACCTACGGCGCGGAGCGCCATTACTGCTGATACCGATAATCGTCATTGGGAATACTTGTCGTGTGGTGAAGAACGATCTAATCTTGTAGAGAATCTTGAAGATGGCAGTGCCCGCGAACAGCGGCATTTCGGCACCTATCGAAGGAGGAACCGGGTGGCGAAGATTTCTGACCTCAAGCTAGCGTATCAGGTCTTCGTGAAGGCGTACCCGTACCGAAGAGTCGACTGGCGCCCGGGCGCGCGCTTGACGAAGTCGCTTCATGAAGCCCGAATAGCCGTGGTTACAACCGCGGCTTATTTCAGGCCGGACCAGCCCCCATTCGACACCTCCATTCGTGGAGGAGACTATTCGTACCGTGTCATCCCTTTTGATGCCGACTTGAGCGCATTGCGAGTTGCTCACAGAAGCGACGCCTTTGACATCCGCGGGATTACCTCCGACAAGAACCTGGCTCTGCCTCTGGATCGGCTGAACTCGCTGGCGAAGGACGGCGTCATCGGCTCCGTTGCGCCGCGCCATTTCAGCTTCATGGGCTCGATCACCGCTCCGGGCCGGCTCATCGCCAACACGGCTCCGGAGGTTGCTCGAATGCTGTTGGAGGATGCGGTGGATGCTGTACTGCTGACGCCAGTCTGCCCGATGTGCCATCAGTCGGCCGGACTAATCCAGAGCATTATCGAGAAGGCCGGCATTCCGACAACCTCCGTTACGGTGCTCCGCGAGATCACCGAACGAGTCGCTCCGCCTCGGGCGTTGTTCGTGGCTTTCCCGTTAGGTTTTCCCCTGGGAGCACCGAGCGACCCTACACTTCAAAGGTGGATTATCCTGGCGGCCCTCGCCCTGCTCACGGAGAGCGTACCGCCCGCCATCATGCGAGATTTTGAGGCCGCGCGCTGATCCTTATCGCCCCGAGAGCCAACGAATCAATCGGCTTCCGAGTCCAGGTCAGCTTCGCCGTGGTCACTCATCTGCCGGACCGTTGCGAGCGATTCGGACGAATTAGGAAACGCCGCTTGGCTCCGCCGATCCCTGTTTCACATGGCTCATATCCATCGGACCGCGGCGGGGGTGCAAGAGCCCCGAACTGGTTCGCGATCGGCGGCGTGGACACGCACAGAAGCGCCATCGCCGAGCTTGGCGGTGGGCGATAGGGGGCAATCGAGAAAGGGGCTCATCGGAGAACCGCAACCCAAGCACCATTCCGGCGCGCCTCTTTGCGAGGGATCAATAGACGCCAAGGGAGACGCGCAAGGCTACTGGTTCGGAGCGGAGGTTGAGTCCGTTGTCGGTCTCGTCGCCGTTCAGAATGCGAATAAACTTGAAGACCCCGTTTTCGTAGCTCCCCTCGTCGACGCGCATGAACTGGCGGCGCTTGTCCGTCTGGCTGGGCCGGAAATCGACCCGGCAGAAGTATCCGGCCACCAGGAACTGGTTGTCCGCAAGTTGAGCCACCAGGGCCCGGCCCCTCGGCTCCGCGCTAGCCGCCTGCGCGCGATTGTTCCGCCCACCTCCGTAAGAGACCAGCGCATTCCACGTCGCGAAGGGAAGCGTATTCGTGGGCGTGCCCTTTTCTTCCGCGACGGCTTGGAGCTTGCCCTCGAAGTTGAGGCGAGCGATGTCCCGTATCATCGGGCCGATCAGCCGGTAGTTCTGCGCCGTGGGGGCGAATTGATCCTGCGGCTCGGGTGCGGCGGCCGGAGTGCCGCCCGGAGCGAGGGCAGACGCGGCGGCCGGAACGGAGGGCATGTTGCTATAGTCCAGACCGAAGGGTGAGAAGCCGATAGCCTGAAGGCCGAGGGCGGAGAAGAAGAACCTGGCAACCGAGGCGCTGCCACTGGTTTCCGGAATGAATAGGGCATTATCGTCCCGGTGATAAAGTTCCATCACCTTCAGGTACGCGACCGGGTCGTTCATGTAAATATCGGGCGAGACGATATCGATGGCCGGCGCCGCGGCTTTCCAGATGGGAATCACGTTGTCCGTGGGACCGCCGGCTTCATAGCTGCCGGGAGCGCCTGGCTTGATGGGATCGCGCAGCGCGGCGTTGGCGTAGAGCGGCAGTGGATAGACCGCCTTCCCGGCGGCGGCAACCTTCCCGACATAACTAGCCACGGCCCAGGCGTGGAAGTTTACTTCGGCTTCGGGCCCAAAGGCTTCCTGCCAAGTCACGGAAGCGTCTGCCTGCTTGCCCATGGCCTTGAGTACGTCCGACGGCACGGGACCGTCGAAGAGCTTTTGCGCGGCCGGGGAGTAGTCGCGGACAGAGCCCCAAGTGCCGGACTCGTTCTCCACTTGTACAATGATTACGGTGCGCTGCGGGTCGAACGCCCTGAGGTGACGCATGAACGCCGTGAACGCGCGGATATCCAACTCCTGAGACGCGGCGCAGAACGGCGATGGCGAATCCGCCGGACGTCCGTTCTTGTCGATCAGGTGGAAATAGCGCGCCGGGTCGGCCTTCATCCATTCGGGCATGTAGTGCTGGCTGCCGTTTTTCCAGGTGCCGAACCAGAGCAGATCGAGCCGGACGTGGTGCTCGCGCGCCTGAGTGACGATGGTATCGATGACCGTGTAGTCGAACTGTCCCGGCTTTGGTTCGAACTGTTCCCAGTAGATAGGTATCTCCAGCGTATTGGCGTGCAGGGATTCGATGGCCGGCCAAACTTTCGGAAGCATGGCCGGCCAGCCGCTGGAATTATGCGCCTGGGCGCCCAGCATGAGGTAAGGCGCGCCGTCCACCATAAGGGCGTAGCGCCCGTCTTTCTTGATTACCTGGGGGATGGGACGCTCCTTGACCTGGGCGTGCAGCGTGATGGCAACGCTGCCGGCCGCCAGTAGGGCCACCAAGGTGGCAGGGCGGAAAGACCTTCCACAACACGCGATAGTCATAAAGAGCGAGATCCTCTCAACGGAATCTTTATTTTACACCCCTGGCTCTCAATTCTGATGAGACCCGGTTCATGCCGCATTTTCGTCCGAATGGACAGACCGCGAGGAGCCTCAAACGCCGAAGGGTACCGTTTGTAATCCACTTGGCCAGCTAGTGAAACCGTGGAATCGGCCGCGTCCGAGCACGAACGGCGCGCGTTCCGCGCGGGCGTCCTCCGATGATATCGCTAGCTGCCCAGCCGGCCAAAGGCTACGCCCAGTCTCAGCCGGAGACCGCTGTCATCGCCATTCCACCGCTTTTCGCGATTTCCACAGAGTTCGCTTGCGTCTGTGCGGTACCGGAGTATTGATAACCCGTTCAGTCAAAACGTTTTAATGGGCATCTTCGGTCATCATGTGGACATTACCCCGCGGTGGCGGGGACATCAAACGAAATGTCGAAACGGCTGAATTACCCCGCAGCAACACTGGAGGAAGGGGATCAGCCCCGATGGTTTCGATACGGCGCGAGGAGGAAGCCGTCCGGTTTGGCACGACAGGGATCTGTGTTTGGAATTGAAAGGAACTACTGAGCCCCGCAGGCGAATTATAACAGTCGGTTCTTTTTCCTCGTTGTATATGCCACCGGCGGCGGCTTCCTCATCCCGCAGGTGCAGAGCGCGGAACCGTCTCCGCGGGCGAGTCTCCACAGGAACGATACGACTCCATTGCTGACAAACATAAAAAAAGCGGGACGCCAGCTTGAAGCCGAACATGAACCTTCACCGGGGCGCGTCTTTTGGATTACCGGGTTATCCGGCGCCGGCAAGACAACCTTGGGGCGAGAATTGTGGAGCCGGCTGCGCGCCGCCGGTCGTCCGGTAACCTTCCTGGATGGCGACGCGCTCCGTGCTGTGATCGCCGAAGATCTTGACCACAGCGCCGGCAATCGGCGGCGATCGGCGATGCGCAATGCGCGGCTATGCCGGTTGCTGGCTGAGCAGGGCACCGACGTCGTCTGCGCAACCATCTCGCTGTTTCACGAGGTGCAGCATTGGAACCGCGAGAACATCCCCGGTTATTGCGAGATCTACCTTCGGGTCCCGATGGAAGAGCTACGGCGCCGGGATAGCAAGGGCATCTACGCGGGGGCTCAGCGCGGCGATACGTGCGACGTCGTTGGCCTTGACGTGGCGGCGGAGGCTCCCGAGGCGCCGGACCTGGTGCTGGACAATTATGGGCCGCTCGACGCTGCCACGGCGGTCGACCGCATTTTAGCGGTATGCGCCAGGCGGTATGGTGCGAGTGCGGCGCAGCCGGCGCGCCTCATCGCTTTCAAAACAAAGGCGGAATCTTTGGAAGTGCTGGCGCCCCTTTTACGCCATGGGCGCGTCTTGCCACAGGTCCGCTTCTCGGTTGGCGATTGGCGCTCGGACGCCGCTGGCGTGCTCGCTGCCGTCGCCGCTGCGCCCTGGGGTTCAGATCGGGTCATCGTGCGTAGCAGTGCACGGGGCGAGGACGGCGCCGCGAGGAGCTCCCAAGCCGGGAGGTACGATTCTATACTCGGTGTTGTCGGCAGCGCAGCAGTGGCGCACGCAATCGACCGGGTGATTGCCTCGTTTGGCGATGACGGAGGCGGCGACGACCAGATCTTCGTGCAGCCCATGCTTGACCGCGTGGCGATGGCCGGGGTGGTCTTCTCGCGCAGCCCCAGCGGCGGCCCCTATTTCATAGTCAATTACGACGACCATTCGGGCCTCACCGATCGCGTGACAGCCGGTGCCAGCGACAATCTCAAGACTTTTTTTTGCCTCAAATCGCGGCCTGATGCCTGCCCACCGCCGCTGGCGCCGGTCATCGCTCTTGTCAGCGAGCTCGAAACCCTCCTAGCGTGTGATGCAATAGACGTGGAATTCGCCGTCGGCGACGATGGGCAGCTCTATCTTCTGCAAGTCCGCCCTCTCGCCGTCGACCGCCATGGGCCGGCAGCGGACGCGAAGGTCGACACCGCGCTCGCCGATGTGGCGCGCAAGGTCGAGCTGCTCAGCCGCCAGCATCCCTACCTGCACGGCAGCCGGGCGGTATTCGGCGTCATGCCGGACTGGAACCCAGCCGAAATCATCGGGGTGCGGCCTTGGCCCCTCTCCTTGTCGCTCTATTGCGAACTCATCACCGACGCGATCTGGGCCTATCAGCGGGACAATTACGGGTACCAGAATCTTCGCAGTTTTCCGCTCCTGGTCAGCTTTCACGGACTGCCCTACATCGACGTTCGCGTTAGCTTTAATTCCTTCATACCATGCGACGTGCCCGACGATCTCGCCGGGCGTCTCGTAAATTACTACATCGATCGCCTCCTCAGCGAGCCGCATCTCCACGACAAGGTCGAATTTGAGATCATCTTCTCCTGCTACACCCTCGATTTGCCGAAGCGGATGGGCAGGCTCGCCAAGCACGGATTTTCTCAAGAAGACATTGCAGAACTGTCGAGCGCCTTACGGCGCCTCACCAATCGCATCATGCATGGCGAGACCGCGCTGTGGCGGCGCGACCGCGCGAAGATCGACCTGCTGGCACGGCGGTTTCCGGCAATCTGCGACGCGGAGACCGACAAGATCAGCCGCATTTACTGGCTGATCGAGGACTGCAAGCGATACGGCACGCTGCCGTTCGCCGGTCTCGCACGGGCGGGCTTCATAGCGGTCCAGATGCTGCAGTCCTTCATCGCGGTGGGCGCTCTCAATGCCGAAGAGGGCGCGGCATTCATGGCGAGCGTCGATACCGTCGGGTCGCGCATCGGGCGTGATTTCGCGCAACTTCCGAAGGCAGACTTCCTCGCGCGCTACGGCCACCTCCGGCCGGGGACCTACGACATCCTGTCGCCGCGCTATGACGAGGCGCCCGATCTCTATTTCGACTGGTCGAGTGCCCGGCCGGCGGCGCCTGCGCCCCCGTGCTTCGCGCTCTCGATCGAGCAGTCGCGCCGCATCGAGCATCTGCTCAAGGAACATGAGCTCGACATCGACGTCTTGAGTTTGCTCGAGTTCATCAAGGCCGGCATTGAGGGCCGCGAATACGCGAAGTTCGTCTTCACGCGAAGCCTGAGCCATGCTCTGTCGCTGATCAGACAACTGGGCGAGGATCATGGCCTCTCGGCGGAGGATTGTGCATTTCTGGACTACGACGTCGTCCGCACGCTCTATAGCGAAAGCGGTTCGGTGCGCGAGGCGTTGCTGGAGAGTGCCGCGCATGGCAGAGAGCGTCACGCGCTCACGCGCAATCTCGTGCTTCCGCCGATCATCGCGTCGCCCGGCGAAGTGTTCGCATTTCACCTTCCCCCGAGCCAGCCTAATTTCATTACGCGAAAAAGCGTCACCGCACCGGTCGCTTCAGTCGGCGACCCGCCGGAGAGCTTCGCTGGACGGATTCTTTTCGTGCCAAGCGCGGATCCCGGCTTCGACTGGATCTTCACTCGGGACATCAGCGGATTCGTCACCCAGTTCGGCGGCGCCAATTCGCACATGGCGATTCGCGCCGGCGAGCTCGGCATACCCGCTGTAATCGGAGCCGGCGAAGCCCTGTTCCGGCGATGGCAGACGGCGCGCAAGCTGTGCCTCGATTGCACGAACCAGAAGGTCTTGGTCATCGCATGAAAGCGGTCGCCATCACCCAGCGGGTATCGGTCGTTCCGGCTTATGGCGAGCGCCGTGATTGCCTGGATCAAGCATGGACTAAGTTCCTGGCGGCCTGCGGGCTGCTTCCCGTGTTGCTCCCGAACGTCACCGAGGCCGCTGTTGCCTTGTGCGAAGGAGCCGGTATCGGCGGGTTGGTGTTGACCGGCGGTAACGATCTTGCGATGTTGGGCGGCGATGCGCCGGAACGCGACGCCGTCGAAAATGCTCTGCTCGATTTGGCGGAGCGGCGCAGGCTGCCGGTGCTGGGCGTGTGCCGGGGCATGCAAGTGATTCAGCAGCGTTTCGCTATTCCGTTGCGCCGCGTCGAAGGCCATGTGGCGCAACGTCAGGTCATCCGAATCGACGGCGAGCGAAGAGAGGTCAACAGCTATCATCACTTTGCCGCCTTCGAATCGCGTCCGCCGCTCGACGTCTGGGCGGTTGCCGGCGACGGCGTCGTCAAAGCGATTCGCCATTCGGCCCAGCCTATAACGGGGATTATGTGGCACCCTGAGCGGTCCGCCCCGTTCTCGCCTGCCGACGTGGAACTGTTCCGCCAAGTCTTCGGGGTCGAAGGATGCGCGCAGTTATTCTAGCCGCCGGTCGCGGCAGCCGCATAAGGCACCTCGGCGACGGCCGCCCGAAATGCTTAGTCGAGCTCGAAGGCAAACCGTTGATCGAGCGCCAGATCGCGGCGCTGCGGCGTGGTGGTGTGGACGAGATCGGAGTCGTCCGCGGCTATCGCGCCGAGATGATCAATTTTCCCGGCCTCTCCTATTTTGCCAACGAACGATGGGCCGAAACCAATATGGTGATGTCGCTCGCCGCGGCCGCTCCTTGGCTGCGCTCGGGGCCGGTCATCGTCAGCTATGCCGACATCTTCTATCGCAGCGAGTTGGTGCGCGGCCTGGCCGG
>Ga0181518_10004704_pt1 | contig 12075 bp, 8 predicted proteins | sample PEATcosm2014_Bin_28_FD_119751 | JGI IMG/M metagenome (GOLD analysis project Ga0181518, IMG submission 119751) | Peatland microbial communities from MTU Mesocosm Facility, Houghton, MI, USA - PEATcosm2014_Bin01_60_metaG | ecosystem: Environmental > Terrestrial > Soil > Wetlands > Peat | place... | reverse complement strand
CCAACCACTCTTGAAGACCAGCGCACGGTTGTCGGCGAAGTCACCCCGGAAACTCGCGCCGTACCCTACCATCTCAGTCGGGGCCTGTGATTGAAATGCCGAGTCTCCCAGCCACGAAAACCGGTCGGCGCCCTCTATGTGAGCAATCTCGAGATGGAGCCGGTCCAGGCGCCTGAACTGACGTTCGTCCGGTATCCACAAGGACCGCTCGATGGAGTCGACGCATACATAGTTGGGCACACTCCCGAGGTCGGTGATCGCGCGCTGCTTTATTTGTTGGAGAAGTAACGGGTTTTGGGCCGCAGAGCTATCTTCGGTTTGTGCGGCTGAGATAGCGATGACCACAAGCCCGAGCGCGAAACGCACCCTCCCAGTTCATCAGTCCGCTTCCGAGGAGTCAAGCTGGTGTTGGGTGGGGACCGGGTCAGACGATACTTTTCCAGCCGTCCGGCGATTAGTCCCGTGACACGCCATTCCGATATTGACTGGGAAGCAGGTCAGTATTGACTGGGAAGCAGGTCAGGCACGGCGCAACGCCGGCCTCTCGCGCGAAACGCGCCTGGGCTACGTGCGTTCGAATGAAGGGATCAGGCCTCCGGCGAATCGTTCCGCCGCCGGGCCAGCAACAGGCCGATCCAGCAGCTCACCGGCCAAGTGAGCAGCCAAGACAGCCAGTACCAGTGCGGCCAGCCCTTGCTCCAGTTGGGAACCACCGCGCCGAGGCCCATCACCTCCCCGACGCCGAAGAACCACAGTACGTGCCTGGCGGCACGGCTCGGAGCGAAGCGGGCGCAGAGAAATGCGCAGAGGATCGAAACCACGACGAAGAGCGCCGTGCTCGTGACGAGAGCTGCGTCGGAGGGGACGCGGCCCGGTGCGAAGTCGCCCGGATAGAGGCGAGACAGCAACGGGTCCGTCGCCAAGACCAGAGCAATTGAGAGCAAGTAGCTGAGGACGACGACGGCGATCGACTTGAGCATCTGCTGCACCTCCGTATGGAGCGTGGGACCCAGATCCCTCTTTGGACTTCCGGCTTCCCGTCAGTATACCCCGGTCCACGTTCTGGAAGGGTAGTTCGGCGGCAGGTTACGAAACTCCGCAATTCGGCGCCCACGCTGGAGTCTCCGAGCCAGTTTTCGTCCCGGTTTTCCTACAAGTCGACCCCGAGGGCCTTTGGATCGGACGCAGATACCGGCCCGCCGCCTAACGGTCGGGCGTTGTGGCCGGCCCCTCCTCGATTTCGCGAAACAGAAAGTTGTGGCCGCAAATCTCGTAGTATTTCCGCACGAGCCTTCCCGTGCCAATAGGCTCCGCCTTCCGCTTGACGATGTATGTCTGAGCAAATTTGTCACGAAGCGCCTGACGGTGAGCGCCGCTTGAGAGCCACGCTAAGTCGAGTAGGTAGTTCACCGGACCCAGCGCCATAAACGTGAACCTCAGAGTCAGCGAAAGCAGGCTTGCAGGCTGTGCGTCCAGCCCTACAATCTTGACGCCGCCGACACGATAGCCCAGAGTGCCGATCTTCGACCGTTTGAGAAGAACGAAGTAGCAGAAGAAGATCGCTGGCCACATCAAGAGGATCGCGTCTCCTCGCGCCAGTCCCCACAGAGCGAAGGTCACCGCGACGCAGACAGCCGCTGCTGCTACGGAATCAATGACGTCGATCAGCAACCTCAGCCAGAAACCCGCGTAGTCTTCGCGTCGATAATACAGCACGGTTGTCGTGCCCATTGGCGGACACTCGCTTCCGAGCACCCAGGATAGCATCAGGGCTCGCCAAGTCCCCACGGCGGTCAGTCTTCGTCGTGCTGGGCGGACAGGCGGGTTACCACCGACAGATCCTCGAGCGTGGTGACATCGCCGGCGACGGTGTTGGAGGTGACGATTTCGCGCAGCAGGCGGCGCATGATTTTGCCGCTGCGCGTCTTGGGCAGCGAGTCGGTGAAGCGGATCTGCTCGGGCTTGGCGAAGCCGCCGATTTCGTGCGCTACCCACTTGCGCAACTCCTCGCCCAGCTCGTGGTGGTTCCAATTGCCCTTCTTCAGCGTAACGAAGCATGCCACTGCCTGTCCCGTAATCTCGTGCGGCTTGCCCACTACGGCGGCTTCGGCTACTGCGGGATGGCGCACCAGCGCGGATTCGATCTCCATGGTGCTCAGCCGGTGGCCGCTGACGTTCATCACGTCGTCCACGCGGCCGAGAATCCAGTAATAGCCATCTTCATCGCGCCGCGCCGCGTCGCCGGTCATGTAGACGCCCTCGATGCGTTCCCAATACTGCTGCCGGTAGCGATCGGGGTCGCCCCACAGCGTGCGCGCGATGGCGGGCCACGGCCGCTTGATGATGAGAAAACCTTCCGCGTTGTCGCCGACCGGCTTGCCCATCAGATCGACCACATCGCACAGAATGCCCGGCTGCGGCAGCGATCCCGAGCCGGGTTTGAGCGGCACCGCGCCCGGCATGGCCGAGATCATGATGGCGCCGGTCTCGGTCTGCCACCAGGTGTCGACGATCGGGCAGCGCTCTTTCCCGATCACCTTGTAATACCATTCCCACGCCGCCGGATTGATCGGCTCGCCCACCGAACCGAGCAGGCGCAGGCTCGACATGTCGTGCGCGTTGGGCCACTGGTCGCCCTGCCGGATGAACGAGCGGATGGCGGTGGGCGAGGTGTAGAAGATGTTGACGCGGTACTTTTCGATCAGCCGCCAGAAGCGGTCGGGCTGCGGGAAATCGGGCGCTCCTTCGTACATCATGGTGGTGGCGCCGGCCGAAAGCGGGCCGTAGACGATGTAGCTGTGGCCGGTGACCCAGCCGATATCGGCGGTGCACCAATACGTGTCGTCTTCGCGCAGATCGAACACCCACTTCATGGTCGCGGTCACCTGGAGCAGGTAACCGGCGGTGGTATGCACGATGCCCTTCGGCTTCCCGGTGGTTCCGGAGGTGTACAGCACGTAGAGCGGATGCTCGCTATCGAGCGCCTCGGCGGCGCAGACTTCGCTCGCGCCCTGGTCCAGATCGTGCCACCAGTGGTCGCGGCCGTCCTGCATCGCGATGGCGCTGCCGGTGCGCCGGAGCACGATTACGTTCTTGACGCTGGGGCAGTCGGCGAGCGCTTCATCCACCGCATCCTTGAGGCGCACTTCCTTGCCGCGCCGCCAGGCGCCATCGCCGGTGATCACCACCTGCGCTTCGAGGTCCTGAATGCGCGCCTTGAGGGCCTCCGCCGAGAAGCCGCCGAACACCACGCTGTGAGTTACGCCGAGCCGCGCGCAGGCCAACAGCGCCACCGGCAGCTCAGGCACCATGCCCATATAGATGACGGCGCGGTCGCCCGCTTTGAGGCCGCGGCCCTTCAGCACGTTGGCGAAGCGGCACACCAGGCGGTGCAGTTCCTGGTAGGAGATCTGCCGCTGGTCGCCCGGCTCACCCTCCCAGAGGATGGCCACCTTGTTTTTTCGCGGCGTCGCCAGATGGCGGTCCAGGCAGTTGTAGGATGCGTTGGTCTTTCCGCCGACGAACCACTTGGCGAACGGCGGATGCCACTCAAACACGTGCGACCACTTCTGAAACCAGAAGAGCTCTTTCTCGGCCAGGTCGCCCCAGAATTCTTCGGGCTTTTCGGCGGCCTTGCGATAGAGCGCCCGGTATTCGTCCATGCTTTGCACATGGGCGCGACTCGAGAATTCGTTGCTCGGTGGATAAACGTTAGCTGGCGCCATGCCAGAAATATTATCAGAAACGACGTTTGGCCCGTGGCGCGCGCACTCGTGCGTGCCGCGCCGGCACTCGTGCCGGCGCAGGGCGCCGCGGATTGAAGACACGTCGAGAAGAGTCTCGACGCGGCACGCACGAGTGCGTGCGCCACGACCGTTACCGCGGCTGGAACTTGAAGTCGGAAATCGCGATCTCGTCGTTGCCCTGGATCAGGAATCCGAATTTGCCCTGGGTATAATCGCGGCCCGGTTCGGCAAAAGTGTCGAGGGCTTTCCACTCTTCGCCCCCGCGCACCTTCTGCACCAGGCGATCCGCCGCCACATCGACCTGAATGGTGAACGTCTTCTGATTTCCCAGATTGTGCGCCGTCTTGGGTACTCGCTCGAGCCGCTGGCCATCCTTGATTACCCAGGCCCTGAAGTTCTTCCGGTCGATCTCGAAAAGCAGATAGTTCTTGGCGTCGAGATACTGGAGGCACCAGCGGATCGCACCGGCGCGGAATACGCCGCCGCCTTTGACCAGTTCCACCGTGAAAGTGAGGACGCCCTTGGGCGGCGGCTTAAAGGGCACGAATCCGCCGCCCTTATGGACCCAATTGGCGCCGTCCTTGGTCCAACTCCCCGGGTCCTCGAATAACACCATCGCGTTTGCCACCAGGGCCGGCGCCGCCGGCCGCTCGCGAGCCAGGGTCAAATCTACTTCCCGGCTTTCGCCGGCGGCCAGTTGGACGCGGGTTGTCGATTCGGTGAATCCCGGTGCGGTGGCAGCAAGCACGTAGGTCCCGGCGGGCAATTCGATCTGGTTCCCTCGAACTTCGTGCGCTTCCGATTCGTCGCCGCGGCGATAAGTGACGGCCGCCGACGCGGGGTTGCGGACGAGCCGGATGGTGCCGTTGGCCGTAGCCAACACGACGTCCGCGCCCGTCAGCGCTACAGTCTGGCCCGCCTGGAAGGATCGCTGCAGCCGTTTCGGCAGGTGCTGCTCGCGCCGCAATTCGATGGTGTGTTCGCCCGGTTGGATTTCGCTAATGCCGAACAATCCATCCGGCCCCACGGTGCCAGCGACTTTCTGATCGACCAAAACCTCAGTACCGGCTATCGCACCGTGGATTTGGAGCGAGCCGAACTGCGGCTGCGGCCTCAGGTTGAATTGCAGGCGCACTTCGGCGCCTTTTTTCACATCGGCAGTTTGCTCAGGCTCGTCCAGAAAGCCGCTCTTGGCCACCCGCACCGCGACCTTACCGAGGATCGGGACGCGCAACTGGCCGTGAGAAGTGAGCCGGCGGTCCTCCTTGCCGTTCAAGAACACATGCACTCCGTCCTGGCCGGTCGAGACAATCAGCGTTCCGGCGTTGACGTCGGTCTTCAGGAACGCGGTCAGCGTGGGCGCGGCGCCGAAGCTCTCGCTCATGTTGCGCCGATCCTGGCCCTCGCCTACTACGATTTCATTCACACCCGGCTGAAAGCCGGTGAGGTCCGTCCCGCCAGGACTGGCATCGCTTTGTGGCTGGCCATTGACCGCGAGCTTCCAGGGACCGGCATTGGTCACGATGCGCGCCTGCTTCCCGAAGCTACTCACCAGCACGGCGACCATGTTCCGCGCGTTTACGGGGCCGGTCACGGCCGGCAGCCGCGCATCGGCGATCTCAAACGAGAACGAGGCTTCGCCATTCGGTCCGGTGACTTTCATGGTGTGCGTCCCCGGAGCCACCCTGTCGAGGACCAATTGACCTTCCTGCAGATCGGCCGGCGGCCGATCGTCCACCACCACCTTGCCCTGCACCAGATCGGTCAGCAGGCGAACCGATAGTGCCTGCGGCTGAAGCATCAGCCTGATCGCGTTCGGCGTGGGCCCTCTCACCGCAACCGTGCCCGCCGCGGGTTCGAAGCCGTCCAGCGACGCCGAGATCCGGTAGGTGCCTGGCGCCAACGCCAGTTTGCAGTTGGATAGGCAGGTGGACTCGTGGCCGCCGCCGGCCGCGGACTTCTCCGCGACCGCCGTAACGGACGCGCCCGGAGGAGTGGTCGTAATATCGACCTCGACGGCCGCCCGGTTGCGCGCGATCGCCGCGTTGCGCACGCGAGTGTGATGCACGACCAAGAAAACGATCATCAGGATAACCAGCAGACCAGCGACTGGCGCGATCACCACCGGGCGTTTCCAATTGAACGGAGGGCTCGGCGGCGCCGGCGGGCGGGCAGGGGGCTGAGGCGGTTTTTCGGGCGCTGCCGCGAATGCGGGCGGAGGCTGTGGCGGCGGTGCTGAGTCGAATAAAGGGGATGACAGCGGAGGCGGCGTTGTCGCGGGCACCACGGCCGGCGCGGGCGGCACGGTATCCCGGAAAGGAGATGGCAGCGGAGGCGGTGGCGCGGCCGGCTTTGCAAGCGGAGGCCGTTGCGCGGCCGGCTTTGCAGGCGGAGGCGGCGCGGGCGGATTCTCACGCGTTTCCGGGAATAAGGGCGGCGGCGGTGGCGGCGGAGAAAAATCGAACAAAGGCGATGGCGGCGGAAGCGGCGCAAACTCCACGGGCGGTGCGGGCCGGGCATCCGGCGCGGGCGGCACGACATCCAGGGGAAGAGTTGCCGGCGGAGCCGGTTGCGCCGCCGGCATCGCAGGCGGCGGCGCGGGCGTTACGCCGATTACGAGCGGAGGCTGTTCCTGCGCGGCGGAGTCGTGTAAAGGGTATGACAGCGCCAGCAAAGGCGCCACGGGCATCACGGCTGGCTCGCGGGGAGCGGCCGGCACCGGCCCGACGCTGTCCGCGAAGTAAGCAGGGGGCGCCGGCGGATCAGTGTGAGTCGACGCGCCTGCGAACAACGGGAACAGAGGGAACAACGGCGACGGCGACTCCGCGATAATCACCGGCGGTTCATGTGGGACAGGGCTTTCGAGTGGAGCGGGTGGCGCGGGCGCGACCGGCGGTTCGGGCGTAGCGGGCGGCGCGGTATCCAGGAAAGGAGTCGGCAACGGGGGCGGAGGCGTTACGTCGATTGCAGGCGGAGGCGGCTGCGTTTCCGGCAGCGGAGGTGGAGGCGGGGCAGGAGGCTCAGGGGGATTTTCAGGCGTCACCGCGAATGCGGGCGGAGGCGGTTGCGGCGGAGCCAGAGCGCTTCCCCGTTGCTTGAGCAGCGTGCCACGCGCCATCAATCGCTGCTTGACTTCGTTTCCGGTGAACTGTACGTCGAAGTCGCCAGGAAAAGCCTGGATGATTTCATTGAGCCGGAAATAGATCGGCTTCAGTGCGGCCAGCTCGGTGGCTGACTCGATCTGTTCGTCGAGCCTCTTAAGTTCCTCGTAAGAATCGATATTTTCCAGGCCCACGTTGCCAATCGTACACCTACGGGCTATCTGGTCCTATACTGACGATGGTCAAACTCCCTGTCTTTTTGGGGCTTTACCAGTAGGCACGGGGCTCTGCCAGCGGGCAGCCGACTGATTTCCGGTTCTATATCACCGATCACAGGAACGCCCACCGGCCGGAGGTTGTTCGCACGCACAAGTGCTTGTTCCTTCAGGGATTGCGCCACAGATTCTGGCTGGCGATCAGGCCATCGCCGGTGGTGGTTGATCGGCGATTGCGGCGTGGATGCCGACGCCAACGGGCCGGGGATGTGCGATAAGGCGATTTCGGACTTCCTTGTGTGGAATCGGCTCGCGGTGGCAGCGAGTATTGTCCAGCACTAACGTCCCGTCTCTGAAGTTCGTTGACAAAAACCCACGAGGCTATCGCCCTATTGCAGGGCCTAAAGGCCCATCTTTAGTAAATCCCAAGCGGCACGGCTCAAGCCGTGCCCTGATACAGACCTCTGGAATCATGTTGCGAAGTAGGTCTCCGACCGTGTGATATGGCGCTTTATATGGTGAACCACTGGTCGTGGCTCCGTTCGGAGCCGGGCCCGGAGGCGCCCCGTCAGCGAGCGGTTTGGCGACAGAACCGGATCTTGCGGTTGGAACTGGTAGGACAGGACGTTAGCGGCAGCCTCGGCATATGCGCGTCGAACTGCCTGTGGGAGGGCGTGGGTGGCTTGCCGGGAACGCCCTTCTGGGGGGCGGGTGGCGTTTGATCCCGTTCGCGGCATCGCGCCCGCGGGAAACGCTCTTGGTCGATCGGGCATTCCGGGCAGGGGCGCCGGCGGAGTGGCTCTTGGCGCCGCTTCTCCACTGCGGGACGGAGCGACTGCCATAGGTATTGTTGGAACCCGGCCACACGCAGGGCCGGCTCAATATCAGGAGCAGAGCGGCAAGCAGCGTCCTCATGCCCGTTCTATCGGCCCCAGCGCCGAATTACTTTACGCGCCTGTCCGTGTCGCCGTCGCAACGCGGCCGTCTGGGTCAGGCGAATCGGAGCGTTCGAGCGCCCCGGCGCGCGATGAGCCTTGGAGGTGACCGCGCTTCGATCATTAGCTTTGGTGATTGGAACGCCGCTATCTATCAAGAACCCAAAAAATACATAGAGGAATCCAGGACGTATAAAAACTTCCGAGTAATAACTGCGCCTGACTGAAACAAACGGTTCATAACCACCCGTATTACAGGCGAGGCCGTTTTGCAACGGAAATGCAGTGGGGGCGGCTATGACAGCGCGCGGGATTCAACTGCCTCAGGACTTGATGGACCTCCGGAAGTCAAAGGGCCTCTCGCTAGCCCAGATTGCGGTAGCAACCAAGATCCATCTGCGCTATCTGGAAGCCATCGAACGCGGTGCGTTCCAGGAGTTGCCGGGTAGCCTCTATACCGAAAGCTATATTCGGCAGTACGCGCGTGCGGTAGACGACGCCGATAACGCCCTGTTGGACTACTACCGCAGTGTTTTCGCGCCGCAGACAGTGCGGCAGATCACCGAGCCTGAACCTCAGTCGCGGATGGATCGCTTTCGAGACGTCGTGCGTTACGCATTCGGGCCGGACCCTCGGTTGCCGGTGAGAAAACGCCGCACGGCTTGAGGGTGTGCGGGGCAAGCTGACACAAGATCGGACATCGCGGAGCGGGTACCGGCGGGTATGATGGAGCCTATGGCGCTCACCTGGCTGGTTGTGGGAATCGGCGATATCTCGACCAAGCGGGTCCTGCCCGCGATTCTGGCTTCGCCGGACAGCCGCCTGGCTGGCATCGTAACGCGCGATGCGGCTAAGGCCGCGCGGTATGGTGTACCCAGTTGGGAGAGCCTGGAGGCCGCGCTGGCGGCCTGTGTGGCCGAAGCGGTCTACATCGCCACACCGGTCTTTGTCCACGCCGCGCAGGCCATCGCCGCGCTGCGCGCCGGCCGGCACGTGCTGTGCGAGAAGCCGATGGCCATGGACTACCAGCAAGCGCTGACCATCGAGCAGGCCGCCGAAGAGACTGGACGAACGCTGGGCATTGCTTATTACCGGCGCATGTATCCGAAGGTGGAGCGGGCGCGCGAACTGCTGGCCGGCGGCGCCATCGGGCGTCCGGTTTTCGCCGAGGCCACGTCTCACGATTGGTTCTACCCGGCCGGCGCCGCGCGGGAGTGGCTGCTCGACCCGGCGAAGGCCGGCGGCGGCCCGCTGTACGACATCGCCTGCCACCGCATCGACCTGATGAATTATATGTTCGGCCGGCCGGTGCGGGCCACCGGGTACGGTTCCACGCTGGTGCACCCCATCGCGGTGGAAGACAATGCCACGGTACTGATCGAACACGATTCGGGCCTGCGCGCAATGGTGGATGTGCGCTGGCATTCGCGGGTGGCGCGCGACGAGTTCCGCATTCGAGGCACCGACGGCGAGATGGATCTGTCGCCGCTGAACGGGCCGGAGTTGGTGTATCCCGGCGGCGCCGAGCAAGTGCCGGCGCCAGCCAATCTGCACTACCCCTGCGTCGAGGATTTTACCCGCGCCGTATTGGAAGGCCGCCCACCGCGATCGACTGGCGCCACCGCGCTCGAAACCGAGTGGGTGATGGGCCAGGTGCAAGCGAAATCCTAGCGCCGGGTGTCTGAAGTTCGTTGACAAAGCCCCTGCGAGGCTGTCGCCCTATTGCAGGGCCTAAAGGCCATCCTTTAGTAGATCCCAAGCGGCACGGCTGAAGCCGTACCCTGATACAAGGCCAGCCGCCGGGTTCCCGCTCCCCATGTCGCACACCAGCAGTTCCTCGGCACCTACTACTTGTCCTTCGGCAACAGTTTGACACTGGCCGGCAAGGTGAATAACTCATCGCCGAGGCTCTGGTTGATCTCCACGGTTTCCGAGTACATTTCGAAAATCTTGTCGCCGTTGCGCTCGCGGCGGATGTCATAGGGCCACAGTATGCCGCCGGTGGGGTGGTACTTGGCGAACGCCGTCACTTCGGTGTCGAAGTCGCCATAGGTTGGATTGCGGCGCCGGAAACTCTGCCGCAGCGGGAGCTTGGTGAACTTGCTGAAGTAGACGGTGACAGTGCGGCCGTCGGCGTCCGTGATGTCGACCATTTCCACCGGCTGGTTCTCGAACACGTCGGAGCCTTGCGAGTAAAACGAAAGGCCGGGCTCGGAGAGCCGCTGGCGCAGGATGTAAAGGATGTTCAGCAACTCGCTCTCCTGGTATCTCGTGAACCGCTCGTCCTCGATCGGCTTGGCGCCGTGGTAGTTGACTTCCCAAGCGCCGTTTTCGCTGAACAACACAAATCCCTCGTCCTGTTTTTTGCCGAAATTCTCGCGCTCTCGCTGGGCCAGCTTGCCCGGCACTGAAGCGAGGTAGCGGGTATAGACGGTGGCCACCGAGAGTCCGGAAAGCTGCGCGTTATAGAAGGAGTAAGCGCGGCCGGCTTCCACGCGGTCCGCGACGCGCAGAAATGCGTCGCCGCCGAGCGCGGCCAGAGCTTCGTTGACCACGCGTTTGCCGCGCGCCTGCCGCGTTTCCTGCTGCGCCCACAGGCCGCCCGAGAGCGCGGCGCACGCCAGCAGGCAGAGGAGCCATGTGGCTGGGTGGCGCACGCACTCGTGCGTGCCGCGTCGAAATTCTTCTCGACGCGTCTTCGCGGTAGGACAGACCATCGCTTTTCGTGGTCTGTCGTCCCGCGTCAAACTGCGACGCGTTGACAGACGACAAAAACCGATCGTCTGTCCTACCACACGAGTTCCGGCGCGGCACCGACGAGCGCGTGCGCCACGATTGCCCGCCGGAAAATGAGTGGTCATGGGCGCCGCTCCAGATCCTCCAGTTGGAGGCCTGTGTTGATCTGAAACTGGCTGACCGCGGATTCGGCCAGATATTTGCCACCCTGATGATACGTCGTGTGAAAAGGCACCTGGATTCCATTCACCTCGCGAAAATCGGAATACTCTTCTTCCATCGGCTGCGGCGGGCCGTTGGGCTGCGGCGAATCGTAGAGCAGTTGCTGCGGCAACCCGGTGGCCGGATCGATCACCAGGCGAACCGTTTCATCGCCGGCGGAAATCTCGACCGTGCGGTCGTCCACCGCGGCCACGCTGGTCTCGCCGCCGGCCAGCAGCAGGCTGAAGTAGACGTGGAACACCTCGTTGCGCATCTCCCCCAGGATCGCGCCCCTCAATGGCCCGGCGCCCTGCGGGGTGGAAATCCAGCCGAGCTTGCCATCGCAGTACAAGCTGACCGGCCCGCCGGTCTGTCGGCTGTCCTGCCGCAAGTGGCTGGGGGCCATCCATCGGTCCGTCTCGCTCGAATCCGTCCGCCCGGCGCTGGGATTGAACCGGTCGTCCTGGGTTACCGTAAAATCCTTCACCTCCGCCAGTTTGCCGGCGCCTCCCACCGCGCGCTGTACGCGCGCCAGAATCTCCCGGCCTTTCGCCAGGCTGCCCGCATCCGGATGGGCGGCTTCCTTCTTGGGCTCGGGAATGGTGAGATCGATGGCAGTCACCGGCCGCCCGAGCTTGGAGAGCGGCTTGCCGAACTGCTCGGGGTTCCCCACGGCCACGATGGTGAAATCCGCCGGGACGAGATGTTGTTTGGCGACGCGCAGCACGTCGCCGCGAGTCACGGCTTCGATCGCCCGCTGGTATTGCTGGATGAAATCGCGCGGGTATCCATAATACTCGTAGTTCAGAATACGGCCCAGCGTTTTGGCTTTGGTGTCGAAGGCGAACACCAGGCTGTTGAGCGCGGTGTCCTTGGCGGTCTTGAGTTCCTCTTCACTGACTTCGGCAGAGCGGATGCGCTCCACTTCCTCGAGGATCGCCTGTAGCGTTTCCACCGTGGATACCGACTTGGTGCTGCCGGAAATGAAGAATAAGCCAGGGTGATCGTAGTTGGCGTCCCAGTCGGCTTCAATCTCGTACGCGTTCCCCATCTCCGTGCGCACCCTGCGGAACAGGCGGCTCTGAAATCCGCCGCCCAAAATGTCGGCCATGATTTCGAGAGCGGGGTAGTCCTTGTCCTG
>Ga0181518_10004701_pt1 | contig 12077 bp, 7 predicted proteins | sample PEATcosm2014_Bin_28_FD_119751 | JGI IMG/M metagenome (GOLD analysis project Ga0181518, IMG submission 119751) | Peatland microbial communities from MTU Mesocosm Facility, Houghton, MI, USA - PEATcosm2014_Bin01_60_metaG | ecosystem: Environmental > Terrestrial > Soil > Wetlands > Peat | place... | reverse complement strand
CTGTTTTATTTCGCCAAACTGGAATGCGGCACCGAGGTGCTGAGAGCATGAGTCTTGCCTCGGTCTCCCGCATGGAAGCGAAGCTTTTGCTTCCCACCTACGAGCGCCAGCCCATTCTTTTTGTTCGCGGACGCGGCGTATATCTCTGGGATTCCCGAGGCCAGCGCTATCTGGATTTCCTGAGTGGAATCGGAGTCAATGCGCTGGGGCACAATCACCCGGCCATCCAGGCGGCGATCAAACGCCAGGCCAGCCGGTTGATTCATGTTTCGAATCTCTTCTTCCACGAGTATCAAGCGCAACTGGCGCGGCTGCTGACTGAAATCTCCGGGCTTGATCGAGCGTTCTTTTGCAACAGCGGCACCGAGGCTTGGGAGGGAGCACTCAAACTCGCCCGTGCCTTCGCGCAAATGAATAGTAAGAACGGCGGCAAGCCAAATCGAAATCCAAAGACGCGCATTCTCGCCATGGAGAATTCTTTCCACGGGCGCACCTTTGGCGCGCTCGCCACCACCGGCCAGCCGAAGTATCGAGCCCCGTTCGTTCCTCTTGTGCCCGGTGTTAGTTTCGTCAAGTTCAACGACCTGGACGACCTGCAACGAAAATTCGATGCCAGCGTCTGTGCTGTGTGCATCGAGACGATTCAGGGCGAAGGCGGGATTTGTCCGGTCAATGCAGAGTTTCTTGAGCTCGCTTCACGCCTGACCAAACAGAGTGGCACTCTGCTCTTGCTCGACGAGATTCAGTGTGGTCTCGGCCGCACCGGACGCCACTTTGCCTATCAGCACTATGGCGTGCTGCCGGATGTGGTCACGGTTGCCAAGCCGTTGGCGTGCGGCTTGCCGCTCGGCGCCATCCTCACCACCGAACGGGTTGCGGGCTGCATGCATCCGGGCATGCATGGAACAACGTTCGGCGGAGGCCCGCTGGCCTGCGCCGTGGCTATCGAGTTTCTGCGCGAGGAAAAGAAATCGCTGAAGCACGTGCGCGCGCTGGGCGAATACTTTCACGCGGCGCTCGAAGCGCTGGACAGGAAGCATAAGTCGATTCAGGACGTCCGCGGAGCCGGCCTGATGCAGGCCGTGGAATTGGACTCGTCCGAACTGGCGAAGGCGGTAGCGAAGCAACTGCTGCAGGAAGGCATTATCATCAATCGCACGCACGAAACCGTGCTGCGGTTTCTGCCGCCTTACGTGATTCAGAAAAAGCACGTGGATCGGGTGGTCGAGGCGCTGGACGCGGCGTTGCATAAAAATGCAGAAGTCACGCACAAGATCGCGCAGCAAGAAAAGAAAACCGCAGCGCCGCGGCGCAAGGCAGCCCATGCGCACGCGTGAAGCGGTGCTGCCGGATGCCGAGCAGATTCATGCTCTCGTTTCGGCGTATTCGGGCGACGGCACGCTGCTGCCGCGCACGCTGGCGGAGATCTGCGAGAATGTCCGCGACTTTGTCGTCCTGGAGCATGACGGGCGCATCATCGGATGCGGCGCTCTTCACCTCTATGGCGTTCATCTGGCCGAGATTCGTTCGATCACCGTCGATCCCGCGAGCCAAAGCAGCGGGGGCGGCCGGCGCCTGGTCAAGGCTCTTCTGGCGCAGGCGGAAAAGCACAAAGTCAGCTGCGTGTGCCTGTTCACGCGCATTCCAGAGTTTTTCTCACGCTTGGGATTCACTGTCGCCAATCATGAAGATCTTCCCGACAAGATCCACAAAGATTGTTATAAGTGTCCCCGGCTCTATCGCTGCGACGAAGTACCGATGGTCCGCGGCAATCTGCCTACGTTTGCAATTCTGCCGCCGCCGAAAAACTGGTTGAAAATACAGGCATGACCTCGCTGCGTCATTCTCCTGAGAAAATTCGTTTGCCCCTGGGGTTTTCGTTCTCGGCTGTCGCCGCCGGCATTAAGGTTAGTGGCCGGCCCGACCTCGCGCTGGTAGAAGCCGCCAGTGGCGCGACCGCTGCGGCGCTGTTCACGACGAACCGGGTCGTTGCCGCTCCCGTGGAAGTTGGCCGGGCGTCGTTGCTTTCGACCGGCGGCCGCGTTCGAGCCGTTGTCGTGAACTCCGGCAACGCCAACTGCGCGACCGGACGCGCCGGCATTCAAGCCTGCGAACAGGTTTGTCGCGAGGCCGGGAACCTGTTCGGCGCGCCTGCGGATGAAGTATTTCCTTCCTCGACCGGCATCATCGGAGTTCGACTGCCGGCTGAAAAGATCCGCGCAAAATTGCCGGAGCTGATCGCAGCGCGGGTGGCCAGCCAGCGCGGCGTGCTCGCCTTCGCGCACGCCATCATGACCACCGACACCCGGCCGAAGATCGCGTCCGCGCGCTTTCGCGCTTCGTTGTCAGAGAGCTTGACAGAAGGCTCGAAGAAAGTGACCGTGTTGGGTGTCGCGAAGGGCGCGGGCATGATTCATCCGCAGCTGGCGACCCTGCTGGTGTACTTGTTCACCGATGTAGCCGCGAGTTCGGGTGATCTTCGGGTTTTGTTGCGCGAGGCATGCGACGATTCGCTAAATTGCATGTCGATTGACGGTGACACCTCGACCAATGACACTGTGCTGTTGCTGGCGAGCGGCGCTAGCGGCGTTCGGGTGAGAGACGTGCGCACGCGAAAGAAGTTGTCCGCGGCCCTGAACGCAGTCTGCCGGTCTCTTGCCGAGCAGATCGTCAGTGATGGTGAGGGCGTGCAGCACGTGATCCGCCTGTTGGTCGAACAGGCGCAGAGCAGGGAAGAGGCGTTGCTGGTGGCGCGGACGATTGCCCACTCCATGTTGGTTAAGACTGCATGGGCGGGGGCCGATCCGAATTGGGGACGCATCCTTGCGGCAGTGGGAAGGTGCGGCGCGCCGATCGATCCAGCGCGCGTCCAGATTTTCATTGGCAGTCAGAAGGTATGCCGCAAAGGAATCGCCTGCGCGTTTAACGAGCTGCAAGCTCACCGCACTCTTGCGCAGCCGGTCTGCGACATTCGGGTGCAGCTTGGGCGCGGCCAGCATGCGGTGCGGTTTCTTACCACCGACCTGACCGCCGAGTATGTGCGCATCAACGCCGATTATTCCACGTAGGAGAGGTCTCAGGTGCTGGGTCTCAGGTCTCAGGAAAAACCCGAAGGCAAGTTCAGGTTTGTTCCTGAGACCGAACACCGAAGACATGCCGCTAGAAGCTGAACATCGCTTGCAATTCAATTTTTCGATTGGCTGCCGCGCTCGAGAACGGACCACCTGCCAAGGCAATTGATTTTCCGAAATCTTGTGAGCTCAGGACGCCGATGGGCGGCGCCGCATTTACCAGGTTCAGAACGTTTCGCGCATTTACGCTGAAGGTCAGGTTGTAGCGCCGGTTGGTTGCCGGGCCCATACCACCGAATCCTCCGCCGGGCCCACCGCGTCCTAAGCCGCCACCTCCACCACCCCCGCCGCGCGGACCACCACCTGGAGGACCGCCGCCGGGAGGACCACCTGCCTGCGCTCCGCTTTTTCCACCAAGCTCCGGCCCGAAGCCGAAGGTTTTCGCCAGCCGCAAGTTGAGCGTGAACTGGGACGGACCGGTCAGATAGTTGATGGGAATCTGAGCGTACGACTGCCCCGGCGTCATGGAAAACGTGTAGTAGCATTCCAGCGTAGGAGACGTGCACGTACCGGGAGCATTGGTTGTGTTGAACGCGGGACGGACGTTGAACTGCAAATCGCCGCTCAAATCCCGGCCCACGGTGACGTTGTAGGGCGAGCCGGAATTGAAAATCATAAACGGACTGAGGCGAAACGCATGCGGCAGCCCGATCGTCCCGCCCACAAACAGCCGATCCCGGATCGCAAAGGAAGCTCGCCCGTAATCCGCGCTCAAATCGTACTGATCCGATGGAAAGTTCGAGGCGCCGGAAGCGTCGCTGTTGGCGTAGTTCAGAGAGTAGAAACCGAACAGAGACAGCTTCGTTCCTGCCCGGATATTGAAATTCGCGATCAACTGGTTCTGCCGAAAAAGTCCATCGGAGGAGTATTGATAGATGTCGCCTGCATTCGGGTTTGGGCGCGGCCCATCCGAGTTCGGCGTGCCCGGCGTGAACGCATTGGTGTCGATGGACAGAAGTTGGTGCACGCCGCGGGCATTCAGATACGTAAGCGTAACGTTGGCGATCTTTGTGACCTGCCGCTCCAGGCTGAACGCGGTCTGCATGATGTAGGGCGCGTGCAAGTTCGAGCTGATCTGGTAGGGTGTCTGCGTTTGTGAACTGAGGGAAGGAAAGTTCGGGAAAGAGACGGTAGGCGACGGCACAATGTACTGCAGTTGGGTCACGCCGTTCAAACGGTCCGCATTGAGGACCAAGTCCTGGGTAAATCGGTCGTAGAAGAGGCCAAAACCGCCGCGCAGAACGGTTTTCGGCGCATTCTTTCCCCCTCCGCCGATGCCCCACGCGAAGCCGAGCCGTGGCGCCCAGTCCGCATGATCGTGAATCGCGTTCTGGGTTTCAAAGCGTAGTCCACCGCTCAGTGTCAGGTTGGGACGTACCTTCCAGTCATCCTGTACGTACAGCCCGGCATCTGCCACGGCTACGGGCACGGTGACGGGAATGGTGGTCGGCGCGGTAGGCACCGAACTGCCGGGCGGTGCATCGAGTTTAAACTGGGTTGGATTGCCATTGGCGAGGCCCTGCAGCGCATTGCTGTATGTCGCGAGGTCCGGGAAGGTGAAGATCCCATTGAATCCGGCGTTGGACGTGTTGATTTCGTGAACTGCCCGCAGCCGGCCTCCGAATTTCAGGAAGTGCTTTCCCTGTGATATCGACGTGAAATTCTGTAGTTCGTAATGATCCTGGTGATCCGTTTGCGCTCCCGAACTGGCGCGACCGCCCGTGAATGCCCCGATCACGTTGATGGAGGGTATGATCGACACGGTCGGGGGCAAGGGATTCTGCAACGGAGCCGTCACCGGATTCTGATTGCTGTTATCGCGCAGGTACTGAAAGCGCGTCTCATTGATCGCCTTCGTGTTGAGGACTTGCGTATCGGTGATCTGCACCGTGTGTTCGGTGGATGCGGTGTTGTAGCCAGCCTCCGGCAGCACCGACCCGCCGACACCGTTGTTCTCCCATGTGTCACGGTAATACTGGTAGCGAGCGCTAAGCGTGTTGTTGGGGGTGACCTGGTAGTCGATCCGCGGGCTGAGGTTAGTACGGGTCCGCGGATTGGGAACGCTTTCGCTTAGCTGAATAGGATCAAAGTTGGCGTTCAGCGCCGGCGTGTCAACGACTGCGATTTCGTCGATGTTGCGCCGTTGAAAGTCGAAGAAGAAGGACGCCTTCTTATTGATGGGCCCGCCGATGTTCCCCTGGTAGATCACGGAGTCATACGGCTCCTGCGTAGCGTCACCGAGAAATGGATTGCGCGTGTTTAGTCCCGAGTCGTTCCCCACGACCGAGAACTGGCCATGAAACTTGTCGGTGCCGGGTTTGGTGAAGACTTCGATTCGTCCATAGCCCAGCTTGTCGTACTCGGCCGAAAACGGATTCTGATTGATGCGGATCTCGCGAATCGATGACTTCGGCGGAAGCTGTCCGGCAGTGAATCCATCGATGTAAAGTTGCCCGCCGTTGGGGCCGGCTGAAGGTCCAGCCAGCGCTTCAAGATCAGACTGCAATTCATCGGGATCGTCGGGAAGCGCTTCCAGATCTTTGCCGCTCAGCACGATCGCGCTGGCATTATTCGCGGGGTTGACGTCGACTTGAGGGCTCTCTTCCTGGACGTTGACCCTTTCCTGCTTCACATTGATATCGAGCGCAATGTTGAATTGCGCGACTTGGCCGGCTGTTACAGCCACGTCGTTCTGCACAAACACGGCGAATCCCTGGGCATTTGCCGTAACCGTGTACTTGCCCGGCGGCAAATTTCCGATTTCGTAATTGCCGTTGCGGCTGGTGGTGGCGGAATGCGTTTGTCCACCGGATACCAGGACGGCCACCGTGGCGTTCGCAACCACCGCGCCCGAAGGGTCAGTTACTTGCCCGCGCAAGGTTCCTGCCGTTGTTGACGACTGGGCCGACGACTGCGCCGCTGCAGGCGCAGCCAGGCCGATCAGCGTTGCCAAAATCAGACTTGCCAAAGTGACGATGGATAAATGCTTCAACATGCACCTTATTCTTTCCGGACAGAGCAAATGGATTGAGATTTGTTCACTACAACTTGTTTCCACAAATCAGCTTCAGAGCGGGGCAGTTCCCACAGGGGCTAAAGCCCGGTGTTTATGGAGCAAGTTGCTGCACGGCTGAACAGGCTGCGGAAAAAGTCGAGAAGGGCCGCAAAAAGCTCGCCTCAGGCGCTGAAGCGCGACACATTTTCAGCGACTTACGGCACGACTGAAGTCGTGCCCTTCCCAAAACCCTGCGTGAATCAGAGTTTTTCCGCAAGCTGTGAAGCCGTGCCCTTCCCAAAAACTTTCCCAGAACCGTTCGTGAAATACGTTCTACTGCGCGGCTTCACTTTCTCCGCCGGGCGCGCCCAGCGACCAGGGCGAAAGCAACGAGGATGCGCTTCGATTCGGCGCTGCCGTCAGGATCGCTTCCACTCCCGCCAGCAGCGTGATCGCCGTAACCGCACCCGAATCTCCTCCCTCGGTCGAGACGATCATTACGGCATCGCCCTTCTGCATGTCCGCCAGCGTGCTGTTGGGCAAGCGGCTCAGCAGGCGCTGCAAATCCGGAGGGCCGTTTCCGCCTGGCCCGCCGCCCGGCGCGCGCGCCGCTTGCGACTCCGTCGTGGTGTGCGTTGCGCCAGCACTGGGCGCAGCACCCTGGCCGGTCGTACTCGGGGCTTGGCCTTGGCCGTTGGCGCCCGGTTGATCTCCTCTCGCGCCGCTCGCCGCGGCTTTCAATCGCATCGCGATGCGCTGTGCCATCTCCGCCGGCAGCTTCTTCATCTGCGAGTCGGGCGACACCTTCACCACCACCGCGCTTTTGCGGATCGCATCCTGCACCGTCATGGTATTGCTAGATGCGTCGATCGACTTGATGGTTCCCGCAATATTCCGGAATGCGCCGGTGACAATTTCCTCCGCCGTCAGTTCGCTGCCATCCGGGCTGCGAGTCCCGCGCGCGCGCAACTGATCGCCTGTCTTGATTTGATCGACGGAGGCGGGTTTCGCATCGTCGAACTTCACCGAGTCGGGCGCGTAGCGGCGCAGGATCGTATCCTTGGCAAGGTGGACGGCGATATTCCGGCTCGCGCCCATTCCGCCAGCTGAAATTGTAATGACGCCAGCCGCAGCGTCCACTTTAGTGACCAGCCCGCCCACTCCTCGCTTCTGCCAGTCGTCGCGCTCGTGCTGCTGTTTGGCGGCAACATCGGCCTGCTTCATCACAATGACTGCCAGCGCGGAGATGACGATCGTATGCCCGTCCCCTTCCGCTAATGCCTGACCGCGCACCAGCACGCGATCGCCGGGCTGCAAGTCTTGCGCCTGCAGAGCGGTTGCGTTCTTCAGGTCCTTTTCTCCCGGGGGCACGCGCAGGATCTTTGTCGAACCCGTCAGTTTCGCCGTGACCTCGCCACCGGATTCCGCTGCAACCGTGATCGAGTCTGCCTGAATGCTCTTGATCACCCCCACGGCTTTGGCGACTTGCGCGGCATCGGAGTTGGCTGGCTTGTCCTGCGCGCAAACATAGCCGGGTCCCGCCAGAATCAGAACAACCATCACCGTGAGCAGGCACGTCCCGAGACGCGGCGGCCTTTGGCAAGGACATCGCATAGCTCCAATTATCGTCATACCTGAACTTTACTTTAGCATTCCGAAACGCACCATACCCGGCCCTTTACGAAGTTTTACCCGGCATTGACGTTGCTTTTACAGGACGCTGGCAACTGCAACTCCGTCGCCGCGCATCCAGTCATACGTATTCGACTCAGGTTGACGTCTGTCTCAGGCGCGGATCGTTTTTTTTCGAGTAGCACAGTAACCAGGACACCGAGAAAGCGATGCTTGCGTGGATGCCCATGTCCGCTGAAGAATCCAGTTCCGACAAGCAGGCCCAGCCGGTTGAGGCGGGCCTCCTGTACCGGCTGACGGTTGCGTTCCCCAGTTGGGCGGGCGCGATCCTGGCCGTGTATTCTATCTTCTGGCACAGATTCGGCGCTCTTAAGTTTCGTCTGAAATAAACGATAAACCGAGCACGATAAACGGAGGACGTAAGGTGAATGAGTCCCGGCCTGACAATCCCCGGCCCAGTAAAAAGACGATGGCAAACCGTTCATCCTGGTGGAAGCCGGTCGCCTATGCCTTGATTGCCGCACTGGTCGCTCTTCCCGGAGTCGGCCCGTTGGCATTAGCTCAAGATGCGGCTGCCACCATCGCGGTCGACGTCAAGGTGGTCACGCTGCCCGTCACCGTTCGCGACAAGCATGGCAAGATCGTCGCCGACCTCACCAAAGACGATTTCACGCTGCAGGAAGACGGACGCCCGCAGACAATTAAGTATTTTTCTCGGGAGGCGAATCTGCCGCTCACCCTCGGCCTGCTCGTCGACACCAGTCGCAGTCAGACCAACGTCCTCGAGGCGGAGCGCAACGCGAGCCGCAGTTTTCTCGATCAGATGCTGGTGCAGCCCAAGGACAAAGCCTTCCTCATTCACTTTGATCGAGAAGTGGAACTGCTGCAGGATTTGACTGCATCGCACGAAAAGCTGCAAGCGGCGCTCGAATTGCTCAAGACGCCATCCGACCGCGAGCGATCGAACGACCCCAATGACTCCGACGATTCCCGCTCCGGGTCGGGCTCGCATCATGGCGGAGGTACGCAGCTTTACGACGCCGTTTTTCTGGCGTCGAACGAGTTAATGAAAAAGCAGCCGGGCCGGAAGGCTTTCGTCATTCTGTCGGATGGCGTGGACCGCGGGAGCAAGACCTACCTGGAGAGCGCGATCGAGTCCGCCCAACGTGCCGACACGGTTGTCTACTCCATTTATTTCGCGGATTCTCACCGCGACGAAGGCCAACGGCAGGGCGGGGGAATGGGCAGGGGCGGCGGCGGTGGTTGGCCCGGAGGCGGAGGTGGCGGATGGCCGGGTGGCGGCGGTGGTGGTCGCGGCGGCCGTGGCGGCCAACGTCCTTCTGAGAGCCCGCGCACCGATGGCAAGAAGATTCTTCAACGCATTTCCAAGGAAACCGGTGGACGTTTCTTTGAAGTCTCTAAAAAGGAAACTGTCGGCGACATCTACACCAGCATTGTCGAGGAGCTGCGAACCCAGTACAGCATGGGCTACACACCCGACAAAGACAGCACAGCGTCGGGTTATCATCACGTCCAATTGGCGGTGAAGAAGAAAGACCTGACCGTGCAGACCAGAGACGGATATTACGCGGATCGCGAGGTTGACGCGCACAAGAACTGAAGCTTTCCCTGTATCCTCTGCGATTCCGGTGGTGAGGATTTAAAGGTTTGGGGCGGCAACAATTTACTTCGCCGCGAGTTCGTCGCGCAGGGCTTGCCCCAGCGCGGATTGGCGGGCGGCGCTCAACTTGGCCCCGCCTGATGTCAGATACAGGACGTCGATTGCCATCTGCCCTTCGGTCTCAATGAGCGCAATTTCGATGTTGCCCTCGTGCTTCGAGATCAGCGAGCACATCCGGTAAAGCAGACCCGGACGATCCTGGGTCAGTACCTGCACCAGCGTGCTGCTCGCGGAGCAGCCATCGTCGAATTCAATCTGTGTTGCGATCTTGACCTTGGTAGCGTTCCCCTTTTCCGATTTCAAGCGGTCGCGCAACATGCGGGCCACGTCGGCTTCGCCCTTGACCACGGCCGCGATACTTTTTTTCAAGCGTTCCCATTCCTGCAGATTCATCTCCAGGGTTCGAAAGCGATCTGTGAAATAAAAAGTGTCCACCACGATGCCGGCGGCATTGGAGAACGCATTCGCCTTCACGATGTTCATTCCCCACGCGGCGAGCGTTCCGGAAACCGAAGCGAAGAGGAAAGGCCGGTCAGTGGTAATCAGCGTCAGTTCATACCAGTGACGCACTTGTTTCAAATTCAATTGGACGCCGTCCTGCCCCAGCCGGGTGGCCATTTCGGCATGCGCGAGGACGTCGGTCGCGCCATGGATGCGCAGATAGCGCTGCGGCAATCCCTCGAGGAAAATGTTGATCTTTTTTCCCGCCACCGGCGCCAGCGAGCGGAGATGCGCAAGATTTGACGAAGCAAGGTTCGACGGCGCAACGCTTGACGGTGCCACGCTGGAGCCGTCGTCGGCGGTGTGCACGCGCTCGTCCGCGCTGCGGCTCAAATAATTCGCGCATGCAATATACAGCTGCCATAAGTTATCCGCTTTCCAGGGCGTCATGGCCTCCGGGTTCACGGCTTTGATGTCGGCGTAAGTCATCAGGCACAGCATCTTCAGCCGCTCGGGCACCCCGACTTTTTCCGCGAACGACTTTACATTCGCGGGATCGAATACGTCGCGCCGCGTCGCCGCCGCCATTTCCAGATGGCTCGCCACCAGATAGCGCAACGTGTCGCGATCCACCGGATCGAGATCCAACCGCTCGGCGCAACTGTCGGTGAGTTGCAGGCTGAGCTCGACGTGATTTTCGCTAGGCACCGCCTTGCCGGAATCATGCAGCAGCAGCGCCAGGTAGAGCAGTTCCGGCTGCTCGAGTTCGCTCTGCAATTCCGCAAAGCGCTGGTCCCATTCCGATTTCGATTCCTTCAAACGATGCAGATTTTCGATCGCCAGGAACGAATGCTCATCGACCGTGTAGCGATGATAAAAATCCCGTATCACCAGCGCCTCAATCCCCTTCAATTCCGGCAACAGGAGCGCCAGCAGGCGAAGCGCGTTCATGGCGCGGAGAGCGTCGGCGGCGTGCGGTTGCACCAGCGTCTCCTGCAAGTAAAGCCACAACTCGGCGCCCCGCGGAGGCGTTGCCGCCAGCGCCGGCAGCGCCTGCTCGACTTTATATTCGGTGGTTGTGCTCAGCTTCAGGCCATGTTCGGCCATGAAATGAAAGAGCCGCAACAGGATTTCCGGATCGCGCAGGCCGGCCGGTTGCTGCAGAAATATCAGTCCATCCACCACCGAAAAGTCGGCGCTCGAGACCTTCGACCGCCAGCCCTGAAATTGCCGGTACAACGACGACCAAGCCGCCGGAATCTCTTCCAGCAGTTGCATGCAGACGCGGTGCACGCTGCGCACGTGGCCGAAGTAGATGCGCATCCAGTCGGCTGTGTTCGCGATTTCCGCATCGTTCGCTCCAATGCTGGCGCCGATCTTTCTGGCCGCGGCTTCGTCCTGCGCCTCCCAGATGAGGGTGTTGTCGTGACGCCCGTAACGGAAGTGCAGAAAGCAGCGCACCGACATCTGGAAATCGAGCGCCGCGTCGAAGGCTCGGCGCGAAGAAACCGGCAGCAAGGTTTTCTCGTCCGGCCACACCTTCAACTTTTCCATCGCGGAAATCAGCGCCAGCCAGTTGGCGACGTTGTAGTCGCGGAGACCGCCGGGTCCATCCTTAACGTTCGGTTCGAGATGGAAGACGGTATTGCCAAATTTATGATGACGCGCGCGCGTAATCTCGGCCAGGTTCTGGATCAGGTTCTGGCAATCGCGCGCGACCAGGCGAGGAACCGCTTTTTCGCGCAGCCGTGAAAAAAGCTCGTGATCGCCCGCCAGGTACCGGCAGTCGAGCAGCGAGATGGCAAACTCAACGTTGTTCGGATCGAGCCGCTCGCACTCTGCGAGATTACGAGTGGCGGGACTGAGCTTCAGCCGCAGGTCCCACAGTTCCTGCGAAAAGCGGCGGATGGGATCTTTGAATTCACTCTCGGAGCTGTTTCCGGCGTGCAGAAAAAGCAGGTCGATATCGGAGTGGGGGAAAAGCCAGCCGCGCCCGAATCCGCCGGTGGCTACGAGCGCGAAATTCTTCGGGCCGTCGGGATCGACAGTAGTGGGACTAGCGCTGGAGCCCGCATTCGAGCCCGGGTTCGAGCCAACGATAATTTCATTCCAGAGCCGCTGAACGATGGCATCGACCAACGCCGTGCGCCGCGCGAGCGCCGCGCGCCCATCACCCGTGGCGGAGAATTCCTGCTCG
>Ga0181518_10004699_pt1 | contig 12079 bp, 13 predicted proteins | sample PEATcosm2014_Bin_28_FD_119751 | JGI IMG/M metagenome (GOLD analysis project Ga0181518, IMG submission 119751) | Peatland microbial communities from MTU Mesocosm Facility, Houghton, MI, USA - PEATcosm2014_Bin01_60_metaG | ecosystem: Environmental > Terrestrial > Soil > Wetlands > Peat | place... | reverse complement strand
TGGAAGGATTTGGCGGACCAGCTTGTGAAATTGGGGGTGATCGATTCGTCGGTCGATCCGCAGCAGTGTTTTGTGAATCCGTGACGGGGTGGGATGTCCAGCCGCGGGCTGAATGCATCATCGAACGATATTACGGTGACCAGAGGTTAACCCCGGATTTCGGGGCGGCGGCGATCAGTTGTTCATCCAGGGTGCAGAGCGCCAGCTTGCGGCGGCTGGCAAGCTCAAGATAGGCCGCATCGTAGACCGTCAGTTGGTGCGAACGCGCCAGGGTCATGACCGCTGAGCCGTCGGGCTCCTCGTCAACGTCCGCGATCAACTTTGGCATTTCGCGGATGAACCGCTCTACGTCGGCGAGATCAATCCGGCCGCGGCGTTCGCTGACGATGAGAATATTGCGGATCTCAAACCAGAAGAGCCACGGAACCACCATGCCATCGCGCTCGACGCTCGTGCGCGCCGCCTGAGTCCATTTCCCGGACTCGTCGGCTAGTGCCCATGCCGCAGCGACTGAGCAATCAACCACGAGCATCAGTGACGGTGCCCCTCGTGCTTGGAGGAAATGATTTCCTGGATCGTCAGCTTGCCGCGGACGTTAGCCCGGACTCTGTCCATTTCGATTCCCGCCGCCGCGCGTTCCTGGGCCGTCGTCTGGTGAAAGCGTGCCCAGGACTTCCAGCGAGGAACCAGGTCCAGAACCGGCCTGCCCTGTTCCACGATGGTGACAGGCTCGCCGCGGGCGATAGCATCGCGCACGATCATCGCCATTCCGTAGTCGCTCTGGGGCAGACTGATTTCTCGCATGATTGATCTCCTGCCGGGCATTCTACCATTTCTCCCGCGTGGGAGGGGCGGGAACAAACTTTTGGGGGCCGTATGGTGCTTCTAACCCCAAATGGGAACCGAAATTGCGTTTTTGTGGCGGCTGAAATCCGCGTAACCCCTTTCCATCCGGTCCACTCTCGCCATAATGGGGGTTGCCTAAAGTCGTTTGAGGTGTTCGCTTATGGGTCCAATCAATATCGCTCTGGTCAAGCTGTTCCAAGCCGATGAGAAACTCCGCCAGGCACAGGGAAGGCTCGATTCCGTCAGTAAGAACGTCCGCATTCATGAACGCAGGGTGGCCGACCTATCGGAGCGGTTGCGGCTGGGGCAGGCGACGCTCAAGGAGCAGCAGTCGCAGTCGGCACAACTCGATCTCGATCTGAAAACCCGCGAGACGAAAATCGAGCGGCTGCGCGCCCAGCAACAAAACTCCAAGAACAACCGTGAATACCAAGCCTTCCTCGTCGAGATCAACACGGAGAAGGTGGACAAGGGCAAGAGCGAAGAGGAGCTTCTCAAGATCATGGCATCGGTCGAGAAATTGCAGACCGAGGTGAAGGAATTGGCGGTGTCCGTCGATGCCGAGACTTCCAAGCTCAAGGCCATGCGTGCGGAGATCGGGGAGCGGGTCAAAGAATTGCAGGCGGAGATCGATTCATTGCGTCCGGAGCGCGAGGCGGCGGCGGCGAGTGTGACGCCCCAGGCGCGCCAGGCGTTCGAACGGCTGGCCGAGCGGTTCGAGGGCGAAGCGATGAGCGCCCTGACCAAGCCCGACAAGCGACGCGAGGAATATGCGTGCACGGCATGCAACATGGACCTGGTGACCGACGTTTACAACAGGCTGCACAGCCGCGATGAATTGGTGTTCTGTCCCAGCTGCCATCGGATTCTCTATATTCCGGACGACTTGCCGGTGGAAACGGCCGTGCACAAGGTCAAGGAAAAGAAAGAGCCCAGGATAAAGACGAGCAATCTGAAAGCGGCCATCGGCCGGCAGACGGCGGCGGAGGACGTGGTCAAGTCGATCACGATCGAGGAGGATGAACCGGAGTCGCCACCGCCGCCGGCGAATTAAGACATGGTAAATTTATCCATGGTGCGTCGCTGACTTTGTCGTTTGATTGAGTTCAAATTTTGTGGCCCCGATTTTTCCAAAAACACCTTGAAAAGAAGGAGTCTCGAGCCTGCCAAAAGTCAGGACATGCCTTGGGCGATACTTTGCTCATCTACCCAAAAGAACCAATCCGCTCGGCATTGTCACGGTATGCGGTCAGGCGGTAGATGCGGCAGCAAAGTCGCAAACCGTGTTGAGTGTAGGAGAGTAACCGTCGAGCGTCGAGACCTCGATCGTGGGGAGATCAAACGCTGGGGAATCATAATCGCAGGCCGATTTCAAGATGCCCTGCTCACGGTAAACCGCCACCCGCTTATCGCCGTGATAGAACTCTCTGTTGGGATTATTCAAGCCGCGGTGTAGGTGGCGACGGGTAGCGATCTCGCTGTCGACGGAACAAATGACAAAGCAGACTCTTGCCGAGGTGGCAAGGGCGTCCATCCTGGGTTGCCAGACGTGATGCTGAAAAGCGGCCTCGACGATGAGGGATATCTTACGTGCGAGCAGGAACGAGACAGTATCGAAGAAAATTTCGGTAGCGACTCTGTTGGAATCGGGCGGAAGCTCATCGTGGCGAACGCCGAAGGTATTGACATAGCCTTCCTTAATCTCATCGCGGCTGATGACGGGCATGTAGAGGAGATTGGCCAGCTCTTTAGAGAGCGTGGATTTGCCGGCGCCCGACCTTCCTGTAACGATGATACATTTGGGCTTGTCAGGCATTTGATGAGTTCTCCACGTGATGTTAGAGCCGCATTATACGGGACAATCAGAAATCCTTGATTTCGACGCAAAAATGCAGGAAAAGTTCAACCGGTGTCTTGTCACTCCGTATCATTTCTGCGGATCCGGCAGGGCTTTGGCGCGTCCCGGGTCCGCTTTAATGCGCCGCCGCGCGCTGGCATTTAATATAGTCAGCCCGACAATGGTCTTGCCGTCTTTGCGGAGAAGAATATCGTCATCCACTTCGATGGTCTTGGTAGCGTTCTGCGGCTTGCGGAAGGTCATGTAGAGGACATCCACCTCCTGGTCATAATCGACCCAAACATGCTGAGCCTGGAGGCGCAGCATTTCCGACGCCATAGCCATGCACGTGGTCACCAAATCATGCGTTAATGATGTCATTGTCCTGGCCATACGATCTTTCAACTCAAAATCACAGGCAAGGCCTTAACGCCCCTGAAAGTCAGGCCTTTCAACCACCGAAGTTTGGTTTTGGCGAGCCTCATGCGGGGAAACCGTGTGGCCAATTCGCGAATCGCGATTTGAGCTTCCATCCGCGCCAGCGCCGCCCCCAGGCAATAGTGAATTCCGGAGCCGAACGCCAAATGGCGGTTGTCGGATCGGCGAATGTCGAGGCGGTCGGGATCGGAGAATCTGGCCGGATCGCGATTGGCCGCGCCCAGGCAACCTAAGACGATCTCTCCCGGGGGGATGGTCTGCCCATTCATTTCGATCGGCTCGCCGGTCAACCGGCTCGTCCACTGCACGGGGCTGTCGTAGCGCAGCAATTCCTCGACGGCCGATTCGATCAAGTTCGGCTGGCGGACGAGCAACTCCCATTGATCGCGGTTGCGGAGCAGCGCGAGCATTCCGTTGCCGATGAGGTTCGTCGTTGTTTCGTGCCCGGCGGACAAGAGGAGCACGCAGTTGGTGAAAATCTGGTCGCGATTCAGGCCGTCAGGCTCGTTTTCGGCTTCCAGCAGGCGCGACAGCATGGAATTGGCGGGCGTGTCTCCCATGCGCGCAACCACCTGCTCGAAATATCCGCGGATTTCATTCCACGCCTGGTTGGATCGAGTCTGCTGCTGGGGCGAGGGGTTCAAGGAAAGTGCGGCGGCCAGATCGTCGGACCACTGCTTGATGCGCGGGAAATCTTCGGCGGGAAATCCGAGCATCTCCACGATGGTGACCACCGGAAGGGGATAGGCCAGGTCGGCGATGAGGTCCATTCGCCCCGCGTCGGCGATGCGGTCGAGGCGCTGGCGGGCCATCCGCTCGATGCTGGGCCGCAGTTCGGCCAGCGAAGCGGGGGTGAAGGCGCGCGAGAAAACTCCGCGCACGCGGGTGTGAGCGGGCGGATCAAGAAAGAGCATGGAAACGGTCTCCGGCTGGGAGCGTGTTTCCTCGCCGGGGACGCCGAGTTGCTTGCGGACCAGCCTGGGCAGCCGCTGGGGCGCGAAGGGGTCTTTGCGGAAGCGCGGGCTTCGGAGCATTTCCATCACGTCGTCGTGGCGGGTCAGGACCCAGACCGGCGCCAGCGGGTCCTTGCGGACGGGCTGGCGCTCGCGCAGCCAGCGGTACAGGGGATAGGGATCGGTGACGAATCGAGGATGTGCAAGACTTTTTTTTGCGTAGACGTTCCAAAGGAGCGGGGGAAGCCGGGCCGCCTTTTGCAGCGGGCGCAAGGCCGTCGCCAGAAGCCTGGGCTGCACCGGCGCCCACCCCCAGCCGCGGCGGCGCGGCATTCCATCGGCGATCCAGCGGCGGATCGCGGCCTCGGCGTGGGCGGGGGTCATCCCGGCGTCGTTGAGCTTTTTGCCCACTTCAAGATCGCCGGCCAAGGCGAGGGCCGCGATGACATGCTCGGTGCCGACGTGTTCGTGGCAGAGTCGGGTCGCCTCCCGGGACGCCGACCGCAGAATCCGAAGCGCCGATCGATCCAGCCGGTTGGCCCGCTGCGCCGGCAAGGGACCAATCCCCGGCTCTGTGCGATCGAGAATTTGACCGATGTCGACGCCGCATTGTTCCAGGAGATATGCCCCGGCGCTTTCGCGATCGTCGGCAATGACGGCAAGCAAATCCTCGGCATCGGCGGCTTCGCGTCCGTGGCGGGCCGCCTCGTCGAGCGCCGAAACCAACGCCCGCCGCATCCGCAAGGGGAAACGTTGCCACATATTTGGGGATTGTATGCGAAAACAAACCCACGGCAGCGCCGTGGGCGTTGGCGGAGAGACGACGTCTACGCGATTTCGAACAGCTTGGAGACCGCGATTTCAAACCCGGGCAAGACTTCTCCGCCGCGAAGGATGTCGCCGCCGGACAGCCGCGTGAGTTGTGTGGGCGACGTGTAAACTTCCACCGACTGCGTCTTGATATCGACGTACCACACGAGTTTGGTGCCCGCGGTGAAATATTCCTGGAGCTTGTTTTCCATCTCGCGGAGAGTGTTGCTGTCGGACAACACTTCGACAGCCAAATCGGGAACGAGATCGGGAATTGGAACGCCCGGCGATTTGCGGTTGGGCAAACGGTCGAAACTGACGAAGGCAACATCGGGAATTCTCACGCGGCCGGCCAAGATGCGCATCATTCCAGCCTCGCCGCTGACTATGCCCAGCTTTCGGGAAAACACGAAATTCGAAAGCAAAACAATAATCCTGGCGGCAACCAAAGATTCCTCGAACCCCATTGTTTTCTCCACGAGCGTTCCGTCGATCAGTTCGCAAAGGCGATCTTCGTGGTCGTCCAAGCGAAGCACGTCTGCCTCAGTTGCACTGCCTGGCCAAGGATCGAATACGATGCGCTCCAATGGCACGCCTCCTAGCGCGTCCCACCATTCGGCGGCGGTGCGATAGCGGCCATTCGCGGTAGCGACTGGCGGGGCTGTGATGGTCTGAGTCATTGGGGCAATTCTATTATATCATCCACAATTGACGTATCGAACTGGATTTTGCGAGCCTTTTCTAAAGTATTCTGCAACTGACTTTCCGAGATATTTGCGACGGATGCCTTTTTCGGCGATTCGCCCAACAAATTCCATCCGATGCGAATGCGCCATTGATTTTCGCTTCCGTGGAGCTTCACGCATCCGGGTGGGCGCGGATTATGCGTCAGATTCTCGATTGACACCATGACACGACGGGCAATCGGTGGATCGAGATGGTCCAACTCCTTCGTGGCTGATCGCGCAAACGTAAGGCGAAAATCAGCCATGGGCTTTGACGCGAGACTTGAGAGACCGGCGCGCCAAACGCTCACGAACCTTTTCAAGGGAGTCGCGCGGCTCTTTGCGGCGTGATGCTATGAGCAGCCGATCGTAGATGTCCTCCCATATCCGCCGGTGCTTCCGGAGATCGAGGATGACGCCAGTTTTTCTTCCGGCATCATCCACCAAATAGCTTACACCGCTCATCGGATACCTCCGTGCTCTCAATCCAAATTCATCGTGAGCAGGAACTGGGCGTTGCTCGGCACCTTGGCCAATTGGCTCTTGAGGCGTTCCACCGATTCCACGGGGCTCATGTCGCTCAGGACGCGGCGGAGACGGTAGACCAATTCCAATTCCTTGGCATCCAATAGCAGCTCTTCGCGTCGGGTGCCGCTGGAGTTGATGTCGATGGAAGGATAAATGCGTTTGTCCACGAGGCGGCGGTCCAAGTGCAACTCGGCGTTGCCGGTGCCTTTGAACTCCTCGAAGATGACCTCGTCCATCTTGCTGCCGGTGTCGATGAGGGCGGTGGCCAGGATGGTGAGGCTTCCGCCTTCCTCGATGTTTCGGGCGGCGCCGAAGAACCGCTTGGGCTTTTGCAGGGCATTGGCGTCGACGCCGCCGGTCAGAATCTTGCCGCTGTGCGGGACCTCGGTGTTATACGCGCGGGCCAGGCGGGTGATGCTGTCCAAAAGAATCACAACGTCCTTGCCGAACTCGACGTATCGCTTGGCCTTTTCGATGACCATTTCGGCGACCTGGACGTGGCGTGAAGCCGGCTCGTCAAAGGTGCTGCTGACGACTTCGGCCTGGGTGTTGCGTTCCATGTCGGTGACTTCCTCGGGCCGTTCGTCGATCAGGAGGATGATGAGCACCACCTCGGGATGGTTCTTGGAAATGGCGTTGGCGGTTTTTTGCAACAGGACGGTCTTGCCGGTGCGCGGGGGGGCGACGATCAGCATGCGTTGGCCCTTGCCGATCGGCGTGACCAGGTCGACGATCCGCATGTTCAGGTCCTTGGGATCGTGCTCCAGGACCAGGCGGCGGTTGGGATGCAGGGGGGTGAGGTCCTCGAAATTGCTGGTGTCGGTGATTCGCTCGGGATCCTCGCCGTTGATGGCCTCAACGCGCAGAAGAGCAAAATACCGCTCCGATTCCTTGGGCGGGCGGATTTGCCCCTGAACGACGTGGCCATTGCGAAGCCCAAACCGGCGAATCTGGCTGGGGCTGATGTAGATGTCATCCGGGCAGGGCAAATAGTTGTATTCCGGGCTGCGGAGGAATCCGAACCCGTCGGGAAGGATTTCCAGCACCCCTTCGCCATACATCAGACCGTTCTGGCGGATACGGGCGCGCAGAATCTGGAAGATGAGGTCCTGCTTCTTGAGTCCGACGTAATCGGTGATTCCCTCTTCCTTGGCGATCTCGTGCAATTTGTGCACGTCCATCGTCTGGAGGTCCTTGATATAGAGCTTTCCGCCCTTGACCTGTTCGTATTTGGCGTTGGTCTCGGCGTCGAAATTGGCGACGTCCTCGGAGACGGCGGGCTGCCCGTTGCCGGATTGCTCGGCGGGTTCCTCGGCCTTGCGGGCCGGTTCTTCGACGGCATCGGCGGCGGAATCCACCGCCACGGCCGACGTTTCGAGATCCTTCGTTTCGCGCACCTCGGAATCGGCGGACGTTGATTGATGAGATCCGGCGGTTCTCCGCGGACGGGCGCTGCTTGTCTTTGCCATGAATGGCCTCCTGATTTGAACTTAAATACGGGCTTTCTCGAACGATCCAAAGTTAGCGGGATGGCGTGAGATTGAACCGATCTGGTCCGGGATCAACTGACTAGTCCCTCCGACTCCATCGAAGGTTCGATCCAACTGGTGTTCCATTTCATCAAACTCAAGCGAATGAATCCGCCCCAGTCGCGTCAACACTCGTGTCAGGTCTGCTCCGGAAATCGTTTAACGAGAATTCGGAAAAGCGTTTCTCTGACTTGACCGCGGACATAATCCGCATCGGCAGTGTTATCAATAATATAATCGGATATTTCTCGCTTCTTGTCTAGGGGCCATTGCGATTTTTCCCGACGGCGAAGTTCTTCCTCGCCCCAGCCCCGGCTCCGGCTCAGCCTTGCCAGGCGCTGAACCAGCGGCGACTCCACAAACACAATAGCATCACACCCCCCCCGAAGGCCAGCCTCAAAAAGGAGCGGCGTATCCCAAACAATCGCATGGACTTGCGGATCATCGGCAGCATCGACCATGCGCCGCTGGCGGAGTTCGGCAACCCTAGGATGGAGCAGGGCTTCCAGCTTTTGCCGCTGACCGGGGTCGCCAAATACTATATCGGCGATTTTTGCCTTGTCCACCCGGCCGTCCACCGCCACCACGTCATCCCCCCACCAGTCGCGGATTTGCCGCACGATGGCCGGGTCCCGATACGCCTGTTGAACCTGTTCGTCGGCACTGATGACCAGGCAACCCAACTGGCCGAACATCCGCGCGACGGTGCTCTTTCCGCTGCCGACGCCTCCAGTTATCCCGATTACGGGCTTGCCTTGAAACACAACCGTGGCTCAGTAATTTTTGCCGATCGACCTCATATTGCGAGCCGGTATTCGCCGATCATCACCGAATTCCCGGCGGGATCGTAGAGGAGTAGATTATCCTGGCCCGGGACCAGTCCGCGTTGCCGTTCGTATTCGATCTTGGCCTCGGCCAACCGCCGTGCCAGGTCGTTGAGCGACGGCACGACTACACCCAGCGGCCGGAAATCCTCGCGAGGCAGGGGCCGTTCCAGCACTTCGATCCTCAGCCGGAAATTCTCCGCGCGGTAGATTAATTCGTGGCCGCCCTCGTCGCGCTCAAGGTCTTGGCGCTCGAAATTGAGAAGCCCGGCATAAAACTCATCCAGTTGGCGTTCCAGCCCCGCCGGCACCCAAAGCTGGCAATCCTCGACCGACACCAGACGAACGGGCGGTGGTTCCTCGAGCTTCGGGCGACGATCCTCGCCCGCTTCAAAAGCCGCGGAAAGGGCTCCGCCCTCCGCTGTGGAGGCCGGATCAAGCTCGATTTGTCCCAATCGGTCGGCCATCGGAAGCGGGATTATATCAGGAAATGGCGAAAGGGGTGACGAACATCGGTCGGAGGACCGGCCGGCTCACTTGCGAGATTGAGCGGGCTGGTCATCCGGATAGTGGCAACCAGCAACCCTTCCACTACAATTCCGTGCCATGGGCAAGTCCTTTTTCCTCTACATGATGGCGTTGGTTTTGTCGGCTAACGCGGTGCGGGGAGCGGAAAACCATACCTGGGAGCTTCGGGAGGGCCGGTGGCTGGAAGCCACCCGGCCGGCCACGGGGCCGGCGGTCCCTGAGCCGATGCTCGATCAGGCCGAGGCATTGCTCCGTCAACAGGACCCCAAAGCGGCCAAGAAAGTGCTTCTCGCCTGGGAAAAGGACCATAAGAAATCACCGGCCAGGGATCGCTGCATTTTCCTCCTGGTGGACGTTTTCTACCAGCAGGACGACCGCTTCAAATCTTTTTTTTACTGCGACGAGTTGATGGACGAATACCCGGAGAGCGCGCTGTTCCAGGCGGCGCTGCAGAAACAGTTCGACATCGCCAATGCGTATTTGAACGGTTACAAGGACACGTTTTTGGGAATGCGGATTGTGGATGACTCGGCGGAAGCGGTGCAGATGATGTGGCGCATTCAGCAGCGTGCTCCGGGTTCTCCGCTGGCGGAAAAGGGATTGCTGTACACCGCGGACTATTATTTCAGCGACCGCGATTACGACCTGGCGGAGGACGCATACAACTTCTACGTCCACAGCTATCCGAACAGCGACCGTGTTCCGCAGGTGAAACTTCGGGCGGCGTTTTCGTCGCTGGCGCAGTTTCGCGGGGTGAAGTTCGATGCCTCCCATATCATCGACGCCAGGGCACAACTGCTGGTGATTCAGAAGCAGTATCCCGAGCTGGCGGAGGAGGAAAGCGTGCAGACGGTGGTGGATCAGATCGACAGCGCCTTCGCGAAAAAGCTGCTGGATCAGGCGGAGTTTTACGAGCGCACGGGCGAGTTGCACGGGGCGGCCTACCAATTCCGCTTTCTGGTCCAGACCTATCCCAACGCGCCGGAAGCGTCGGAGGCAAGAAACCACCTGCGCCGGATGGCGGCATCGGTGCTTGCCGAAGCCCCGCCGCCTCGGACGAGCGGATATGCCCCGGCGACGGAACCCAGCGTGGATGCGGAGGGGAGATGAGAAGATTCGAAATTCGAAATTCGAAATTCGAATCAAATTCGAAATTCGAAGGACGGAAAAGTCTTTGTTTCGAATTTGGTCATTCGAATTTGATTCGAATTTCGAGTTTCGAGTTTCGAATTTTCGCGTGCTGTTTTGCCCTGCTCCTCGCCGGCTGCGGCTACCAATCGGGGTCGGACGGCGGCTGGCATTGGGGTTCGGTTTACCGGCAGGACATTCACAGCGTGGCCGTGCCGGTTTTCAGCTCCAAAGACTTTCATCGCGGAGTGGAATTCCAATTGTCCGATTCCCTGGCGAAGAGGATCGAGGAATTCACGCCGTACAAGATTGAGCCGCGCGAGCGTGCCGACACGGTGCTGGAAGGCGAAATCGTTTCCATCGTGCCGTCGATGTTGACGTTGAGCCCCTACACCGCCACGCCGCAGGAAGAGCAGTATTCCATCGTCGTGAACTTCACCTGGAAGGACCTGCGGACGGGAAAGATATTGGTGTCGCGGGTGGGGTTCGAGCAGGCGACCACCTATTTCCCGAACCTTGGCGAGGGCCAATACGTTGCGGCGGAGAATGCGGTGGAACGGCTGGCGCTGGGGATCGTGAACGAAATGGAAGGCCCCTGGTAGGGTTTTTCGTCAGATTTTGCCGATTGAAGCGTCTGTAACGGGTTTACCGCTGGAAAAAACGGGGGGCAAGCCCTTATGATGGCATGGACGCGTAGATTGGATCGACGTAGAGCCAACCGTCGCCGATGCTCAATTGCGTACGGCCAAGGAATTGCCCCTTTTTGAGGCGATGCGCCATATGAGGCGTAGCGCTTGTTGTAAGGAAGGATATGTCAGAACCAAAGCCCCCGGAGCGACCCTTTCGTAAGAATGGCCGCAACAGCCCCAACGGCGGCGGCATGCGCGTGGGCCGGGGCTTGTTCGGATGGGTCCTTTTCATCAGCCTGGCTATCATGCTGGTGATGCTGCTGCGGAACTCCAGCCCGCAGCCCCAGACGATTCTCATGTCCGATTTTGAGAACCTGCTGAGCAACAACCACGTCGAGAAGTTCGTCATCGACGGTAATGAGGTCGAAGGCACCGTCAAAGAAAACGTCCAACTCCCTGGCGCCGCGCCGAATAGCAAATATTTCAACGTTGAATACCCCGAAGGCAATTTCTCCAACGGCGTCTATCTCGCCAAGTTGATGAGCCAGCGCGGCGACGCCGGGGCGGGCGCCAAGAATCAGTCCAATCTGCTGATGAACATCCTGCTGCCATTGGTTCCGTGGCTGCTGATCTTCGGATTCGTCTGGTTCTTCGTATTCCGGCAGCTGCGCAACAGCGCCGGCGCGGGCGGGATGCTGGGCAGCTTCGGCAAGAGCAAGCACAAAATCACGGCCAAGGACCACACCAACATCACCTTCGACGACGTGGCGGGAATCGAAGAGGCCAAGGAAGAGGTGATGGAGATCGTGGAGTTCCTGAAGAACCCGAAGAAATTCCAGCGTCTTGGCGGCAGAATTCCGCGCGGGGTGCTGCTGGTGGGCGAGCCGGGCACGGGCAAAACCCTTCTGGCCAAAGCGATCGCCGGCGAGGCCGACTGCCCGTTTTTCAGCATCAGCGGCTCGGACTTCGTGGAGATGTTCGTCGGCGTGGGCGCCAGCCGCGTGCGCGACCTGTTCAAGCAGGCGAAGGACAACAGCCCGTGCATCATTTTCCTGGACGAAATTGACGCGGTCGGGCGGCGGCGCGGGAGCGGATTTTCCAGCGGCGGGCACGACGAGCGGGAACAGACCCTCAACGCCATCCTCGTGGAGATGGACGGCTTCGACACCAACGACCAGGTAATCGTCTGCGCCGCCACCAATCGGGTGGACGTTCTCGACCCGGCGCTGACTCGGCCGGGGCGATTCGACCGGCAGATTTACGTCCCGCTGCCGGACGTCAAGGGCCGGTTGGAAATCCTCAAG
>Ga0181518_10004698_pt1 | contig 12079 bp, 17 predicted proteins | sample PEATcosm2014_Bin_28_FD_119751 | JGI IMG/M metagenome (GOLD analysis project Ga0181518, IMG submission 119751) | Peatland microbial communities from MTU Mesocosm Facility, Houghton, MI, USA - PEATcosm2014_Bin01_60_metaG | ecosystem: Environmental > Terrestrial > Soil > Wetlands > Peat | place... | reverse complement strand
CTGGCGGGATCATAGACGATGAGGTAAGTCTGTCGAACCGTGAAGAAACGCACAGGCTTGTCTGTCAGATCGCGTCGCCAATGGCCTGTATCGGGCTTATCGGCGACTCGTTGGCAAGCGGCCAGCAACTCGGTTTGAAGCCGGTCTGCCGCCTCCTGATTGTCTCGCGCAATGAAGGACCAGATATCGAAGAGGTCGTCCTCCGCTGCCGGTGTCAGGCGGAAAGGCCTCATCAGGGCCGTCCACGCTGCCAGGCTCGCTTGCGGGAACTAAGATTCTCCGTAACTTCTTCGGGGGTCCGAAGTTGGCCGTCTTTGGCTTGTTCCCACCCCGCGTTGATCTTCGCCCGCGCATCCGTTTTCCAGTTTTCCTGTTGCTGGAGGAGGCGCAACCCTTCGCACACGACCTCGTCCGTCGAGTGAAATTCGCCTGCGGCCACTTTATGGCGAACGAATTCTTCGAGCGGCGTTGGCAGGCTCACGTTCATAGCGCTACGGTCTAATGGAAGGCGCCGATTGTCAAACCGCACCTGGAAGCGGCGAACTGCAGGGCCGCGCGGATGTCCTCCTTTTCGAGATACGGGAACTCTTCGAGAAGGGTCTGCTCAGACATCCCGGCCCCGAGCATTTCGAGCACGTCCTTGACCCGGATTCTCATGCCGCGGATGCAAGGGCGACCCCCGCATTGGTTCGGGCTGGCCGTGATTCGATCCAGGTAGCTCGGATTCATGATGAAAAACTGGCTCGCGCCATCGCTGGAGTCAATGCGAAACGGCAGCCCTGCAAAGCGTCACCAATCACCAATCACCAATTACCAGTCACCAGTCACCAGTCACCAGTCACCAGTCAGAATGGCGGGGGGCGGAATTCAGTGGTAGCGTATTGGCGAATAAAGGCATAACTTTGCCGTCTAAATAATGTTGGACCATGAAAAGGCTGATAAAGTATGAAACTATTGCTAACTAAAATATCCATCCTTGGTTGCGGCGCGGCTATGGCGGCGCTGCTGGCCGGCTGCGCCTCGAGCGGCGTGAAGAATCCGTCCGGCGTGGCGGTGACGCATATCAACGCGGACGAGCAGGGGTTTGTGGCAGGGACCGGCGTGGAGTCGCAAGACATGGTGATGGTGGCCGACAAAATGTCGCGGAGCATCCTGAGCATCCCGCAGATCGCCAACGCGGCGACGCCGCCGACGATCGTGCTGGAGCCGGTGGATAACCAAACGCGGTTTCCCATCAACAAGGACATCTTTCTGACGCGCATCCGGGCGCAGTTGAACTCGAAGGCGCGCGGCAAGGTGGTGTTCCTCGCGCGGAGCGAAATGGCAGCGCTGGAGCAGGAGCGCAATCGGAAGCGCCAGGGCGCCGTCACCGCCAGTTCCGACCCCAACGTGCAGGAGTTCAAAGGCGCGGATTATTTCCTGACCGGCTCGCTGCAAGGGCTGTCCACGCGCACCGCGGCGGGGACGAGCGATTACATCCTCTATGATTTCCATCTGATTGACGCCCGGACAAGCGCCATCGTGTGGGAAGATTCGGCGGAGATGAAGAAGCAGGGTCTGGAGGACGCGGCGTATCGCTAAGCGACCGCGCGGGGCGACGCGATGAAATCACTCTGGCAGCCGGCGCTGCTGGCCGTTTTGCTGACGTTGGCCGGCTGCGCCACGACGCCGAAGCGCGAGGTCGTGCTGACGGGCAACGTCATGGTGGATGCCCCGAATGCGATTGCGCACGGGCCGCCGCGTGACCGGGTGCTGTGGGAGTATCGGCTGGCGGCGGCGGCAATGCGGCAGGGGCAGTTCGCCTTGGCCAAACAAAACCTGGACGACGCGCTGCTGACCCTGGGCGGGATTTACGGCAACGACCCGAACGCCAAGAAGGCCCGGAGCTATTTCCACGCTGAGGCGAAGAAGACGTTCATCGGCGAACCCTATGAGCGGTCGATGGCCTATATTTATCGAGGCATACTTTACTGGATGGACGGCGAGCCGGACAACGCCCGAGCCTGCTTCCGCAGCGCCGAGTTCGAGGATAGCGACACGGAGAAGCACGAATACGCGGGCGATTGGGTGCTGCCCGAATACCTCGACGGCCTGGCGACGACCAAACTCCACGGCGACGGCTCGGACGCCTTCAAACGCGCGCAGGCCGTCGCCAGGGGGGTCAACCTGCCGCCGTACCATCCCGAGGCGAACGGGCTGTTCTTCGTCGAGTTCGGCCCCGGGCCGACCAAATTCGCGACTGGCCGGTACGGCGAGGAGTTGCGCTTTCATACGGCGCCTTCCCCGGTGGCATCGGCCGAGCTTAACGTGGATGCGTTGCGGATCCCCATCGCACCGACGGACGATGTGAATTTCCAGGCGACGACGCGCGGGGGGCGGGTGATGGACCATATCCTCGGCAACAAAGCCGTGTTCAAGTCCACCACGGATACGGTCGGCAACGTCGCGCTGGTGGGCGGACTGGCGACCGCGGCCGCCAGCCGGGACCGCACGACGGAGGAAGTGGGCCTCGGCATCGCGCTGGTCGGCCTGGTGAGCAAAACGATCTCGGCGGCGACGGTGCCGGCCGCGGACACGCGGTCCTGGGACAACCTGCCGTGTTACCTGAGCTTCGCGAGCGTGCCGCTCCCGCCCGGAACGCACGTGGCCACCATCCAATTTCTCGATCCCGCAGGCCAGGTTCTCCCGAACCTGACCAAGACCATCACGATCAACATCACCACGACCGACCGCGACAAGGTCGTGTTCGTCAGCGACACTTCATTAACACCGCAAACATTATGAACAAATCAATCGTATCACTCCTCGCCGCCGGCGGGACGTTCCTGCTGGTGGTTGGCTGCAGCACGCAGGACCAAGGCCCTTACCTGCCACAAACGTCCAAAACCCCGGCCTATGAGGGGGTGGAGCCGGTCGTCCTGCTCGACCCCGGTGTGCAACACTCGGTTACTTGCAGCGGCATCCAAGAGCAGACCTTGGCGGATGGCCGGCTGGAGGTAGTGGCCCATCTGCGCAACCGCGAGAACCGCCGCATCGAGGTCCAGGCCAACTGCGTCTTCAAGGACCAGAATAGCTTCTCGACCGGCGACGAAACGCCCTTCGTGATGGTGATCCTGACGGAGAACGGCACCGAAGACGTGAAGTTTGTCTCGATGAACAACCTCGCCAGGAAATACACCATCCGCGTGCGGCAAGCCCGATAAGCGGGCCGCCCGCATCCAGCGTGGCCGGGCGCGTGAGAGCGCCGGTGACAGTTGAGGCAGGGTCCCATCCCCGCACGCGTTAGCCGTCTGGCCGCGAGGGCCGCTGAGGATTCTGTCTCTCCGGTGGAGAGCCAGACGGGGCAAAGAGTTCTGGGGCATTGCCTGGCATCGTTTTCTGCGGCATGGTTGGTGCATGGGCAAACGACGTGAGGCGCGCGAGCGCGCCGTGCAGTTTTTATTTCAGCACGATCTGAACCCGCCGGAGGACCTGTCGGCGGCGCTGGAGCATTTTTGGGAGTCGCAGCGGGCGGCGGCCATCGCCGAAGAGAAGGGGACGGCCACCTGGGGCCAGCCGGTGAAGCTGCCGCCGCCCACACCGGAAGAGGCGGCCATACGCGAGTTTGCCGACCCGCTCATTCGCGGCACGCTGGAGTTCCGGGACGAAGCGGACGGGGTCATCAAGAAGCACGCGAAGAATTGGGAGCTGCATCGCATCGCGGCGGTGGACCGCAATGTCCTGCGGCTGGCGATTTACGAAATGCTGCATCGCGACGACATTCCACCGGTGGTGAGCATCAACGAGGCGGTGGATATCGCCAAGAAGTTCTCCACGCAGGACAGCGGCAAGTTTGTGAACGGCATTCTCGACAAGGTGAAAGGGGAACTGATGCGCCCGGCGCGGATCGTCAAATGAGGCCGGAGCCGCAGGACAGGAAGTCGCATGGCGTTTGTTGATCTCCATCTGCACAGCCGTTTCTCCGATGGCACGTATGAGCCGGAGGAGTTGGCGGCGCAAGCCCGGCGGTGTGAGCTGGCGGCGATCGCGCTGACGGACCACGACTCGGTGGAGGGCTGCCCGGGGACGGCGCAGGCGTGCGCGGCGGTGGGGATTGAGTTCATCGCCGGCACCGAGCTGACCGCGGAGCACGACGGGAACGAGCTGCACATTTTGGGCTACTGCCTGGAGACACAGAATTCGAGGCTGCTGACGCAGATCGCCCGGTTCCAAGCCGTGCGGCAAAACCGGATTCGCGAGATGGTGGCGCGGCTCAATCAACTCAAGATGCCGCTGTCGGCTGACGCGGTGTTTGCGCTGGCCAACTGCCGGGCGCCCGGCCGGCTGCACGTCGCGCGCGCGCTGGTGGCGGCGGGTCTTTGCGCGAGCCTGGACGAGGCGTTCGAGCGGTTTCTGAAGAAGAACCGGCCGGCGTGGGTGCCGAAGTTCAAGATGAGCGGGAAGGAAGCGCTCGAGCTGGTTCACCAGGCGGGCGGGGTGGCCGTGCTGGCGCACCCGGGGTTGAATCGCGTGGACGAAGTCATTCCGCGCCTGGTTGAAGCTGGCATGGACGGCATCGAGTGTTTTCACACGAAGCATTCCACGGCGACGACGGAGCATTATCTGGAGGTGGCCGACCGTTTTCATTTGCTGGTGACCGGCGGATCGGATTGCCACGGTCTGAGCAAAGGCAAACCGCTGATCGGCACGGTGAAAGTGCCCTATCAGCACCTCGAAAAGCTTAAAGCGCGAGCGGCGGAGATCAGAACTGCCGCCTGGCCGCCCGCGAGTTCATGAAGCTCCCGGCAACCAATGTCGGGAGGGACTGACTTCCATCACGCCTCACGCATCACCAATCAAAGCCGATGGGATTATTCGCCAAATTCAAGGCCGGCCTGCAAAAGACGCACAGCAGGCTGGCGCACGAGATCCAACGCATCGTCACCCGGTCGCCCAAACTGGACGACGCGGCGCTCGAGGAGTTGGAGGCCGCGCTGATTACCGCTGACCTGGGCCTCGCCATGACCAGCCAGATCGTCAGCGCGGTCAAGCAAGCTTACGAAACACAGGGCAGCGCGGGGATGGATGTGTTCGCGGTCGCGCGGCGCGAGGTGGAACAGAGCCTGGCGTCGAACCGGGCGGAACTGCGCAGAGCGCCAGAGGGGCTGACGGTGGTGTCGATTGTGGGCGTGAACGGGACGGGCAAGACTACGACGGCGGCCAAGCTGGCGCGCCTGGTGCAGTCGCGCGGGGAGACCACCTTGCTGGCGGCGTGCGACACGTTCCGCGCGGCGGCCATCGAGCAGATCAAGCATTGGGGCCAGCGGTTGAAGGTGGAGGTCATTGCGGGGGCTTATGGGGCCGATGCGGCGTCGGTGGCCCACGACGCGGTGGCGGCGGCGCAGACGCGCAAGGCGCATTACCTGTTCGTGGACACGGCGGGCCGGCTGCACACCAAGCACAATCTGATGCAGGAATTGCAAAAGCTGCATCGGGTGATGGGCAAGCAACTGCCGGGGGCGCCGCACGAAGTGTTGCTGGTGCTCGATGCGACGACCGGCATGAATGCGTTGAACCAGGCGCGGGAGTTCAACAAGGCGGTGCCGCTGTCGGGGTTCATTGTCACCAAGCTCGACGGCACGAGCAAGGGGGGAATGGTCGTGGCGATTCAGAAGGAGCTGGGGCTGCCGATCAAGTATGTCGGGCTGGGCGAGCAGGCGGATGATCTGCAGCCATTCGACGCGAAGCAGTTCGCCGGGGCGTTGTTCGGGGAGTGAGAGCGATTAACCACAAAGGGACGCAGATGGACACAGATGGGGGGATGCGAAATAGACACCAGAACTTGTGGGGATCCTGGTGACAACGAACGCAGCGCGAATGCGCTTGGAACGCCAGTACCTGCGTCTGGCTCTGCGGTTGGCCCGGCGGGGCTATGGCACGACTTCGCCCAATCCGATGGTAGGGGCGGTGTTGGTGAAAGGGGGCAGAATCATTGGGCGGGGCTGGCATCACCGCGCGGGAGAACCCCACGCGGAAATTAAGGCGCTTCGCGATGCGCAGGCGCGGGGGCACAAGGTCGAAGGCGCGACGCTTTACGTGACGCTGGAGCCGTGCTGCACGCACGGCCGCACGCCACCCTGCACGGAGGCCATCCGGGCGGCCGGAATCAAACGAGTCGTGGCCGGCGCGATTGATCCGAATCCGCAACACAGCGGCAGGGCGTTCAAGATTCTGCAACGGGCGGGAATTGCGGCTGTTCAGGGTGTGCTCGCCGCAGAATGTGCGCGGCTCAATGAAGCGTTCAATCATTGGATCGTCCGGCGAACGCCGTTGGTCACGGTCAAGGCGGGAATGACGCTCGATGGCAAAATCGCCACGGCTTCAGGTGAGTCGAGATGGATTACGGGCGAAAAGGCGCGGGCCTACGGGATGAAATTGCGGCAAGGAACGGATGCGATCCTGGTGGGGATTAACACGGTGCTGGCAGATGATCCGAGTTTAACGGTGAGAAGGCAGAAGGCAGGAGGGCACGAGGCACAGGTTGGGGTGGCGGGTCAGCGGTTGCGCCGGATTGTGCTGGATGCACGAGCGCGCACGCCTTCGGCTGCCAAGGTCGTGAACGATGAGCAGACGGCGTTGACGACCATTGTGGTAAGCAAGCTGGCCCCGAAAAGGCGCGTGGCGGCATTGGCGAAGCGGGTGAGCGTGCTGGCGGCGCCGAGTGCCGATGGGAAAATCGATTTGCGCTGGCTGTTGAGAAAGCTTGGCTCGGAGAATGTCACCAGCCTGCTGGTCGAAGGGGGTGGAGAAGTGAACGCTTCGTTCCTGCTGCAAGGGCTGGCACAACGAGTGGCGTTCTTTTATGCGCCGAAGATCTTAGGCGGGCGCGACTCACGCCGGGCAGTTGCCGGCCAGGGAGCGAGGACGCTGGCGGAGAGCCTGAATCTGATCGATCTGAAGTGGCGGCGGCTGGGGCCTGACTGGCTGTTGAGCGCTCGAGTTGGGGCGCGTTGATTGGGATTTCAGATTGTGAAGGTCGGAGTTAGTATGCGGTCATGTTTACCGGAATTGTTGAAGAAGCCGGCACCGTCGAGCGGATCAAACCGGCGGCGAAGTCCATTGAGTTGACGGTGCGGGCCGGCCTGTGCGGGCGGGGGCTGAAAGTGGGGGCGAGCCTGGCGGTCAACGGCTGCTGCCTGACGGTGGTCAAGCTGGCCTCACGCGGCAAATCCACGCTGGCACAATTCGATCTGCTGAAGGAGACCTGGCAGCGGACGAACCTGCAGTTCGCCACACCCGGCTCGCTGGTCAACCTGGAGCGACCGCTGCGGACCGACGGCAACCTGGGCGGGCACTTTGTCACGGGGCACATTGACGGCATCGGCCGGATCACGCGCTGGGAAAGAATGGGACAGGACCACGTGCTGGACATCGCCACGCCGCCGGAGGTGATGCGCTACGTGGTGTTCAAAGGCTCAATGGCGGTCGATGGCATCAGCCTCACGGTAGCGGGCGTGCAGAAGAAGGGCTTTCGCATCTGGATCATCCCGCATACCTATGAGGTGACGGCCCTGCGCGAGCGCAAAGTGGGGGATGCCGTCAACCTGGAAGCCGATCTGCTCGGCAAATACGTCGAGAAGTTTGTCGCCGCCCGGGCGCACCGTTGAGGCGTCGGATTATCCTCGCTGCCAGCCAGGAGTCAGCCGGGGCAAGGATCACCCCAACCACAGCAGATACCACTTCTTCTTCTTCACCGGCGCCACCTTCAGCGACTGCGGTTTGTCCTCCTTTTCAGCCAGCGAAGCGGGCTCGAGCTCGTGGACGCGGGCAGCGGGCACAAAATGCTCCTCGCCCTTGGCGTCCTTGAAATGGTAAACGCCATCCTTGAGCTTCGGTTTTGTGGCCGTGGTAATCTGCGCACCATTGTTGAGCTTCATGACATATTGATGCGCGCAGCCGGTCAGCGCGATCAGGCCGATGAGCAGGGGCAAAGCCGCGTTTTTCATAGCCATACAAATAGATTTCGAAGTTGCCAAAGAGATCCTCTCGAACGCCGCCTGATCCACGATCAATCTTCCGGCTTTTCCTCCGATCGAACCAGAAACTCCATGTTCCCTCTTCGAGCCGCTTCCCGCAAATGCGCTTGCATCGAACTGGAGCTGCCCAGATAAAGCGGATCAAAGAGAGCTAACAGAACCGCGGGACGGTTGCCCCGCTGTTTAAGCCACAGGTCAATCCAGCTTTTGACTTCGTTGGGCAGAGTTTCGGCATGGTGGACAGAAACGATAACCAGGTCGGCGGAAGCGGCTTCCCTGGCGGCAATGGACCTCAACTGGTTGGTTCGAAGCTCCGTCAATAGCCACAGCTCTTTGGTGATCTTGCAATCCCGGCTGAGGCACTTGGAGAGCGTCTGGCAAAACTCGTCCGTGCGGGCACCCGTAGCAGAATCTTCGTGCACCGCTGAAACAGCGAAGCGTTTTGATTTCTGCCAAAGCGGCCACACCCGCAATCTTGATAGTGTTGTGTCCATTAACGGGAACTGTGCTTACGCGCCGAATCGTCTGCTTGAAATGACACGCGGGTCAAGTGGAATCTGTTGGCCCCGCATAAAGGGCACTTCGCCGGATGTCTCTGTGGCCGAGGACGGGCTGCACCCCGGCGACCTGACGCGCGGCCCAAGGGATCAAAACGCGCCGGTACAAAAAGAAAAGGCGCACAGCTCCTTCGAGCCATGCGCCTTATCGAAAGAAAACAAGCTACCGCGGTTCAGCTCCGGCGGAGTCCACTCCCGTCCCACGAACCCCGGCGACAGCAGAGACCTCGACCTTGGCGGCAGCGCTCATTGGAGAATCAATTAGTGGAGGGACCTTTCACCAGGCGCGCCTCATTGGTCGCCAGGTAATTGGCCATGGCCTCGATGCCGCTGATCTGCGCGCTGACTCGTTTCAGGCCAAACTGCTTGGTAATTCGGTAGTGAATGAGGCTCTTGCCCAGCGCCACGATCTCAATGTTCGCGGCGCCGGTCTTCCAAATCTGGCCTTTGGCTAGCGGCCGCCGGCTATGAGTCTTCATTTTCACTCCTCCTTTAGACGGTGAAATGCCTTATTCTGTTCATTCTGGCCGCTCGACGCCCCCTCCCACGCAGCCACGAGCAGATTAATCGGGCTAATGGCTTCCCGCAGCGGTTTACTCCGCGTCCATGACATGGGGTGAACACCCCATTTGCAACTCAGCGGCTTCGTGGCATGTTCCAGCAGGGTTTAGTGAGGGGAGTTTTCATAAGTGAGTTGGCGCAGCCGTGGCCGGCTGCGCTTTTTTGTTGGCTCCCGCGCCTGGGGTTCTGACCCCATAACAAGTCGCCTTGAGGTGGTGGCAGATGGGGCCGGGTGAAAGAAGAGGCACAAGCGGAATAGAGAGCGGTCGGGGGTGGTGGCCGCTCTCTTTCACCCATTTCGAGGCTTTGCCAAGTCTCCGACGTCGGGTCTCGGGAAACCCGCACCAGGCCCATTTTCCGGCCATTTGGGCGCGGTTTTCTCACTTTCGATAATGGCAACTGGCCTGCTTTCCTAAGACCAAGAATGGCCGCATTCAGGCGAGAGTCGAAAAGGTCCCCGGCGCTTGGGGGTAAGATGAAGACGCACAATATTCTCATCGGTAATTGCGAAGAACTGCTCAACGATTTTATCGAGGCTCTGTTTCACGAGGTTTGTGACGGTCAAGCCTCCGTCCAATGCACCCGAACAGCACGGGTTGCCGACTTTGTCCGGAAGGGCTGCGACACCGAGTTCGATCTGATCATCCAGGTTCCCCACAACCTTTTCCCTGAACTGAGCGCGCCGACGCCCATGGGCCTCATTGGCGAAGGAACCCGCGCCATTCGCACCATCAAGTCCAAACGCCCGGCGCCCGTTATCGCGATAGTCGCATTGGAAGAGCGCGCGCGATACGAACCGCTGCTGCTGGAGGCCGGAGCGGATTGCGTTCTGGAGCTTCCCTTCGAGGGAGACGAACTCACCTCAGCCGTGGGCCGGCTATTAAAGCTCCCGGCGCGGCTCGAACACTTTTCGTCGGCGCGGTGGTTCTTTGCCGGCGTTCTGATGCGCGGCCTCCGGCGTCTGGCCCAGGCGTAAGCCTGGGCATCCCCCCTGCTTCCCCTGCCGAGCACGCGGTATTTTCGTTGCAGATTTTTCTTGCACGGCTCGACAGGTGGAGTAAAAGCGATCACATGAGATCGCAATGTGCTATGCAAATGCGTTTCAAAGTGCTGCTGCCGCTGCTGTTGCTGGCGCTGCCCGCCGTGGTGCAAGCCCAATTCACTTTCACGACCAATAACGCGTTCTTGACAAAAGCACACAATCACTAAAAAACTCTTCCTGAAGGGCCTAAACCCAAATCTGAACATGTCCATATGACAACAAACAAAAGCTACCGGAACCTGGCCGCGGCCATTCTTTTCAGCCTCGGCGCGCTCGGACTAAATGCTCAAACCGCACGCGACAACGCGGCGCTCGAAACAACCACCAACACCCCAACTGCGGAAGTCGCCTATCATCCATTTACCATCAGCCCCGAAGTTGGCACCACCGGTGCTGGCGCCACCGTCGGCTGGCGGTTTGCGGATCACTTCGGTGTCCGGGCGGGCATGGACTACTTCCAATACTCCTATTCCGGCAATGTGAAGGATGCCCAATACAATCTCAAGTTTCGCTTGATATCCGAGCCGCTGGGGCTTGATTTGTTCCCGTTCAAAAAGAGTTCGTTCCACCTCAGCTTGGGCGCGTTGATTAATCAAAACCAGTTCACCGGCGCCAACGGCAGCGTGGAAAGTGTCACCGTGAACGGCACCACCTACAACAACATCCCGGCTGGCGCGTTAAGTCTCAAACTCAAACAACCGTCCGTTCTCCCGTACGCCAGCCTGGGCGGAAGCATTTATCTGGGACACGCGCATCACTGGGCGTTGGGCGGCGAACTCGGCGCGGCTTATGGCAAATGGAATGTGTCATTCAACGATTCAAGCGGCACCATTTCCGCTTCGGACATAGCCGCCGAACTGAGCAAGGTGCAGAACTTCGCGAATAAATTCCCGGTCTGGCCCATCATCAAACTGAACGTCAGCTATTCATTTTGAAGCCAGAAAACACAAAGTGGCGGACTAGGGCGCATGTTTCCTGTGGGGTAACTATTTGCCGCGGATAAAGCCGCGGATAAAACCGTTTGCAGTGATTGGGGATCGCTGTTAGTTTGCGCCAAGCGACCTGGGCGAACGCTCCATCCTGATGAATGTGTTTCTGGTCTATGTTGGCGACGATGACTTTTGCCGAGTGCTGCCGGCGGCGCTGAACCGGTCGAGGTCTGACAACGGACGAGCCAAAGTGATGGCGTTTCCTCCCCTGGGAATCCAAACGCTGGCCCCGGTTCTGCGCCAGCGGGACCATCGGGTGCGTCTGTTTGACACCTGTCACCCGCAAATGAAGGCGGAGCACATCGCCCAGGCTGTCGCCCAGGAACGACCCGACGCCATTGGACTCTCTTTCCTCTCGACCACCACTTACCCGGCGGTCAAGCGCATGGCCCGGCAACTCAAGGCCGAGGCAGCGGAGGTTCCGATCATCGTGGGCGGGGCCTTTGCCACCCTCAATGCGGACCGTATCCTAAGGGACTGTCCTGAGATTGACTGCGTCGGCTGCGGCGAGGGCGAAGAGCTTCTGCCGGACTATTTGGAACACCTCGACCATCCCGGCTCGGTTGCGGGGCTGGTCTGGCGTGAGGCCGGGAAAGTTGTTCGGAACCCGCCGCGTCCCCTCCTGCGGGACCTGGACCACTTCCCTTATCCCGACCGCACCAGCCTGCCAATCGACTACATCGAATCCTTGCCGCTGGATGTGCCGGCGGTCCTCTCGCTGGACAAGTTCTGCACCGTGCAGACCTCCCGGGGCTGCCCCTACTCCTGCATTTACTGCGACATCCCGTCGCTGGGAGAGGGCCGCTGGCGGAGCCGCTCAGCAGAGCATGTCCTGGGCGAGCTGCAGCAGCTCAACGACGAGGGCTATCGCTCCCTTTACCTGACCGACGATCACTTTCTCATTAACCGCCAGCG
>Ga0181518_10004696_pt1 | contig 12081 bp, 11 predicted proteins | sample PEATcosm2014_Bin_28_FD_119751 | JGI IMG/M metagenome (GOLD analysis project Ga0181518, IMG submission 119751) | Peatland microbial communities from MTU Mesocosm Facility, Houghton, MI, USA - PEATcosm2014_Bin01_60_metaG | ecosystem: Environmental > Terrestrial > Soil > Wetlands > Peat | place... | reverse complement strand
CTTGCGCCAGGGAGCGGAGGAAGAAATCAATCGGCAGGCGCAGTCCGCGCGGCGACGCCGGTTCGAGCAGGTGCAGGACCCCGTGCAGGATGGACATGTCTTTGTTCGGCGGGATCACATAGACCTGATCTGGCTGGACCAGGGTGCGATCCTTGACCTGGATCACGTTCATGCCGGTGGCGCGCTGGAGCAGTTCGGGCATGATGCCTTCGCGCGTCGGGTCCAAGTGCTGGACGATGACAAAAGCCATGCCGCTGTTCCTCGGCACGCGCGACAGGAAATGCTCCAGAGCCTCCAATCCTCCGGCCGAGGCGCCGATGCCGACGATGGGGAACGAACCGCTCGCGGACGAAACCGGAGTTGTCCCGCGAACGGCGTTGGCGGACTTTTTCGGCCGGCGTTCCGGTTTTGATTTTGTTTTCATGCTCATGTTGGCAACCTCGCCGAAGCAGGGAGTTCAGTGCCCCACCGCCGCAAGCGTCGTGCTGAATCAATTTCTTTAGGCTGGCTGGTGCATGTTGAGTTCACGTGCGAACCGCCACACGGACCGGGCCGACTTTACCACCAGTCGTTGCGTGCTGGCAATTTCATGTTTGAGGCCCTTGGTGTTGCTCCGGGCCTTCTGTTTCAGTGAGATCAACCGGACAACCAATCGGAGGCCGGTGGCTTTGCCGATATCCTTGGTGGTAAAGAATGGCTCGAAAATTCGCGGAAGATTTTCCGGCGGGATGTCGCAACCGGTGTCACTCACGCTCAAACACACGAACGAACCCGGATGGGCCAGCGGTGATTACGCACGGACCGATTCATCAAACTCCACGGCGTAAGTCTCAATGACCAGGTCCGGCCTTCCCGTTCAACCGCTCTTCGGCGCGGCGGCGCGGCTCGGCGGCGGCTGAGGGCTGGTCCTGGCTCTTCTTCATGTCGCGGCCTCTTTGGTCGCGTCAGGCCCGAGGCTGTTCCGGCGGGATTTTCTTTGCCGGCGTGATCATGGTGGCTGGTCTAGGAGCGCGGTCCTCAACTTCCGGATAGAGCTTGTGGAAGCATTCGGGACACAAACTGTGGGTGAAGGTGGCCTCTGAATGGCTCGAAATATACGCCTCAATTTGCTTCCAATAACCCTCGTCATCCCGGATTTTTTTGCAGTTGCCACAAATCGGCAACAGACCGCTCAATAGTTTTACCCGCTCCAGGGCAGTTTCCAGTTCCTGGATCAATCGCTCTCGCTCCACCTCGACCCGATGATGGTCGGTGACGTTCAGCACGGTGGCGCGGCACTCCCGCCGGCCCTCGCAAACCACGGCTTCGATGCAAACAAAGAGTGGAGCTGTCTCCCCTTTCACGAGCGCCACCTCGCAGATTTCCCGGTCCTTTCCCGCAAAGGTCTTTAGGAGGAAGGTGTTGAAGATTGGCCGGTCCGCTTCGGAAACCACAAATCCAAAGCGCCGGTTCAAGAGCTTGGCGCGCTCAATGCCGAGCAGGCGGGCGCCGGTGACATTGACGGCGAGGATGGTTCCGTCAGCGGCGAAGTTGAAGTAGCCCGTCGGGGCAAAGTCGTAGAGGTCGGTGTATTTCTCCAGCAGCGCCTCCATCCGGTCGCGGGCCTCATGCAGCTCCGCGTTCTGCATCTCCAGCTCGATCTGGTGGACTTCCAGTTCGTGGACGAGCCGCGCCGTTTCCAATTTTGTTATCGGCCTTTCGCTTTCCGGCCTCTGGCGTTTCAGCCGCTCTTCAGCGCGGCGGCGCAGCGCGGCGGCGTCCGAGGGTTTGTCTTGGTTCTTTTTCATGTCCGTTGCCGAATTACGGTGCGCTCGTTGTTGGTATTATCGTCCACATGCCGTTCGTGTCAAATGCCAGTTGATGCCACTGCCCGTACTGTCCAAAAACCCAGACGAGATTCAACTAGGCACGGTGCGACGGATGGACTGGCCGACGGCCGACGCTACTGAAATGATGGCCAGAACCACTTACGGGTGACACTTACCCCTAGCCCTTGTCAACCTCACGTTTTCTCTGAATCACCACGCCGATGGCGGAGGACAGATTGATTTTTTAACTTCGACAGCCGCCATTGCCTCCTCCAGCCGGGATAAACGACGGGCTTCAATTCTTCCGCCATTTTGCCGCGACCTGAATTGCCTTCCGGCAGCACTCAACAGCGTCCTGGAACTCATACTCCAAGTCAGGATGTTGCTTCAAAAGCTCTTCGAGCAGGCCCAGCGCCCTTGAATCGCAAGCATTGGCTTGGGTCGCGGCCACAAACGCTTTGGCCGCGTCACGATATTGGCCCTGGCCGGTCAGGGCCATCCCGAGATTTTTGTGGCCATTGGGACGGGTGGGGTCAATCTGGATGGCCTGCCGACAGCACGCTTCACCTTCGGCAAACCGGCCCAAAGTGTTCAGCGAATAGCCCAGATTGTTGTGGATGAAATACCAAGTGAAGAGGCTGGCCGGCTCCAGTGCCAGTGCCGCTTTGTAGTAGCGGATGGCTGCAGCATAGTCCCGGGCCTTTTCCTCCGTCTGACCCATCGTGAAGAAGCAACTGGCTTTTGCTTCGGGATCGGGCAGCAGTGGAAGAAGCTGGCGAAGACGTTGGCGCGCCTGCGCAGGCCGGTTATTCAGTTTGTAAAACTGCGCCAGTTGCCAAAGCGCCTCAGTTTTGACTGCCCCGGCCTCATCTAATTTTTCGCGCAGAAACTGCTCTGCTTCTGCCGCCGACAATTCGACCAACGGTCCTTCGGGGGGTTGCGGTATCTTAAACCAGAAATCCAGGTGTTCGTTCATATTCTTTTCATCCTCGTTCGATTCAAATTTGGACCAACTCTTCGACGCTCAGGTCGTGCGGGTTTACGGGGCTCGTCCCTCCCGCCTTCGGTTCATTGCCACCGTTCCCGAAGGTAACTTTCTTCGCTGCTCGTTGCGCGTGTTCGTTCGAGATGTGCCCATAGACCCGTCCCACGAGTATTCCGCCATCCCCGTGTCCAAGCCATTTGCTTATCGTCATGAAATCAACTCCAGAAGCGACACATACGCTGGCGAAAAAATGCCTCATGTCGTGAAAATGCAAGTTGGGAAACCCGGCCTCATTGCGCACCTTCTCGAAAGTCGCCCGTAGTGAGCCGATGCTGCCTTCCGCTCGTGGAGCCGGAAACATGCAGTCCGAATCGGGTAGCCGCCTTGCATACATTTCTTTCAAAACGGTTTCAAGCTCGTCAGAGAAATCGACCACCACGTTCTGTTTGTCGTATTTCGTATTTCGCAGATGCACCTGCCGCTGTTGCCAGTCCACATCCGACCATCTGGTGGCCAACGCGCTCGTGACCCGCGCGCCGGTGGTTCGCATGAACCGAATCGCATCAGCCAGCAGCTCACCATTGCGGTATTTTGGTGTCCCATCAGCATTCTTCTGGGTCGCGACCTGGCAGACATGTTCCAGTTGCTCCTTCGTGAACAGCGGGCGCCTGGGCGCAACGTATTTCAGGCGCTGGTATCCCTCGGTCGGCAACTTGCCGATGAACCAGCCTTCCTCCTTCGCAAGTTTCAGGCAATTGGACAGTGCCAGCACGTCGTAGTTCGCAGTGCGATTCCCCACACCGGCCTGTTTTCGTTGCAGAACGTAATCGTTGATGTGTTGCCTGGTAATTTGCGTCAACCGAATGCCGCCGAGGTGTCTGGCCCAGCCTTTGAGAATACTTCGTTCTTGAACGACGGTCTTTGGCTTCTTCTTTCCGGTCGCTTGGATGAACGAGAGGTATTGCGCGACATACGCGTCGAACCGCGGTGCGCGGCGCGAGAGGGGAAGCGCGCCCTGGCGTTTCTGTTTCCGCAACTCGTGTATAGCGTCCACTGCCTGCGACACTGTCTCGACCGGTTGATTACTCTCGTCCAACAGGGCCACACGTCGGCAACCCTTACCCGGTAGAGAAAACTGGCAATAGTAACGCCCATTGCGTCTCCATAGACCCTCAACTTCGCGGCCATGAGAGTCCCTGGCCTTAACGAAACCGCGTGCTTTGCCCCGAATCTCCGTCAGACCAATGGCGCCGGATGGCACGGTTTCGTCCACAACTGAATCAGGAACTGCAATTGGCGCATTCATAGATTGCCTTTCAGATTTGGTGAAATGGTCATGTCGCACACCCAGGGAATCCAGACCGCGAAGTCCGAGAAATAGACCACACGGGCTAACTCCTCCCCGTAGAAGTCCGGTTCCAACCAGCCATAAACACTCTGCTGCCAGCGTTTCAGTGGCCCGAGCAACTGGTCGGGGTTCGTTCCGCCCGCCGCGGCCACGACTTGCCGCACCACGTCAATTCCCTCCTCAAGCCTCTTTTCCCCGTACCCCGCAAAGATGTTCTCAAGGATTTCGGGATGTTTGGCCTGGACCTTGCGCCCGTAGTTCATGCCTGCCGCAATCCAGTCCCCCAGCTCTAGTTCCGAGGTGGGACACTCGTTTTCGCTCGTCACACCCCTGGCCCTCAACTCCTCGCGCAGGAAGCCGAGCATCGTCTGACACTCCACAGCCCGGTTCGGGTATAACTCCTTCGCCAAGCGCAGCAGCGGATGGTCCAGGAGCGCCAGCAGCGGTTGGCCAACGGCCTGGCGGGGTGCGCCCACAAACACGCGACTCACAATGTCCCGGATGCCCGGCCCGATATACTCCGGCATCTCCCGGACAAATGGAAACAGCAGTTTCAGGCCCTCGAAGTCGCGGGGATCCGTTGCCAATTCGAGAAACCGCCGACAGAGGCTATCCTCTAGCCGGAAGTAGGGAACCAGCAAATTGTGGTTGCTCATGCTGCCTCCCGTTCAGTGGTGACAGGTAACAGAGGTTGGCCCTCAATTTGCAGCTTTCCGGCTTCCCAGTCGGGGTCGAGGGAGATTCCAGCCCAGCGCGGCAGGTGATAGCGTTTCGAGAACTTGATAGGCAACACCCGGCGGTCGCCGGCTTTGGAAAACAGATGGCCCTTGAAAGGTTTGTCAGCTGGCCAGCGGCGAACGTAAAGCCCGATGCTGACGGCGAATTGGTAAGCCGCGTCGAGTACCGGGCAAAACGGTTCACCAAGCGAGCGGATCGTTTCCAGCACATTGCCGCCGGAAATTTGGTGGCCGTCGAGAGAATCAAACTCAAAGTTCTCTGCGAACTTGATGCACTCGGGCAACGGTTGGTTTACGCCCAGAACGTGCTCACACCGCGCGATGTTCAGCACGCCGGTTGCCGGGTCGTGCAGCGCTGTTCGAGTGACCTGAGAAATCACGCGGCGAAGGATGGTGGTTCGAATCCACCCGCCCCCACCAATTTATGAAGGCATTTTAAACACGTATTGTGATATTTGCAATTTCAAATTAGGACACTACCCATTGGCGCGCTTTTATCCAGTGCGGGTCACCCTCCCACCTTCCCAGAAACTTTCTGCCCGGCGGAGGGCGAATTCGTGGTCGACAAACCTCCCTGCACATCTCTGAAACGCACAAACATTTTAGCACTACACTTTAGCACTAAGCTGTTTTTTGAATGTGCTAAACATCGCAAAACCATTGAATCTATTGGATAGAAATGCTAGTTGGTAGCGCGTACGGGAATCGAACCCGTCTTTCAGCCTTGAGAGGGCCGTGTCCTGGCCGATAGACGAACGCGCCAGCGTGACCGGCAAACTACCGGCGGCCCCGCCGTTGTCAATAACAGAGCACCGGCGGCAAGGGGGATGGGTGCATATCAAAATTTGCACACTTTGCCGACGGGTCTTATTGACACTCTGCTTTAGCGGGGTGTTCAGCCTGGCCTGGCATTTTCAACCGCTTTAGCGGTTTTTGCGGGCGGGCAAACCGCTGAAGCGGTTCTGACGTTTAGACCGTTTCCAACACCCCGCTAAAGCAGGGTGTTAATGAAATAGCCCTAAACACGACGGCTTTCAATCACGCGAACCCTCTCAAATTCTGATATACGTCCAAAGGATATCGTTTTGTTTACAGCTATTGGTAGTGTCGCGTCGCCGACGCGACCGGTCGTCTCGGCGAGACGCCCCTACCAAAGTTGGCCGGACGCCTCGGCGAGGCGTCCCCACCATTGAAACGGCACAGTTACCGCGGCAGCATCAAATAGTGCCCGGTGCGGGCGCGCAACCAAACCGGTTTGGCGGTGTTTGCTTTTAAGCCGGCAAACGATATACTTGATTTGTGATGCGCGTCGGAAAATTGTACCTTTGCCTCGCGGGCGGGCTGGTGTTGAACACCGGTTTGCGCGCCGATGGTTTGGTGTCGCCGGACAATCCCTACGTGCCGATAGTCACCCGCAATGTTTTCGGCATCAACCCGCCGCTGCCGGTGGACCCGAATGCAGATACTGAGCCGCCGCCCAAAATCACGCCCAATGGCATCATGGGCGTCTTCGGCCATTTGCAGGTGTTGTTCAAAGTGGCCATCCCGGCCAAGCCAGGGCAGCCGGCCAAGGACCAGTCTTACATCCTCAGCGAAGGCCAGGCGCAGGACGACATTGAAGTGACGAAGATTGATGAGAAGGATGGCATGGTGACGTTCAACAACCACGGCACGGTCCAGGAACTGCCCCTGGTCGTTGGAACTGCGAGCGGCCCGCCCGCGCCGGGACCGGGCGCGTCGGGACCGGGGCCGAAATTCCCCATGTTGGGACCGGCGCCCGGTGGCGGCAATGCCAACAACGGCGGCCCCATTACCTTCGGCAATCGTTTCGGCCAGAGCGGTGGTTTTGGCGGCCCCAAACCGAACATCAGTGGTGGCAACAATTTCAACGGCGGCATGAATGGCGGCGCGAACTCCGGCTCGTCCTTTGGAGCCGCCACGGCCAACAGCGGTTTCTCCAGCCAGTTTGGAGCCGCCTCAACCGGCAACGGGCTCTCCGGCCAGCTTGGCGCCACCACCACCAGTGGCGGTACCTCCAGCTCGCAACTGCTGAATAACCTGACGCCGGACGAGGTACAGGCTTTGGTTGCAGCCAACCACTTGGCAGCCGTGCAAGCGGGCAATCCTGCGGCTTCCCTCTTTCCACCAACCAAATTCGACTCTGAAGCGGGGATTCCTGCACCCCCCACGCCGGGCGGTTCGACCGCGCGTTAAATTCAGCGCGGCGTGAGACGGATCATTCTTTCCGCAGGCGCGTAGCATCGAGCGTCAGCTCGATCCATTTTCAACGGCGGATTACACGAATTACACAGATTTTAACAAAGGGGCAGAGATCCGGAAGTTCGCGGAGGAAACACAGGAGCCCAAGTCGAATCAGAGACGCCTCACGCCGTCTCCCACAATTCTTCAGTAGGAGTCGGGGTCACGAGGCTCTGAACTCCGCAATGGTAACTTGTGTTTACCGGCATCCGGTTGCCGGGCCACCTGAACAATCCTCCAGAATTTCGGCCAGAAATCCCCCTCCAGCGGATGCAGCCTGGGATAACCGGGCACAATCGCACCGCAAAACGTCCAGAGCTCCGATTCCTTGATCAATCGGGCCCGCGCCAGATTGAGCATTCCCTCTCCCCGTTGAGGGGAGAGGGAAATCGCACGGCGGTGCAACGCGATCAAACACGGTCAAAGTCCAGTGAATGGCGGCATCGGCCTGGTAGAACTCACGGTTCAAACAGGGAAAATAACAGGCACGCGGCTTGCCGTTCATGAATGGGGGCAATCTATATCAGAGACTCCTCACGTCGTCTCCCACAATTCTTCAGTAGGAGTCAAGGTCACGAGACTCTGGTCAAGCCGGTCATGGAGACTGCGAATGATGGAGCTGGGGCTTTAGTTGGAGTCTCCTTACGTCGTCTCCTACGGAATGATTGGTGAAAACGAAAACCCCCGCTCTGTTGCCAGAGCGGGGGATGAAAACTAACGAATAGCCGACCGCTTACTTGCGGCGACGGAACAGCAAGAGGGCCAGACCGCCCAAACCTGCCAACGCCATCGTGGTCGGTTCCGGAACATTCACGGAATACAACTGCATTGCAAGTGCAGCGCCGTTATTATCAATCGGAAGACCATTTGGCGTAGCGGCAATACTAAATATATTGGCGCCAGGTGACGCGGAATTCGGAGCCAAGTAGCCCATCGCGGATTCGCCGAAGAACGAGTTTGCCGGGGCAAGAGCACCCAATTTAATAGCATTCAATTCAGCAGCAGCCGCAGCCCACGTCGTTCCCAAAGTGGACGACCAGCCAACTAGCACAATGTCATTGGTAGTGGAGTCAGTGCCACCCGTGGCGAGGCTATTACCCACCCAACTTTGAGCCAGGTTATTCACTACACCGCTCACTGACGTATTGCCAGGGGGTGCGGCAACTCGGCCCGCTGTGATACTGTTGGTCATACCGGCACCAAACGGAACAGCCGTCCAAGTCCCATCCCAAACAGAGGTATCCGATGAAACGGTGCCATAGGTTCCTTGAGCCGTTACGAGCAACGCATAGTAAAAGGCTCCCGGGGAAGTTGTCCCGCTTGCCGTGAGACCAGTGATGCCACCGGCGCCCGAGCCGCCAAACAGCGGTGAAAGAGCCGTGTTGGTGTCCACGGTCGGGTTGCCGGTTGCGTTAAACGTAATATAGCCTTGGGCAAAGCCCACAGTGGCCATGGCTACGATTGCGAGTGTTGATAATACTTTTTTCATATTTCGGTTTGTTGTTTGTTATTCGTTAGTTGTTTGTTCTTCTGCACTGTTTGAATTTAATTTATGGAGTCAACGTTTCTGACCAGACGTATGGAGCGGCAGGCGATACAAAGAACCCCTGTCCTACAATTATGCTCGGGTCAGGTCCCGGAGTGGTATCGTCATACAAATACCAATTAGCAGGATTGCTGCCGACCGTCGTGCCATATACGGCAGTCACGTATGTCTGATGGGTCGTGTCCCACGTCTCAACAAGCGAGCCGTCAGGAAGGCCGGTGAGATTGACTCCAGAGGCACTATCAACGGGGCCGGCGAACGGAATCACCGCACCGACCAAGTAGTAGGCACCGGGACTGGTGAGATTCAAGTTTTTGCTGGCACCAATATTGACGGCAACCGTGCCGACAAACGTGTGGGTAACCGGAGCGGCCGGACTCACAAAGTACCCTTGTCCCGGAGTAATAACTGGAATTGGCCCCGGAGTGGTATCGTCATACAAGTACCAACCAGTCGGATTGCTGCCGACCGTCGTATCATACACGGCCGTTACGAAGGTCTGGTGCGTGAAGTCCCATGTCTCAATAAGCGTGCCATCAGGAAGGCCCAGGCCAGAGGTGGCGCCATCGGTGCCAAAAACTTCGTTCGCCCCGTTGCTGACTCCCTCGACGAATGGAACCTCCAGCAAATAATATGTGCCAGGGTTTGGAGTTGGGAGAGTGGCGTACCCAACCACGTTTTGGGAATAGACCGGGGTTGCTTGTGAACTTGCCAGGCTGACCGCGAGCGCGGCAGCGGCCATAAGTAGTGTTTTAGTTCTCATATTTCGTTTGATTCAGTGTTTTAGTGTTACCGTGTGTGGTGCTAATGTCTCAAAAATGCAAGGAGGTGTCAACAGTTTTTTAATTTTTTTTTGAACGATTTACCGTGGTGACAACCAGCAAGCAGCGGGCCACAGGAAAACATGCGGATTCCCTTTATTTCCAGCCGGTTACAACATAGGCAATGGAGCCGACAAGCGGGATGCCTGGGCCGGTTGTAACCTAAAAGTCACAGAGGAATCCGGGCGATGGATAACTGCGGGGACCGGGATTACAGCGCAAAGCCGCGTAAAGCTGCGCCACGCGACCACGCCGCTCTACTCGGATGTCAACGCGGAGGAGTAAAGCAGGCAAACGGAACGGGCTAATGATTACCATAAAAACTAATTAATATCCAGTTCCCGTAACAAGCTATCGAATGTAGTGTCGCCTTTGTGGGTTGGCCGTTCATTAAACCAATTCTCGGAGACAATCGGTGCGATGGAAGGGACGGCTCGCCGAGCCGTCCACGGGCGCCCCTGCCGCGGGGTTCTGATTTATTTGGTAGGGTCGCCTCGCCGAGGTGACCGGTGAACGGACGGCTGAGCCAGCCGTCCCTACCAAAAATGGAAGGTAGGGTCGTCTCGCCGAGGCGACCGGTGAACGGACGGCTGGGCCAGCCGTCCCTACCTAAATTGTCACCACGATTTTCAGGGAATCTTCCGTTGGGTGCGCAGCCAATGCGACGGCAGCAGAAGTTTGTTCCAACGGAAAACGATGGGTGATCAAACGGCGCACGTCCAATTGGCGCGAGAACACCAGCCGCGCCACTTCGCGCTGGAGCGTGAAATCGGATGAGTAGCTGCCCAGCAAATCCTTTTCGTCGAGACAGACGGAAGCCAGATCAATTTGGGGAATGGGAGATGGGATCTGGAAGATGGGAGACGGAACTTTGGACTTTGGACTTTGGACTTCGGACTTCGCAGCGCGTTTGGTGTGGGCGAATAACAAGACTTGTCCGCCGCCGCGCACGAGTTGCAGGGCCTGCTGCACGACCGCGTCGGACGGGACGGCCACGATGGCGGCGTCCACAGTTTTCAGTCCACAGTCTTCAGCCGGCGACGGATTGTAGGCTGTGGACTGTGGACTGCGGATCAACCGTGTCCATTTCGCGCCGAATTTTTTGGCGAGGCGCAGGCGCGAGGGCAGCAAATCGGTGGCGAGGACGCGGACGCCTTGCAGTTGCAGCAGGCGTGTGAACATGAGGCCAATCGGTCCCTGCCCGGCCACGAGCACGACGTCGCCGCGCAACAGGTTCAGCCGGCGCACGGCCTTGAGAACGGTGTTGACGGGTTCGAGCAGGGCGCCTTCTTCCAGGGAATTTTTTGCCGGAATTTTCACGACGCCGGGTAGCACGAACGGCATGATGCGGACGTATTCGGCGTAACCACCGCCCGCCGGTTCGAACCCGGCGGTGATGCCGGTGCGTTTGTAGGTCTCGCATTGGGCGTAGGCGCGATGCCGGCAGTAATGACAATCCAGGCACGGCACGTGATGATGCAGGGCGACGCGGTCGCCGACTTTGAGTGACGAGTGACGAGTGACGAGTGACAAGTTTCCGGTGCCGATTTTGACGATGATTCCGGCGGTTTCGTGGCCGAAGATGCGCGGGGGCGGCAAGGTGCCGTGCTGGATTTTTTTGATGTCGGTGGGGCAGACGCCGCAGACGGCGACCTTGACGAGGAGTTCGTGCGCGTCGAGGCGCGGGACGGGCACTGTTTCGACGCGCAGGTCGTTGATGCCGCGATAAACGACGGCGCGCATGGTCTTGGGAATGTCAGGCACGGAAAAATGTTAACCACGAAACACACGAAACACACGAAATTTTAACCGCGGATGACGCGGATGAACGCGGATTATAACACAGAGGCTGCGGGGCACCGCAGCCCTACCGCTTGCGGCGACGGATCAGCCAGAGCACCAGACCGCCCAAACCCACGAATGCCATCGTGCTCGGTTCCGGACCAGCTGTGTCCAAGATATACAACTCCATCGGATTAGTGGCCGGATTATAGATTGGAAGTCCATTTGCCGTCGGGGCATTACCAAACAATGCGGCGCCAGGTGCCGCTGCATTCGGGTTGAGGTAGCCAATGGCAGATTCACCAAAGTACCCGGCATAGAAGGAAACACCGTTCGCAGCATAAAAGGCTAAGTCAGCAGATACCGCAGCCCACGACGTGCCCAAGTTGGCTGACCAGCCAACCAGCACAATGTTATTGGTAGTGCCAGCGTTCCAGCCCACCAAAGATCCCACGTTGATTGCAAAACCTTGGGCGTTAACTCTGCCAGCTAATACACTTGAGTTAGTCGCTGTAATTCCGCCACACGTCCAAGTCCCGTCCCAAACGGCCGTGTCCGTTGTGACGGAACCAGTCCACGGTGAAATCAACAAGGCATAGTAATACTGATTAGTGACGCCCATCGTGGGCACCCTGGCGGCGGCCTATGCCGAGGCCGGACGGTTTGTCGAGGCGATGGCAATGGCGGAAAAAGCCGCTGTGCTGGCCAAAAAAAATCACGAACCGGAGCTGCTGCAAAAGAACCGGGAGTTGTTGGAACTTTATCGCGCGCACCAGCCGTATCACGAGATTTGGG
>Ga0181518_10004694_pt1 | contig 12086 bp, 9 predicted proteins | sample PEATcosm2014_Bin_28_FD_119751 | JGI IMG/M metagenome (GOLD analysis project Ga0181518, IMG submission 119751) | Peatland microbial communities from MTU Mesocosm Facility, Houghton, MI, USA - PEATcosm2014_Bin01_60_metaG | ecosystem: Environmental > Terrestrial > Soil > Wetlands > Peat | place... | reverse complement strand
TTCTAAACGGAAGGTAATGAACTGGCTGGGCATGTAGTCGAAGGTGATCGTACCGTCGTGCATCTGGGCGCGATCGCCGGCGTTCTCTGTGTAGTACGGAGTGCCGCTAATAGCCGTGGCGCCGTTGATCGGCGGCAGCAGGGTGAGGTAGCGGCCGGGATTGCTCATCTGGCCACCGCCAAGAGTAACCGCGTAAAGGTCCTTGTGGAACCAGTAGCGGTTGTACATCATCCAGCCGATAAAGTCCTGCTTCGGCCGGCCATTTTTCGAGTTGCCGTGGCAGTTTACGCCGCCGTTGTAACTATCGGTGGTGCCTTTCAAAGGCGAAAGACCGTTCTTGTTTAACGCGCCATCGGGCGTGGCGAAGGAAACGCCGCCGCCGCCATATTCGCAACCGGCATCGCCGGTGATCGTAAACGCGATCTTGTCCAGAACTTTCGTGGGCTGGTCATATACCTTGACTTGGGCGCTATAGTCAGCGTGGATGCGCGAGCGGCCGAGATTTGTCGAGTCGTCTTCGCCAAGGCCGTAGTTATTCCACACAAAGTCAAGGTACGGCTTGGGACGCCAGAGAATCTGTCCGCCCAGCCCAGGCTTGCTGCCATAGCGCGCGTACGATTGCCAACCATTGATAATCCATGGCTCAATCTTCAGCTTGGATGTGGGGAAATACTGGATGCGAAGGCCGTTGAAGAACCACGGCGTATTCGAGGAAACGAAGGAGGGCTGGTACGTCCAATTGTCGAAGTTGTAATAGCTGAAGAGACCGATGTAGGAAACGAAGATACCGGCATCGACATTCAGGCCGTGCTGCACGTCCCAGTGATAACCGCCCCACGCTTCGGAGACGTATTTATATGCGTTAGCCAGATCCCACTGACCGCGGTTAGGACTGCCGTCGTTGCGCACGGTGGTCGTGGCGAACAAGCCGTCCATGGTGAGAATGCGTCCGCGCACATTGTCAATATGAATGTCGCCGCCGGCGCTGATCTGTTCAAGCTGCCACTCATCCGAGCGGAATGTTTCTGTAGATCCGCCCAGGCTGTCGTCCTCTGGATGGTTGTAATCGAGCGTATAGTTTGCGTCGGCGCGAAACTCGGGCGTAAAGTACTTCGTGGCCATGGGGCTGTCTGTCTGGTGTCCATTGCTATTCAACCAGGTCCAGTCTCCCGGGAACGGTTCGCCTTTGGTGGTCCTCTGAGCGCTAATCTCCGGGGCCGGCGGCTCTACAGGAGCTGCAGCCGGTGCAGCGGCCTGTAAAGATGACGACGTGCCGGCCGCGGGCCTCACCGAATTCAGGACCGCGCTGCCGTTTCCAGCGACTAACTCTTTCTCCGCCGCCTTGAGCGCCGCAGTATCGGCGCTATCTGCCAGCGCTCGTTCATGGTCCTCTTTCACTTCGCTTTCCAACTGCTCGATTCGGGCCTTAAGAGCTTCAATCTCCTGCGTAACCGTCGGCTGCAAATCCGGTTGCGCCGCTGTCCCCGATCCGGTTTTATTGACATCCGCGCCGGAATGAGCACCAGGTTCTGCACTTGCGACCAGCTGCGGTGAAACTGTGTTTGTCGGTGCCGATTGTGCTTTGACTGCACAACTCGCGCCGAATATGAACGTAAACGTCATGGCAAATGGAAATAGTTTCCTCATCTTCACCTCTCGCTTTCTGCGGGAAATTCAGAAATCGTGTTGCGATTTATCACCTGGCTGAAGTCGATTCTGTGTCGACGGCCACAATGTGCGGGATACTCGCGCGGCTCGCAATTGAATCGGAAAGAAGCACAGATAGCGTAAAATTGCCGCGAGAAACAGTTACTCGATCGAGATCGTTTGAAGTCGTATTCACTTTCCTATTGCATGACAGTTGTCATAAACGAGATATAAAGCAGTCGTAGTTTGTTTATTAAGAGTCGAGCGTTTTTCGGAAGTTTGCCGGGCAAAAGATTGGATTTCGGACACAACTCCACGCGCGCGGCGAATCTCGCATGCTCAGGAAATCAAAAGTGTTGAGGCTGCTACCAACGGTTAAGGTTGCACCGGATACAACTCACCCTAGCGCACCCGACGCATTGCGATAGGTGCGTTTCAAACGTAGATTCATGATGGAATCAGGTTAGACAGCTCCTTGTAAGGATGGCATGAATGACTTCTAAGGGTTTTCTAGTGATTCTGGAATTTCATCCGATGCGTAGAAAGAATCCGATGGCGCGGCCAGTGCCCTGAAGCATTTCTTCTCCGGGGTAGTTGCTCCTGGCGGCGTCAGACCTCAAGCCGGATTTTCAAAGGCTATGCCGTGCTGGTATCCGTAGTTGCCGACCAGCATCATGGCCCCAGCGACCAGGACCGTAAAAGTTGCGCCGATGAGCGTGTCAAGTCTTGCCCATTTCAGATCGGAGAAGCGCAGGCGTTTTTCTGTCACGCAGCTTTGCTGAAAGAAGAGCTGCCATGGCGCAATCGTTGTGCCCACAATCGCGATGACCAGAAAGATGAGGCTGCTTGTAATGCCAGCTGCCGGCATCGCCGGGATGTTGGTAGCCCGGCCTACGGCAGACCAGTCGGGACGCACTACATAGGCCAATGCGAACCAGGTGAGGTCCATCAGGCAAAGCGCAATGACCATGCGCTCCCAGCGAAGGTAGCTGCCCGTGACGACCAGCAGTGTGAGCCCGAGCGCCGAGACGGGGACCGATATGCAGGGGTTCACTCCCAGTGCGCTGAGCGCGAGAGAGATGGCAGCGAATTCCGTAATCAGCGTGAGAAAGTTGACCAAAAGCAAATCAAAGAGCGAAAAGCGACCCCACCACTTGCCGAAGCGCTCGTAAATCATCGCCGCGTGGCCCTTGCCGGTCGCAATCCCCAACCGAGCCACCATCTCCTGTACGAAGTAGCAGATGGGCAAAAGCACAATCAGGGTCCACAGCAGGTGCAGGCCGTATTGTCCGCCGGCCTGCACGTATGTGGGGACTGCGCCTGCGTCGTTGTCCGCTTCCATCACGATCAGATCAGGACCGAAGACCATGAAAAAGATGAGCTGATGTTTCTGCCAGGAGCTGCGCACCGCGACACCCTTAACCGGTGCGGCCTCGGTGGGCGCTGCGACAGCGTTCAGTTGAGTTTCCGCTAGGCGCACAGGTGGATCCTCCCGGTTTCATCCGTGGAGGATGCAGTTGCAGCAACTGTAGGGGCTTTCGATGCCGTCCAAACGCAAGCCAGCGGTGTATTCGGATCGCCTGTTGCCACCCAATTGCAGGCAAGGCGGCCGGTCTTCTGGATCAAAAAGAGCTTGTTCATTATGGTTCCTCCTCGTGCAGTCCGAGCAGGTGCCCGCGATCCGGACGCGCCAGAACGCAATCCGGCCGGACCGGGCACAAAGGACTGTTGGTTCGGGAGGGTGAGTCAGATACCAGCGGCTCACACGCTCAATTCACAGGTCGTATGTCGTGAAGAGCGGTGTGGGAATCGTCGGTAGCAAGGCTAAAGGCGGTTTCCAGAGCGCTAATCACGACACAGGAAAGAACTCCAAATACTCGGAGGTTCTTGTGCGGATTCGATGCTCATATTTCTCCTGCAAAGCGGGGAGGCCTTGCAACTGTTTTGTACCATACCCCCATAGGGTATTGTCAAGGAGAGTCGCAGGATTCTCGAAAGAAAGTGTGTGGTTCCTCCCCTCCTCTCGGTGGAAGCAGGCGCGTCGAATTCAGGATGAAAGTCAGCTCCGATGCAACATGAATGAACGCGGCCAGCAACGGGTTGAGATAACCTGCCGCGGCCAAGCCAATCCCAATGGTGTCGACGATCAAAGTGCCGTAGAAATTCTGCAGGATGATGGCGCGGCAGCTTTTTGCAACGCGGACGGTTTCAACGAATTTCATGAGGTCGTTGCCGATCAGCACTACGTCCGCACTTTCGCGGGCAACATCGGTTCCCGCACCCATGGCTACACCAACGGTGGCTTCGCTCAGCGCGGGTGCGTCGTTGATGCCGTCGCCGAGCATGGCGACCACTCGCCCTTCCCGGACCTGTTCTGCGATTTGATGGGTTTTCTGCTCAGGAAGAAGCTCGGCGTGAACGTTGCGGATGCCAAGATGGCCGGCTAGCGCTTGCGCGGTTTGCCTGGTATCTCCTGTCAACAAGACGACATCGATCTTCATCTTCTGGAGGGCCTTGACGGCTGAAGCAGAGCCGGGCCGCAACTGATCCGCCACAACCACCGATCCAATGTACTTACCTTTGCGTGCAACAAAGATCTCCGTGCCCTCAGAGGCGGCGCGCTCGGGCAGAGTCAGCCCCAATTCCGCGAAAAGCGGGCGATTGCCGGCAACAGTTTCTTCGCCCTCCACTTCAGCCCGCACTCCCCGTCCAATCCGGTATTCGAAATGCGTTGGTTGGGAGACAGGGATGCTTCGCTGCTCCGCGAGGCGAACGATCGCGCGACCCAGCGGATGCTCCGAATTGCTTTCAGCACTGGCGGCCGCTTCAAGGAGTGAACTCTCGGTCACACCCGGCGCAGGGTTGACTTCTGTGACTGACGGAGTGCCGAAGGTGAGAGTTCCCGTCTTGTCGAGGAAGACGGTATTAAGTTGCCCAAGCGCCTCAAGGTAGATTCCGCCCTTGATGATGGAGCCGTGCCGAGCCGCGCGCCCGATGGCGCCAAGGATGGCCAGTGGAGTGCCGGCGGCAATGCCGCAGGCTCCCGCAACAATGATGACCGAAATCGTGGAACGGATATTGTGTGTGATCAGAAACGTGAGCACTGCTGCGCCGAGCGCGAAGTAGACCAGGTATCCGGCCAAACGGTCCGCCATCTTCTGAATGGGTGCCCGCGAATGCTCGGCCCTTTCCACGGCTTCAATGATCTTGCCGAATGTGGTCTCTTTTCCGAGCCGGTCAGCGCGCACCTGGAGGCTGCCTGCCTGGTTGATCGTGCCTGCGTACACTTCCTTGCCCGCGGCCTTTTCGCTCGGCATCGGCTCGCCGGTAATTGCAGCCTCTTCAACAAACGAGCGGCCACTTACAACCTGGCCATCGACGGGGATTCGGCTGCCGGGACGAATGACAACCATTTCGCCGGGAAGGATAGTCTGCGTCGGCACCTCGACAATCTGGCCGTTCCGCAGCACGCTGGCCACTTGAGGAAGGAAGTCCAGCATGTCCTGGATGGCTCGCCGGCCCCGGCCGACGGTCAATCCCTCCAGAATCTCGGCGGCCAGAACAAATGCGGTTATGACTAAAGCTGTGAAGAACTCGCCGATGACCAGCGCCGAGACGAGCGCTATCGTCATCGACAGCTCCATCGTCATGCGGCGTTCAATGATGTTCTCAACCGCTTCCTTGAAAATTGGATAGCCGCCGATCAGAGTTGCTGCCAATCCTATAACACTAACGCGATGGAATGGCTCCCATAGATGAAACCAGACCGCCGCCGCCGCCAATGCCACAAACAGAACACGGAGCACCTCGACCAGCTCCAATGTGTGCTCATGATCGTGTTCCTCACCGCGGCGTTCCTCGTGATGCTGGTGGGGAGGGCGCGAATGCGGCTCGTGCTCTTGAAGGTGGGTTGCGGTTTCATGGGTGACGGCCATGACCTCTCCTGACTTTTCAGTTGAAGTAGCGCTTCACCACGGCGATCAGGTCGTCCGCCGCCGCTTGCTGCGCTGGGCGTGTTTTCTGCGCCGGGTCGAGCACATGGAAACGCAAGTGGCCTTCGATCAGCTCCGCCATCAATCCGTTCAGGGCGCCGCGGCAGGAAGCAACCAGTTGCAGAATCTCCTCGCATTCGCCCTTCCCTTCAAGAGCCCGTTCGATAGCCTCTACCTGGCCCTTGATGCGCCGGACGCGCGTGAGAGTCTTCGTCTTGTTTTTCGAGATGTGCGACAATTCGTTCTCCCTTTGCAAATAATATACTCCCCTATACTATATAAAGAGAAGGCAGGGAGCGGAACCATGCTGGAGACCAAGCGCCGCGTAATTGGCCAGATGATTGTGTGCCACGGCTGCTGTTGCGGGGCAACGCATAAAGATCGTCCCGAAGTGCCAGTGGAGTGGTTGAAGAATGAGTGGCGAAAGTGTGGCCTCTTAAAGCGGTTTCAACTCACCGTGAGTGGCTGTGTCGGCCGGTGCGACATTCCAAATGTCGTGGTGGTGAATTCAGAGGCGGGTTCGCAGTGGCTGGGCAAGATTACCCAATTCGACCAGTACCGATCTCTTGTCGAGTGGGCAGTTCGTTCCGTTGAAGTCGGACATCTCCTGGAGTTGCCGAGAGAATTTGATGAGCATCGAATGGAACCGTGGCGTTGAACGTAATTGGGATAGGGCAATGACGAAAAACCACGCTTTACCGAGAACCTCGTGCTTTCCAGCAGCGACTGTTCCGATGCGGGCCGTCGCACGCCTTTAGCGGATGCTGGAACGAACAAATTACTCTCGAGACATCTATGCGTCGATACGTGTTCCCGCTCACTGGAGCGTGCCTGTTTCTGTTTTTGTGTCTGCCTGCTCACGGGCAGACTTCCTCTAAGGCGTACTCTGGCCATCCTCAAAAGGCCAGTGAGGACAAAGACCCCTTAGCCATTGTTGAGCTTGGCGCAGCAACAAGCTGGAACGTCAGCGGATGGTCGGGCTGCGAGCAGTGATCGAACAAAAGGGGCTATTCTGTTCGCTCTATTCCGACCGTGGAGCCCATTTCTGGCTGACACCGAAGAGCGGTGACAAGGTCGATTATGAGCGCCCAACGCAGGTGGGCCGTGCCATGAAGGAACTGGGAGTGCACATGATCCCGGCTTACTCTCGGCAGGCGCGAGGCCGCTCGGAACGCAACTTCTCCACCTGGCAAGGACGGCTACCGCAGGAGTTGCGATTGCGCGGGATCAGAACTCTGGAAGGGGCAAACAGGTTTCTCAACGAGCACTACATCGCCGAGTTCAACCGCCGCTTCACGGTGCCGGCAGCGCAGCGCGGAACGGCGTTTATATCCTGCCGGCACAGAAATCTGGAAATGGTCTTTACGCAAAGATTCGAGCGCACAGTTGATCAGGACAACACGGTACGCTTTCACAACCTGATCATGCAGATCGAGCGTGCCGAGTGGCGCCCCACATTGGCTGGATGTAAGGCGATCATCCATCAGCACCTGGACACCACCCTGACCCTCATGATCGCAGGACATCGCGTCGGAAACTACAGCGCAGAAGGAAAGCTCTTGACGCCACTGACCAAGAAACAAATCAAGGCCGTGGAAAAGACGTTGAAAGGAAAAGTCGAAAAACCGACTTTCCCTTTCAACTTGCAAATCCCGCAAACTACGCGGGATTCGCACTTTCCCACCGCCTCTACGACGACTAGCTAATTTATGAAACCGGACATTTCATTTGTTCTCAAAACCGGACATTTTTCACTTGCTAACGATATTTCCGAGTTGGCGACGACTCGACCGGAACTCGTCAAAATTCCGGAGTTCAATCCTTCACGTTTGACCCGAGTGGGCACCTCGGGAATCCACTGATCGGAAGGGCTCGGAGTGTAATGCAGAATCCAGTAAATGGTAGCATTTGCCATAGCCCCAACCGGGCTTTTCATATGTCCCTGTTCCGATTCGGTGAATTCGAGTTAGACGAGCAGACTCTCGAACTGCGCAGGAAAGGCGCGGCCATCCGCGTCCAGCAGCAACCGGCCCGCGTTCTGGCATTTCTCCTCAGCCACCAGGGCAAGCTCGTTACGCGCCAGCAGATTCAAGAGGCGATTTGGGGCCAGGACACTTTCGTAGATTTTGAACAGAGCTTAAACTTCTGCATTCGTCAAATTCGCATCACGCTCACTGACCACGCCGAAAAGCCGGTATTCATCGAAACACTCCCAAAGCTTGGCTATCGTTTCATTGGACCCGTTGAGAGGATCGTCGACTTCGCGCCAAAGAAAACACATGATCGCATCCGGATTGGGGTCCTGCCCATTGAGGATCTGGGTGGGTTGGCCGAGGACTATTTCGCTATCGGGCTGACCGAAGATATGATTTCGGCGCTTTCGCACATCGATCCCGCAAGGCTTCGTGTGACAGTTGGCCCTCGTTCGCCAGGCGGAATTCTACCCAAAGAGGAACTTGATCGTCTGCAGCGGGAATTCGATCTCGATTACCTGCTGCGTGGTTCGGTTCGGCGCGCCGCAGATGCGATTCGCATCACCGCTCAATTGGTCGATCTAAGAGACAAGAGCGTGATGTGGTCGGAAGTTTACGATCGCAAATCATCTGATCTGCTCGGTATGCAGGAAGAGGTAACCAGAAGGGTCAGTCAGTCTCTGGCATTGGAACTGCTTCCGGGAGCGGGTGTGGGATCGAGGAAGTATGCGCGATCCTCTGCTGCGTATGACGCTTACCTGAAAGGCCGCTTCTTCTGGCATAAGATGACGCCCGCCGCGATTCGCAGCAGCATCGCAAATTTCAATGAGGCTCTAAAAATCGATTCGCAATTCGCGCCCGCCTATGCAGGGCTAGCCGATTGCTACGCGCAGATGGGTTCGATCAGACTTGGAATGCTGAAACCCTTTGAGGCGCTCGAGAAAGCGCGGCCATGCCTGCAGCGCGCAATGGAGCTCGATGACACGATGGCCGAAGCGCATTGCACATCGGCATTGATCAAGATTTGGTACGATTTTGACTGGGCCGAAGCGGAACGGGAGTTTAAGGTAGCGATCAGCCTGGACCCAGGCCAGGTCACCGCTCTGCTGTGGCAGTCTCTGTATCTGAGCGCAATGGGCCGAAACGAGGAAGCCATCGCCTCGGTGCAGGGGGCAAGAGACTCGGAACCGCTATCTCCAATTGTCAACATGTACCTCGGCGTAGCCCGCGCGCATGCGGGGCAGTACGATCTCGCAATTCGCCAGCTGAACCAGACTGTCGAATTGGATCCACATAACTACCGGACCTACATGTTTCTGGGAAGAACGCTCACCTGGGCCGGCCGCAGCGATGAGGCCATGAAGGCGTATCAAAAGGCCCTCTCAATCAATCCTGACAATTTGGAAGCGCTCGCATTCATCGGTGTCTTGAAAGCAGGCCTCGGCGACCGGCAGGGCGCTCTCAAGATTATGAAGCAGGTAATTGCCGCAGGAGCCAAAACCGAGCCGGCAATACTAGTGGCGCACATTCTTGCAAAACTGGGCGAAGCTTCGCAGATGTTCCAATGGCTGCAGAGGTCTGTCGAGCAACGGTCGACGCCCATCTATCTATCGCTCATAAGCCGGGAATTCTTTCCGTTTCATTCCGACTCGCGGTTCCATTCCCTCCTCGCATCGATTGGTCTGTCGCACCTGGCCAAGAGCTAAGGTGTGGGAAGGATGTTCTGATTGAATTGGAAGAAGTTGTCGGGATCGAATTTCTTCTTAAGTTCCGTCAGGCGCCCGTAGTTGACGCCATACGAAGCACGCACTGCAGCAGATCCCTCATCGCCGAGATAGTTTACATAACCGTCCGATGCGCCAAAACCTTCCAGCAGCGATGCAAAGCCCCGCGCCCAATCGATGCATTTCCCGGCCATGCCTGGATCGGTCCATGCGCAAATCACGTTGATGCTGTAATGTGCACGTCGCAGACCGAAGGCGGTTTCAGTGGCCGGAACTCGACTTGCCACGCCGTGCATGTGTTCGAGAATCACTTGTGACTGCTCGGTTGGCAGGCTCTCCGCAAAGTCGACGATGGCGCGAATTGCTTCATCGGTGAGTTCGCGAAGGAAGGGGCATTTGAAGTAATAATGCAAACCGGCGGGAGCCGTAAAATCGAGCATCGACTGAATTTCGGTGTACTTCTTTTCGCCCGTAAGGTCCACTGCCGGCGGCTCGGTCAGGTAGAACTGTCTGCCGACATTGGCGCCTTCTGAGCCCGATCCGCAATGACACATGGCTATAGCCGCCATGGGATGTCCATGGCCGATCATCAGTGCAGCATATGCCGTCAATTCATCGGCAGCGTTGTATGTGACATCGCGATAACGGCGCAGGAGGTCGATGGCGCTGCTTCGGGGATAAAGCAGCAGACCGCCATGCACCGACCTGAGCGGATGAAGGCGGAACTCAAGCGCGGTCACGATGCCGAAGTTACCGCCTCCGCCACGAATGGCCCAGAACAAGTCTTCATTCTGAGACGCACTCACAGACAGGTGCGCCCCGTCGGCGCTGACCAGGTCGGCAGAGATCACGTTGTCGCAGCTCAATCCAAAGTTGCCCATCAGCCAGCCGAGACCGCCGCCGAGGGTCAAACCGCAAACTCCCGTGGAAGAAATCACGCCTCCCGTGGTGGCTAACTGGAACCGCTCGCACTCCCGGTCGAAATCTGCAAATCTCGAGCCGCCTTGCGCAACCACGGAATAAGCGCCTGGATTTACCTGAATCCCATTCATGAGGGAGAGGTCAATCATCATGGCATCGTTTGCCACCGACTTGCCGGCGACGCTGTGGCCGCCGCCGCGCACGCAGACGGCAAGCTTCTCTTCACGGGCGATGCGCACAGCCTGCATGATATCGGAGATACTGTTCGGCCGGACGATTAGGGCTGGTTTGCGATCGATCATGCCGTTCCAGACGCGGCGCGCGGCATCAAATTCCGGATCTCCGCCGGCGAGCACCTGACACTGCAGCCTGGCACGAATCGCGGACAGTGGCACCGGATCCTCTCCTTTGGATCGGTCGTTCATGCATGGAGGGTAGCACAGGATATCCGGAGTCTCGCCTGAGTTTTCAATGAGGCGCAGTTCCGATCAAACTCAGCCGTAACTCATTTCCCCCTCATTTACGCGATGGAAATTGCGGCACAGAATCGCTTTCAGCAACGGCGCATCCGAGGGCGGAAGCGCCAATCCCAAGACTGGAGGAATTCTCATGAAAAGCAAAAGGTTTCTAGCAATTTCTGCTTCAATGGCCGGACTGGTACTCGCAACCATGTTTGTCCCCTGCGCATATGCCGGCTGCGGCCTCTATACTCCGGGGTCCCACCCCGCCAGTTGGCAGCCCCAGATCGGCTCGCCGCGGCTTGTACGGGCGGCTCTCATCGCCGGCGATGATGACTTCTCACGCGAACCCAGCATCGTCGGAACCTGGAAAGAGCATTGGATCTCCGAAGGCAGCGACGGAATCCCCAACGGCACCGAAGTTGATGCCGGCTACGCTCAGTGGCACAGTGACGGCACTGAGATCAATAACTCCGGCCTGCGAGCTCCCATGACGGGCAACGTTTGCCTCGGTGAATGGATAAGAACCGGAGTGCGGACTTATCAATTGAATCACTTCGGAATCTCGTACGACTCCACTGGCCTCAACCTCATCGGCCCCGCCCGCATTCAGCAATGGCTAACCATCGATCCCGAAGGCAATTCAACCTCGGGAAAATTCACCATCGATCAGTGGGACGAGTCGGGCAATTTGCTCGCTCACGTGCAGGGCAATGTCACCGGAACCAGGGTGACCATGGAAACCGGATTCCAGAAAGTTGAGTAAGTTAAATCCTGCTTGGTAATCGCGGGTCTCGCTCGGCGCTGACTAGTTCGGAGCGTGACCTGCGTTTGCAGATCGGACCGCAAATCGCGACCGGTTAAGGCTTGTGGCAGGTATCATGTCCAGGCCAGTCGTATCAGGCTCGGGCAGTTTGTTGCAATAAAGCCGAATGGGATACGGACACCCCCAGCGGCGCAGCATTGTCGCTGGGGGTAGTTTCTGCGCGGGGCAGGGCACCCTGCCGATTGCTTCAGCCCACGATTTCTCACCAAGCAATTCGGGGCGGGAGACTTGGCAGTGAATGGACTCCCTGGCACGGCAAAATAAGGTCCATCTCCGGCTCCATTAAGGGTTACCTATGCCTCCTTTCAAGAGGCGCAAAATCGTCGAGTCGCTCAGTCAACACTCAGGAAACACCCGACTCTCGGGTTCCGGTCGTGTTACCGGCAAACAGGAAGTTGCATTTTTGGTAAGGTCCTGTTTGGCGACTGTCGTTAGCACATAATATGTCCGGTGTTTTTAGCAAGTGAAGTGTCCGCATAGCGAGCGGCAAGGATAGATCCATGCGAGGGAGCATGGAGACTTATCCGAGGACCGCGGCGGAGCGG
>Ga0181518_10004693_pt1 | contig 12087 bp, 6 predicted proteins | sample PEATcosm2014_Bin_28_FD_119751 | JGI IMG/M metagenome (GOLD analysis project Ga0181518, IMG submission 119751) | Peatland microbial communities from MTU Mesocosm Facility, Houghton, MI, USA - PEATcosm2014_Bin01_60_metaG | ecosystem: Environmental > Terrestrial > Soil > Wetlands > Peat | place... | reverse complement strand
CGTGAAGTACCAGATCGATATCTTCCCTGCCACGCGCAACATGCTCCTGCGTGGTGAGGAGGTAATCCAGAACCCGTACCCGCAGCCGCTCAGCGAAGCCCACTTCACGCTTAACGGGAATTACGACACCACCATCGTGATCCCCGGCGCGGTCCTCGCCAAGGACGACGCGCGCTTGCATTACCGCATCTACCGCTTCACCACGCCGCTTCAACCGGGCGAGAGCCGCACCATGAGCTTCACGGTGAAGAGCCATAACCGCGGCTTCGAGAATTGGGTGAGCACCAATGAACTTGTGCAGAACGGGACTTTTTTCAACAATATGGTCGGGCCGGTGATCGGTTACGTACCCGTGGGCGAACTCCATGACCCGAACGAGCGGCACAAGTACGGGCTGGGAGAACAGGAACTGATGCCCGCGCTCGAACGGAACTGCGCCGACGACTGCCGCGACCACTACATACCCGGGCACGCCGACTGGGTGGACCTGGACACCGTCATCGGCACCTCGCCGGATCAGATCGCCATCGCGCCGGGGTCGCTCGTGCGCGAGTGGCGCCAGAACGGCCGCCGCTATTTCGAGTACAGGCTGGATCACCCTTCGCTTTTCTGTTTTTCGTTCCAGTCGGCCCGCTACGAAGTTCTCCGCGAAGACTGGAACGGGATCAAGCTGGAAGTCTACTACGACCGCAACCATCCCTGGAACGTGCCGCGCATGATGAACGCTCTCAAGAAATCGCTCGATTACTACACGCGCAATTTCGGCCCGTACTACCATAAGCAAGCGCGCATCATCGAGTTCCCGCGCGTCGGAACGTTCGCTCAAGCCTACCCGGGCACCATGCCTTATTCGGAGTCCGTCGGCTTCATCGCCAACCTGAACCACCCTGACGACATCGACATGGTCTTTTACGTCGTGGCGCACGAGATGGGCCACCAGTGGTGGGCTCAACAGGTGATCGGCGCCAATATGCAAGGGGCCACGTTCCTCTCCGAATCGCTGGCGCAGTACTCAGCGCTCATGGTTATGGAGAAGGAATACGGCCGCGATATGATGCGGAAATTCCTGAGCTACGAGATGGATCAGTACCTTCGCGCACGGGGCCGCGAACGGCTCAGGGAGCGCCCCCTGCTGACGGTGGAAATGGAGCAGGGCTACATCCATTATCGCAAAGCCAGCGTGGTGCTTTATTACCTGAAGGAGATGATCGGAGAGGAGAAAGTGAACGCCGCGCTGCGCAAGCTGATCCGGCAGTACGCTTACCACGCGCCGCCCTACCCGACTTCCTGGGCCTTGGTGGACGCACTGAGCGAACAGACACCGCCGCAATATCAGAATTTGATCAAGGACCTGTTCGAGGACATCACCCTCTTCTCCAACCGTGCCCTCGACGCCACCGCGCACCGCCGCGCGGACGGAAAATACGACGTCACCCTCGACATCGAATGCCATAAGTTCAAGGCTGATGCCAAAGGCAACGAAACCGAGGTGCCCGTGGACGATTGGATCGACATCGGCGCTTTCGCCAAACCCGAGAATGGCCGCAAGTACGGCCGCACGCTTTACCGTGACCGGGTCCACGTCAGTCAAGCCCGCTCGCGCTACGAATTCGCCACCGCAGAATTGCCGGAGCAGGCCGGTGTCGATCCCTTCCTGCTTCTGGTTGATCGCATCCCGGAGGATAACACCAAGAAAGTCACCCTCGCGGGCCCGGCAGCGCGGTAGTGCCGCGCACGAGCAAATCGAGCGCGCTTAGCTCAGTTCGCTTCCGGCGCCATCGAGACGAACTGGCGGTCGATAGCTCGCTCGATTGCCTTGTTGAACGTATCCCAAGGGCAGCCGGAATCCAAAGTCGCAGACTCGCAACCCGGAATCGACAGGTCTTCCTCCGCCGGCGGTGCGGATAGGGTGAGCGGGGTCGCGCCTCGCATCTGTTCAAGGGTCTGAGCAAGGTACTGCGAGCGCACGAAGTATTTCGCGGCGCCGGGCTCCTGCCAAATTGAAAACACGAGCGCACCGCCGGGTGGCGTATCATCCGCCTGATAGCCCCGCAGGCGCCAGGAGAGCCCCAGCATGCCTGATAGGTTCGACAGGTTGGTATCGTGGCCCGACACGATCAAGACGGCATTTCCCGAACGGTCCAACGCCCCTGTGGTGGTTTTCCCGGTGGCTGCCTGCTGCATCGACTGCAGAACGTGATAGAGCAAGTTGGATCCCCTGGCACGGGCAAGGTAGGAAGTCCGCCGCATCAAGTCAGCGTACTCCGCGTGCAGCTCCAGAATCCGGAACAGTGCGTCCGCGTCGAGGCGGCCCCAGCCCAAATCCTTACTTTGCATGCCTTCCGTGTATTCAAGGAGTAGGTCCTCGCCGAGCGTTGACGCGACGCTCCACGGCTCGTTGAGCTGAACGCCCTTGCCCGTCACAGAAACCCTGATCTCATCCGGAGGTTCAAGCCGTTTTTGCGGGGCGCTTCCTTCTCCCGCGAGCACGGACTCGAGAGTTTCAAAGGCGGCGCGATGCAAATCCCGGAAGCGGCCGGATGGGTCTGACAGACGCTCGCGCACCGCCTGAGCGGCCGTTTCCCAATCCGGCTTTGCGAGACCTGCTTCTAGCGGGTCGAAAAGCGGGTTTTTGCTGCCGGGCGGTTGCGAGTGGACTTCGACCGTGCACCCTGGCAGCAGCGTCTCCGCCAAAGCCCTGCCGGTCTCGAGGGTGCGCTGGTCGATATCCGCATAAACATAGACTTGGTTGGCGTCTGCGCATCCCTGTTGGTGAAGCAACCCCGCGCCCACGAGCCACTCACGGTAGTAAGCCCCCATGAGCTGCATGAGGACCCGCCCATGCGGCGTGAGGTTGCCCGGCGGAACGCCCCAGGCCGGCCAGGGCGCGGTTGAGTACTGGTTCAGGCGGTCGGTTTTCCAAGTTGGTGAGCGCACTCCGTGGCGGGTGATGATGACCACATAACGGAGCGCTGGAGGGGAAGCAGCATTAGCAAATAGACTGGCGGCCAACGCACAGAGGATTAGAGCCAGCCATCGCTGAAGCCGCAAGGCGATCTCACGACTCAATCGATAAGCCTGCACATATGGGCGGGTGGCCGAGGGTTCCGGCTCGTTGCGAGTCGGAACCCGTGACACAACACAAGTCGCTCGATTTCTCATTTGCCGGCCGCGCTGTCCCAGTGGAAGCCAATCTCGTACGTGGGGTGGTAGAATTCGCGCTGGTTCATGTATTGCTTGCTGCCGTTGTAGAAGCCGAAAACTTCATCTGACATATTCAGGATAGCGAACATGAGCGAGAGACCGCCCTTCACCCGGACGCTGGCTTGCGAGTCGAGTTGCAGATGGGGGAAGAGGTAGTTGTCGCCGAAGGGCCCATGGAGACCATAGGCGGCGCCGGAAGAATAGTTGTACTGGTAGATTGAGGCGCCGTTGTAACTCATCCCAAAGCGAGCGTTGACGCGGCCGCGTGTGTAACTGGGACTGACGTTCCAGACGCTGGGCGACTGGCGCAGCAGGGCAGGGTTGTCCGTGCGGTAGAGGCCGGCCGTTCCGCTCGGATCCTGAAGATCAAAGGTCCGCGACGCTGTGTAGAGGTAGTTCGCCATGAGGCCGAGCCCATTCCAAACGCCGGGAAGGGACCGGTATTGCTGTTGATAGGCGGCCTCGAAGCCGGCGATCCAGGCGCTGCCGGCGTTGCTGGGCTGCTCCACGATGTAGCCGGCAAACTGCCCGGTGGTGGGATGCGTGGTGGACTCGATGATGGGTGTCGTGAGGTCTTTGTAGAAGACCCCTGCCGAAACCATCCCGAAGGTATTCAGATACTTTTCGTAGAGGAAGTCGAAGTTGTTGGCGTGCTCCGGCTTCAAGCCGGGATTCCCAATGGAAAAGGTAAAAGGATGGGTGGTGATGTCTTCTGAAACCGCGGTGGTGAGGAATTGGGGATCGGGGCGGGCGAGTCCGCGGCCGTAGACCACGCGGATATCAGAGCTGTTATCCAATCGCACGCGTACCGAGGCGCTGGGCAGAAAGTCGACATAGGAACCGGTCAGGGGCACATTGACCGGCCCGCCTCCCGTAACGGGATCGTTGCAATTGCAGCTCAAGGTGTGCAACTGGGTCCCCTCGATGCGCAGGCCCGTGACCAGCCGCACGCGGCCGAGATCGACGGTGTTCATGGCGTAGCCGGCGGAGACGCGCTCGACCATGTCAAAATTGACGTTGTTGCCGCCGTACGGCTGTCCGCTTTCACCTGCGCTGAACAGGCTGCCATCGTGGTTCACAAGCCCGGTGACGTTGAACCAGTCCGGGACCGGCCCATAGGGGGGATAGTCGTGGAAGTAATAGTTGGGGTTGTGGAAGTTACCGAGGAACTGCGTCATCAGCAGGGTGCCGTTGGGGTTGAACTGGTCCTCCCAGGAATCGTCGAATTTGTGCGCGTTACGGACCTTTCCCCCGAAAGCGAAGGTGGCAAAATGCGAACCCAGATGGTAATTTCTGGTTACGTCAACCGAGCCCAGGAGATTAAGCTGTTCGGTGAGACCGTGCGAATAGACTACATCCGCGAGTGCGTAATCATTGGTATTGAAGATGTCGTCGGGGCCCGGAGTGAAGCAATTGGGAGTCCACTGGGGAAGATAGATGTTCTTGGTGGCCGCAGCATCGTACAGGCAATTGGTGGAGTTCGCCAAAGCGCCAATCGGAGAGTAATCCGCGCCGGGGTTGCCGCCGGAGGCATGCTCGTCCGACCGGGACACGGCGGCTTCCCAGTGGATCAGGGTTGCGCCCAGAATGTGCGATCCGCTCAACGCCAGATTGCCGATGCCATAATCCGGGGCGCGTTCGGACTGCTTGGCCCCTGGCGCACTGCCGTCATTCAGCGTGTACGTCCATTTGTTGCCGTAGTCCTTGAAGTCAGAATAAATGTAGCGGAACGTAAGCGTTGAGTTATCATTAACTTTGTAGTCGGTGCTTCCCCCAAAACCCCAGCGCGACCGTGTGTATTGGTACTCGCGAAGATCCATCGAATCAAAATGCGGCGTCAGGCTGCCGTCAGGGTTCTGTACCGCGTCCGGGGTGGGCTCGATGTCGTCGATGCCGCGGCCATTGTAGTCGTAGGTGGCCTCGAAAATTGTGCCCAGGCGCTTTTGGGCGCCGAAGCGATCGCCCACCGTAAAGTTGAACAGGTCCATGTGGCGGCCGCCCATGATGGGCGTATAACCGCCGATTCCACCCAGGCTAAGCAGCGGCTTATCACCCGCCGTCTTGGTCACCAGGTTCACTGAGCCGCCGATTCCGTCCCCATCCTGATTGGCCTGGAGGGTTTTGTTCACGACCACCGCCGCGACTAGGTCGGCGGGGATGGTATCGAGCTTCACTTGGCGAACGGTGCCTTCCGGCGAGGGAGTATTGATGCCGTCGATAGTGGTGTTGGTGAGTTCGGGGGCAGTGCCGCGCACGTCGATATACTTGCCCTCACCTTCATCGCGCTCGAGGGAGACACCCGGCAGGCGCCCGGCGGCGTCGGCAATGGTGGCATTGGGAAGGCTGGTGATCACTTCCGCCGGGAGGACCTGAAGGATGTTGTCGGCACTGCGCTCAATATTGACGGCCTCGGCCACCGCGTTCTCAGGCGTGGCCGTCACCGTAACTTCCTGCCGTGACGAGGCGACTTTCAGTGCAGCTTCCACCTCCGTCGTTGCGCCCGCGGTGACCCCGATTTTTGAGGTGTAAGGCGAGAAACCCACGTAGGAGACGGTCACCGTGTAAGTGCCGGGCTCGAGGTCGGTCACGGTGAATGTTCCTCGGGCATCGGATACGCCCGTGGCTCCACCCGGCTGCAGTTCCACCTGCGCCCCCTGGAGCACACCTCCCGTACTGTCCGTCACACGTCCTTCGATCTTGCCGTTCTTAACCTGCCCGAGCATCGGTGACACAATAAGGCTGACGGTCGCGAGAAATAGGACCGGTATTAAACTCCGTCGGTGGTACATACACGACACCTCCCGCTGCTAAGATTCGTTCAATTGAAACTGGCGGATGAAAAGACTTCCTCCGGGAATCGGGGTCACTAGCTGAAACCAACGACCCGCGAATCTCTCGAACCCTGGGCCATGGGTAAACTATCCCTGCCAAGCAAATCGGATATGAAGCTTGAGTTAAGAGAGTGTTAAATCGGCAAAGGCCAAGGTGATTGCCTGGGTTCGAGGCAGGCGCCTTTTACGATTAGGTCGCCACCCTTCATGCCGTTGCGCCCGCGACAGCGGGCGGGGCGCCCGCCGCACGCCTCATACGCTCACCCCCGCGACGGCCCGTCCTTTGTTTTCTATAACATTCTCGCTTTGTTCTGGCGATTTTGAGGCTTCGCCGGCGATTTCCTCTGCCGGACTTTCTGACCGAGCCTCGAGCCCGACCACCTTACTCAGTTCCTCGGCCACACGGTCGTCCGGCTCCGGCGCAGGGGCGGTTCGCGAACCGCCCCCACCCCGGCCGGCGTGTTCTTGGCGCATGGCCAGGATAATCCTCGGCAAGCTCTACTGGCGGCGCAACCGCATCGAGCGCATGGAGACGGGCCTGATGCGGGACGCTCTCGAGGAGGTCGAGGAGCGGCGGCGCTCGCCCGGGACCTTGCTGACGTTACCTTCGAGCCCTCCCAGTGCGATGCGGCAACGCCCGGCCTGCCCCAGCCCACACACCCCTTGGTGCGGTTGCGCCTGCTGATTTCGCTTTGGGGAGTGATTCGCGCGCAGGTGCAGCGGCGGTACTTCTCGCTGCCCCACCACAGACAGATCGAAAGCTACTACCAAGGTGAGTTGGGGTGGAGGCCCCGTCAGATCGTCCACCTGCTGGCGCTCTTGTACGACTGGGCGTACCTCTGCCAGAAGAAGGACCAGGCAAAGCTCGACGAGTATGTGAAGGATACCTTCGGGGACGAGGCGGGGCTGAAGGGCCGCCTGCAGGAACTGGAGCGCCTGCTGGAGGAGCAGATCGCGGCGGTGGAGGCGGCGTTCGCGGAGGAGATGAAGGCGCAGGAGCGGAAGGACGCGATCGAGCGGGATTCGTGCCTCGCTCCGACGGACGAGACTGCGAACATGGTGCTGCGCCTCGAAATGGCGCTCGACCGGGCCATCGACCGCAAGGTGAGGATTGTGCTGACCATGCGCAAAGAACATGCCCAAAACTGTAGGGGCGGTTCGCGAACCGCCCTTACGGAACCGGAGGCCAGCCCTCCCGACAATGGGTCGAACGACCGCGCGGCCGAGGAACTGAGTAAGGTCGTGGGGCTCGAGGCTCGGTCAGAAAGTCCGGCAGAAGGACAGGGCGGCGGCGAAACACCAAAATCGCCGGAACAAAGCGAGAATGTTATAGAAAACAAAGGATCGGCGACGGCTGGGTCAACGCATGGGGCGTTCGGTACATCTGGAAAAGAGTTGCAGACGGGTATACCAGAACCACAGCAAGAGGACCTAACGGTCTAACGCGCGAGCCGGAAGCTGTCACCGAGGTGAATTTCTCCTAGTGCTAGCTGAACCGCTACGCGAACTTATTCGACGGAATCGCGATATGAGCAGAACCATCCGGTACCTCATGAGACTTATTCAGATTTCTTCCATGTTGGGCTCCAAAGCGTTCTCTTCGCATGCCCACCCGTATGAATACTGATGACCCTGACCATTACCGGGCTTCCATGCCTTGCATCGAAGGAAGGCAGCGGTTTTTACGACTTGGCCGTGACGCGAGCCTTCGTGCCATGGGGAGCGGCTCTCAGGTACTGCGTGGGCCAAGGGACGGGATATCCCAGTTCGCGTGCCGCCCGCAATGGCCAGTAGGGATCACGCAGAAACTCTCGCGCCATGATCGCCACGTCGGCCTGGCCGGTGCGGATGACGTGGTCGGCCTGCGCCGGACCCGTGATCATCCCCACCGCACCCGTCAGGATGTTCGCTTCGCGCCGGATTCTCTCGGCGAACGGCGTTTGGTAGCCCGGGCCCACGGGAATTCGGGTCGGCGGCACATTTCCCCCGGAGGAACAATCGACGAGGTCCACACCGGAATCCTTCAGGCGCCGGGCCAGCTCGACGGAATCGTCGAGGGTCCATCCGCCTTCCTCCCAATCGGTTGCCGAAATGCGCACGAACAAAGGCGCACTCTCCGGCCATGTTCCGCGGACTGCGCGGACCACCTCGATCAGCAAGCGCATGCGGTTCTCGAGCGAGCCGCCGTATCCGTCGGTGCGGCGATTGGCGAGCGGCGAAAGGAACTCCGAAATCAGGTACCCGTGGGCGGCATGGATCTCGATCACGCCGAATCCTGCTTCGCGGGCACGCCGGGCGCCTGCCACAAATGCCGCGACGACGGATTGAATTCCCTCCAGCGTCAGGGCTTGCGGTTGCACATAGTTTGGAGCAAAGGGAATTGCGCTGGGCGCCACCACGTTCGTCCAGCCGCCCGCCCCTTCCGGGACGGCGCCGTCCCCGTCCCCAGGCCGGTAGGTGCTCGCCTTCCGCCCTGCATGGGCCAACTGCATGCCGGCGACACTTCCCTGGAAGTGGATGAAGCGGGTAATGCGGGCAAGAAACTCGACATGGTCATCACTCCATATTCCCAGGTCTTGCGGACTGATCCGCCCTTCCGGGGCAACGGCGGCGGCTTCCGTCATAACCAACCCCGCACCACCGACGGCCCGGCTTCCCAGGTGGACCAGGTGCCAGTCGTTGGCAAACCCGTTGGTGCTGGAATACTCGCACATCGGCGAAACGACGATGCGGTTGGAAAGGGTCACATTCCGGATCGGGAGGGGATCAAACAGATTAGACATAAGCCTGCTCCATTTTGGTTGCTATCTTGTCCAACAGGCGCCGTTCTCACGGATTCGCGCAGCGGCGAAGCGCGGCTTTCTTTTCGCGTGCCGGTTATCGCATTCTCAACTTCAGCTTGTTCGTCTCAGGGCGCGGCAAACGGGTCGGGTGGCGGCTTCAACTGATATTCCCTGGGCGGCTCCGCTCCCAGCAGATAGCGAACAAAGTAATCCCACCTCCGCCGCACCATATAGGGCTCATTGCCGAATCCGTGGCGGCGATTGGGCAGCAGGAGCAGGTCAAAGTCCTTGTTGGCCTTGATCAGCTCGTTGACCACCAGAAGCGTGTTGTAAGGCGGCACGTTGTCGTCAAGCGTACCATGCGCCAGCAGCAGGTGGCCTTTCAGGTTCTTGGCGATATTCTGGTTGGCTTGGTCGTCGTAATTCGTTGTTCCGCCCGCGTTATGAGTCAATAACCCCTGGTACCGTTCGCCCCAATCGTCCTCATACTCGCGGTTATCGTGATTGCCTGCCTCGGAGATTCCCACTTTGAAGAAATCGGGATAACGGAACATCGCGTCCGCCGCGGCGTAACCTCCTCCGGAGTGTCCGTAGACGCCGGCGCGCTGCAAGTCGATCCAGGGGTAGCGTTTGGCGAGTTGGGTCATGCCGGCCACCTGATCCGGCAAGGTGTTGTCACCTATGTTCCCATAATAGAAGTCGTGGAACTTCTTGGAACGGAGGGGATTTCCCATGCCCTCGATCTCCACCACCACAAATCCCAATTCGGCCAGCGCCTGAGTGTCGCCTCGCGCCGCCGCGAAGGACCAACTCCCTACGCTTCCTCCCTGTGGCCCGGGATAGATGTGGTTGATGATGGGGTACTTCTCGTGCGGGTCGAGTTGTGTGGGCGTGAACATCAGGCCATAGAGAGCCGTCACGCCATCGCGCCCTTTGACGGTAATCGGCTGTGGCGGCTTCCACCCGGCCGCCCGCAGCCGGGAGTCGTCGGCTTTCTCAAGAGTGGCCAGGAGCTTGCCGTCGGACTGCTTCAGCACTGTGACGGGTGGAACATCAGGGCGGGCATAGCTATCCACAAAGTAGCGGCCGGAGCGCGAGAAGGTAACCTGGTGGTCGGCATCCTCGGGGGTCAGCAGGGTCAGCCCCTCCCCGGCGAATCCCACCCGATAGAGGTGCGTGAAGTAGGGGTTCCGCCCGGGCTCCCTCCCGTCGGCAAGAAAATAAATCGTGCGCTCTTTTTCATCCACGCGCACCAAACGGGTGACCGCCCAGTCGCCGGAGGTGATCCGGTTCTTGAGCTTCCCGGTAGCCAGGTCGTAAAGGTAAAGGTGTCCCCAATTGTCGCGTTCCGAGTACCAGAGGAATTCGTTCGAAGCGGGGAAGACGCGCCAGTTCACGCTGCCCTGGCCGGACTCGTACTGCGTCGCCACCCGCTCCTCCATCACCTCATGCACCGATCCGCTCGACGGATCGGCCACCCGCAGCGTTTCCTGATTGTGGTCGCGCGAAGTGGAAACGAAGAACAACTGTGCCGAGTCCGGGCTCCACTCCACATCCGTCCAATTCCCCGCCTCCTCAAACGGGCTGCCGCAGGCCACATCGTCACAGAGCGAGGACCGGTGCGGGTCCGGGGGCATCTGCAGGCGGACCACCTTCGGCGTTTCCACGTCGATCACGACGCGCTGGATCGTGGCTATGGAATCGTCGCCGGGCAGCGGATACTTCCAGGATTGCAGCGTGGGATGGCCCACCTTGGTCTCCACCAGGTACATATCGCCCACCTTGCGCTGGTCCTGCTGGAAGGTGGCGATCTTCCTGGAATCCGGGGACCACAGCAGGATGGGCCGGTCGCTTTTCTCCCATCCCGCATTGTCGAGGGCGTAGGAGAAGTCCTTGACCCCGTCCGTGGTGAGCTGGGTCTCCTTGCCGCTCGAAACCTCGCGCACCCAGAGGTTGTAGTCGCGGATGAAGGCGACGCGTTTCTTGTCCGGTGAGGGAACGTCGTTGCCTGCTCTGCCGCGGCGCCCCATCCTGCCCGGCGACCCTTCCGCGCTTCCCTCCGCCGTGCACTGGTTGCCCTGGCGGTCGCACTGGAACCGCCGCCGGCCGACCCGGAAAGAAATGGACTGCCCGTCGGCGGTGAACTCGATCTCGCGGAAAGGCAGCTTATTCGCGTCGTAGGTTCGCCCTGCCGCTTGGGAAAGAGCCGCCGCGAGCCGGGCATGATCGAAAGCGGGCTCCTTCGTGAGTTTGACGGGATCGAAAACCACAAAGCGCTCGCCCTGCGCGTCGCTGTCGCGATACCAGAGCCGCTCGTCGCTGGTCCAGGCGGGCTGCACTGCGTGGTCCACGAGGGGCTCAGTGTTGTACCCCATGAATTTCTCGGCTTGCGCGTAATCGGCGGCCGTCACCGCCCGCGGTGGAGCCGCTTGCTGCGCGCAGACTGGTCCGATGACCGCAAGGTCGAGAAGGATCAGCGCAGGCAAAAGGCGGAGTCGGGTCTTGCAGGTTTCGAGGCGCATAAGTTTTCCTTGGTGACGTAATCCTTGGTTCCTGGGGGACGATTATCCCTGGGTTCGGCCGCTGAGTCAAAAAGATAAGCGGGGCGTGGACTTGGCTTTTGTGCGTCCTGATCTTGCCCTATGGCCTCACCCGTGGCTGGCGATAGCCTGGCCAAGGCGGCCGAGCGGTACGGCGGGTGCGTGGCGTCTTAGAAACAGGTGCGCCTCGTCGTCGGCTGGAAGGCCGAGCGCTCAGGCAGCGGCCGGAAACATGCCTACCCTTCAGAGAGAAGCGAAAAGCGAGGGCCCAGACCCTGTTGCGCGTCGGAACCGCACCACCCGATGGATATCGTACTCGTTACGTGCTCTTGAATTTCAAATCTTGAATTTTGAATTGCGGCTCTGCCGCGCTGTGTTCAAATTGAGCTACGCCACCAGAGGTTCTCGGCAGGAAAGCCGCACTCCTTGGAAGGCAGGTGTACTCGCTTCATCCGGGCGCACCCCCCCCGCAACGCAGCTTGGACCGAGTCGGCGATGGGGCGGTCATATGGCCAGGTGATCGGCCCTCAGTGGACGAGAATCCGACTTGAACGAAGCCGCCCGTGCGGCGGACGCTGCGCGTGCGTGTTGCCCACAGGACTGCTCTAATCAAGCTATTGTCGGGTCATAAGGAGGTTCTCTATGACCCGTTTACGCAAAATGATGCTCGAAGAACTCGAGCGTCGAAACTACGCTCAAACAACGATCCAAGGTTACATTCATGCGGTG
>Ga0181518_10004689_pt1 | contig 12091 bp, 14 predicted proteins | sample PEATcosm2014_Bin_28_FD_119751 | JGI IMG/M metagenome (GOLD analysis project Ga0181518, IMG submission 119751) | Peatland microbial communities from MTU Mesocosm Facility, Houghton, MI, USA - PEATcosm2014_Bin01_60_metaG | ecosystem: Environmental > Terrestrial > Soil > Wetlands > Peat | place... | reverse complement strand
GCGGCCCAACGGCGCCTCTAACGAAACCAGATGCGCTGGTAGTGACGACTTTCTGGGTGCAGGAGGAGGACGATCAAGAGCGCCGCGAAGGCGAGGTTCAACACCGACGAGAGGCTCTTGGAGAACGTGACGAAGGCGACCAGCTGGGTGACCACGTAGATCGCCGAGGACACCACCGCGAGCCAGTACCCCCAGCGCTTCTCGTTGGCGATCCCGTTGGCCCCGACGGCGGCCACCAGCAGGATCAAGGGCAGGGTCACCCCCACGGCGATCAGGTACAGGATCGACAGCGCCGCGTTCAAGTAGCAGAACAGGACGGCCGCCTGGAGCGTCTGGGGCTGGCTCTGGTCGAACCACTTGCGCGGGGTTGCCACTGGGCGATTCTGTCAGCGCACGGCGCAAGGCGCAGGTCGCCACGGCGGTGGCCGACGACCGAGGTCGGTACGCTGGCCCGGGCGTGACGCGGGGAGGGTGATGGCGGGCGAGCAGTCTTTGGACGAGCCCGAAGAGGCAGGCGAACATCACCACCGGGACCTCACCGGCGGTGGGTTCCGGGCCGCGGTCTTCGGGCTGAGCGACGGCCTCGTGACCAACGTCTCGCTCATCCTCGGCGTGGCCGGCGCGCACCCCGGCGGCCCGTTCGTACGCTTGGCCGGCGTGGCCGGTCTGGTCGCCGGCGCCTTCTCGATGTCCGCCGGCGAGTTCGTGTCGATGCGGGCCCAGAGCGAGCTGATGATGCGCGAGCTCGACGTGGAGCGATCTGCCCTGCGACTTTGGCCGAAAGACGAACGCGACGAGCTGGTGGCCATCTATGAGCAGCGGGGTATCGACCGCGCGGTCGCCGAGGAGATGGTCGACGAGGTCATGCGCGACCCCGAGCTCGCACTGCAGACCCATGCGCGCGAGGAGCTGGGTTTCGACCCGAGCGCGATCGGTTCGCCGATCCAAGCCTCGGTCTCCTCCTTCTTTTCCTTTGCCCTCGGCGCGGTGCTTCCCCTGATCCCGTGGCTGGTCGGTTCGGGCGCCGCGGCGACGATCGGGTCGGTGGTCATCGGCGTGGTCGCCGCGGCTGGGGTCGGTTGGCTGCTCGGTCGCATGACGGGACGGTCCCGGTGGCGTACCGCGCTGCGACAGGTGGTGGTGGCCGCGGTCGCGGCCGGGGTCACCTACGGGATCGGCCGCGCGGTCGGGTTGGGGACGGGCACCTAGCGCGCCACGCCGTTGGGTCCCTTGCGACCCGCTCCCGACGGCTCGGTCGGGCCGTGCGGACCTTCGAGTAGATAGCAGCGGTCGACGTGGTCGATCGTGAAGCCGAGCGAAGCGTAGAGCTCGACCGCCCCCTGGTTGGTCTTGTCGACATAGAGCATGCCCACCGACACCCGCTGGGCGAGCCAATCGAGACCAGCCAGTGCGAGGGCGCGTCCGAGCCCGCGGTGTTGGAAGGCCGGGTCCACCGAGATGACGTAGATCTCGCCCCGATGCGGTTGGCGGTCGGCATGCACCTTGGTCCAGCACGAACCGGCCAGGGTGTGTTGGGTTTCGCAGAGGATGAAACCGCCGGGGTCGAACCAGCTCGTCTTCTCGCGGGCCTCCAGAGTCGCCAGGTCCCAGTGTCCCTGCTCGGGGTGGGCCGCGAAGGCCCGGTTGTTCACCGCCAGCCACGCCGCCTCGTCATGCCCGGGTCGGAACGCCCGGAAGGAGAACGCCTGGTCGACCGGCCGGCGATCGACCCCCAGGGGGAGCGAGGCCCGCATCTGGAGCAGATCGCGTTCGGCGCTGAAGCCCAGCGTTCGAATCTCGTTCTCGTCGACGTGGTTGTGCAGGTTGGCCCAGTAACGGAGTTCTGTCGCGCCGTGTCGGCCCGCCGTCGACGCGGCCGCCTCGAGGAGTTCGCGCCGGGCGCCGGCTTTGTCGGTGCGGTCCGGGTCGAGCACGATCTCGACGGTGAAGGACCGGTCGCGCCACCCCAGCTGCGCGTACCCGGCCACCGCGCCGTGCGAACGAAGGACGAGGCCGACGAAGTCACCGCCGGCGGCCCAGGCGAGTCGGCTGGGTTCGGCCAACGCGGGATGGTCGCTCGCCGACTCGGCCCGGTCGAACAGCGCCACGACCTCGGCGTGGGTCCCGGCATCGGCCGGGTCGAGGGCGGTGACCCGGGAACGCTCGTGCGGAGTGGCCACCGTCGAACCCTACGCGGAGTCTGGAAGCGGGTGACCGAACCGTTGTCGGCCCACCAGTAGCCTTCGACGCGCATGGCGCCCCGAGAATCGAGTGCCCGCTCGATCAAGACCAGAGCGCACACCATCTCGACCCGGCTCGCCGCCGAGTACCCGGGCAGTGCCCGGGAGCTGTGCGCCCTCGAGTTCGAGACGCCGTTCCAACTCCTGGTCGCGACGATCCTGTCCGCCCAGAGCACCGACGTCCGGGTGAACATGGTCACGCCGGAGCTGTTCGCCGCCTACCCGGACCCCGAGAGCCTGGCCGGCGCCGACCCCGAAGCCGTCGAGGCGATCGTGCGGTCGACCGGGTTCTTCCGGGCCAAGACCAAGAGCCTGATCGGGATGTCGGCGGCGGTCGTCGAGCGGTTCGGCGGCCAGGTGCCCCAAGAGATGGAGGACCTGGTCACGCTGCCGGGCGTGGGCCGCAAGACGGCCAACGTGCTCCGCAGCGTGGCCTTCGGGCTCCCGGGGCTGCCGGTCGACACCCACGTCGCCCGGCTGGCCCGCCGGCTCGGTCTCACCAAGGCCACCGATCCGGTCAAGATCGAGTTCGAGGTGTCGGCGATGGTGGCCCCCGAGGAGCTGGGCGCACTGAGCCTGCGGTTGATCCTCCACGGGCGGGCGATCTGCGTCGCCCGTCGGCCCAGGTGTCCCGACTGCCTTTTGAACGACCTCTGCCCCTCCGCCACGGTCGAGGGGCCGGCCCCCACCAAGGGAGGCCGCCCAGGCACCAAATGAACCCTCGTCCGGTGTTACTTTCGGTGCTACCCTCGGGCGGTGGTCGTGAAACGCTCGGTGTCTCTTGGTGACGACGTGGCGGCGGCCGTCGAGGTGGCGGCCCGCGAGGATGGGGTGTCGTTCAGTGCCTGGCTGTCGAGCGCAGCCGAACGCCAGCTCCGGGTGCGCCAGGGCCTCCGCGGTGTGGCCGCCTGGGAGGCCGAGGCCGGATCGCTGACCGACGAGGAGATCGCGGCGGGTGAGGCGCTGCTGGCCCGGCTGCTCTCCGGCGCGTCCGGCATGGTCTCGCGGGTGAGGCGCCGCTGATGGCGGTCACCCGGACCGGACTCGTCTACGGGGTCGGCGCGCTGCGGGCCGGGGCGCGCGGCGATCGGGTCTTCTGGGCCATCCACCGGGCCGCCTTGGCCCACGGGATCGTGCCGGTGGTCCCGGTGTCGGTCATCGCCGAGGGGTTTCGCACCGAGGCCCGGGGCGACCGGATCCAGGACCTGCTCGACGGGTCCGAGATCGAGGTGATGGACGCCGACCGGGCCCGCCGGGTCGGGGAGCTGGCGGTCAAGGCCTCCACGACCGATCTCCTCGCGGCAAGCGTCGCCGAGACCGCGGCCAGGCGAAACTGCGCCGTCGTCGCGTCGCGACAGAACGCGCTCAGCACCGCGGCGGGGCTGCTCGGACACAAGCTGATCCTGCACGCAGTGTGAGTCACCGGCGCCGGCGCGCGGTGGTGTCAGTTTCTTGGTGGTTCGGCCAACTTCTTTAGGCGCCGGAGCGCGCCGGAGAGGGACCGCTCGATGCCGAAGAGCTCGACCGCCGTCTCTTCGTCATCGGCGTGCGCCGCGTCGGCGAGTGAGCTCACCCGGCGCGTGAGCTCTTCGAGGGTGGTGGCGAGAGAGCCGATCTCGGCGCGGGTGGCCATGGCCACGATGATGGCTCAGACGGGGCCGGGCGCGCGCCGGCGGCTCACTGCGACCCGGCGGCGTCATCTGCGCTGACGGCGAAGACCCGGACCGGTTGCTCGAGGCCCCGCAGCTGCTTGGAGCCGAGATCCTGCAGGGTCCAGCGGTCGGCCGAAAGGGCCGACGCCGCCTCCTCGGTGACCACCAGCACGCCCGGTTCGGCCGCCTTCACGAGACGCGACACGACGTTGACCAGCGGTCCGAAGTAGTCGCCCTCTCTCGGGGTCACCAGGCCCTGGCCAACCGCCGCACGAGCGGGCGGCAGCAGGGGATCCTCGCTGGCCACCCGGCACACCTCGAGCCCGATCCGGCAGGCGGCGTCCACCGAGGGGGCCGCGAAGAACGCCTCGTCCCCGATCATCTTGACCACCCGCCCGCCGGCCAGGACGGCGCTCGACCAGGCGGCCGACTCAAATCGGGAGAGACCGAGGCTTTGGTCGCGCAGGCTCAGCCCGGCGGCCCACGCGGTGGAGCCGACCAGGTCGACGAAACCGAGCGCAACGACCTCGTTTGCCCCGGCCTTTGACGACCAACCGCGGGCCAACACCGCGCGGCGAGTGGCCCGGTCGAACTGGGCCAGGATCACGCGCCGCAACACCTCGGGGATGCCGGTGAAGGCCAGCGTGGCCCGCTCCGCCATGTGGGCCCGGGCCAACTCGTCCCACCCCTCTCCGTGGGTCCCCGGACCGAGCTCGGCGTAAAAGAGGGCCACCGCCGCCTCGGCGATGTTGGTGGCGGCGGCCCCGAGCACCCGCGTGTAGGCGAGGATGGCGTCCTCGCCCATGAGGTTGGCCCCCTGCACGAACGCGGAGATGAGCGCGTCGAGGTCCTGGGGGAGCTTGCTGTCGGGGGTGAACGGCAGGCCGGCGGCCAGCAGCACCCGTTGCACGGTCTCGACCGGGACCCCGCAGCGCGCTGCCAACTGTTCCGGCGACAGCGTGGCCGGCGATCGGGCCAGGGCCAGGTCGGCGGCCACCGAAGGGAGGCTCCCGAGGCGATGCGCCTCCACCATCTGCTCGAGGGTGGCCCCCCGCTCGGTCAGGTATTCGAGGAGGGCCAGGCGCTCGCCGGCCCCGGGGGAGCCCGGTTCGTACAGGCCGGCCCCCTCCCAGGCGTCGGTGTCCACCGGCTCATCGTCTCACGGGGTCCGGTGGTGGGTGGGATTCCCATCCCGTTGACCCTGCGACGGGTCTCTGCCGACCCCGCGGTGATGAACCTCCCGAGCGTGACGCCGTCGGTGGCGGGCCAAGAGCCCCACAGGCCCCCAAGTAGCATCAAGAAGCTATGGCCCTGCAGCACCTCGATGTTCGCGGCCTCGGAGACCGCCTCGGGGAGGCCTTGCCGCGGCCCAAAACGGCCGACAGTAACGTGCGGGAGGTCGTGGCCACGATCATCGCCCAGGTCCGTCGGGACGGCGACGACGGGCTGCGGGCCCTCACGGCGCGGTTCGACAAGGTCGAGATCAACGCGATCTCGGTCCCGCCCGAGGAGCTCGAGGCTGCGCTGGGGCGGGTGCCCGAGGCACTGCGCGAGGCGCTCGAGGTCGCCCACCGTCGGATCGTGGCCTACCACCGAGGCGACGTGACCGAAGCTCGCGACTTCGTCTCCGACGGGGTCCGGGTCACCGAGTTCACCCGACCGATGGCCCGGGCGGGCTGTTACGCCCCCGGCGGGTTGGCCCGGTATCCCTCCACGGTGCTCATGTGCGCGGCGCCCGCCCGGGTCGCCGGGGTCGACGAGGTCGTCCTGTGTGTGCCGCCGGGCCCCGACGGGCATGTTGACGACGCCACGTTGGCGGCCGCCGCCATCGCGGGGGTCGACGAGGTCTACCGGGTCGGCGGCGCCCAGGCCGTGGCCGCCATGGCCTACGGCACCGAGTCGATCCGGCCGGTCGACGTGATCGTCGGGCCGGGCAACCGCTACGTGGCCGAGGCGATGCGGCAGGTCTCGGGCGTGGTCGGGGTCCCGGCCGCCTTCGCCGGGCCCTCCGAGGTGGTGGTGGTGGCCGGGCCCGATACCCCGGCCGAGCTGGCCGCCATCGACCTGGCCGTTCAGGCCGAGCACGGCCCCGACGGGCTCTCATGGCTCGTCACATGGTCGGCCGAGAAGCTCGACGAGATCGACGCGGCACTGGACCGGATCGTCGCCGCGTCGCCGCGTCGCGCCGCGCTCGAGGCCACCTTGTCCTCGGGCGGGTACGCGTGTCTGGTCGAAGGCCCCGAGGAGGCCATCGCCGTCGCCAACGTGGTGGCCCCCGAGCATCTGGAGCTCTTGATCGACGACGCGCGCCGGCTGCTGCCCTTCGTGCAGTCGGCCGGGGCGGTGTTCCTCGGCCCGTGGTCGCCGGCCAGCCTGGGCGACTACGTGGCCGGGCCGAACCACGTGCTGCCGACCAACCGCTCGGCGCGCTTCTCGTCGGCCTTGTCGACCCGGGACTTCCGGCACCACATCCACGCGGTCGAGGCCGACCGGGACGCGCTGGCGGTGCTGGGACCGCACGTGGTGACCCTGGCCACCACCGAGGGCCTGGCTGCTCACGCCGAGTCGATCGAGGTCCGTCGATGAGCGCGCTCGTGCCGCGCCGTGACGACCTCGCGTCGCTGGAGGGGTACCACTCGCCGCAGGTGCCCGCGGCGGTGCGGCTCAACACCAACGAATCGCCGTTGCCGCCGCCGCGCCAGTGGCCCGACGCGTTCGCGGCCGAGATCTCCCGCATCGACGCCAACCGGTATCCCGATCGCGCGGCGAGTGAGCTTCGCCAAGCGTTGGCCGACCTTCACGGGGTCGACGCGTCCGAGGTGTTCTGCGCCAACGGGTCCAACGAGGTGCTCCAGTGCCTGCTGCTCGCGTTCGGCGGACCGGGTCGGCTCGCCGCCACCTTCGAGCCGACCTACGCGCTGCACACGTTCATCGCGCGGCTGACCGGGACCCCGCTCGTCGCCGGGACCCGCAACGAGCGATTCGAGGTGGAATACGACGACGCCAAGGCGCTGCTCGACGAGCACGCCCCGACGATCACGTTCCTGTGCTCGCCCAACAACCCAACCGGCAACGCCGACCCGCCCGAGCTGGTCGAGCGGATCGTGGACGTTGCCCCCGGCCTGGTCGTCGTCGACGAGGCCTACGGGCAGTTCGCCCCGGCGTCGGCGACCGGGCTCCGGGGCCGGGTCGGCACGGAGGGACTGGTGGTCGTCCGGACCTTCTCCAAGACCTGGGCGCTCGCCGCGGCCCGCCTCGGCTACCTGTTGGCCGACCCGGCGATCGTCGAAGCCTGCGAGTCGACCGCGCTCCCGTACCATCTGTCCGCGTACACGCAGGCGGCCGGGCTGGCCGCACTGCGATTCCGCGCCGAGATGGAGGAGCGGGTGGCCCTGGTGAGCGAGGAGCGGGGCCGGGTCGCCGCCGCGCTCGGGGCCCTGGCCGTCGACACGTGGCGGTCGGATGCCAACTTCATCCTGTTCCGGCCGACCGCGCGCTCGGCGTCGGAGGTCTGGCAGGGCCTGCTCGAGCGTTCGGTGCTCATCCGCGACGTCTCGGGTCGCCCCGAGCTGGTCGGCTGCCTTCGGGTGACGATCGGCACCCGGGCCGAGAACGACCTGTTCCTGTCCGCCCTCGAGGAGTGTCTGAGATGAGCGATCTGCGCCAAGCGACCACCACGCGCTCGACCAAGGAGACTCAGGTCACCGTCACCCTGTGTGTCGACGGCACCGGTCAGGTCGCCGTGTCGACCGGCCTGCCGTTCTTCGACCACATGCTCGAACAGCTGGGCCGACACGGCGGGTTCGACCTATCGGTCGACGCCAAGGGGGACCTGGCCGTCGACGCCCACCACACCGTCGAGGACGTGGGCATCGTGTCCGGCCAGTGCCTGGCCGAGGCCCTCGGGGCCAAGGTGGGGGTGCGTCGGTTCGCGTCGGCGCTGATCCCCCTGGACGAGGCGTTGGTCGAGGTGGCCGTCGACCTGTCCGGTCGGCCGTTTCTCGCCTACGAGGTCCCGTTCGCACCGGACACGCCCGGGCTCGGCTCGCCGCCCTTCGATCCCCAGCTCGCCGAGGAGTTCTGGCGGGCCTTCGTCACCGCGGCCGGCATCACCCTGCACGTCCGCCTGCGGGAGGGCCGCAACACCCACCACGTCCTCGAGGCCGCCTTCAAGGGGGTGGCCCGCGCGCTGCGCGACGCGGTGAGGGTGGAGGGAGGCGGCATCCCCTCGACCAAGGGCACCCTGTGAGCTCCGAAGCGGGCGGGACCATCGCCGTCCTCGACTACGGCATCGGGAACCTGGCCTCGGCGCACCGAGCGCTGGTGCACCTCGGGGCCAACGCCCGGCTGGTCGCGGACCCGGCCGAAGCCGAGGGCGCGGACGGGGTGGTGCTCCCCGGCGTGGGCGCGTTCGGCCGGTGCGCCGAGGCGCTCGAGGAGAGCGGGCTGGGCAAGGTGGCCCGCAACGCCTTGGAGTCGGGCGTCCCCTTCTTCGGGATCTGCGTCGGGTTCCAACTCCTCTACGAGGGATCCGAGGAGAGCCCGGGGGTGACCGGGCTCGGGGCGCTGGCCGGAACGGTGGAACGGCTCCCGGTCGGGGTCAAGTGCCCGCAGATCCAGTGGAACCCACTGCGCGTGGTGGGGGACCGCCCATCGGCGATCCTGGCCGGGCTCCCGGCCGACCCCTGGATGTACTTCGTGCACTCCTTCGTCCCGCCGATCGGACCCGAGACGGTCGCCACCTGCGACTACGGCGGCGACATCGCGGCGGCGATCGAGCGCGACCACATCTGGGGGACCCAGTTCCACCCCGAGAAGTCCGGGACCCTGGGGCTGGCGGTGCTGGCCAATTTCGTGGAGCGGACCCGCGCGCGGAGTGCCGCACGGGGGACCTGATGGACCTGTTCTGTCGTGAATCGGCGTTTGGTCGCTCTGACCAGGGCCTTTAGCTTTGCTCTGAGACCACCTGACACACGGGTGACACGGCACCACCGAGCACCTCGTCGATCGCCGCTCGAGTGCGGTCCTCGGAGTCGGGCCACAGGTGCGAGTAAAAGCGGTACGTGCGCCGAGCGGCCTACCGCAAGACGAACAGCGGGCTAGCGGGCATCCTGCGGGCGTTCGGACTCAGTGGGAAGCGACGATAGCGGTAGCGCGAACACCGGACCGAGCTTTCAGTGCCTGACTTTGTTGAGGATGCCTGCCTAGGGCTAGTTCGAATTGCCGTTGGCCGGCCCTACTGTTCTGTCGATCTTCTGCCGAAAGGGTGCCCGCAATGACCGATCCACTCGACGATCTCCGAATCCTTATACGTCACGCGAGCAGATCCCCTCAGGTCGAGTGGGCGCAAGTACTCCAAACCATTGTCAAGGCGCTTCAGGATTCCCTAGCAGTCATGGACGAAGAGGTGGAGATTGATGGATTCGTCGATGCCTTCGCGGACGGCGAGGGGGCCATCCTCGCGATCGTTCGGGATGAAGACCGACGGCCGGCGCTCCTCCTAAGGCGCGGCGAGAATGCGGTAGAGATCGCCTATGGGAACACCGTGAAACTTCCGGGCCATGGTCAATGGGACTTCGTGGAGTCGAGCCTCGAGGGCCTCTTAGCCTTCGATGACGTCACAGAGGACGCAGTGATCAGAGCGGTAACCACATTCGTGCGCCGGAACGTCTTTGACTGACCACTACGCCGACGCCGTGTTCTCCGAGCCCGGCCGGTGCTGGCGGATGGTCCAACAGCCCGGGGTCGGCTCTCCCGAGGATTGCTCCGAGCCCGTTGTGTATGTCGGGAACCATCGGCTCGCTGGTGGCAAGCGGATTCGGGTGTGGTCGTGTGACGGACACCGAGACGGTCTCGAGGAGTCAGAGCCGGTGGGCCATCAGGCGCCGGGTCACGGCGTACGCTTTGGGACATGACTGACGACGTCAACACATCGTGGGCCAATTTCCGTGATCCAGTTGAGTCCGATCGGCCTGCCTTTGAGTCCCCACAACGCGTGATCCATCTTCCGCAAGGGATGGGCCCACGGGAGTCCTTGAATCTCGATGACCCTGAGGACTTAAGTCGACTCATTGTTTTCTTTGTCGGAGAGCTTGAAGAAATCCGTGTATCCATCGCGAAACTCATTGAACTCAGCGGTTAACGCCAAGCCGTCAGAGGACCCCGAGCGCAGGCGCGGTGGCCGCAGAGGTGGTTCCGATCGCCGTAAGCGGGATTTGGGGCCGCCTGACGGCGTCGAACGACGCAAAGGCGAACGACGTAAGGGGGACGACGTAAGTCGAACGGCAATGCCTGACGAAGCGCCGGTGTCCTCGTCGGCCAATCACTACGCCGACGCCGTCTTTTCCGAGCCCGGGCGTTGCTGGCGAATGATCCAGATGGCCGGGGTGGGCGCTCCCGACCATTGCGCCGAGCCCGTCGCGTGGGTGGGCAACCACCATCTCGCCGGTGGCAGGCAGATCCGGGTGTGGTCGTGCGACGGGCACCGCGAGGGACTCGAGGAGCCGGAGTCCGTGGGGCATCGGTAACGGTGGAGGCAGCAGCGGGAGATTTTGGAGCACTGAAACAGGAAAGCGCCCCGAAGGGCGCTCTCTGCGGGTCACCTAGACCACTACCCTGTCGATCAAGCCGACCGGGCGTAAGCGAGTCTGCGCCCGAGGGGGCGAAGTGTCAAGGGCGGTAGCGTTCCAGATGTGCCACGTCGCAAGTCCCTCCGATCCCAGCTCTACCGGGGCGCCCGCGACCTCGGCAACCTCGAGGCAGCCGAGAAGGGTCCCACGTCGCTCGGCAAGCGGTACGTGCGTCGAGCGGCCTACAGAAAGACCAATACCGGCCTAGGGGGCATCCTGCGGGCGTTCGGGCTGAGTGGGGGACGGCGGCGGTAGGGGGCCTCGGTTTTTTTTGGCGCACCGGACCGACGCGGAGATGCCGCCGGACTTGCGCCCGCGGCATCTCCATCACCACCACCTGGTTTTCCGGTGGTTTTGACCCGTTGGTCTTAGGCGATCTTCTGCAAGCTCGCGGGAACCTTGTCCTGAGCACCGCTCCACACCTTGACCGGACCAGCGCCCGGGCTCGTGTAGTAGACGGTGCCGAGCGGCTCCACGCCCATGTACGTACCACTCGGAAGTGTGATCGGGGTGGCCGACGTCGACATCTTGTACAGCTCCTCACCCTCGTAGCCGTAGTGGACGGTGGACGAGTACGAGTAGGGCACGAAGCCGGACGTGATGAACTTGCTCCCGTCAGCGGCGATGGCGTTCAACAGCCCCTGGCGAGTCAGGTTCTTCCCGGCGGCCTGCAGCGCCTGGACGATGGTGTAGCCAAGGTTGAACCCGACGAGTTCGTCACCGGTGATCCCGTTCGTGGCGACCTGAGAGTCGTACTTGGTGAGGAGCTTCGTCGCCACCTGCACCCAGGGGTTGGAGGTCTGGTTCTCGAACGCACCGTTGTACGAGTCGGTGATTGCACCGTTGAGGAGCGCCTGGCCCGCCGGGGCCGGGGTCGAGAGCACGCCCGAAGAGCCGATAGCGGATGGGTCAGCCGCCACGCCGTCGATCACCAGCTGAGGCGTGTAGCCGAGCGTCGCCGCCGTGGTCGCGAACAGGTTCACGAAGGCCGGGACGGCGGCCACCACGACCACCTTGGCGCCCGACGCTTGCAGCTTTGCCACCTGGCTGTTCAACCCGGCGATGTACGCGGCCGTGGTGGCGACGTAGGTCTGCTGGGACACCACGCTGCTCGACTTGATCTCCATGTCCAGGCCCTTGATGGTGTCAAAGCCGAACTCGTCATCCTGGGTGAAGTAGCCGATCTTCTCGCCAGCGAAGTTCTTGGCCGTGTAGGCGCCGAGGATCTTGCCGTCGACCGAATAGGGAGGCTCGTAGCCGCTCGTGTAGGGGTACTTGGCGCTGCTCCAGCAGTTGCAACCCGAGAGGACGAACAGCTCTGGGATCTTCTGGCTGTTCAGGTAGGGCTGCACCTCCAACTGGGTCGGAGTCCCGAGGGAAGCGACGTCAGCGAAGATGTTGTCCTGAAGCACCAGCTCGTGGGTCATGGTCGCCGTGATCGACGGGCTGTACTGGTCGTCCAGGTAGGTGTACTTGATCTGGCGGCCGTTCACGCCTCCGTGGGCGTTGAATGCGGCGAATACTGCAGCGATCGCCGGAGCGATGTCGTTGTAGTTGTCGGCCACACCGG
>Ga0181518_10004686_pt1 | contig 12092 bp, 4 predicted proteins | sample PEATcosm2014_Bin_28_FD_119751 | JGI IMG/M metagenome (GOLD analysis project Ga0181518, IMG submission 119751) | Peatland microbial communities from MTU Mesocosm Facility, Houghton, MI, USA - PEATcosm2014_Bin01_60_metaG | ecosystem: Environmental > Terrestrial > Soil > Wetlands > Peat | place... | reverse complement strand
GCAATCCTGTGGATGGGCGTCAGCATTGACGTGGGTGCGGTCAAAGAGTCCGGTACGGTGCGATAGAACCGTGGTGCGAGGAAGAAACAGAAAGTGTCATCCGTCGCTTCGCTCAGGGTGAGGGTGGCTTTACCCTGATATTCGCCGGGCACGTGGCGAGACAAATAGTCCCACCGCACGGGTCCACGGGCCACAAGGCCCGATTCGCGACGGGATGGGCTCGTAGAATAGGCTTCCTTGGCGTTAGGAGCCGAAATAAGGCGTCCTCGGGGCGTGGGTGGGGGTAAGGTAGCCTCTATTTCGGGGATGCCCCATTTTTAGCGGCTTTTGTGTAGGCCCTCTCGAAATTTGCCCTTTCCTGGGCCGCTAAGGCACCTAGCTGAGTTTTCTGACAATTCTACTGCTGGAGTATCGGGCCTTGCGCCGCCCGGGTTCAGAGTCTGTGGCGCGGGTATTCCTTCGCTCCGCTCACGACAGGCTTTGCCCGTGAGTTCTGCAGGGGGGCGGGACGCCCCCGCGCCGGCGGGCGAGACGCCCGCACCACATCGATGCATCGCCGGGGCCGTTCATCTCCACACTGCTCGTGAACTAGAGTCCCTCGGGAATCTTCTTCACCGAAATAGCTTCGCCTGCGTAGAGCGTAGGCGCGCCGAGGGCGAAGGCGTCTTTGTTATAGGCCGCCACGTCGGTTTGAATAAGCTTATTGAACTCCGCCAGGTGCTGCTCGAGCTCCTTGGTCAGTTCCGCTTTCTGATCCAGGGCCAACGGATTGGGAGGCTCGCCGTAGCCGAAGCCTCCGAAGCCGCCTAGGCCAGCTAGCTTGCTGTTGAACGCGGCCAGGTAGTGAAGGTCGTCTTCCGAGCCGGGCTGGACCTCCGAGTTATAGACGGAATCCTTGAGGGCCCGGAGCTTGCGGCCAAGCTGGGCCGTTTTTCCCATGAGCGGCTGGAACTTCTTCTTCAAATCGTCGTCGTCGCTGCCCCGCACCATGCCTTGGAAGGCGGTCAGAGTCTTCTGCATCGCGTCCACACGGTTGAGCAGGGTGTTGAGCGCCGTCGTCGCGTTGCGCGCTTCCAGCGAGAAGCGCAGCGAGGCGCGGAAATTCTCCGGATCGATCTTGAGGTTGGGATCGGGCCGGACGCTGACGTCGGCTTCCGCCTTGTGCTCGCCCACGGTGATCACCAGGTGGTACTTGCCGGCCAGAACCTGCGGGCCGCGTCCGCGTCCGAAGAACTCCGCAAACTCGCTTTGTTCCTGTTGGCGCTCGAAGGTCAAGCGCTGCGGGCCGTCGTAACGCATCGACCAGACAAAGCGGTTGATGCCGGCTTTGGATGGACCGTGCTCGGTGGCCACCAGGTTGCCGTGTTCGTCGGTGATGACGATTTTCACCGGGCCTTCGCGCTGGCCTTCAGGACCCTCGGCGCCGGATTGGCCGGCTTGACCTGCCTGCTCACCTTGCCCACCCTGGCCTGCCTGTGCCGCGGCTCCGGCGCGACCGCCACCTCCGCCCCCGCCTCCTACAGCGCCGCCCGGCCCGCCAGGCCCTCCGGGGCCGCCGCCACGGCGTTGTTCAATCTCCTTCTTCAGGAAGTAATCGACCACGACTCCCTCAGTAGCGTTGGGAGTGGAGTAGTCCGACGCCATCCCGAACATCCCGCCTCGCCAGTGATGAAACAGCGTGCCGGGCGCGGTGCTGACCAGGTCGAAGTCGCTGTCCTGAATCTTGGAACTCATCTGCTCGAGGGGGCGAATGTCATCCAGCGCGAAGAGGCCGCGGCCGTGCGTGGCCACCACCAGGTCGTCGCCGGCCTTGACGAACTTCAGGTCGTAGATGGGCACGGTGGGGAAGTTGGCTTTGAGCGGCTGCCAATGCTCTCCCGCGTCCTGAGAGTAAAACAAGCCGGTGTCCGTTCCGACCACCAGGAACCCGCGCTGGTTGGGATCCTCGCGGACCACGTGCGCGGGAGCGTCGGCCGGCAGGCCAGCGGAGATAGACGCCCAGGTCTTGCCGTAATCGGCGGTCTTGTAAACGTAGGGTTTGGGGTCGTCCAACTCGTGGGCGTCGTAGGTGATGAAAGCCGTTCCCGGGTCAAACGGCGAGACGCCGACCTGATAAACGCGAGCCCATTCGGGCGCCCCCTGCGGAGAAACGTTAGCCCAGTTCTTGCCGCCGTCGCGCGTCACTTGGACTAGCCCATCGTCGGTGCCTACCCAGATCACCTTGGGGTCGGCGGGGGCCAGGGTGATGGTGAGGATAGTGTCGAAGCTCTCCGCGCCGCTGATGTCGTGCTGGACGGGGCCGCCCGCGATATCCTGCTTGGATTTGTCGTTGCGGGTCAGGTCGCCGCTGATGGGCGTCCAGTGCTTGCCGCCGTCGGTGGATTTGAATACCACGTTCCCGCCAAGATAGACCTCATTGGCATCCGTCTCGGAGACCGCGATGGGGGAAGTCCAGTTGAAGCGGTACTTCAGGTCGGCTGGCTTCATTTCCTCGACGCCTTCAAGATACGGGCGAATATAACGGGTGAGATGCGTCTTCTTTTCCAGGCGATCGATGCTGCCGTTCTGGGAATCGACATAGATGATGCCGGGGTCGCTAGGGGCGAACACCGCGTATTCGCCGTCGCCACCCGTCACCGAGTACCACTCAGCGCTGCCCACCGAGCGTCCGCCCAGGTTGCTCGAGGGACCGCACCAGGCGCTGTTATCCTGCAAGCCGCCGCACAGCGAGTACGGAACCTCGCTCGAGGTCGAGACCATGTAGAACTGTTCGATGGGGATGTTATTCAGAAAGCGCCAAGTCTTGCCGCCGTCGGTCGTCACATTGACGCCCCCGTCGTTGCCCTGAAACATCCGCAGCGGGTCCTTCGGGTCGATCCAAAGGGCGTGATGGTCGGAGTGGACACCTCGGTCCGCGGTGTGCGAAGTCTTGCCGCCGTCATCCGACTCGACCAGGTTGAGTGACATGAAATAGATCTTGCTCTCGTTCTCCGGCGAGACGATGAGCCGGGAGAAGTAGAAGGGGCGAATATCGTAAGCGTGATTGTCGCTGACCTCTGTCCAGGTATCGCCCAGATCGGTGGATTGCCACAGCATGCCTCGCTTGGCCGCCACCAGCGCGTACACGTGATTGGGGTTGGTGGGCGCCACGGCCACCGCAATGCGGCCCAGCGGGCCATCCGGCAGACCTTTAGTCAGCTTCTTCCACGTGTCGCCGCCGTCCGTTGACCGGTAGAGGCCGCTCCCCGGGCCGCCATCCACCAGCGTCCAGGGATAGCGACGGAACTCCCACATCGCCGCAAACAGCACCTTGGCGTTGCCCGGTTGAATCGCCAGGTCCGCCGCGCCGGTGGAGTCATTGACGAACAACATCTTGTTCCAGGTCTTCCCGCCATCGGTCGAGCGATACACGCCGCGGTCGGGATTGGGAGCCCAGGCGTGTCCTGTGGCGGCCACGTAAACTACGTCGGAGTTGCTGGGATCAACGATGATCTGCGAGATCTGTCCCACATTGCCCAAGCCGGCGAATCGCCAGGTGTGCCCGGCGTCGCCCGAGACGTACACGCCGCGGCCGTCGATGACGTCGTTGCGAACTTTCGATTCACCCGTCCCCACCCAGACGATGCTGGGGTCGGAAGGCGCCAAAGCGAGGGCGCCGATCGAGGCTGTGGCTTCGTGTTCGAAGATCGCTTTCCAGGAGATACCCCCGTTTTCGGTCTTGAACACACCGCCTGCCGCCGCGCCCACGTAATAAACGTTGGGGTTGCCGGGAATTCCGGCCACCGCAGCCACGCGGCCGCCACCCACGGCCGGACCCAGGTTACGAAACTCGAGGTTTTTGAAGACGTCCTTCTCGTTGGCGTCAGACGCCTGCGCAGGTGATTGCCCTGCCATTGCCTGGCTGGAAACCGCGACGGCCGCTGCAAAAACCCACACCATACCGAATCGGGCCACTATCTTTTTCATGGGACTCCTCTCAGAGGTGAGTTCAGACAAACCGCCATACTACCACAGCGTCCGCCCCTTCGCGTGTCATTCTGAGCGAAGGAATCGCCCTGAGCTGTCATTCTGAGCGAAGCAAAGAATCTGGATGCGGTTTGTCTTGGGCCGGAACTGCAGATGCTTCGCTGCGCTCAGCATGACAGTGTCGGCGCCCTGAGCTGTCATTCGGAGCGAAGCGAAGAATCCGCATTTGTCCCCGTAACCAACTGAATACTTACCATTGCGGTACTGCCTTGTTGTCAAAAAGCAGAACGTATATACTCTCGCACGACGACGTGCAAATCCGAATCACAACCATTACTGCACAGCGGCTTTCTGTTTTGGCCCTGTTGCGCGGCCGGTGGCGCAGGCGGCCAGTTGGGATTACAGAGGTCTTTTAAGTATGTCCAGATTTTCCCTTGTTGGCGTGGCCCTGGCCATGCATGGGTGGCTGGGACTGGCCGCCGGATTGGCCCAAGTCAACGTGTTGACCCAGCACAACGACAACTTTCGAACCGGGCAGAACATCAGCGAAACCGTGTTGACGCCTGCCAACGTCAACGCCGGCAGTTTCGGCAAGCTCTTCTCCCAAACTGTTGACGGAGCCATCTATGCCCAGCCGCTTTATATGTCCGGTGTAAACATCCCCAGTCAGGGCGTCCACAATGTGGTTTACGTGGCCACCGAAAACGCCAGTGTTTACGCCTTCGATGCCGATAACAACCAGGGGGCTAACGCCAACCCGCTCTGGACGGCGAGCCTTGCCGACCCCGAGCATGGCATTACGGCGGTTCCCAGCTCCGATCAAGGCTGCGGCGACATCGCGCCGGAGATCGGGATCACCGGCACGCCGGTCATCGATCCCTCCACCAATACGCTCTACGTGGTGGCCAACACGAAGGAGAATGGAAGCTACGTTCAGCGCCTGCACGCGCTCGACGTGACCACGGGCGCTGAGAAATTCGGTGGACCGGTGGAGATTCAGGGCACCTATAACGGGCAGACGTTCAATGCGCTCATCGCGAACCAGCGGCCGGGATTGCTCCTTCAGGCGGGGGTGGTGTATATCGGCTGGGGCTCGCATTGCGATTTCGGCCCCTTCACAGGCTGGATCATGGCGTACGACGCCCAGCCGCTAACCCAGAAACACGTGTGGACCGTCACGACCAATTATGGCGACGGCGGCGTGTGGATGGGAGGCACAGGCTTGGCCGGGGACGGTCAAGGAAACATCTTCTTTGCTACCGGCAATGGCACCTTCGATGCCGCGATGTGGGGCTGCCAATTCGGAGATTCCATCGTCAAGATGGGCATGGTGAAGGGCAGACTCCGGTCGGCCGCCAGCAGCACGTTCCGGGTGAAGGACTACTTTACGCCGGAGGATCAAGATTATCTCGACAAGAATGACTTCGACCTCGGCTCCGGAGGGGTTGTGCTCCTGCCTCCGCAGCCGGGAACCTCTACTCAACTGCTGGTCCAGAGCGGCAAGGAGGGCACGATCTTCCTGGCCAACCGCGCCAACCTGGGCGGCTACAGTCCCACTTCCAACAACAATCTCCAGACCCTTCACCTGGCAGTAGGGGGCATCTACGGCGCCCCCGCCTATTGGAACTCCACTGTTTACTTCTGGGGAATCAGGGATTATCTGAAGGCTTACAGCATTACGAATGGATTGCTATCGCTCGCGCCTGTGGCCATGGGATCCGTCGCCGTCAACTATCCGACCACGACGCCGTCGGTTTCCGCCAACGGCAACACGGACGGCATCGTGTGGGGCCTCGACCCAAGCGCGTATAGCACGAACGGCCCCGCGGTCCTGCGCGCCTTTGACGCCGTCAGCCTGGGCGACCCGCTTTATGATAGCAGCCAGACCTCGGGGCGCGATAATCCCGGCGGCGCCGTGCAATTCGCCGTGCCCACCATCGCCAACGGCAAGGTGTACGTGGGAACCGCAAGCATGCTCAGCGTCTATGGGCTGCTGAATAATTAGCGCTCGGTCGGCCTCAGCCATTGCGGTCCTGAGCGCAAGGAGCGAATTCGAACTGAGATATTACCGGCGGGAGAAAATGCCGTATTAAAAGTTTGTTTGCAGCCTGACGAAGGCGCTCGAAGGCGGCGCAATCGCATTCCCTGAGAAAAGGCCGGCAAAATCGATCACGTTTAAACGATTATTGATGTTCTCCACGTCCGCTTCGAGATGCAAGTCCAGCCGATCGCTGTGATACAAGCTTACGCCGGCGGAAGCATCGAGCGAAAAATCAGGCCGAACGCGGCCATGCGCCAGATCGACACGATCCACAACCTCCGAACCATACTCAGCCAGCGCCTCTTGAATCGTGCCTTCAAATTCAACCGGCAGCCCGCTTCCGTACTCGCCGCCCATGCCCACCCACACCCGCCGGGTGAGTTGATAACGATAGCGGGTGCGCAGAGTGTTGCGCTGGTCTTGTGAATCCCAGAAGCGCCCTCTGCCCTGGGTGTTGGAATTAATGTCCTGTACTCCCAGGAAAAGTCCGCCGGTGACGGGAAGATATGCTGATCCCACCTGATACGAGTAGCTCACATACCCGGAGAGCCGCCCCCAGTTCGGCAAATCCAGCTTCGTCTCGGCCCCGTAGATTTCGGCCTTCCGAAACGAGATCGGAAAGCTGACCGAGGTATTCAACAGAAGATCGTCGTCCGCATAATTGTCGAAATAGCGCCGGTAATAATTCCCTTCAAGCCGGAATCTGTTGCGCAGCGCCGAAGAGAATCCGCCCTCGTAGTAGTTGCCATGAGAGGGTGGCACGGGGAGCCGGAGAACGTCGGGATCCAGGCTTACGACCTCGGGCGAGCTCGAGAGGAGGATGTTCTCGAGCGCCGGCGTTTGAAAGATCCGGTCATACGAAATGTGAAAAACGGTGTTGGCTCTCTTCCAATATCGCGCCAGTCCGAGCCGCGGGCTGAGGGCCTGCTGGTTGAGCAACAACTGATAATGATCCCATCGCAGCCCGGCGCTCACACTCCAATTACCCAGGCGGAGATCGTCTTGGCAAAAGGCAGCCTGCTCGTAGTCGTGGCCCCTTCCGAAAAAGCTGAAGCCGGCAGGGGTGCCGGGATCGAACTGGGAAAGATCTGTAATGGCGTCGCTGAAGGCTTCGTGAAGCGGTGTAAAGTCTGCCTCCACTCCGGCCTTCCATTCCTGGCGGCCGTGGTGAACGGCCGCAGTGGCTTTCGCGTATCCTTCCCTAAACCCACGATTTTGAAAAGTCACCACGGGCGTGGAAAGGGAGTTGGACCAGAAGCCATCGGAATCCTGCCGCAGCATGGCATGGAAATCGCCCAGAATCTCGGGGGAAAAAATGTGCTGAAAAGAGAATACCGCCAGGCTCTCCTTGTTGTTCCGATTTTGCCGCTGGCCCGCTTGCTGCTGGACTTGTTCGTTCGGCACGTCAAACTCCGTCTGTTCGCGGCGGACGATCAGCCCGACCCTGTCACGGTCCGTCAAGTCACGCTCATAGTGAGCGGAAAAATCGGAGGTTGTACCGGTGTTGGAGTAGTTCTGCGGAACGACCGGATTTTCATACCAGCTTGTGGCTGCGCCATCGGCGGTGAAGCTGAGCGCATTCTTCCCCCACCCGTATTGCGCCTGGCCGTATCCATCGGCGGTCCCAAAGCTGCCGCCCGTGGCGACCAGTTTTCCATGCCATCCCCGGCGATTGTCCCGAGCCGTGTCCACCTCCACCACGCCCCCCATCTTGCGCCCATATTCGGCCGGGAAGTTTGCAGTGTAGATGCTCAGAGACTGAACATCATCGGCTTCAATATCAGGGCCGAAACTCGGCGAGCGATTATCGGTGAGTGGAACACCATCCACCACAAACTGCACTTGGTATTCTGAGCCGCGTGGATGCAGCACGTCATTGCCTTCGTACAGCCAACCGGGTTGCGTATCGACCAGGTCAACGACTGAACGGCCGGGTATTGAGGACTGGCGATTCTCGATTGCCTGCGAGCCGATTCTATCGATGTTGCCAACTCGGTAGGGATCGATCAGTGTGGGCTGACCCATGACGACCACCGACGTGGTCGCGACCGCTACGCTCAGCCCGACGTGGTAGGCAACCGGAAACACCGAGCGAATCTCCAACGAGCCGGAAAAGGTCGCGAACCCCTCGCGGTGAACACGCACCTGGTATACTCCGAAAGGCAATCGGTCCACCTGCAACTTTCCCTTACCGTCCGTAGCATACGAGTCGTTGAACTGATTCACTTCACTGATCAGTTCGACTGCGCTCTCAACCCCAAGTCCAGCCGGATCGGTGACTCGAAGGCGCAATTGACCCACGTTTGCCTGACCAAAGCCAGGGAGGACACAAAGAAGCAAGACGGCGAGGCATTTTTCGATTGACTGCCTGAGGTGATCTTTGCCCATGGAATCAGCCCGAACGCCGGCATCCGCGCCGCCTGAACCAGGCCGCACAACGAGGATGAAGGGCATCAACCGGGTCACCTGGGCTTGCGATCGGACCGTGGACTCCAGGGATCTCTCAGCGTCCCTCACCCTGCGCCCGAAGCCAGTCCCCTCATCCGGTTTCCCCTGCATTCAGCTTAAAAGGGCCCGCGGGGCTAAGTCAATCATGGTCGCGGAGGGGCTCGAAGGTGGCGATAAACCGGCGGGGGGGGCCTCCCATATATCACACTTGTGCTACACTAGAAACCAGTCACCGGTTCCCGCATCATACTAACCTGCACCTGGCCTCGCGGGGGCAGGCACCGGCGGTGAATCTGAAGGGCAACGAGCGGCGCGAAGGCACTCTTTCCCAGGGCAGGATCATGAAGAACCTACGCATTCTGATCGTTGACGACCACGAAGTGGTCCGCCGGGGTTTGCTTGCCCTGCTGGGAACCCAGGCGGGTTGGGAAGTGGTTGGGGAAGCCGCCAACGGACCGGAGGCCGTTAGAAAAGTAGCCCAGGTCAAGCCCGATGTCGTCGTCATGGACATCACCATGCCGGTGATGAGCGGTTTGGACGCAACCCGCCTGATCATGGAAACCGCTCCCCAAACCAAAGTGCTCATCTTTACCATGCATGATTCGGAGCAAATGATGCAAACCGCCCTGGGGGCCGGAGCAAGAGGATATGTGCTGAAGTCGAAAGCGGCGAGTGATCTGATTGCCGCCATAAGAGCTTTGTCGAAGGACGAGACTCCTCTAATGTCTCGAACGGCGGGACACACACCGAAAATTGTCTGACGGCCAGCCCACCGTGTGGCGAGATTACACTCCCGACGTTGCCAATCATTGCCCTGCCAGCCGGCACTGGCGGGTCCAGGGGAGGATCCAATGGCCAGTTCAAATTCCCCCAAGCCGGTGGCTGAGCGTTCGCAGCCCTCAAGACGACGTCCCCAGGCCAAGTCGGTTCCCGTCGTAGGCGTAGGAGCCTCGGCAGGCGGGCTGGAAGCCTTCCAGCAGCTCCTCAGCCATTTGCCGGCCAGCTCCGGCATGGCCTTCGTGTTTGTGCAGCACCTGGCGCCCCGGCATGAAAGCATGCTGGCGGAGCTGCTCTCGAGGAGCACCAAGATCCCCGTCCAGGAGGTCAAGGACGGAATGAAGGTGGCGCCGGACCACATCTACGTGATTCCTCCCAACCGCAACATGGTGATCTCGGACGGCGTGCTCCACCTCATGCCGCGCCGTGAAACCGATTTGCAGCACATGCCGATTGACTGTTTTCTGACTTCGCTGGCCGAGGACCGCAAGGGCCAAGCGATCGGCGTGATTCTCTCCGGCACGGCTTCCGACGGAACTTTGGGGCTCAAAGCCATCAAGGCGGAGGGCGGCATCGCCTTCGCACAAGATGAGAAGACGGCGAAGTACGACAGCATGCCGCGCAGCGCCATTGCCGCCGGTTGCGTGGACTTCATCTTGCCGCCGGAGGGCATCGCCAAAGAGCTGGCCAGAATCGGCCGCCACCCCTACCTTATCCAGGCCTCGGCCGCCGAGGCGGACGAGGCTCTAGCGGCGGGGGAGGATGAACTCAACCAGATCCTGGCGCTGGTGCGCGGCGCCACCGGCGACGACTTCACCTGGTACAAGCAGAACACCATCAAGCGGCGCATCAAGCGGCGCATGGTCCTGCAAAAGATGAATAAGCTGGCCCAGTACGTCCGTTATCTGCGCGGCAACAGCCAGGAATTGCAAGAACTGTATCAGGACTTTCTGATTAACGTGACCGGCTTTTTCCGCGACCGGGAAGTTTACCAGGCTCTTAAGAAGAAAGTGCTCCCCGTGCTTTTGAAGAACCGTCCCGCGGACTCTCCGCTGCGGTTTTGGGTACCCGGGTGTTCAACCGGTGAAGAAGCCTACTCGATTGCCATCTGCACCCTGGAATTCCAGGGCGCCGCAAAGAGCAATATCCCCATCCAGATTTTCGGCACCGACATTAGTGAAGGAGCCATCGAGAAAGCGCGCGCCGGGAACTACCCGGAGAGCATCACCTCCGACGTCTCGCCCGAGCGATTGCGGCGTTTCTTTTCGCCCGCGCCGGGAGGTTATCGGATCGCCAAGTCGATTCGGGACATGTGCATTTTTGCGCGCCACAATGTGCTCCAGGATCCTCCTTTTTCAAGGATGGACGTGATCAGTTGCCGCAATCTTCTGATCTACCTCGAGGCCGCAGCACAGAAGAAGATCATACCTACCTTCGGTTACGCCCTTCGCACTCCAGGCTTTTTGGTTCTGGGCCCGTCCGAGAATCTCAGCGGATTCTCGGAGCTGTTTGCCTCCGTCGACAAGAAACTCAAGGTCTATGCGAAGATCCCGAGCAGCTTCGTGCATGTTGGGAGGGATTGGATTCCTAAAATTGCGTGGGAAAAAGCTCAGCCTGCGAAGAGGAGCGCCCAGGCAACGCCGACCTTCGACGTGCAAAAGGAAGTGGAGCGGCTTTTGCTGACTGAGTATGGGCCTGCCGGTGTCGTCGTCACGGGGGACCTGAGCATCATCCAGTTCATCGGCCGCATGGGCAGTTTCCTGGAGCCGGCGCCCGGGCAAGCCAGCCTGAACCTGGCGAAGCTGACCCAGGGGAGCCTCTCCCTGGACATCCGCAGCCTCATCCATGCGGCCAAGAAGCAAGATGCGCCGGTTATCCGCGAAGGCGTCCGCATCAAGAGCAATGGCCGCAGCCGCGCGATGACTCTGGAAGTGGTGCCGATTAAAGGTGCCAATGCGCGCGAGTCCTATTTCCTGGTGATGTTCCGCGAGGAAGCGCCGGAGGGCCAGAGAAAGCCCGCTCTACTGGAAGCTAAGGGAGCCAGGCGCAAAGCCGAAGAAGCGGAGAACAGCCGCCTGACGAAAGAGCTCGAGTACACGCGCGCCCATGTGCAGTCGATTATGGAGGAGCAAGAGGCCACGAACGAAGAATTGCGCTCCGCCAACGAGGAAATCCAGTCCAGCAACGAAGAGCTGCAAAGCACCAACGAGGAAATGGAGACCGCCAAGGAAGAGCTGCAATCCTCGAACGAAGAATTGACCACGCTGAACGAAGAGCTGCAAAACCGCAATACCGAGCTGAGCATGCTCAACAACGATCTTAATAACCTGGTTAATAGCATCAACCTTCCGGTGGTGATGCTCTCCCGAGACTTGCGTGTGAGGCGCTATACGCCACTGGCGGAGAAGGTACTGAACCTGATCCCCTCCGATATCGGCCGGCCGATTACCGACCTGAAGCCCAACATTGAAATCCCCAACCTGGAGAACCTGGTGGCCCAATCGGTGGATAGCATGAGCCTCAAGGAGTTGGAGGTGCAGGACCGGTACGGCCATTGGTATTCGCTGCGCATTCGCCCTTACAAAACGGCCGAGAATGTCATTGAGGGAGCGGTGTTGGCCCTGATGGACATCGACGCGCTGAAAATGGAGGTGAAGGAATTGCACCTCTACGCGGAGGCCATCGTCGAAACGCTCCGCCAACCCCTGATCGTGCTGGACGGCAACCTGCGCGTGGTGACCACCAACGCGGCCTTTTACGAGACGTTCAAGGTGTCCAAGGAAAAAACCGAAGGCCAATTCATCTACTCTCTTGGGAACGGCCAGTGGAATATTCCGGCGCTGAGAGAACTCTTGGAACG